>Ga0193699_10000573_pt1 | contig 15689 bp, 11 predicted proteins | sample L3c2metaG_FD_160095 | JGI IMG/M metagenome (GOLD analysis project Ga0193699, IMG submission 160095) | Soil microbial communities from a riparian zone of the East river system, Colorado, United States - L3c2 | ecosystem: Environmental > Terrestrial > Soil > Riparian zone | place: USA: East... | reverse complement strand
TGCTGTCACGTGCGGCGGGACCACGTGAGGCGTGCCGCGGGAATTCGGAACTGGGCGTCGGTTGGGTGACAGCGGTGGCACTACATCCGAGGCCGGTCTCACGGCTGCCGACTCGATGCTGAGACCTCGATGCTGGTCTCGGTGTCCCGGTCGAGACATCAGAGACGTTCGCCGTGGCGTGGCCGGTCTGGCATCTCGAGGCTGACGACGAGACCAGCATCGAGATGCCAGCCTCCAGGTCCGAGGTGTGAGAACGCCTCTGCCCCCTGATTCCCGCCCTGCCGGAGCCAACACCTATTTCCTTGTTCCCGCCGCACGCGCCCCGCCGCACGTGCCGTGTGACAGCGAGGTGCTGGTCCTTCGGTCGAGGTGCTGGTCCTTCGGTCGCGGCGCTTCCGACCTTGACTTCCGCTGCACCCTGAACGACTCTCCACCCATGCGCCGCCCGCTTCCCTCCGCCCTCATGTGCAGCCCGTGCATGTGTTGTCTCATGTGGCATCAGCCGCAGGGGAGTGGTGGCGCGCACGTGTAGTCTCTCGACGTAACCGACGTCGACGACGCGCCCCCATCCCTCCGCGGATCGGGGCGCTCTGATTTTCAGGGCACCGCGAGACGCGATGCGGAAGGGGCGCCGACCCGACGGAACGCTCTCACCCTCCGGCCGATATGTCCCGCATGAAGCCCATCGCCGTCTATCACGAGCATCCCGACTGGTTCCGGCCACTCTTCGCCGAGTTGGAGCGGCGGAGCCTCCCCTATGTCCGGCTCGATGCCGCGGCGCACCGCTACGACCCCGCGGAGCGCAGCGTGCCCTATTCGCTGGTGTTCAACCGGGCGAGCCCGTCCGCTTACCTGCGCGGACATGGCCAGTCGACATTCCACACCCTGCACTGGCTGAAGCACCTGGAGCGGCTGGGGGTCCCCGTCGTCAACGGAAGCACGACGTACGGCTACGAGCTCTCGAAGGCGACGCAGCTCGACGCGCTGGCGCAGCTCGGACTGCCCTTCCCGCGCTCGGTCGTGATCAACGACCCGTCGCAGGCCGTCGCGGCGGCCACCGATCTGCGCTACCCGGTGCTCGTGAAGGCGAACATCGGCGGGAGCGGCGCGGGGATCACGAAGTACGAGACGGCCGCGGCGCTCGGCGGCGCCGTCGCGGCGAGACAGGTGAGCCTCGGGGTGGACGACGTGGCGCTCGTACAGGAGGCGGCGCCCCTGCGCGACGGACACATCACGCGCGTCGAGACGCTCGGCGGGAAGTACCTGTACGCCATCAACGTCTACCCGGCGACCGGCTCCTTCGATCTCTGCCCGGCCGACGCCTGCCAGACGACGAGCGGGGTGGAGCTGGTGGGCGCGGCCTGCGCCGTGGACGCCGTGAAGAGCGGCCTGCGCGTGGAGGGCACCACGCCGCCGGCGGAGATCATCGCGCAGGTCGAGCGCATCTCGCGCTCGACGGGGCTCGACGTCGGCGGGATCGAGTACCTGGTCGACGATCGCGACGGGAAGCACTACTTCTACGACGTGAATGCGCTGTCGAACTTCGTCGCCGACGCGCCGAACGTCGTCGGCTTCGATCCGTGGCTCAACCTCGTGGACTATCTCGAGGCGCGCCTGGCCGGGGCACCAGCCGCGGTGACGGCGTGAGCGCGACACTGAGTCCGGCGGGCGAAGCGGTGGCGAGCACCATCGCCGAGCCGGCGAAGCGGATGCGCTTCGGCTACTGGCTGCCGGTGTTCGGCGGCTGGCTGCGCAACGTGGAGGACGAGCGGATGGACGCGAGCTGGGCGTACACGCGCCGGCTCGCCCAGCGCAGTGAGGAGATCGGCTTCGATCTCACCCTCATCGCCGAGCTGTTCCTCAACGACATCAAGGGCGCCGATGCCCCCGCGCTCGACGCGTGGAGCACGGCGGCCGCACTCGCCGCGGTGACCGAGCGGCTCGAGCTGATGGTCGCGGTGCGTCCGCAGTACCACCCGCCCGCCCAGCTCGCGAAGCAGGCGGCGAACATCGACCAGATCTCGAACGGGCGTCTCGCACTCAACGTCGTGAGCGCCTGGTGGGCCGACGAGGCGCGCCGCTACGGCGTGCACTTCGACCGGCACGACGACCGCTACGCCCGCACCGCCGAGTGGCTCGACGTCGTGAGCGGCGCGTGGAAGGAGTCGCGGCTCACCCACAAGGGGACCTACTACACCGTCGACGACCTGATCGTGGAGCCGAAGCCGGCGCGCCGGCCGCGCCCGACGATCTACGCCGGCGGCGAATCGGAGACGGCGAAGAATCTCATTGCCGCCAAGTGCGACGCGTACGTGATGCACGGCGATCCGGCCACGCACATCGCGCCCAAGGTGGCCGACATGCGGGCACGCCGGGAGCGACTCGGCGGCAGCCCGATGCAGTATGGAATGGCGGCGTACGTCATCGTCCGCGAGACCGAGGCGAAGGCGAAGCGCGAGCTCGAGCGCATCACCAACGTGACCGAGGGATCGCCGGGCTACCACAACTATCAGGACTGGCTCGCCAACACGCAGCTCGAGTCGCGCGTGTCGCTGGAGGACTACTCGGTGTCGAACCGCGGGCTGCGGGCGGGACTGGTGGGGACGCCGGAGCAGGTGGCGGAGCGGATCCGCGCGTACCAGGACGCTGGGGTGGGACTGCTGCTCCTCCAGTGCAGCCCGCAGCTCGAGGAGATGGAGCGGTTCGCGGACGAGGTGATGCCGCTGGTGAGCTGAGGGCCGCCAGGGCCGGCGACGATTTCCGCGAGGAAGGGATCGCAGGGTAAATTTGAGGATCTTCCGGCTTTCGAGTGGGCAGGGGTGGTGCGTGTCGGCGGCGCCTCACCGCCAGGGAACAAGTGCCTCACCGCAGAGGACTGCACAGCCTTGACGCAGAGGACGGAGAGGGGACTGAGAGGATCGCGGAGGACTGCCAAGGGATGCCCCGCGAGGCGCACCTCATGGGCAAACCGCAATTGGGCGAAGGACACGTGAATGACTGAATGCTGGGGGGTCGGACTGATCGCTTCGCACGACCACTTTTCCCGGCGCGACAGCAAAAAGACGGTATCGCTCGGATGGTCCACCGAGTCGTGAGCCGCCTGTACTCACTCGGTGGTCGTTGTGCAGTCCTCTGCGCCCCTCTCGGTTCCCTCTGCGTCCTCTGCGTCAAGGCGGTTGCCGTTGGCGGTTGCCGTTGGCGGTTGCCGTTGGCCGTGCAGTCACCGCGACAAGGCCGTGCAGCCCCTGCAGTAGTGATCGCGGCACCCCGCTCCCACTCCCCGCCGTCGGCGACCGAGTGGAGCACGCGGGGGTAGCACTGGAAGTGCTCGCGCTGGCCGGACGGGGGGCCGGCGAGGCCCGCGCGGTCGTCACCCGCATGCCGGCGAACCATTCCCGACCGCTTTGAGTTAATCTCTCCTGATGCGTACCCTCTATCGTTATCTGAAGCCCTATTGGCGCTTCGTCATCCTCGCGCTGTTCCTCGCCGCGATCAATCAGATCTTCTCGCTGCTGGATCCGCTGATCTTCCGGCACGTCATCGACAGCTACGCGACGCAGTACGACAAGTACACCCGCCTGGAGTTCTTCAACGGTGTCGCGTTGCTGCTCGGCATGGCGGTAGGGGTCGCCTTCGTGTCGCGCGTGGCGAAGAACTTCCAGGATTACTTCGTCAACGTCGTGGTGCAGCGCGTCGGCGCCGACCTCTATTCCGACGGCATCCGCCACTCGCTCGCGCTGCCCTTCCAGACGTTCGAGGACCAGCGCAGCGGCGAGACGCTGGGCAAGCTCCAGAAGGTGCGCTCCGACACCGAGCGGTTCATCGCCGCCTTCGTGAACATGGTGTTCACGACGCTCGTCGGCGTGATCTTCGTCATGGTCTACGCCTTCAAGGCGCACTGGGCAATCGCCCCGGCGTTCTTCCTCACCGTGCCGATGCTGGCCGTGCTCAGCTCGGTGCTGAGCAGGCGCATCAAGACGATCCAGAAGGTCATCGTCGCCGAGACGACCGCGCTGGCCGGCGCGACGACCGAATCGCTGCGCAACATCGAGCTGGTGAAGAGCCTCGGGCTCGCGAAGCAGGAGGAGCTGCGGCTCAACGCGACCACCGAGAAGATCCTCAAGCTCGAGCTGAAGAAGGTGCGCTATCTGCGGAGCCTGAGCTTCATCCAGGGCACCGCGGTGAACTTCCTCCGCACCTGCATCCTGTTCCTCATGCTCTACCTGATCTTCGAGAAGCAGATCACGGTCGGGCAGTTCTTCTCCCTGCTCATCTACTCGTTCTTCATCTTCGGCCCCCTCCAGGAGCTGGGGAACGTCATCAACATCTACCGCGAGACCGAGGCGTCCCTCGCCAACTTCGACGCGATCTTCCGGATCCCGATCGATCCGAAGCCGGTGAACCCCGTCGCGGTGGACGACCTGCGCACCCTGGCGTTCGACGACGTGAGCTTCACGCATGCGACGGCCGCGGCGCCGGCGCTGGCCGACGTCTCGTTCCAGGTGGGCCGCGGCCAGACGGTGGCGTTCGTCGGGCCGTCGGGCGCGGGGAAGACGACGCTCGTGAAGCTGCTCGTCGGACTGTACCGGCCGGGCGCCGGCGCGATCCTCTACAACGGCGTGCCGAGCGATCACGTGGACCTCGATCGCTTTCGCGAGCGCATCGGCTTCGTGACGCAGGACGCGCAGCTGTTCAGCGGGACGATTCGCGAGAACCTGCTGTTCGTCCGCCCCGACGCCACCGACGCGCAGTGCCTCGACGTCCTCCGCCGCGCCGCGGCGAACTCCCTGCTCACGCGCGCCGACAAGGGGCTCGACACGGTGATCGGAGAGGGCGGGATGAAGATCTCGGGGGGCGAGAAGCAGCGCCTGTCGATCGCGCGCGCGCTGCTGCGCAACCCGCAGCTCCTCGTGTTCGACGAGGCCACGAGCTCGCTCGACTCGCTCACCGAGGAGGAGATCAGCCGGACGATGCGCGACGTCGCCGAGTCGGCCGACGTGATCACCGTGCTGATCGCGCACCGGTTGAGCACCGTGCTGCACGCCGACCGGATCTACGTCCTGGAGCGTGGGCGCATCGTCGAGCAGGGAGGGCACGACGAGCTGCTGACGCGCACGGGGCTGTACTACGCGATGTGGCGGCAGCAAGTGGGCGAGCGCCGGGTCGACGCACTGCTGGCGATGCCGGCGCTCGCCGGCGTCTAACCTTCCCGTACCGTGCGTCGGTCAGATCGTCCCAGTCGCTCCCGAAGCGCGAGCGCGACGGGCCTCCGCGAACGACGGCGCTGGTGACATGGGTCACGCACCCGGTTCTGGCACTCTGCGCGACCTCGCGCAGAGCGCTACGGCCGCAGGACTCACATGCATTGGCAGCTAACTCGTAACTGACTGATACTTAACGAGTTGAGGAAGCCGTCGCGAACGGCACGTGGCTCGCCACTGCGTGGAGGGAATGACCCCTCTGCCCATGTTCGACCGCGATACGGTCACCCTGTCCCGTCTCTTCACGCCGCGCGCGATGGCGCGCGTGGCGGCGCCTCCTCGCGGGGCGGGGCGGGACGTCGCGGCTGCGGCCGTGTTGGCGGCGCAGGCGCGCTCGCGCATCGGGGTGGCGCTCGCCGTGACGGTCGTCCAGCTCTCGCTCGTGTACTGGGCGGGCGGCAGCGCGAATCCGGCCAAGCTGCTCGGCATCATGTTCGCCTACGCCGCGTTCAGCGGCATGTTCGCCATCGTGGCCGGGCACGTCGGACGGGCGTCGCCGGCGGCGGTGACCATCGCCCTCGCGGGCGACCTCTCCTTCATCTTCGCCATCACCATCGCCGGCACCACGCCCACGCACTACGAGCGCTCGCTGTTCGGAGCGATGATCGTCGTCCATATCGCGAACTTCTACTTCGGCCGCCGACAGGCCTGGCGCGCGGTCGTCCTGTCGGTCCTCGGGTACCTGGCGCTCATCGCCATCGCGTCGTGGCGGCACTACGCCATCGAGGCGGTGGGGGAGCTCTGGACGCTCGTCATCGGGACAGGGGGCACGGTGCTGGTCATCGTCAACGCCGGCAACGTACGGCGCCGGCTGCGCGCGATCGTCGCCCTGTTCGAGCGCGCCGAGGAGGGCGACTTCTCGGGCGAGTACGACGAGGCCGCGGACCTGCGTCCCGACGCGATCACCCGCGTGGGGCGCGCGTACAACCGCGTGCGCATCCACCTCGCGAGCATGGTGCTCACCGATCCGCTCACCGGATGCCTCAACCGCCGGGGCCTCGACCAGGCGCTGGCACGCGAAGTCGGGCGCGCGTCGCGCTCGGGGAGCGAGCTGGCGCTGCTCGCGCTCGATCTCGACCACTTCAAGCTGATCAACGACACCCATGGCCATCTCGTGGGCGACGAGGTCCTGCGGGCCGCGGGCGCCCTGTTGAACCAGGCGTGCCGGGCTGGCGATGTCGTGGCCCGCACCGGCGGCGAGGAGTTCGCCGTCCTCCTGCCCGACACCGACGCCGCGGGCGCCTTCCAGTTCGCGTCGCGGCTGTGCGACATCGTGCGCGGTCACCCCTTTCCCCCCGCACGCTTCGGCGGCGAGGCGATCCGCATCACGACGAGCATCGGCGTCGTGGCCGGAGCCCCCAAGCCGCACGGCGACTTCACCGCCCTATTCAGCGCCCGGGCGGACGTGGCGCTGTACGTCGCCAAGCGGTCGGGGCGCGACCGGGCGCGGGCGTGGAGCTCGGACATCTCGTCGAGCGACGGCTAGCGTTCGATGTAGGACAGGGACGAGTTTCGAGTGACCCGCACCCCGCTACCGCAGTAGTTCGTCCAGCGCCACGTCACAGGCGGCCAGGCAACGTTCCAGCCCCTCGAGCGTGTGATCTCCCATGTGTCCGATGCGGATCGTGGTCTCCTTGTTCTTGCCGTAGCCGCTGCCGATCGTGAAGCCGCGCTCCTTCACCGCCGTCAGGACCGTCGAGGCGGTGAGCGACCCGGGCAGCGTGATGCTCGTGACCGTCGGCGACCGATGGCCCTCGCGCGCCAGGACGCGAAACGCGTCGCCATGCCGCGCGCGCAGCGCGTCCACCCACGCGTACGTCCGCTCGGCCATCGCGGCGTGACGCGCCCAGCGCGACGGCATCCCCTGGGCCGCGATCGCCGGGAGTTGCACGTCGGCGGCGTAGAAGAGCGGGATGGCCGGCGTGTTCGGCGTCTGAGCCTTCAGGGCGTATGCGTCGAACTCCACGAGGTCGAAATAGAGGCCGCGACCCGGCGTGGCGCGCGCCGCGGCGATGAACGCCTCCGACGCCGCCGCGAAGGCGAGCCCCGGCGGCAGCGCGAGCGCCTTCTGTGAGCCGGTGAGCGCGTAGTCGAGCTCCCAGTCGTCGAACCGCAGCTCGGCGCCCCCGATCCCCGTCACCGAATCGACGAGGCACACCGCGCCATTCTCGCGGGCGAGCCGGTTCGCCGTGCGCACGTCCTGCCGAGCGCCGGTGGAGGTCTCCGAATGCACGATCGTCAGCGCCGCGTAGCGCGTGCGCCGCAGCCGCTCGGCGAGCTGGTCGAGATCCACCGTCTCGCCCCACGGCACCTCGATCACGTCGGTCTCGCGCGCGCAGCCCTGCGCGATGGCGGCGAAGCGCGCCGAGAAGGCGCCGTTCACCACCGAGAGCACGCGGCCGGCGGGCGCGCAGCGCACGCCCGCCTCCATGAGCCCCGTCGCCGACGAGCTGCTGACGTAGACGGGACGCCTCGTGCCGACGATCGCGCGGAGTGCCTCCTGCAGCCGCACGAACAGCGCTTCGAACGCCGCGCCGCGATGCGGGATCATCGGCTGCATCATCGCGTCGAGGACGGGGCGACGCACCTCGGTGGGGCCGGGGAAGAAGAAGGTACCGTTCGGAAGCAGGGGTGCGGTCATGCGAGGACGATGCCCGTGAGCTGATCGAAGGAGTCGATGACGAGGTCCGCCTGCTGCACGACGGAGTCGCGACGCACGAACCCGGTGAACGCGGCGAACGCGTCGACGACGGGACGAATGGCAAGGTCGGTGGCGCCGTCACCCACGGCAAGGACCCGCGGCGGCAGCGCCAGTGCTTCGACGACGTCGCGCTTGCCCATGGCCGTGGTGAGGGGCGACGCGGCGTCGTGCCCCTCGTAGTCGCCGTCCGCCGTGAACCGCGCGGCGACGGCGAACACGTCGTCGTCGGGAATGGCGAGCTTGCGCGCCACCGGCAGGATGGCCTCCCGCAGACCGCCGCTCACCAGCACGACGCGCCGGCCGGCATCGCGCAGGCGCCGCACCGCCCGAGCGGCTCCCGCCGCGAGGGCGGAGACATAGAGACCGGCCAGCATCTCCACCTCGTCGCGCGTCGGCTGCACCAGTGCCAGGCGCGCGCCGTACACGGCGTCGAGGGCGATCCGGCCGTGCATCGCCTGGTCCGTCAGGTTGGTCACCTTCGCCCCGACATCCGACCCGCGCAGGGCCGCGAGCCAGTCGATGCCCTCGATGCCGCAGAGCGTCGAGTCCACGTCGAGCACGACGCTCGCGAAGCCGCTCGCGCCCGGCGCGCTCACAGGACGTTGCCCGGCGCGAGGATGCCGGCCGGGTCGAGCTCGCGCTTCACCGCCTGCATCGTGCGCACCTGGAGCGGCGACATCTGCAGCGGGAGCCACTTCCGCTTGAGCTTCCCGATGCCGTGCTCCGCCGCCACTGTGCCGCCCAGCGCGATCACCTCGCGCAGCGTCGCCTCGACGACCTGCTCGATGCGTCCGAGCTCGTCGGCGTCGTGGGCGATGAAGTTCTGGTGCGGATGACCATTGCCGGCGTGACCGTACGTCACCGCCTGCGGCACCCTGGCCTCGTCGGCGAGCGCGCGCGCGCGCGCGATCATGGGGGCGAGGCTGCCATAGGGCACCGCCCAGTCGGTGGAGACCTTGCGTCCCCCATGCGCGCGGCGCGCGGCGCCACGCTCGTTCATGCGTGCGGGCACGGAATGGCGCACGCGGCGTGCCTCGCGCAGCGCCGTCTCGCCGTCGTACACGCGCACATCGTCCACGAGCGCGTCGTGCGACTCGGCCAGCGCGAGCCATTCGTCCAGCGCGGAGTCGATCCCGGGCGGTGGCACGTCCTCGACGTACACGAACGCCTGCGCGCCCATCGCCCAGTCGCGCGACCCCTCCGCTTCGCGCGCGATGGCGAGCGCCAGTACGTCGAAGAACTCGATGCACCGCGGGTACACGGCCCGGCTGTCTCGAGCCGCGACCACAAAGCGCAGCGCGGCCGGCTCGGTCGCAAATGGAATGGCGAGGCCGACCACTCGCTCCGGCAGCGGAAGCAGTCCCAGCTCCACCTCCACGATCACGCCCAGCGTCCCCTCGCTGCCGACGAACCAGTCGACCGGATCGTGGGCCAGCGCGTAGCCGACGGTGTTCTTCTCGAGCGCCGTGCGCCGGAGCTCGACGATCGATCCGTCGGCGAGCGCGACCCGCAGCGCGCGCACGTGCGGGCGCGTGGCCCCGTAGCGCAGGCTGCGCGCACCCGACGCGTTGCAGGCCACCGCGCCCCCCACCGTGCACTCCTCCTCGCTCGTCGGGTCAGGCGCGAGCAGGAGGTCGTGCGCCGCGCAGGCGCGCTTGAGCTCTCCCACCAGCACGCCGGGCTCCACGCGTGCGACTCGCGCCACGGGATCGACGTCGATGATGCGCGGCATGGCACGCAGCGAGAGCAGGATGCCGCGATCGCTGATCGAGGCGGCGGTCGTGCTCGTCTGTCCTCCCGCCGCCGTCACCGGCGTCCCGGCAGACGACGCCTCGGCGAGCAGCGCCGCCACCTCGTCCGCCGACGTCGGACGCGCCACGCCGTCGGGCACCAGGACGAGACCCGAGGCGTCGGCCGCATAGGCGCGGCGGACCTCCTCGTCCCGGGTGACGACCGGCGCCGCCGCGTGCGCCACTATGCGCCGCGGAAGTGCACGATCGTCGCCGAGCTGACGTCGGGCAGATTGAGGAGCGCCTCGCGGACGCCGGAACCCACCGTGCCGTCCACGCTGATGGCTGCCAGCGCGTCGCCGCCCTGCGCGAGCCGCGCCTGGTGATACTCGGCGATGTTCACCCCGCTGTCGCCCAGGAGCGTGCCGACGCGACCGATGACGCCCGGGACGTCGTTGTTGGTGAGGATGATGAGCGTGTCGCGCGGCGCGACGTCGATGTGGAAGCCGCCGATGCGCGTCAGCCGTCCCGACGAGCCGTCGGGCGCCGTGCCGGCCACCGCGAGCTCCTGCATGCCGCCGCTCAGACTGATCTGCACCCCCGCCGGGCCGAGCGACGACGACTCGGAGCACGACAGCTCGATGTCGCGTGCCTCGGCCAGGGCCCGCGCGTTGATCAGGTTGAGCCGCTCGACGTCCGTCGTCCCCTCCAGCACACCCGCCGCGGCCGACGCCAGCAGCGCGTTGGCGGCGCCGGCGAGCTCGGGCCCAACGCGCAGCGAGAGACGCTGGATCGCTCGCACCCCGCGGTCGGCCAGGATGGCTCGCGCCACCGCGGCGGCCCGCCGCGCGACGTGCAGCGCCGGCTGGAGCTCGCGCCAGTCTCCCGTGCCCGTGCCCGCGACGTTGATGGAGCGCGACAGCTCACCGTGGAGCAGCGCATCCCGCACGGCCGCGCAGGCGTCCACCGCGACGTTGCGCTGCGCCTCGGCGCTCGACGCCCCGATGTGCGGGGTGAGGAAGGTGTCGCGGGCACGGCGCAGGGGATGATCGGCGGCGAGCGGTTCCTTGGAGAAGGCGTCCACCACGGCCCCGCGCAGCTTGCCGTTGTCGAGGGCCGCCTCGAGCGCCTCCTCCTCGACGATGCCGCCGCGCGCCATGTTCACCACCACCGCGCCGCTCTTGAGCCGCGCCAGCTCGCGCTTGCCCACGATCCCCACGGTCTCCTCGGTGAGCGGGGTATGGACCGTCAGCACGTCGGCCGTGTCGAGTCCTTCCTCGAGCGTCGCGAGGCGACGGACCTTCAGGGCGCGGAAGCGCTCATCGCTCACGTAGGGATCGTATGCCGCGACGTCCATCCCGAAGGCGAGCGCGCGCGTCGCCACCTCGCCGCCGATGCGGCCGAGCCCCACGATGAGGAGCGTCTTTCCCTTCAGCTCGGTGCCGAGCAGCTTCGAACGGTCCCACTTCCCGTCGCGCATCGAGGTGGCGGCCTGCGGCAGGTGCCGCAGCAGGCCGATCACCGCTCCGAAGAAGAGCTCGGCCACCGCGATGGTGTTGCCGGCTGGCGCGTTGATCACCGCGATGCCGAGCGCGGTGGCGGACTCGATGGCGATGTTGTCCACTCCGACGCCGGCGCGGCCGACGACGCGCAGCTTCGTCGCGCGCTTGAGCAGCGCGTCGGTGATCCGCGTCGCGCTGCGCCCCACGAAGGCGTCGTAGTCGCCGATGCGCTCGAGCAGCTCGGCGGGGGGGAGCGTCGGGACCTCGTCGACGACGAAGGACGGCTCGGCGCGGAGCAGGGCCACGCCATCGGGATCGATGTCGTCGGTGACGAGAATGCGGTAGGGCACGAGAGCGAAGTCCGGGAAGGAGCGAGATGGCAAGCTGAATGACCGGCCCCGCGAGGGCAACTCCGTAATGCGGAGCCGGCTGAATCGTCATGGTGACATGCCTACCGTCTCTCGCCGCGACCGGCTCACCGACCTCGCCGCGCTCCTCGTGATCCTTGCAGGAATCGCGCTCTACCTCGACGCCGGCGCTCGGCTGCGCACGATCTCGGCCTATTCCTACACGCACCCGGGTCCGCGCGGCCAGTCGGCGCTGGCGGCGGCCGACTGGGCCCGCTACGAGGCCTACGGTGGACTCGGGCTCGCCGTGCTGGGCTGCTCCGTCGGTGTGGCAAGCGCCCTGGCGCACTCGCGTCGCAAGCTCATCCCCGTCAGCTGATCGACATCGTCCCCTCGCAGAGGAGCACCGTGTCGCCGCCGACGCGCACACCGGTGACCACTCCGCCAGCGACGTCGGCCTCCACGTCCAGCATGCTGGGACGTCCCATCTCGAACCCCTGCTCCACGACCCAGCGCAGGGTGCCCTCGCGACGGACGTCGCGCGCGGCCAGGTAGCCGGCCAGCGCCGCGCAGGCGCTGCCCGTGGCCGGATCCTCGGGGACGCTGAGCCCCGGCGCGAACATGCGCGCCCGGTAGTCGGTGCCGGGGCGCTCGCCGCCCGCGGCGAACACCATGATCTCCGAGACCGGTGCGTCCTTCAGCGTCGCCTCCCACGCCTCCATCCGGATGCGCGCGCGCGCCACGGCGCCGCGGTCGTGGAGGGGCACGAACAGGAAGGGCAGCCCGCACGACATGGCCTGCGGCGACCAGTCGCCGCCCAGCAGGTCGTCCACCTCGAGCCCCAGCACGCGGGCCAGCTCGTCGCGCGACGGCGGCGACGCGCCGACCTCGGGGAGCTTGGCCACGGAGAGCTGCGCGAACACCGGGCGCCCCCCCTTGGCCCGGATCGTCACGGGCACCGGACCCACCTTCTCCTCGAGCACGATCCGCGTCGAGTCGCCGGTGAGCGCGATCTCTCCCGTCTCCGCCAGTGCGTGCGCGGTGCCGACGGTGGGATGGCCGGCGAACGGCACCTCGCCGCCCGGCGTGAAGATCCGGACGCGCCGCGCATGCTTCGCGTCCTCCGGCGGGAAGACGAAGGTCGTCTCCGAATAATTGAACTCACGCGTGACGTCGAGCAGACGGTGCTCGGGAATGCCACGGGCGTCGGGGAAGACGGCGAGCTGGTTGCCGCCGAACGGGACGGAGGTGAACACGTCCGCGGTGAGAAATCGGAAGCGAGGCATGGCGGGAAGATAGTAACGCTGGCGCGCCGCCGTGCGATTGGCGACCATGGGCGCATCCGACCGCCCGTGCCGGTGCGTCTCGCCGGCCTGTCCTCTGCCGGTCCTGCGCTGCGCGCGGGACCAGTTGGCCCTACTTTGCTTTCGACTCATGCGCCTCATCCGTCTCGCTCTCGTCGCGGTCATGGCCGCCGCCCTCGCTGCCGCGCCCACGCTGCCGGCGCAGCGACCGTCGGCGCGGCTGGAAGGCACCGTGACGGACAGCATGCACGCGCGGCCGCTGGCCGGCGCAACGGTGCTCGTGACCAGGAATGCCCCCGAGCCGGGGGCGTGGTACAGCGTCGTCACCGATGCGCGCGGCCGATATCGGCTCGACACGCTGCTCGCTGGACGGTACAGCGTCGCTGTGTCGCACGCGATTCTCGATTCGCTCGAGCTCGTCCTGCCGTCGCAGACCGTGGAGCTGGCCGAAGGACGGCGCACGACGGTGGACCTCGGGCTTCCGTCGCGCGCGACGTTGATGGCCGGCACCTGCCCCGGTGTGGCGCTGGCCCGGGGAGCCGGCGCGCTGCGCGGTGAGGTGCACGACGCGGATGCCGACCGACCACTCGTCGGGGCCACCGTCGCCGTGCGCTGGAGCGATCTCGTGGTCGATCGGGCCACGCTGCAGGTCTCCGACTCCGTACAGACGGTGGGCGCGACCACGAACGCCAATGGGCAGTTTCGGATCTGCGGCCTCCCCACCGACAGCTGGCTGGTGGTGCAGGTCCAGCACGCCGGTCGCGGCGGCAGCGTGCTGCGCGGAACGATCGAGGACTCGGTCGGTGTGGCCGTGCTCAACGTGAGCTTCAGTGAGGAGGCTGCGCGCATGCTCGCCGCGGGCGACACCGCCGCCCCGGACGAGTGGCGGGCACTGCCGCCGCTCCGCGGCACCGCGAGCGTGTCCGGCACCGTGCTCGGCGAATCGGGCCAGCCGATGGCGGGCGTGCAGCTGCGGGTGTTGGAGACCGTCGCCACCGCGCGCACCGACTCGGCCGGTCGCTATGCGCTGTCGGCGCTCCCCGCGGGTACGCAGCTGCTCGAGGCCAAGCAGATCGGCTACCGCATCGTCCAGCAGACCGTCAATCTCCAGCGCGGTCGCGGACTCGAGGTCGCCGTGCGTCTCAAGCGCCTGGTGTCGCTCGACTCGATTCGCATCGTCGCCCAGCGCTCCAGATACCGCGAGTTCGAGCGCAACCGAAAGAACGCGTTCGGCCAGTTCCTCACGGGTGAGGACATCGAGAGGCGAAACGCGTTCGAGGTCAGCGACCTTCTGCGGACGACGCTCGCCTTTCGTGTCGTGGGCCAGGGGTTCGACGCCAAGGTCATGAGTGGACGCGGCAGGATCTCCGTGTTGACGCAAGCGGGGTGCATGACGAACGTCGTCATCGATGGCATCCAGCACCAGGACATCAACTTCCTGCAGCCGTCCGACATCGGCGCGATGGAGATGTACGCCGGTCCAGCCGGTGCCCCTCCCCAGTACGACAGCGTGTGCGGACTGATCGTGATCTGGACGAAGCGGTAGGGGCGGTCGGACAGTCCGACCGTCCTCCCGTCCTCCTATCTCTCCGCCATGAACGGATACTTGAAGTCCGTCGGCGGTGAGAAGGTCTCCTTGATGCTCCGCGCATTCACCCAGCGTACGAGGTTGAGCTTGGAGCCCGCCTTGTCGTTCGTCCCCGAGCCACGCGCGCCGCCGAACGGCTGCTGGCCCACCACCGCGCCCGTCGGCTTGTCGTTCACGTAGAAGTTGCCGGCGGCGTTGCGTAGCGCCATCTGCGCCTCGCGCACCGCGCGGCGGTCGTTCGCGAACACAGCGCCGGTGAGCGCATACGCCGTGGTCGTGTCGATGATCCGCAGCGTCTCCGCCCACCGTGCGTCGTCGTACACGTGCACCGTGACGACCGGGCCGAAGATCTCCTCGCACAGCAGGCGGTAGCGCAGGTCGTCCGTCTCGACGAGCGTCGGGTGCACGAAGTACCCGTCCCGTCCATCGTACTGGCCGCCGGCGACGATGGACGCGTTGCTTTTCGCATCCTCGATGTAGCCGGAAATCTTGTCGAACGCCTTCTTGTCGATCACGGCGCCCATGAAGTTCCGGAAGTCGGTCACGTCGCCGACCTTCATCTCGTCGATCATGCCGACGGTGCGCTCGCGCACCTCCTTCCACAGCGAGCGCGGGACGTAGATCCGGGAGGCCGCCGAGCACTTCTGCCCCTGGTACTCGAACCCGCCGCGCGCGATCGCCACGGCCAGCGCCTGCGGATCGGCCGACGGGTGCGCGACGATGAAGTCCTTGCCTCCCGTTTCGCCGACGATGCGCGGATAATTTGCATAGCTACCCATCCGTGCACCAATGACCTTCCACATACCGTTGAACACCGCCGTGCTGCCGGTGAAGTGCACCCCCGCCAGGTCGCGGTGCGAAAGCGCGACGTCGGAGATCTGCGCCGCGTCGCCCGGCACGAGGTTGATCACGCCCGGCGGCAGCCCCGCCTCCTCCAACAGCTTCATCAGGTAGTACGCCGACAGCATCGCCGACGCCGCGGGCTTCCACACGACCGTGTTGCCCATCAGCGCCGGTGCGGTGGGCAGATTGCCCGCGATCGACGTGAAGTTGAACGGCGTCACCGCGTAGACGAACCCTTCGAGCGGGCGGTAGTCGAGCTGGTTCCACATCGTGTTGTTGCTGATGGGCTGCTCGTCGTACAGCTCCTGGGCGTAGTGCGGATTGAAGCGCCAGAAGTCGATCAGCTCGCACGCCGAGTCGATCTCCGCCTGGTAGGCGGTCTTCGACTGGTTGAGCATCGTCGCTGCGTTGAT
>Ga0193699_10000572_pt1 | contig 15710 bp, 11 predicted proteins | sample L3c2metaG_FD_160095 | JGI IMG/M metagenome (GOLD analysis project Ga0193699, IMG submission 160095) | Soil microbial communities from a riparian zone of the East river system, Colorado, United States - L3c2 | ecosystem: Environmental > Terrestrial > Soil > Riparian zone | place: USA: East... | reverse complement strand
GCTTCCCGCGTGAGACGTTCTTCCCGCAGCCGCTTCCGATTTTCATGAAATGCCTTCTGAGCGCTTTCATGCTCCGCGATCGCTTCTTCTGCCTCGCGGCTTCTGAGAGTTTTCCGCTCAGCAGCCGAGAGGCCAGGATCGGTGCTCTTCTCGCCGCCGCTCACTTTCCCTTCGCCTTCAGCATTTCGCTCCAGCCCGCGCGTAATCGATAGGTAACGCAGCAGCCAATCTTTGACGGTTTGATAGCGGTCAGCGCTGTCGCTAGAGAATTTATATTTGTCTTTTATCTGCATCGCGAAGGCTGCGGCTTGTTCGTCCGTTTCTCTCAGCTCCTTCGGAAGCGCACGCCATTCCCGAATAATCTCGTGCCTGGCATTCACCTGGTTCATTTTTGGTGCCTTCACCTTCAGCCGCAGTTCGACAAGTCGGCGCCTTTATTCCGCTACATGAGCGACCTTGTGCTTCAAATGATGCGTCTCGTGATCGCGGCGGAGTTGGCTTAGCGAAGTCTCATTGAGTTGAAGCATTACCTCACTCAGTTGCGCGGTTTCCGGATACCCGGCGGCAAAAACCTGTCCGTAAATTTTGCGCAGCGTGCGGACGGGGGTGTTTCCGTGTTTGCCGCTGATTTCGCCGTCCCTGTTGCGGTGGCGATTATCGAGACCTGCCTTGCTCATGCTGCTCTCCATTGTGCCCACAGGCGAGAGCATCCTCCCGCCGGGACCGAATGGCAACTAAACTACGCTCGCGAAATGGCATCATCCGGACGATGAGGGGGGCCGGACGCGGCCTTCGCCGATGGGGTCAACAGCGGACTTTCGATGAATGACCGCTCTAATATTTATGCGGCAAACAATGCTTATGCGAGAATCGGCCGCGCTGGTCCATGCTTGGCCGGTCCGGGAAAATCGTCACCTTGGATATCGCCCCGCCAATAAGTCCAGCGTGACGCCGCGCGCGGCGCGCCTGGTGTGAAGCCATGGGTTCGGGATGGTCTACGGCAGCCCCACGATCACCCCAATTTGAGCAATGCGGCCCGCGCACCACGTAAGAACGGGGCTGATTAATTGGAGAAAAACGCAATGCGTTCTGTCTTGGCATTATGCCTTTTGATCGCTCTCTGTGCTTCGGCGAACGCCGCCGCAAGAGGGCATCATGCCAAATCGCGACATGTCATCGTTCGTCCCAGCCAGGCTGTGATCCCAAGCTACGCCACTCCACGTGGTGTGCGGATCTATCGCGACGACTCCGTTCCGGGTGGTCTGCGGACCGACCACGACGACCCTCCTGCCTACGATGATCCATCCAAGTTTGGCAGCGGTTGATCTGCGGCGACCAAATGCAATTCCCGTCGTGGCTGCTCGTCGTGGGCCTTAGAGCCCATTATCGGATGACAGGCCGGGGGCGTCGCCTTTGGGTCAAACAGAGACTTCGAGGGAGTGTCGGCTTTTGGCGCCAAGCGGACGTTGCAGGACCTCCGGTTTGCGGCCTTTTCGACCAGACCCGGACGCGCTGTTGGGGACAGCGCCTGTCGCAGGTGTGATACGCGTCGCGCGAGGTTGACGGGCCGATTGCCGTCCCGGAATGATAAATCCTGACAAGACGTCAAAGACGGTTGAGGCGCGCTGAACCAGCGGCGGACAACCGTCCTTCAAATGGGGGGAATTCCTTGGCACACGCTGACGGTCCGTCGTCTGGCGACAAATCCTCTCGGTCTTCCGCCCCAGCCTTGAATCCGATCGGACGAATGACGCGCCGAAGCCTGTTGGCCAGCGCCGCTTTGCTGATCACGACAGTCGGCGCACATGCACGCGTGGTTACCAAGGTATTACCTTGGAGGCCCAACGAGGCCTATCCGGTCCCGCCGATCAGTCCTGGCGGCTATCTGTTCTTCACTTCGGGTGAAGCCGCTGTCGTCGATGCAATCGTTGATCGCCTGATCCCCGCCGACGATCTGGGGCCGGGCGGCAAGGACGCCGGCGTTACGGTCTTTATAGACCGCCAGCTGACCGGCCCCTATGGCGGGCACGATTGGCTCTACATGCAGGGGCCTTTTTCCTTGACGCCATTGCCCAGCCAGGGATTGCAGTCTCCCTTGACGCCGCGCCAGCAGTATCGGCTGGGACTTGCGGCATTGGCTTCGTATTGCAATGCGACCTTCGGCGGCCGGGGCTTTGCGCAACTTAACCCTGATGAACAGGACAAGCTGCTGACGGGCATGGAAAAGAGCGAGGTCAAATTGCCGGGATTCGATAGCAGGATGCTGTTCAACGCCGTCCACACCAACACGATGGAAGGTTACTTCGCCGATCCGATTTACGGTGGCAATCGCGATATGGCCGGCTGGAAGCTCGTCGGATTTCCGGGTGTTCGTTACGATTTCCGCGATGTGATCGATAAACCGAACCAGACCTATGCGCTACCACCGGTTGCCATGCAGGGTCGTCCGGCCTGGGGAGAACAGAACTGATGGCTCGTCGTCTGCCGCGCAAGGATGTCGTTATCGTCGGTCTGGGCTGGACCGGATCCATTCTCGCCTATGAACTCGCCCGAACCGGCCTCGAGGTCGTCGCGATCGAGCGTGGCCCGTGGCGCGACACCGCTACGGACTTTAACATCGGCACGGCGCCGGACGAGCTACGCTACGCGGTGCGACACGACGTCTTCCTGCGTCCCAAGCAGGAAACGCTTACGATGCGTAACAATCCTTCCCAGACGGCACTGCCGATCCGGAAATGGGGCAGCTTCCTGCCGGGCAATGGTGTCGGCGGCGCCGGCGTGCATTGGAACGGTCAAACGTGGCGCTTCCTCCCGAATGATTTTCGCATTCGCAGCCATATGATCGAACGCTATGGCGAAGGCTTTCTGCCGGAAGCCAACCACATCCAGGATTGGCCGGTCAGCTACGACGAGCTTGAGCCCTATTACGACAAGTTCGAATACCTCGCAGGCATTTCCGGCAAGGCCGGCAACATCAAGGGCGACATGCAGCCCGGCGGCAATCCGTTCGAGGGTGCGCGTTCGCGCGAATACCCGACGCCCCCGCTGAAGCAGGGTTATGCGCAGGAGCTGTTTACCAAGGCCGCAACCGGTCTGGGCTTGCACCCATTTCCCCGCCCGTCTGCCAACATCTCGGCTGCATATACCAATCCATATGGCTGCAGCATGGCGCCCTGCACCTATTGCGGGTTCTGCGAACGCTTCGGCTGCGCCAACTATTCGAAGGCGAGTCCGCAGACCTGTGTGCTGCCGGCGCTGATCCGCGAACCGACTTTCGAAGCTCGGACCGACAGCGAGGTCACAAAGGTCAACCTGTCCGGTGACGGCAAGACCGCGACGGGCGTCACCTATGTCGATTTAAATGGAGAAGAGTGGGAGCAGCCGGCAGACCTCGTGCTGCTCTGTGCTTACGGCCTTTTCAACGTGCGATTGTTGCTGTTGTCCAACATCGGCAAACCTTACGATCCGGGGCGGAACGAAGGTGTGGTCGGGCGCAACTACGCTTACCAGACCGGCTCCGGGTCGACCGCGTTTTTCGAGGATGCGAAGTTCAATCCATTTGCCGCGGCAGGCTCGCTCGGTGCCGCCGCCGACGATTACAACAGCGACAATTTCGATCATGCTCCGCATGGCTTCGTCGGCGGTGCCTCGATCACCTGCGCCCACACCAACGGCCGCCCGATTCTCTATCACCCGACGCCTCGCGGTACGCCGACATGGGGAAGCAAATGGAAGAAGGCGGTCAACGAGACCTATCAGCGCGTCACCAATGTCGGCGCTCAAGGTAGCGTCATGAGTTATCGCAATAACTTTCTTGACCTCGATCCCACTTACAAGGATCCGCTGGGTCGCCCCTTGATGCGCATGACGTTCGATTACCAGGACAATGAACGGAAGATGGCGAACTGGATGGCGGAGCGCTGCGATGAAGTCGCCAAGGCGATGGGCGCGAAGGCGACGCAGTTGAACCGTCTGGTCGGCCCCTGGTCGGTCGTGCCTTATCAGACCACGCACAACACCGGCGGCGCCGTTTTCGGAAATGATCCGAACACCAGCGTGCTCAACCGATATCTTCAGTCGTGGGATGTCTCGAATGTATTTGTGATGGGAGCTTCGGCTTTCCCGCAGAACGCCGGCTACAACCCCACCGGAACCGTCGGGGCGCTGACTTACTGGTCGCTGGATGCGATCCAGAAATATCTAAGGTCCCCGGGACCGCTGGTGCAATTATGATGCGGCGCATGAACGCCGACGGGATAGGAACGGTCCTGATCGGGCATCTGAAAGTCGGGGTCGTTCTCGCGGCATTGCTCGCAACCGATAACGCGATCGCGGACTCGGATAAATACGTTGACAACATGCGCGGCCGCGCGCTGGCGACGGTTGGAGACTGCGTCGCTTGCCACACGGCCCCCGGTGGAGTGCCGTTTGCCGGCGGTTTGGCCCTGCAGACACCCTTTGGCGTGATCATGACACCGAACATTACGCCGGATGATGCGACCGGCATCGGCCGATGGTCCAGGGACATGTTTGCACGAGCAGTTCACGAGGGCAGAAGACCCGATGGGAGCTATCTCTATCCCGCCTTTCCGTATCCCTATTACACAAAGGTGACGCGTCAGGATACCGACGCGATTTATGACTATTTGCGAGCGCTCGCGCCGGTCTCGAACAGCGTCAACCGCAATACTCTGCCATTTCCGTTCAGCATTCGCTCTGCGATGCTCGGCTGGAATGCGCTATTCTTCAGTTCCGGCGATTTTGCCCCGGATCCCAAGCGATCGGAAGAGTTCAACCGCGGCGCTTATCTGGTCGAAGGGCTGGGCCATTGCGGTGCATGTCACACGCCGCTGAACGCATTGGGTGCAAACAAGGCCGATCATTTCCTGCAAGGCAACAACATCGACGATTGGACAGCGCCAAATATCACCAACGATGCGCGCATCGGTCTGGGCAACTGGTCAGTCGACGAAATCGTACAATACCTTCGGACCGGTCAGACCCGCACCAGCCTTGCCAGCGGTCCGATGAAGGAGGTCGTGGAGAATTCCACGTCAAAGATGCCGGACGCGGACCTCAAGGCGATCGCGACCTATCTGAAAGAACGGGGCGCAGCGGGAGCGCCGGCTCCGGCGCCGCCGTCTGCGTCAGATCCGCAAATGCGCATCGGTGAGGCCGTCTTCATCGACACCTGTTCGGCCTGTCACATGCGTACCGGCGCCGGGGTCGAACATATCTTCCCCCGGCTCTCCGGCAACGCCATCGTAACGCAGGACGACCCGACAACGCTGGTGCGCATTATCCTGACGGGTACAAGGGGAGCGGGGACCGACGCTGCGCCGACGTCGCCCGCCATGCCATCCCTGGGCTATCGCCTGACCGACAGCCAGTTGGCGGCCGTCGTTACCTACATCCGCAACAATTGGGGAAATGCGGCTTCCGCGGTGACCGCCGACACGGTCAAGGCGCTGCGTGATCGCGTGAGCAATCCAAGCCTGCAAGCCATCTCGCGATAGGCCAATCCGAATTTCGGATCCGCGACCCGGAATATGATCTCGTCCACACAGCGTCGACCGTCCGCTGGAGCCGGATGAGTTTAGGTTGATAGGGCGGCGGCAATCGACCACTGCTCCCTCTCCCCGCAAGCGGGGGAGCGGTGCCCAGAACTCACGCCAGCGTTGATTCAACTCAAAGCCATCATGCGCTATCGCGACCAATGTCCGGCAGCGCAAAACGGACATTCATGCGCAAACATGAGCGTCTGAGCCCGTAACTGGTGAGCAGACAGAAAACCTATCCGGCAGCGGACTGACTAACAAACGATACAAGCCTTGCCAGCATGAGACCTGACGCCCACTAAGTGATCAGAAGGGTTCCCCGCCTGCTCCTGAATTTTTTCGAAGCCGAGCCTTTCCGTACACACAGGCAGTGTTTGCGGCCGTGGAACGATGCGTGAGTTCAGGCGGTGACAGGTGCGGTCGCTGTTCTGGCCTCTTCGGCTGATCGAGCATCGATTGGCGTTGCGCGATGGACTCCAAAGATATCTTCCAGAAGTGCGGCATAAGACAGCAGGCGATGCTCACCCCGAGGCGGGCCGACAAGTTGTAGCGCAACCGGAAGACCATCGGAGGTAAAACCGCAAGGCAACGACAAGATCGGAAGCGCCGTAAGCGTCAAACTGTAACAAATGGCGTACCATTCGTAGTAGTAGTTCAGGGGTTGGCCATCGATATCCTTAAGATACTTCATGTCGATATCAAATGGCAGCACGGCCGTCGAAGGTGCGATCAAGAGATCATACGTCTCGAAAAATCGCGCGACCCTCTCGTAGAGTTTGCCGCGCTCGATCTCTGCCTTGGCGAGTTTCTCCACAGTCATGGCTTTTCCACGCGCGTAATTGTCAACCAATTCCGCTTTGACGCGGTCGCGATGGTCTTCAATGATGGGGCCGAGGTCCCCCACAAACTGGTTGGCTCGCAGAATTTCGTAGATAGATCCCGCATCGCTTAAGTCGGGGCAGGCTTCTTCGATCGGAACGTTCAAGGCGGACAGCTTCCTCACGGCATCGCTGAACAGCTCGCGCATCTGCTTAGAAATTCTGACGGTTCCGCCGAGATCAGGGCTGAAGGCGATCCGGCGAGGGACGCGCGGTTCATCGACCGCATTGACGAACGCAATTCCCGGCCTCTCCATGGAGATCGGGTCGAGAGGATGAACGCCGACCATCGCGTCGAGCATAAGGGCGGCGTCGCCGACGTTTCGAGCCATCGGCCCTTGGACCCAAAGATTGTCGAACGGCAGGCGCACTCGGCTTCTGGCGATTCGTCCCGGAGAGGGACGTAACCCTACAACGGAGCAAAACGCGGCGGGCGTTCGCAAGCTGCATCCGAAGTCCGATCCAGTCGCGGCCCAGGTTTGTCCAGATGCAACCGCAACCGCCGACCCTCCGGATGACCCTCCGCACGTCAACCCGGTATTCCAAGGGTTGCGTGTTTTGCCGAAGACATCATTGAAAGTATTGGCGCCGTGGCCAAACTCTGGTGCGTTAGACTTGGCTATGACAATTCCGCCGTTTTCTTCCAGAATCTCCACCATAGCATCCGAACCATCCGGGATGTGTTCAGCGAACAGAGGCGACCCGTAGGTTGTCCGAACCCCCCTTACATCGTTGAGGTCTTTCACTGCGACAGGAAGACCTGAAAGGACGGAGTTTTCGTCCGAAAGTTCGATACGACGGGCGTGTCGGCGTGCCCTGTCAGCACAGACGGTCGGAAGAGAATTCAGCGCAGGATTAGTTTTCTCGATTCGCTGGAGCGATGCATCAATTAAATCGAGAGGAGTCAGCTCACGGCGCTTCAGAAGGTTTACGACATTGCGCGCCGTCATTCTCCAGAGCTCAGACATTGCCATTTCCTTTGTTGCGTGGCCGGCGAATTTGGGGAGCGCGGCGCACCACCCTCGTTCGGGAACCCAAAATATCCATGATCGGATCAGCGATGCAATCAACGGCCCAATTGACCTCGCTGTATGGAGGTCAAGCACATCAAGCGATCAATCCTCACATGAGGTGGGTCGACAGACGTTCGACTTTGCGATACTTGGCTTGCATTGCGCGCGAGGTCAACAAGCTGAAGGCTGAGCGGGATATTCTAAAAAGGCTTCGGCCCTCTTCGCGAGGGAAGCGGCATGAAGTTCGTCTTCGTCGCGAAGCACCGGAAAATCTGGCCGGGGCGCCGTCGTCCCGGCTCACGCTTTAGCCTTCCGAACGAGCCAGTCCTTGAACCGTTTCATAGCGGGATCAATGCTGCCGCCGGCGAAATAAGCAAAATATGCCTCGCCTGGAAAGTTTAAGTGAGGAAAAGGACATGCGAGTTCGTGGCTGGTGATCGCCATCTGAAGCAAATTCCGAGGCGCCACCAAGGACCCGAGACCGTCCTTAACGGCCTGTAGCGCAACAAATAGATGATCGAACCGATGCCCGCCGGCCACGATGGCATCATTGATGTTTGCCCGTTTCAGCCAAGCCTGCCAGTCCTGCGGACGGGTCATGGACTCGATCAGCGCGTGGCTTGTGATGTCGGTCGGCTTCGCCAGAGGCTTGCGGGTCAGCAGTTTCGGCGAGCTCAGCACAGCCATGTCCTCGCGAAACAGGAAGACGCGCTCGCTCAGTCGCGTGGATGTCGGAGCGGTTTCACCGCGCAAGACCACGAGATCGTGTCCTGCGAAATTTGGCGATTGTCCGGTCATTCGCGTTGAAACCCAGACGTCCGTCTGCGGTTCCAATGCGCGAAAAGCACTGATGCGCGGCAACAGCCAATACATAGCGAATGTCGCTGGCGCTTCCACAGTGATGGTCCGCCGTTCGCGCTGACGCTGCACATATGCGCAGGCGCTCGCGATATCTTCCAGTGCGCTGCCGAGTTTGCGCGATAGGATATCTCCGAATGGCGTCAGGATCAGTCTTCGACCCTCGAGAACGAAGAGAGTTTGACCCAGCCATCGTTCAAGCAATTTGACCTGCTTGCTGACTGCGCTGTGCGTGACACCTAGCGTCTCGGCGGCCGAGGTGATGCTGCCGCAGTCGGCGACAACCGCGAATGTTCGTAATGATCCGAGCGGGAGATCGCGTAGCCTCATGGAATTAAAGTTACAATTGCGAGAGAATAAGTCAATTTTTATTCGCGCCGCGTCACGTTAAGGTATTCGTCGGCCAGCTGCCAAAATCCGAAAATCCGAGCAAACGAAGGGCCCTCATGATCGAGGTAAACGGACGAGCCTACGCGAAACCTAAGCGCCCCACGGTGGTGGTCTGTCTCGATGGCTGCGACCCGCGCTATCTCAATTGCGAGAATGCGGCAAAGGTATTCACAAACATCTCTCGGATGATGCGCGACGGCTTTTCCACACTCGCCGACGCGGCGATGCCGACCTTCACCAATCCGAACAATGTTTCGATTGTGACGGGCGCGCCGCCCTCGGTTCATGGCATTTCCGGAAACTATTATCTCGACCGGGCGACCGGCAAAGAAATTATGATTGTCGATGCGAGCCCGATGCGCGCCACGACGATCCTTGCCGAGATGTCGCGCGCCGGCGTGCGCGTCGCCGCGGTCACAGCCAAGGACAAGCTTCGCAAAATGCTTGGCCATCAAATGATGGGCGGGATTTGTTTTTCGTCGGAGAAGGCCGGCAGCGCGACTCTTGCGGAAAATGGCATCGAAAACGTCGAGGCGCTTGTCGGGCGGCCGACGCCTGACATGTACAGCCCCGACTTGTCGCTGTTCGTGCTTGATGCAGGCATCAAGCTGCTTGAGCAAGACCGCGCGGATATTCTCTATCTTTCATTGTCTGATCTGGTTCAGCACGCCCACGGCCCAGGCGACAGGGAAGCGGACGCCTTCCACAGCGCGGTTGATGCGAAAGTGGGCCGACTCGCCGGACTCGGCGCAGTTGTTGGATTAATTGCCGATCATGGTATGAACGACAAAACGAATGAGGATGGGACGCCGCGCGTGGTTTTCCTCGAGGAGGAACTCAACAGGCGTTTCGGGCCGAATGCGGTGCGTGTCATCTGCCCGATCACCGATCCGTTCGTGAAGCATCATGGCGCCCTCGGATCGTTCGTGCGGATTTACCTGCGCGCAAGATTGGAACTGGCGGACGTCATGGACGTCGCTGCCGCAATCCCGGGAATTGCGCTCGTTGTTGATGGGAAAAGCGCCGCGAGCCGTTATCAGATGCCGCTCGATCGCGAGGGAGATTTTGTTGCGATCGGCGACACCCACACGGTAATTGGCTCGAGCCGGGCCGAGCATGACCTTACAGGCCTCAATGGTCATCGTCTTCGATCCCATGGAGGACTGAGCGAGCAGATTGTACCTTTCATTCTCTCGCATCCGATGAACGAAGCATACCGCGGCCTCGCTGAAACCAGACGGCTGCGCAATTTCGACATCTTCGATTTCGTTCTGAACGGCTTGCAGTAAAATCCGCGAGAAAGAAGCAAATCATAAAAACATCATAAGGGGAGATACGTTATGCTCGAAACAGGGCAGGCCATTGCACGGCCGTTTGCCGCCACGTTGGATGTCGACGCCACGTATAAGCGTTACAAATGGGCGGCCCTGTTGGGCGTCTCGTTCTGCTACCTTTTCTATTACACCGGGCGCCAGACATTTGGATTTGCGATCCCCGGCATTCAGAAAGAACTGGGACTATCCAAGGAAATGCTTGGATGGGTAAGCGCTTCGATGCTTTGGGCCTATGCAATCGGCCAGTCGATCAACGGCAATCTCGGCGACAAGTGGGGCGGCCGCGCTATGATGCTCGCGGGCGCCGTGCTGTCGTTCGCGGCGAACTGGACGACCAGCTTCGCAACGGGTTTCGTTGGCCTTCTGCTGGCGTGGGGTTTGAACGGCTACTTCCAGGCGATGGGATTTGCGCCAGGAAGCAGGCTGCTTTCAAATTGGTGGGGGCATAAAAACCGCGGCTTTGTTTATTCGTTTTACGTCGGCATGTCCGGCTTTTCGTCGGTTCTGGCATACTTCCTTCCCATCATCATCCTGGGCAGCCTGGGCCTCGATTGGCGCTGGATTTTTCGCCTGTCGGTCTTTCTCATGCTGTTCGGCGCGATCGTGATGTTTCTCACAGTTCGGGAACGGCCCGAGGATCTCGGATTGGTTGGCCCCGGTGACGAAAAGTCCCCGGACGAAGCCGAGACCGGACCTGTCGATACGGAGGCCAGTGCATCGCGCTATCGCGCTGTTCTGTCGAACTGGCGTCTCTATGCCACAGGTCTGTCGATCGGATTTCAAAACGCGGCGAGATACGCCTTGCTTGTTTGGATCCCCGTGCATTTTCTCGGTCCGAACTGGAAGTCAGCATCGGCCGTGATCGACCCGACGTGGATCACGGTGGCATTGCCGATCGGAATGGCGCTGGGTGCCTCAACGAATAGTTGGATTTCCGACCTCGTGTTTCATTCGCGACGATATCTTGCAATCATCACCTACATGGTCCTTGCCGCGATCATCGCGGTAGCGATGGAATTTGTGCCGCATGGCAGCCTGCTCGGGATCGCCGGACTCTTCCTTTGCGGCTTCTTCGTATTTGGCCCCGCATCGTCATTCTGGGCCCTTTGCCCGGACATTTTTGGCCGGCGTCTCTCAGGGACCGCAACTGGTCTCCTCAACTTCATATCATATGCATGTGCGGGGCTTGGGGAGCCTCTTATAGGACGCTTCATGGACCATACGGGAGATACGTCGGTTATTTTTCCCATCGTCGCCGTACTTTGTGTCGGCAGTGCGTTTTCTGCACTTCTCATCAGACGGTAGGAGCGAATGTTGGCATGCTTTGTCCGGACGTGGGCATTGCTGATGGCAGCACCCGAAGAGAGCTTGGAAGCTCTGCTCTTCGTTCGATCATATTCCGCAGAACTTCCACTTCTTTGACTTCGGCCGCTGGCAATCGGCGCGTGTGAGCAGGCATTTTCAATGAATGTACAGCCTCAGGTAATTCGGCACGAGGCGATGCGAATCGCGGGCACCCGCGTTGATACCGAAGAACGTATTGACGTCTACAACCCCTACACCAACCAAGTTGTTGGCACGGTGCCCGCCGCCCGCCCCGAACACGTGCGGGATGCCTTTTCAAAAGCCAAGGCCTTCAAATCGAAGCTCACGCGCTATGAGCGCCAGCAGATACTGCTGCGGACCGCGGAGATTTTGGCCGCCCGCAAGGAAGACTTCGCGCGGCTGATTACCGCGGAATCCGGACTGTGCTGGAAGGATTCGCTCTATGAGGCCGGCCGCGCCTACGACGTCTATTCCTTCGCGGGGCAATTGACGATCAAGGACGACAGCGAAGTCTTCTCGTGCGACATCAGCCCCCAGGGCAAGGCACGCAAGATCTTCACCATGCGCACGCCGTTGCTCGGAACGATTTCGGCGATCACGCCGTTCAATCATCCGCTCAACATGGTGAGCCATAAAATTGCGCCCGCGATTGCCACCAATAACCGGATCGTGTTGAAGCCGAGCGAGCTGACGCCGCTGACCGCGCTGGCGCTGGCCGACGTGCTCTATGAGGCCGGCCTGCCGCCGGAGATGTTGTCGATCGTGACCGGGAATCCCAATTCCATGGGCGACGCGATGATCACCGATCCCGATGCCGATCTGATCACCTTCACCGGCTCGGTGCGTGTCGGCAAGCATATCGCCGCAAAAGCCGGCTACAAGCGTCTGGTGCTCGAACTCGGCGGCAACGATCCGCTGATCGTCATGGAGGATGCCGACCTGGAGAAGGCGGCGGAGTTGGCGGTGCTTGGTGCCACCAAGAATTCTGGCCAGCGCTGTACGGCGGTCAAGCGCATCCTTTGCGTGGAAGCGGTCGCGGACGAATTCGCGGAGCAGGTGCTCAAACGGGCCAAAAAGCTCAAATGCGGTGATCCGATGGATCCCTTGGTGGATATTGGAACCGTCATTCATGAAGACGCTGCAAAAGAGATCGAGCGTCGTGTCGAGGCTGCCGTACAAGACGGTGCTCGCCTGCTTCACGGGAATAACCGCGAAGGGGCGCTCTATCCGCCGACGGTCGTCGACCACGTTCCGTATACATGCGAATTGATCTTGCAGGAAACCTTTGGCCCCGTGATCCCGATCGTCAGGACCCCTAATGACATTGAGAGTGTGATCAAGATCTCAAACTCTACGGCCTTCGGACTTTCGTCAGGTGTCTGCACCAATCGCCTCGACTACGTCACGCGTTTTGTGAATGAGCTCGACGTCGGCGCAGTGAACGTTTGGGAAGTTCCCGGATTTCGAATCGAAATGTCGCCATTTGGCGGGATCAAAGATTCGGGGCTTGGATATAAAGAAGGCGTGCAAGAAGCAATGAAGAGCTTCACGAACCTGAAAACGTATTCGCTTCCTTGGTCGGTTTAGCGTGCGTAGAAAACGCACGAGATATGACCTGTGTGTACCGAAAACCCTATCTGACTTTATCGGTTGATCGAATCGCCTAAGCTGGCGGAATGATAGGGCTGTTCTGTTTAGTTTTGGCCATCTTGGCCTCACCGTTCAAGTCGAAGAGCCAGCTTGAAGCTGAGAATGCAGTGCTCCGACATCAGTTAATCGTTGCGGCGCAAGATGCGCGGGCGGGTCCCAGCTAACAAACAATGACCGCTGGTTCTTCATCCAGCTTACCCAGCGACGATTTCAGGGCGACTGCTTTTGGCGCAAAGCGGACGTTTTCCAAACCTCCAGGTCTCCTAAGTGCCAAAGACGGAAGTATTAACCGCACTCGATGACCTCGTCGGCGCCCCAAGCGGCACCGTCAGAACCAGCGTTTTGGCGGTCTTGAGATTGATGACCAGCTAAATTCTGGTCAGTTGGTCGATTGGCAGGTCAACGGGTTTGGCGCCCTCACCGGCGCCTCAGACCGACGGGGTGGTACGAATTTGCCGATCGCCGATCGCCGGCGCCTCATCCTTTCATGCTCGGCGTGCAAAGGCTCCGGTGTTGGAGCTGCGCGGTCGAACGTCAGAATCGATCTCACTGCGGGCCATTCCCGTGAATGACCTTAAACGCGCAGCATTTGGTGGTAGTATGAAGATAGGAACTGAGGAGACCGACCCCAATGGCCTCAGATCAGACCAAACGGAAGCTCGCCGCTGTTCTCGTCGCCGACATTGCCGGCTATAGCCGGTTGATGGGCGCGGACGAAGAGGGCACGCTCGCCCGCCTCAAGCTGCTTCGCCGCGAACTGATCGATCCAAAGAACAAGCAACTTCGCGGTCGCATCGTGAAAACGACCGGTGACGGTATTTTAATTGAGTTTCTAAGCGTCGTGGATGCAGTGCGCTGCGCAATCGAGATTCAGCAGTGTATGGTCGAACGCAATGCCGACGTGCCGCTGGAGAAACGAATTGAGCTTCGTGTCGGGCTCAACCTTGGGGACGTGATGATCGAAGGTCGAGACCTCTATGGCGATGGCGTGAACATCGCAGCCCGACTTGAGGCGCTTGCCGAACCCGGCGGCATATGTATCTCACAGACAGTTCTCAATCACGCGCGCGATAAGGTGCCTTTCGATGTCGAGGACGCGGGCGAGCAAACGCTGAAGAATATCGCCCGCCCTGTTCACGTCTACCGTATCATCATCGATCGCGATCGGCGCCCCGCAACGCCCAAACCTGAGGTTCCGGCGCTCGCGTTGCCCGACAAACCGTCCGTCGCCGTGCTGCCATTCACCAACATGAGCGGCGACCCCGAGCAAGAGTTCGTCTCCGACGGGATCGCCGAGGATGTGATCACGGCGCTATCGCACTATCCCTCGTTGTTCGTCATCGCACGTAATTCGAGCTTCACTTACAAGGGCCGGGCCGTAGACGTGAAGCAGGTCGGGCGCGAGCTCGGCGTGCGCTATGTGCTTGAAGGTAGCGTGCGCAAGGCCGGCAATCGGATCCGCGTCACTGCGCAGTTGATCGAGGCGGGAACCAGCAACCATGTGTGGGCCGAGCGCTACGACCGCGATCTCGCCGATATTTTCGCCGTGCAGGACGAGCTCACCGAAGCGCTGACGACCGCCCTGGCCCCTGCCATTGCAAACGCCGAGCTACGACGCGCCATGCGCAAGCCACCGGAGAGCCTCGATGCCTGGGCGGCCTATCAGCGCGGTCTGTGGCATCTGAGCAAAGCCACCCCAGACGACGATGCGACCGCAGAGAGATTTTTTAAGCAGGCAATCGATCTCGACCCGACCTTCGCCGGCGGCTACAGCGCGCTCGCCTTGTATCAGCTGCAAGCGGCCGCGATTTACCAGAGGCTGGATCTGCCAAGCGCGCAACGCTCGGCCGAGGCCTTGGCCCGCCGGGCGGTCGCGCTCGATGGCGCCGATGCAGAAGCCCGCTCATGCCTCGGCTGGACCTTGCAGGCGCGCGGCGAGGCTGACGGGGCGTCGGCGGAGATCGAGCGAGCTCTTTCAATGAGTCCAAACCTCGCCATCGCGCATGGCCACCGAGGCGCGACGCTGATCTTCGCGGGACGGCCAAGGGAAGGGCTCACGGCTCTCGAAACATGCATCAGGCTAGATCCCCGCGATCCGTATCTGGCAGTACCCTTGTTGCACGTCGCGTGCGGTCTATATTTCTGCAGCGAATACGAGGCTTCGATCGAAGCCGCGAAACGACTGATCCGGTCGTTTCCCGATTTTCCGATGATCTACCGCTGGCCCGCGGCGGCGCTCGGTCAGCTTGGGCGCACGGCGGAAGCGAAGGAAGCATTGGAGAAGGCCGTCTCGCGCGCACCGGCGGCATTCGACATGTATGTCCGCAAGAGAGCTCCGTGGTTTCGGCCGGAAGACCACGCCCATCTGGTCGAGGGTCTGCGCAAGGCCGGTTGGAAAGGCTGAGGCTGCGTTGAAGTCCGTCGCCCCGCCCGATCCGGACTGCCTGTGATTTGCAGGCAAATGTACGATATGGGCAAAAGCCAACTTCCCGGAACGACCGCTCATGGCGCAAAGCGGTCGTTTCGCAAGCGAACCGGAAGGAGTTGCGCTGGACTGTGCACTCAGATTTGAATCGCCTCCCAACAGCCGGCCATCTATGGTGTGCTTATGTCGCGCCTCGTGTTTCTGTCGATTGCTATCGTCCTATCGCTGCTGCCGGTCGTCGCGCCGGCTGCGCCGGGCCATAACCGGCCGCCGCCACG
>Ga0193699_10000571_pt1 | contig 15750 bp, 14 predicted proteins | sample L3c2metaG_FD_160095 | JGI IMG/M metagenome (GOLD analysis project Ga0193699, IMG submission 160095) | Soil microbial communities from a riparian zone of the East river system, Colorado, United States - L3c2 | ecosystem: Environmental > Terrestrial > Soil > Riparian zone | place: USA: East... | reverse complement strand
GCGGCGGCGGGCCGAGCTACGACGCCATCATCGCGCAGCCGGGCGGGGCGGTGAACGGCCAGATCCGCATCACCGAGCAGGGCGAAATCATCTCCAGCAAATATTCCAACGCCGAAGTCGGCCGCAACAATCTGGAAATTCTCGCCGCCGCCACACTGGAGGCGAGCCTGCTGCAGCCCAAGCAGAGCGCGCCGCGCGGCGAATACCTCAAAACGATGGACCAATTGTCGGAGCTGGCCTTTAGGGCCTATCGCGGGCTGGTCTACGAGACCGAAGGTTTTGCGGACTACTTCTGGGGCTCCACCGTCATCAACGAGATTGCGACGCTGAACATCGGCAGCCGTCCGGCGTCGCGCAAGAAAACCCGCGAGATCGAGGACCTCCGCGCCATTCCCTGGGTGTTCAGCTGGGCGCAGTGCCGGCTGATGCTGCCCGGCTGGTACGGTTTTGGCAGCGCGGTCGAGACCTGGATCAAGGAGCATCCCGACAAGGGCATGCCGTTCCTGAAAGAGCTTTATCGCGAGTGGCCGTTCTTCCGCACCCTGCTGTCGAACATGGACATGGTGCTGGCCAAAAGCTCGATCGCAATCGCCTCGCGCTATGCCGAACTGGTGCCGGATGCCGAATTGCGCGAAAACATCTTCGGCCGCATCCGCCGCGAATGGCACACCTCGATCGAGACGCTGCTGGACATCATGGGCCAGGAGCGGCTGCTGCAGGGCAACCCGCTGCTGGAACGCTCGATCCGCAACCGTTTTCCGTACCTCGATCCACTCAACCACGTGCAGGTGGAGCTATTGAAGGAGCACCGCGCCCAAAATGCCGATGAGCAGGTGCTGCGCGGGATTCAGCTCACCATCAACGGGATTTCGGCGGGGTTGAGGAACAGTGGCTAACGCGTGAGGCGGCAAAGGCTCCCTCGCGCGTCGTCCCGGCGAACGCCGGGGACCCATAACCACCGGCGTTTGTGGTGGCAGGCGACTGGTCCAACAGCGCGTCACAAACGAGAGCGCACGGCGTATGGGTCCCGGCGTTCGCCGGGACGACCAACTGGCGAGTTATCTCCTCAACAAATATGCGCGCCCTGCGTCTCGACATAGACCGCATACAATGACTGGCTGGCGGTCATGAACAGGCGGTTTCGCTTCTTGCCGCCGAAGCAGACGTTGGCGCAGGTCTCCGGCAGAAGAATCTGACCGATGCGTCCGCCGTCCGGCGCGAAGACCTGGACGCCGTCATAGCCTGGGCCGACCCAGCCCGCGCCGACCCAGATGTTGCCTTCGGTGTCGACCCGCAGCCCGTCCGGGAAGCCAGACTTGCCGTCCAGCGTCATGTCGATGAATGGCTTCGGATTCGAAAGCTTGTCGCCATTGAGATCGTAACTCCAGACCACGTTCTTGGCGTTGGGGTAGTGGGTGATGCCGGTATCGCAGACATAGACCTTCTTGTAGTCGTGGCTGAAGGCGATGCCGTTCGGCTTGAACGGCTCGTCGGCGACCTTGCTGACCTGGCCGTTCTGGGCGTCGACCCGGTACACCGCTTCTTTCTGGTAAGGCTGGTTTGAGCCGGTGTTGGCCAGCTGCCCCTCATAGATGCTGATCGCGCCATAGCCTGGATCGGTGAACCAGATCGACTTGTCGTTGGGGTGAACGACCATGTCGTTCGGTCCATTGAGCGGCTTGCCGTTGGCCTGCTCGGCCAGCACGGCGGTCGCGCCGTTGTGTTCGAAGCGGACCAGGCGCGTACGCTCGGCGGTGATTTGCCGGCCTTCGAAATCGAAGGTGTTGCCGTTGCTTTCGTTGGAGGGCTTGCGAAACTGCTCCGAAATATGGCCGTCATCGTCGAGATAGCGAAGCTGGCGGTTGTTCGGAATGTCGCTCCACACCAGATATTGCCCCGCGGCATTCCAGGCCGGTCCTTCCGCCCACAGGCATCCCGTATACAGGCGCTTGATGGCGGTGTTGCCGACCTTGGCCTTGAAGCGCTTGGGGTCGATCACGACGATATCCGGGTCGGGATAGCGTTGCGGCTCAGCTCCGGCGCCGAAATCGCGGGCCAAGGCGTCGGGGGCGGCAATCGCCGTCGCCGCAAGCGCGGTGGCCCCGCGCAACAGCGTGCGGCGATCAAGTTTGCTCGATCCCGCATCGGTCCGGTGGTCAGTCAGGTCAGTTGGATTTGTCATGATTTCCTCCCAGGTTTTTTGTTATTGGGAGTAAATCGTGAGCCTGCATTTCGGCGGAAAGCGGGCGAAGTCCGAGAAAACAACTGGAGATGGCGGGAAGGATCGATAGCGGTCAATCCGCTCTCGTCGTCCCGGCGTTCGCCGGGACGACATGTGGAGAGGTCGTGCGCTTCAAATCGCATCCCAATTGAAAATATCGGCCGAGCGGTCGAGCCTGTAGAACGACGATTTCAGCGCCGGCATACCGTGTTCGGCGAGGGTCTGCGGGGTCCAGCCTTCGGCACGATGGATCGAGCGCAGCGGGCGCGACTGGCTCATCAGGAAGATCTCGTTCATCCGTACCGCGAAGATCTGCCCGGTGACGTCCTTGGCGGCGTCGCTGAGCAGGAAGGCGCAGATCGGCGCGATCTTTTCCGGGCCCATCTGCTGGATTTTTGCCACCCGCGCCTTCTCTTCTTCGGTTTCGGTCGGAATGGTTCCGATCAGGCGGCTCCACGCAAACGGCGAGACGCAATTCGAGCGCACGTTAAAACGGTTCATGTCGAGCGCGATCGATTTCGACAGGCCGACGATGCCGAGTTTGGCGGCGGCGTAATTGGCCTGGCCGAAATTGCCGACCAGGCCGGAGGTCGAGGTGAAGTGCACGAACGAACCGCTTTCCTGCTCGCGGAACAGGCGTGCGGCGGCATGCGCGACATAGAACGAGCCCATCAGGTGCACCTTGATGACGGATTCGAAGGCGTCGATGCTCATGCGGTGGAAGATGGCGTCGCGCAAAATGCCGGCATTGTTGACCACGCCGTCGAGTTTTCCATAAGTATCGATCGCCATCTTGACGATCTTGCTGGCCGGAATGGCTTCGGCGACGGTCTCGAAATTCGCCACCGCGGTGCCGCCGCGCTTCTTGATTTCCTCGACCACTTCCTCGGCGGGCGTGGCCGATGTGCCCGAGCCGTCGGCGGCGCCGCCGGGATCGTTGACCACGACCTTGGCGCCTTCCGCCGCGCAGAGCAGCGCGATCTCGCGCCCGATGCCGCGCCCGGCGCCGGTGACGATGACGACTTTATCCTGCAGTGATTTTGTTTCGGCCATGGTGTTTCCTCCGGCTTGAATTGCTTGAGACGGGTGCTGTGTTCACCTCGCCCCGCTTGCGGGGAGAGGTCGGATCGCCTCGGCGATGCGAAGCATCGTCCGGCGCGATCCGGGTGAGGGGGACTCTCCGCGAGTCCGAACCTGTCGAGAGTCCCCCTCACCCCAACCCTCACCCCGCAAGCGGGGCGAGGGGGAAGAAGGAGCCGTGCCTCTCTCATCGTGTGTTCAGCGCTCGTTCGTAAAAATGATCGTCCCACTCGCCGCGAACATGCCGCCGACGCCGTGACAGACCGAAATCTTCGCACCCGGCACCTGCGCCGGCGCGATGCCGCGCATCTGGCGAACGCTTTCCTGCAGCGCGTACATGCCGTACATGCCGGAATGCATGTAGCTGAGGCCGCCGCCATTGGTGTTGAGCGGCAGCTTGCCGCCGGGTCTCGTGTTGCCGTCGGCGATGAATTTTCCGGTTTCTTCATGCGGCATGAAGCCGAGATCGCCGAGTCCATAGAGCGGCAGATGCGCGAAGGCGTCGTAGATCATCAGGTGATTGACGTCCTTGTGCGTGATGCCGGCCTCGCGGAACGCGGTCGGTCCCGCCACCCGGAACGCCCGCGAACTGTCAAATGTCTGCATCTGGCTGACCATCGGCGTTTCCACGCTCTCGCCGGTGCCGAGGATATAGACCGGTTTGGTCGGAAAATCCCTGGCGCGGTCGGCGCTGGTCAGGATCAGCGCGCCGCCGCCATCGGTGACGAGGCAGCACTGCAGGATGCGGAACGGATAGGCGATCATCCGCGAGTTCAGGACGTCCTCGACCGTGATCGGCGTCTTCATGGTGGCGCGCGGGTTTTTCGCGGCCCATTCGCGCTGCACCACCGCGACCATGGCGATCTGCTCATGGGTGATGCCGTGGGTCTTCATGTAGCGCAGCACCGGTATCGGAAACATGCTGGGCGGCCCGTAGACGCCGAACGGCGCTTCGAACTGGCCATTGAGACTGTCCGGCGGCGTCGAGCGCGGCTGCTTGCCGATCATCGACTTGCCGCTCTCGGCATGGGTGATCAGCACGGTCTTGCACAGCCCGGCCTCGATCGCGGCGGCGGCATGACGGACATGCAGCATGAACGAGCAGCCGCCGACCGAGGTGCCGTCGACCCAGGTCGGGGTAATGCCGAGGTAATGCGCGATCTGTTGCGGCGTTTCCACCGCGGTGGCGACGCCGTCGATATCCGACAGCTTTAAGCCGGCATCGGCGATGGCGTTCAGCGCCGCGTCGGCGTGGAGCTGGATTTGCGACATGTTGGGAATGACGCCGAGTTCGGTGGTTTCGGCGGCGCCGACCACGGCGACTGCGTTTCTGCGCATGATGCTTAGCCCTTCGCCGGACGGAACAAAGGAAGGGTGATCTTGTCGTCGAGCTTTTCGAACGCGACTTCCAGCTTCATGTCGAGTGCGAGCGCCTCCGGCGTTTGCGGACAATCGATGATGTTGCTCATCATCCGCGGGCCTTCGTCCAGTTCCACCACGGCAATGGCATATGGCGGCGTGAAACCCGGTGCTGCGGGGCGATGGTTGATGACATAGCTGTAGAGCGTGCCCTTGCCGCTGGCCTTGAAGATGCTGACCTTGCGCGAGGCGCAGGCAGGGCAGAACGGGCGCGGCGGGAAATAGACATTGGCGCAGGCATCGCAGCGCTGCAGCCGCAACTCGCCGGCCGCCGTGCCGTCCCAGAAATGCTGCGTTTCCGGTGTCGGTTTCGGTTTCGCGCGCGCGGCCATGCCTGTTCTCTCCCTGAAGGATCGGGCTGTCGCCCGCTTGTTGCAATCTTGATGCGACATTTGACCATCCGTGGTCAACGGTCCAGCGGTGCTGCTGCATGGCCGTATGCCTAGAAGCGCTTGTATGCCAACTCTTTGCCGCGCTAGGGTAATCGTCATTGCGAGGAGCGAAGCGCGAAGCCGCGTGGGAGGAAACGGGTTGCGAACCATTCGAATAGGATCCGGCGCCGGCTATTCCGGTGACCGCATCGAGCCCGCGGTCGAACTCGCCGAGAAGGGTGACATCCAGTATCTGGTGTTCGAATGCCTGGGCGAGCGCACCGTCGCGCTGGCGCAGCAGGCGCGTATGAAAAACCCCGAAGGCGGTTACGATCCGCTGCTGGAAGAGCGGATGCGCGCGGTGCTGCCGCTCTGCGCCGCCAAGGGCATCAAGATCGTCACCAATATGGGCGCGGCCAATCCGGTCGCCGCAGCGCGCAAGACCGCTGACATCGCGAAGGCGCTGGGGCTGTCATCGCTGAAGATCGCCGCGGTGGTCGGCGACGACGTGCTCGACGCCTGCAAGGACGGCGACCTCCCGATCATGGAATTCGAGGGCACCATAAAACAACTCGGCAACCGGCTGCTGTCAGCCAATGCCTATCTCGGCGCCGAGCCGATCGCCGACGCGTTGCGCGGCGGCGCCGATATCGTGATCACCGGGCGCGCCTCGGATCCCGCGCTGTTCCTGGCGCCGATGATTCACGCGTTCGGCTGGGCGATGGATGACTGGAACCTGCTGGGGCAGGGCACCGTCGCCGGGCATCTGCTGGAATGCGCGGGGCAAATCACCGGCGGCTATTTTGCCGATCCCGGCTACAAGGATGTTTTTGACCTCGCGCGGCTCGGCTTTCCGATCGGGGAAGTCGGCGAGGACGGCAGCCTTGTGATTACGAAGGTCGCAGGCTCCGGCGGCGCGGTGACGGCGCAGACCTGCAAGGAGCAGTTGCTCTATGAGGTGCACGATCCCAAACGATATCTCCAGCCGGACGTAACAGCGGATTTTTCGGAAGTGAGGGTCGAAGAGATCGCGCCGGACCGCGTGCGCGTCAGCGGCGGACGCGGCACGAAACGAACCGATACGTTGAAAGTCTCGGTCGGCTATGTCGACAGTTTTATTGGCGAGGGGCAGATTTCCTATGCCGGCCCTGGCGCGCTCGCGCGCGGACGGCTGGCGCTCGAAATCGTGCGGGAACGGTTGAAGCTGACCGGTGTCGCTGCCAGCGAATTGCGTTTTGAACTGGTCGGCGTCGATTCGCTGCACGGAGCGGAAGTTTCCGCGCGCGCGAATGAGCCATATGAAGTGCGCGTGCGCGTCGCCGGGCGCACCGAAAATCTCCGCGAAGCCATCAGGATCGGCAACGAGGTCGAAACGCTCTACACCAATGGTCCCGCCGCCGGCGGCGGCGCGTTCAAATCGGCGCGCGATGTCGTGGCGGTCGCGTCGGTCCTGCTGCCGCGCGAACTCGCAAGACCATCGGTCCAGTTTGTGGGGCATGAATGACAAAACTGCGCGAGATCGCCCATTCCCGCACCGGCGACAAGGGCAACACCTCCAACATTTCCGTGATCGCCTATCACGAAAAGCATTATCCGCTGCTGCTCGCGCAAGTCACGAGCGCGCGGGTCAAAGCGCATTTTGCGGGTGTTGTCGAAGGCGAAGTGGTCCGCTATGAACTGCCCAACCTATCGGCGCTGAATTTCGTGATGAGCGGGGCGCTCGGCGGCGGCGTGACGCGGTCGCTCGCGCTCGATGCCCACGGCAAATCGCTCAGTTCCGCGCTGCTCGATCTGGAGATCGAAGAGAACCCCAACCAATAGGCGTCATGCCCGGCCTTCTGCCGGGCATCCACGTCTTAGTAACGTTCAGAGAAGACGTGGATGGCCGGGACAAGCCTGGCCATGACGGACGGAGAGAATAAACGATGCCGAACGCCCCGACACTCGCCACGCTGGCGGCCGATCTCGACAGCGGTCGCACCAGCGCCCGCAAGCTGGTCGACGATTGTCTCGCCAAGATCGCCGACGCCTCCGGCGAGGGGATCCGGACCTTCGTCCATGTCGATGCGGAAGCGGCGATCGAAGCCGCCGAAGCGATGGACCGGCTGCGCGAGGTGAAGGCGGCGCCGTCGCCGTTCGCCGGGATTCCGATCTCGATCAAGGATCTGTTCGACATCAGGGGGCAGGTGACCCGCGCCGGTTCGCGTGCGCTCGACGATTCGGCGCCGGCGGAGGCCGATGCGACCGTGGTGGCGCGGTTGCGCCGGGCCGGCTTTGTCGTGATCGGCCGCACCAACATGACCGAATTCGCCTATTCCGGCATGGGCATCAACCCGCATTACGGCACGCCGAAGAGCGCCTGGCAGCGCAATGTGGGTCATGTGCCCGGCGGATCGTCGTCGGGGGCGGCGGTCTCCGTCGCCGACGGCATGGCGCATGGCGCGCTCGGCACAGATACCGGCGGCTCCTGCCGGATCCCGGCCGCCTACAACGGCATCGTCGGCTTCAAGCCGACGCAGCGGCGGGTGCCGCTCGACGGTGGCGTGCCGCTGTCGTTTACGCTCGACAGCTTTGGGCCGCTGGCGCGCACCGTGGCGTGCTGCGCGGTGCTCGACGCCGTGCTGGCCAACGAAGCGATCGTTCCGTTGCAGCCGCGCCCGATCAAGGGCATGCGTCTGGCGGTGCCGACCACGGTCGCGCTCGACGAACTCGACGAGGCGGTGGCGAAGACGTTCGAACGCGCGCTGGAAACGCTGTCGCGACAGGGCGCGCTGATCGAACGGATCGAAGTGCCGGAATTCCTTGACGTCGGGGTGATGAACACCAAGGGCGGGTTCGCCGCGGCGGAAAGCTATGCCTGGCATCGCTATCTGATCGCCGGCAGTGGCGACGTCTATGACCCCCGCGTCTCCTCGCGCATTCTTCGCGGCGAAAGCATCAGCGCCGCCGACTACATCGATTTGCTCAATGCGCGGAAGTCGCTGATCGCGCGCGCCACGGTTCGGCTCGCGCCCTATGATGCCGTGATCATGCCGACCACCGCCAATACGCCGCCGCGGATCGCCGATCTCGCCGACGACGAGGCCTTTACCAAGGCGAACCTGTTGTCGCTGCGCAATTGCACCCTGATCAACATGATCGACGGCTGCGGCATTTCGCTGCCCGCGCATCGCGAGGGCGAGGTCCCGGTCGGACTGATGCTCGCGGCCTCTGGCGGGTCGGACCGCCGCATCTTCGAACTTGCCGCCGGAATGGAGACAGCGATCCGTGTTTGACCTTGCATTCACCATCGACGCCCAGGACACCACGACGCCGCTGATGCTGGCGATCGATCAAGCCGTGATCGCCGGCTGGACCGGACGCGATCCGGTGGCGCGCGACAAGCACATCGCCGAACTCGAGGCGATCGGCATCGCCCGCCCGGCCTCGACGCCGATCTATTACCGGGTCGCCGCGCGGCGGCTCGCCATCACCGACAGCATCGAAGTCAGCGGCACCGAGTCGAGCGGCGAGGTCGAGTTCGTTTTGATCGGCTGGCAGGGCCGCATCTTTGTCGGCGTCGGCTCCGACCATACCGACCGCAAGGTCGAAGCCTACAGCGTCACCGTGTCCAAGCAGATGTGCGACAAGCCGATGGCGCCGGTGCTCTGGGAACTGGAGGACGTCGCCGGTCACTGGGATCAGATGATCCTGCGCTCGTATGCCTGGATCGACGGCGCGCGGGTGTTGTATCAGGAAGGCACGCTCGACGCGATGCTCCCGGTCGCGGACCTGATCCAGCGCGGTTTCGGCGACAAGGGCCTGCCGGACGGCTGCGTCATGTTCGGCGGCACTTTTGCGGCCAAGGGCGGCATCAGGCCGGCGAGCCGTTTTGAGTATGAACTCGAGGATCCCGTGCTCAAGCGCAAGATCGGCGGCGGCTACGACGTGATCGCGCTGCCGGTGCTGGGCTGAACAGGAATTGTGACGTCGCAACGGCAGTCTGCTCCCTCTCCCGCTTGCGGGGGAGGGCCGGGGTGGGGGTCTCTCCGCAAACGCCGGTGCCAGTGGATAGATGCCCCCACCCGCCGCGCTCTTCGAGCGCGTCGACCTCCCCCGCAAGCGGGAGAGGTAAGAGGGCCTCCCGGGAATCGGGTGGCGCAAAGCGGCGCGGTTTGTGAAACTCGCAACATGAAATCAAACTTCAAAGAAGTCGTCCGACCGCCCTCCGATATCGCCGCCCGCGTCGACGCCATCGACTGGACGCAGGCGAGTAGCGACCTCGACGCGCAAGGCTCCGCCGTGCTGAAGGGCTTGCTCTCGCTGGAAGAGTGCCGCGAACTCGCGAGCCTCTATCCGGACGACAAGAATTTCCGCAGCCGCATTGTGATGGGCCGCCACGGTTTTGGGCGCGGCGAATACAAGTATTTTGCCTATCCGCTGCCCGATCTGATCGCGGGGTTACGCCCGGCGCTCTACGCAAAGCTGCGCGATGTCGCCAATCGCTGGAACGAAGCCATGGGCATCGATATCCGCTATCCCGACAGCCACGACGCGTTCCTGAAACGATGCCATGCCGCCGGCCAGACCCGGCCGACGCCGCTGCTGTTGCAATATGGGGCCGGCGACTACAATTGCCTGCATCAGGACCTCTATGGCGAACATGTGTTCCCGCTGCAGGTCGCGATCCTGCTGTCGGAACCGGGCCGCGATTTCGCCGGCGGCGAATTCGTGCTGACCGAGCAGCGGCCGCGGATGCAGTCGCGCCCCGAAGTGGTGCCGCTGGCCCAGGGCGACGCGGTGGCCTTTGCTGTGCATGTCAGGCCGGTGCAGGGGACGCGCGGATTCTATCGCGTTAACCTGCGCCATGGCGTCAGCCGCATCCGCTCCGGCCACCGCCACACCGTGGGTGTGATCTTTCACGATGCGAAGTGAGTGCGAGCTCTTTGACCGCCGATCTGTTTGAAAGCGTTCCCGATGTCCACCCGTCACAGCAGACGATGGCGGACGGCGCCGTGCTGCTGCGCGGTTTTGCCCGATCGTTCGAAAGCGAACTGATCGCCGACTTGCGCGAGATCATCGCGCAGGCGCCGTTTCGCCACATGGTGACGCCGGGCGGCCATCAGATGTCGGTGGCGATGACCAATTGCGGCAGCGCCGGCTGGGTGACTGATCGCAGCGGCTATCGTTATGACGCCAACGACCCCGAGGCGGCAAAACCGTGGCCGGCGCTGCCGGCCTCATTTCGTGAACTAGCCCGGCAAGCCGCGGCGCAAGGCGGTTTTGAAGGCTTCGCCCCGGACGCGTGCCTGATCAACCGCTACGCGCCGGGGGCACGGATGTCGCTGCATCAGGACAAGGACGAGCGCGATTTCGGCGCGCCGATCGTCTCGGTATCGCTGGGCCTGCCCGCGACGTTCCTGTTCGGCGGCCTGCAGCGCAGCGACAAGCCGCGGCGGTTTCGGCTACAGCATGGCGATATCGCGGTGTGGGGCGGGCCGGCGCGGTTGTTCTTCCACGGCGTCGCGCCGCTGGCGGACGGCGAGCACCCGCTGCTGGGCCGGCAACGCATCAACCTGACATTCCGCAAGGCGCGGTGAGGCGGACTGCTTTCTTTGCCTTCTCCCCTTGTGGGAGAAGGTGGCGCGCTTTGGAGCGCACTTGCGCTCCTGAGCGCGCCGGATGAGGGGTCTCTATCCGCGGAGACAGACCCCTCACCCGTCCGCGATGCTGCGCATCGCGTCCACCCCAAGAGCGAGCTTCGCTCGTCTCGGCTCCCACAAGGGAAGAGGGGAAGAAAGGCACCTACGGCTTCGGCGGATGAATGAACGCCCACGGACTGACTTCCGAATCCGTCGGTACCTCGATGTCGATGAGATAGGGCCCGCCATCCGCCAGCGCCTTTTCCAGCGCCGGGCGGAAGTGATCGGGCGCTGTCACGCGCGCCGCTCCGACGCCAAAGGATTCAGCCAGTTTCACAAAATCCGGATTGACCAGATCGGACGCCACCACCCTGCCATCAAAACGCTCGCGCTGGTCGCGCCGCACATTGCCGTAGGCGTTGTTGTTGAACACCAGCGTGACCACGCCGATGTTGTACTGCACGGCGGTCGCCAATTCCTGCACGCCGAACATGAAGCCGCCATCGCCCGTGATCGCGACCACCGGCCGGTCCGGATTCGCGACCTTGGCGCCGAGCGCGGTCGGAAAGCCCGAGCCGAGCGTGCCCTGATAGCCCGAGGTGATAAAGGTGCGCGGCTCGTAAATCGGAAAGCCGTACCACGAGGCAAAGCCGACCTGCGACAGTTCGTCGGTGACGATGGCATTTTGCGGCAGTACCTCGCGCAGGATATTCAGGTACGCCATTTGCGGCTGAACCTTTTGAATTTCCTGCAGCGCCGCCGCCGAGGCGTCGCGGATCGTGGCGCGGCGGCCGCTGGTTTTGCTGTATCCGGCCTTGCTCACCGCGGCGAGCAACGCGCGGGTGCCGGCCTGCGCATCGGCGACAACGGCGGCATCCGGCGTCAGCCGTCGCATTTCCGAGGGATCGATATCGATACGGATCGATTTCAAGCCTTGGGGCTGAAACGGCCATCGGAACGATGAGGCCGGCAATTCCATGCGTGTGCCGATCCCGATCATGAGGTCGGTCCGCGGCCACAGTCTGTAAGCCGCCGCCATCGTCAGGCCCAGCTCATGCGCGTTGGAAACGATGCCGCGGCCGCTGCGGAAAGCTACCACCGGCGCGTCGATCATCTCGGCCAGTTCGAGGATTTCCTCGCGCGCCTCGATGGCGCCGCTGCCGACGAAGATCATCGGGGTTTTGCTGCCGGCGATCAGCGCGGCGGCGGCCTTGATGCGATCGGGATCGGGCTTGGGTGCCGGAAACGGATCGAAGACTTTCGAGTCGCCGGTTTCGGCGCGCTGCGTGAACACGTCCCAAGGCATCTCCAATGCTACTGGGCCGCGGCGGCCGGACAGCATTTCCTGGAACGCGCGGCTGACCAGCGCCGGCGCGGCATCAGGATATTCGATGCGGTCAGCCCATTTGACAAAAGTCCGCAGCGTCGCGAGCTGATCCGGCATCTCGTGCAGATGGCCGCGGCCCTTGCCGAGGAATTGCGTCGGCACCTGACCGGTCAGACAGAGCACGGGTTCGTTGCATCCGAGCGCGGTGAGCAGCGCAGCGCCGGCATTGAGCACGCCGGGACCGGGCACCACGCTGAACACGCCGGGCCGGCCGGACGAACGCGCATAGCCAAAGGCCATGTAGCCGCAAGCCTGTTCGTGCCGCGCGCCGACCACCTTGAGCTGCGCCTGGTGAAAGCCGTCGAACAGGCCATAGATTTGCGCGCCGGGCAGGCCGAACACGGTGTCGACGCCGTGCGAGACCAGGCCGCTGACGATGGCTTCGCCGCCGGAAGATGAGGTCATTGCATTGTCCAATCGCTCGCGGGCCGTTTCATGGGGTCTCGTCGATGACGCCGTTGCGCAGCACGCCGACGCCGTCCGCCTCGACCTCGATGACATCGCCGGGTTTGAGGTAACGCGGCGGATCGAACCGCGCGCCCGAGCCGGTCGGGGTGCCCGTGACGATGACGTCGCCTGATACCAGCGTGGTGAAGGTCGAGATGTAGTTGATGAGATAGCGGAAGCCGAAGATCAGCCGGCCGGTGCGGTCGTCCTGCCGCGTCTCGCCGTTGACCCGCGTCGTCAGCCTGATATCCGCGATTTGCGACTCGTCGGTGTAAGGCACCAGCCATGGGCCCAGGCTTCCGGTCGAGTCAAAGTTCTTGCCCTGGGTCACATTGAATTTCGCGTGCCGGACCCAGTCGCGGATGGTGCCTTCATTGCACAGCGTGACCGCGGCGATGTGATCGAGCGCCGCGCTTTCGGGGATGTGCCGGCCGGCCTTGCCGACGATCAGAACCAGTTCGCCCTCGTAATCGAGCTGCGCCGACGCGCGCGGGCGAACCAGCGGCGTGTCGTGGCCGACGAACGAGCGCGGCGTGCGCATGAACATGCTCGGATATTTCGGGGCGTCCTGGCCGTCTTTATACTCGGCGTTGCGGTCCGGATAGTTCACGCCGATGCAGATGATTTTTTCCGGCGCCGGAATCGGCGGCAGCCAGGTGACGGTGTCGAGGGCGAAGTCGGGCGAATGTTTTGCGGCTTCTTCCGCGAGCTTCGTCAGTGCGCCCGCGGCTACGACCTCCCGCAGCGTTGGATAATCCTTCGCGAACCGGGCCGAGAGATCGACGATGCCGCCGTCTGTGACGGCGCCATACCTGGTCGAGCCAGCGACGGAAAAGGTAGCAAAACGAGGAGAAGCCATTCAAAATTCCGATTGGATTAGCGGCCGCGATCGGTAACTACCGTCATTGCGAGCCAACGGGTCGGCGCGGAGCGCCGCCCGATGACAGGCTCCGCGAAGCAATCCAGCCTTTTTTTGCGAAGAAAGCTGGATTGCTTCGTCGCTTCGCTCCTCGCAATGACGGAAGGTGCCTGCCATTCATATTCTGCCTAGCCCGGCGTCATACCCTTGGCCTTGATGATGGTGGTCGCCGCGGGCGTGGTCAGATAGCTGATGAAGGCCTTGGCGGCTTCAGCTTCCTTTGTATCGGCAGCGACAGCGGCCGTGAACACCAGTTCCTGCTGCAGCTCCGCGGGGAATGAACCGGCGAGTTCGACGCCGGGCGCCATCAGCACGTTGACGAGAAACACCCCGAGCTCGGCCTCGCCATTGGCGACGGCTACCGGAATCTGCGTCGTCGCGGTCTGCGCTTTGGTTTTGGCTTTCATCGCTTCGGCGATACCGAGCCGCTCGAATGTCTTCAAGACGTAGGCACCGGCGGCACTTGCCGGCAGGAACGTAACGGATTGGGCGTCGAGCAGGGCCTTCTTCAGCGCGTCGGGCGTGCTGATGTCGGGCTTGGGCGCACCGGTGCGAACGATGACGCCGTAGCCGACACGCGCGATATCGATGGTGGGCCCCGGCGCGAAGCGGCCTTTGGCGGTTGCGTCCTTGAAGACATCGACGGGGACCACGACCACGTCGAACGGCGTGCCCGAGGTGACCCGCGTGATGATGTTGGGGGTGGAATCGAAGTGGGTGACGAGCTTGTGGCCGGTCGCCTTCTCGAACTCGGGTGCGAGCGCGTTCAGCGAAGCGGTCATCGAGCCGCCGGCAATCACCTTGAGCTCGGCGGCGTCAGCCATGGGCGACAGAAAAAGTGCAGCACCAAATATCGATGCGGCGGCAGCGAGCAACGGTTTCTTCATGATATCCTCGTGGTTGGGGAAACAAGCTCATCCTAGTCGGCAATCGTGACATCGGCGACAAAAAGCGGCTCGCGGATCGCCTGACCCGCGAATGGCGATCCCTGCTCGAACCACGAGCGCGGCGCCGGCGCGCCCCACAGCGTCTGCCGCCGCGGATCCTTCAATGACCATCGCATCGGTTCGTGGTCGTGATCCCCGGTGAAATAGTCGCTGGTGTAGAGCTCGATGCGGTGGCCGTCCGGATCCCGGATGTAAAGAAAGAATGCATTCGAAATGCCGTGGCGGCCGGGACCGCGCTCGATGTTCTTGAGGAAGCCGCTCGAAGCCATCACGTCGCATAGGTGCAAAATGTTCATCGCGGTCGGCACCCAATAGGCAAAATGGTGCAGGCGAGGGCCCTTGCCGTTGGTGATGGCGAAGTCATGCACGTTGCCCTTGCGGTGCATCCATGCCGCCGCGATGCGGCCGTTCTCGCCGTCTTCCTCACCATACTCGGTGAGGCGGAATCCCAATCGCGCGTAAAAATCGACGGTGTCCTGCACTTCGGCGGCGAACACATTAAAATGGTCGAGCCGCTGCGGGTGGCAGCCCTTGTAGAGATCGTAACGCCGCAACAGATGCGGGCGCTTCTCCATCGAAGCATAGAGTTCGATCTGGAAGCCGAAGGGGTCGGTGAATTGCAGCGTGCGGCCCTGGAACGGCTGCTCGGTGAAGGCGTAGGTGATGCCGTTTTCGGAAAAGAACGCCGCCGCCTTGTCGAGATCGTTTTCGTTGCCGACCTTGAAGCCCATGCGGTTGCAGGCGGCGGCCTGGGATTTCCGCAGCACCAGCGAATGATGCTGGTGCTCCTCGCTGCCGCGCAGGTATACCGCTCTGTCGTCGCGGTCCTCGACATGGAGGCCGACGGTGTTCTCGTAGAATTGGCGGGAGGCATTGAGATCGACCACGTCGAGAACGACATGGCTGGACCGGATGATGTTGAAGGGGGGATCGAAGATGTGCTGCGGAACGGGCATGCGGTGGCCTTTTAAAACTCGTCGTTTAAGCCGTCATTGCGAGCGAAGCGAAGCAATCCAGCTTTCCTGAATGAAAAAGAAAGAGTGGATTGCTTCGTCGCAAGAGCTCCTCGCAATGACGAGAAAAATCCATCATTCATCGGATGCATTTATTCTCAGGATGAGGGCATTCCCAACCTTTGAATCTTGTGCGTGCCGCGCGCCAGCGAGACGTGCTTGGTTTCCATGTAGAAGTCGAACGAATAATCGCCGCCGTCGCGGCCGATACCGGACGATTTCATGCCGCCGAACGGCGTCGGCAGATGGCGGACGTTTTCCGAATTGAGCCAGATCATGCCGGCCTCCAGCGCGTCCGCCACCCGCAGCGCGCGGCCCATATCCG
>Ga0193699_10000570_pt1 | contig 15753 bp, 14 predicted proteins | sample L3c2metaG_FD_160095 | JGI IMG/M metagenome (GOLD analysis project Ga0193699, IMG submission 160095) | Soil microbial communities from a riparian zone of the East river system, Colorado, United States - L3c2 | ecosystem: Environmental > Terrestrial > Soil > Riparian zone | place: USA: East... | reverse complement strand
GGTGATCGAAGCGGAGCTCAATCCGCAACCGCTGCCTCCCCGTGCGACGCGCGAGCGGCGTTCGGCGGTGGATTTCCCGGCCAACCTGTTCCCGTGGCGGCGCAAGAGCGGCGGATAAGCCACCACACAGAGAAGCCCTTGTCATCGCACCGTCGGTCGATTGCCGACCGGCGGTCAGATCACGAAAACGGTCAACCCGGCCAAAGCCTTGTTTTGGCCGCGGTTGCCGCTAACATTTTGCAGAATGAGCTTTCGATTTCTATCCAAGGCCATCGCGTTGAGTGCTGTCCTGATGATGCCGGCAGCGTCCGTGCCGGCGGCGCCCTGCGGCACCGGCAGTTTTGGGGCGTGGCTTGACGACTTCAAGTCAGAAGCGGCTTCCAAAGGCATCGCGCAATCTGCCATCGCATCCGGCTTGGGCGGCGTGACGCTGGATCAGGCGGTGCTCTCCCGGGACCGCTCGCAGCGGGTGTTCAGCCAGACTTTCGAGGAGTTTTCGGGGCGCATGGTGCCTCCCCGCCTCGCGCGCGGCGCCAGCATGATGAAGCAATATGGTTCGGTGCTCGGGCGCATCGAGCAAAGCTACGGCGTGCCCGGCGAAGTGCTGGTGGCGATCTGGGGACTGGAGACCGACTACGGCGTCAACATCGGAAAATTCTCGACGCTGCGTTCGCTGGCGACGCTGGCCTACGATTGCCGCCGTTCCGAGATGTTCCGCAATGAGCTGATGGATGCGTTGCGCATCGTCGAGCGCGGCGATCTCGCCGCCTCCGAAATGCGCGGCGCGTGGGCCGGGGAAATCGGCCAGACCCAGTTCATGCCGTCGTCCTACGTCAAATACGCTGTCGATTTCGACGGCAACGGCCGCCGCGACCTGTTGCGCAGCGCCCCCGACGTGCTGGCATCGACCGCGAATTATCTCGCCAGCTATGGCTGGCAGCGCGGCAAGGACTGGGAGCCCGGCAGCGCGAATTTTGCCGTGATCCAGCAGTGGAACAAGAGTGAAGTGTATTCGAGGACGATCGGCTATTTCGCCAGCCAGCTCGCCCGCGCGCCCTGAACATTCAATACGCCTGGAGGGCCGATCGCCCGATCGCAACCGGCCCCTGCGTCAGGCTTACTTCGATGCGCCGGTGTGCATCGCCTTGCTGAGATGGGCCGCACAGGCACCCATCTTGCCGCTCAGCAGGGCGTCCTGCGCCTGCGCGATTTCCTTCTGCGCCGCATTCTTGCCTTCGCCATCGGCCATGGTTTCGATCATGGATTCGGTCTTGCCCAGGTTTTCACCGCTGCAACCTCCCATTTTCGCGGCGGATGCCGGGACAACGGCGAACGCAACGGCAGCCATTGCGGCTGCTCCGAGTAACCTATTGATCATGTTACTTTCCAATCCCCATTTTAGAACAGAGCGGCGTCATTGCCGGAATCTGTGAAACGATTGTTCGCCAATTGACGCAAAGTTGAGGAATGAATTTCGCGCGATAAAAATGTGATGCGCGCGCGATGCAGAGCGTCATGCGCGATGACGCTTTTGCATTACGGGTTGGTAACGAATTCAGAGTGCTGCCGTCGCGCCAAAAGCTAAAGCCCACGCACCACTCCAACCGCAACCTCGTGACTCGGGTTCAACCGCTCTTGAATCGTTCGGCAGCCGATTGAACTTCAGTGCGGTCGCCATGGGCATCCCCGGATTCAACAGCGTCGGAGCGGCCACTGGCTTCGTTCGAAAGGGTCGTAGTGCGCTTGCCCAACGATGGCCGGACCGAGCGGCCATGGCAATTTCGTTGCGATGCAATATAATGATTATATGTTCATCTTATGCATGCGAATCGCGCATGAGAAACCGGCCCTTCGAGCCCCATCAAGGATCTCGTTGGGCGGCAGATCCCCGTTGACCAGGAACCGCCATCTGTGTGGCCGTAAACTCTTGTGTCGCGATTACGACAATACCGCGATTACACGGGCTTTTATCACTGTTCGACTGAAAATCGGGCGGCCATGGGCGACGGCTTGTGCAGCTATGCCGAACGGTTAATCGTTCGTTATCGTTGCCATGCATTCCAGGCTTAGCTGCACCGCACCATTGGAACTTCTGGAATGGAGACTTCTGCCCTATATTCATTTCAACGATGAGGCTGCCTCCAAGGGCTGAATCATTAATACAAGGAGACTACCCTATGTTGCTCTCGCTCATCCGCATGATCCAGGCGTTCCGGGACTATCAGCGCAATGTCAGCGAATTGTCCCAGCTCAGTGATCGCGAACTGGCCGATATCGGCCTTGATCGCTCGGACATTCCGCGCGTTGCAGCCGGTACCTATAACGGCTGATTCATTTCTTTAGCTGACTGACGAACGGATAACGCCCGCCTCGCTGCGGGCGTTGTCGTATCCGCGGCCTGCGCATTCCACTGCGCCCGGAAACGCGCTACCTCTGTGCCCATGACAGGCACCAAAACCTTATCTCAACCCGTGCATATCATTGGCGCGGGCCTCGCCGGCTCGGAAGCCGCCTGGCAGGTCGCCAGCGCCGGCATCCCCGTGGTGCTGCACGAGATGCGGCCGGACCGGATGACCGAGGCACACCGCACCGACGGCCTCGCCGAGCTCGTCTGCTCCAACTCATTCCGCTCCGACGATGCCGCCAACAATGCCGTAGGCTTGCTGCATGCCGAAATGCGCCGGCTAGGCTCGCTGATCATGCGTGCCGCCGACGCCAATCAGGTGCCGGCCGGCGGCGCGCTGGCGGTGGACCGTGACGGATTCTCCCAAGCCGTCACCAAAGCCCTCAACGACCATCCCCTGATCGATATCAGCCGCGGCGAGATCGGCGGCCTGCCGCCGGCGGAGTGGGGCAATGTCATCGTCGCCACCGGTCCCCTCACCTCGGCGCCGCTCGCCGACGCCATCCGCGAACTCTCCGGCGAGAACGCGCTGGCTTTCTTCGACGCGATCGCGCCGATCGTGCACAAGGATTCCATCGACATGTCGGCGGCGTGGTTTCAGTCGCGCTACGACAAGGTCGGCCCGGGCGGTACCGGCGCCGACTACATCAATTGCCCGATGAACAAGGAGCAGTACGACGCCTTCGTCGACGCGCTGATCGCCGGCGAGAAGACCGACTTCAAGGAATGGGAAACCAATACGCCCTATTTCGACGGCTGCCTGCCGATCGAGGTGATGGCGGAGCGCGGCCGCGAGACGCTGCGACACGGGCCGATGAAGCCGGTCGGGCTCACCAATCCGCACGATCCCACCGTGAAGGCCTATGCCATCGTGCAGCTGCGCCAGGACAACAAGCTCGGCACGCTCTACAACTTGGTCGGCTTCCAGACCAAGCTGAAGCACGGCGCGCAGCAGAGGGTGTTCCGCACCATTCCCGGGCTTGAGAACGCCGAATTCGCCCGGCTCGGCGGCTTGCATCGCAATACCTTTCTGAATTCCCCGACGCTCTTGGATGCGCAGTTACGGCTGCGCGCGCAACCGCGGCTTCGTTTTGCCGGGCAAATGACCGGCTGCGAAGGCTATGTGGAATCCGCCAGCATCGGATTGATCGCCGGCCTCTATGCCGCGGCCGATGCCCGCGCGACGTCGCTGGCGCCGCCGCCGGCCACCACCGCACTGGGATCGCTGCTCGGCCACATCACCGGCGGCCACATTGAAACCGTCGACGCCGGGCCGCGTTCGTTCCAGCCGATGAACATCAATTTCGGGCTGTTTCCGCCGCTCGCCAGCGCGCCCACCAAAAAGCCCGACGGCACAAGGCTGCGCGGCAACGAGAAAACCGTGGCGAAGAAGCAGGCGATGAGCGCGCGGGCGCTGGCCGATCTCGATCGCTGGATTGCCGATAGCCTGCGCCAAGCAGCGGCGGCGTGAGCATTTCATGAGCCTGCCCAAAGATGATGCCGCAGTGCTGTCGGCGCGCTGGATCGAAGGCGTGCTGCTGAAGCGCGACGTGTTTTCGACGGTCGAACGCGGCCGGTTTCGCAGCGATGGCGGCGAAGTCGACGCGGTGTTGCGCCGGCTCGATCAGGTGCCGTGGTGGTCGTACATCCCGGCGCGCCATCTGTTCGCCCGCGAACGCCGCGCGCTGGCGCTGGCGCGCGACCTCGACGTTGGCCCCAAATTGCTATGGGCCGGCCGGCAGGCGCTGGTACGCGGTTTTATCAATGGCGTGGCGCTCCATCTGGCAAAGCCGCACGGCGACGCCGCCTATTTTCGCTCCGCCAAGGCGGCGCTGCGCAGGATGCATCGCGCCGGCATCTGCCATAACGATCTCGCCAAGGAGCAGAACTGGCTGCGCGGCAGCGACGGTCGCGCCTATGTCACGGATTTTCAGCTCGCGGCTTGTTTCAAGACGCGCAGCCGGCTGTTCCGGATCGCGGCCTACGAAGATGTCAGGCACATGCTGAAGCACAAGCGCAGTTACGCGCCTGAAGCGCTGACGCCAAAGGAGCGCAAGATCCTGGCCCGCAAATCGCTGGTTGCCAGTATCTGGCTAAGGACTGGCAAAAAGGTCTATCAAGCCATCACCCGCGGCCTGTTCAATTTTACCGATCGCGAAGGCGGCGGCCGGCGGCTGGTCAATGACGCGCCGGTCCTGATCGATCTGATCCGGAAAAATCCTGGCGTCCGCGATACCGCCATTGTCGCCTTCGCCGACCGCCGCACCGGCGTCGGACTCTATGCTTTTGTGGAGGCCGACCAGCTTGCGCTCGAGGCCCAACTGCGCAGCGAACTCGCCGCGGCGAAGGGCCCAAAACCGCCCGAGCATATACAGGTGGTGCAGGCCTTGCCGCGCGATGCGGCCGGAAAACCCCGCACCGAAATCCTGCAGCTCGTCGCCATGAACCAGCTCGATCTGATCGAGCCGATGATGACGAGTGACGCCGACCGCGCCTTCCTGAAGAGCATTTTGGAGCAGCGCAAGAATTTGCGCGACAGGTTCAATTTCGAAGCGGCGGATCTGACGCCAACACCACCACACCCAACGGACGTCGTCACCCGCGAAGGCGGGTGATCCAGTAATCAGAGTCGTTTGAGATTAATCGAAGATTTGGCGCCGCAAATACCGCCGTCATCCTGAGGAGCGGCCTCTTCGCCGCGTCTCGAAGGATGGCTGCACGCACCTTTCTGTCATCCTTCGAGGCTCGCAAGAGCTCGCACCTCCAGCGATAACGGCGTAGCCGTTACGCAGGGATGACGGATGGTGCCAATTGACCCCCGGATCAGCAGCGCGCCGCTACGCGCTGCGCAGCATCCGAGGAACTACGGCACGATTTCCCGCTTGCGTTCACCCCCTGGTTGCATGAACATAACTAAAATCGGAGGGGGAAGTCATGGGCCTATCGGCAAAGGTTTCGGCGCGTATTACAACACAGCTAAAACGATACCAAGGAGTTCTCGCGAATCTGCAAAAGCGCGACGTAAGCGAGGCGGACACTGTCACCGTTATCAACGACATGCTTGCTGATATTTGCGGATACGACAAATATCTTCACGTCACCAGCCAGTATGCGATACGCGGAACCTACGTGGACCTGGCCGTCAAGGTTGACGAAGACATCCGATTTTTAATCGAGGTAAAGGCGATTGGTATCGAGCTGAAAGATGCTCACGTCAAACAGGCGATCGATTATGCCGCAAACGAAGGCATCGAATGGGTTGTTCTTACAAACGGTGCCTTTTGGCGAATTTACAAGGTTCACTTCGGCAAACCGATTGAAAAAATTCTTGTCAGTGAGCTGGATGCCATAACGACGAATGTTAAAAATTCAGAAGTTATCGAATGCTTTGGCAATCTGAGCCGCGAAGGATTTTCGAAAGGCACGATGGCTGAATTGCTTTTGCACAAGCAGGTAACAAGCAAATTCACCGTTGCAGCGGTTCTTCAAACGGATTTCATTCTCGAAGTTTTGCGGCGAGAAATTCGCAGGATGAGTTCGGGCGTGAGAGTCGAAGTCGAATACCTTCGCTCGCTTCTGCGAGACGAGGTGTTGAAACGAGATTTGGTCGATAGCGACGAAGCAAAGGCCGCCAACCAGAACATCAAACGTCTTCAGCGCGCTGCGACCCGTAAGAAGTCTGCATCGCGGGAGACGGAAGCGGACGAAGCACCCATTGTTGCAAAAGTGGAGGATGCGGCCTCCTCCCTTCCTCGAGCTGTCGCTGCCCAGTAATGACCGATGGTGCAGTCGTCAGTTGAGGTCGCCCCTCCTGCGCGATGCAGTGCGCAGCGGTGCATCGCAGAACCGAGACCCGTGACGCCGGTGCATTAGCCTCCGGATCAGCAGCGCACCGCTACGCGTCCGCGCAACGCTGGCGTCAGCCGGCTTTGAACTTCCGCGATCGCGCCGCGCGCCACAACGTCCACAATATCCGAAACCTCGATGCCGGCTGCGGCGCGAACGGATCGCTGTCCGCGCGCGACATCCGCTTCAGATCGCGCTCGACCAGCGCCAGCGGCAGGAATACCGGCCGCACCGGCGATGGTGCATCCGCCAGCAGCGCAAAGGCCGTCGTCAAATGTCCCCGCGCCTCGGCGATCAACTGATCCAGCGCGGCACGCACCTTCGGCGTCTCCTTGCCGGAAAACACCTCTTCCATCCCGCTGCCCTGGCTCTCCAGCAATTGCAGCGGCACGAACAGTTGACGCCGCGGCGCGTCCAGCGGCAGCGCCGATATCACCTGCGTGATGCCTTGCGCCAATCCGGCGTGGCGCGCGAGGTGCTCGATTTCCTCGGACTGATATCCGGCAATCCCTGCCCCCAGCGAAAACAGGGCGCACGCGGTATCGTTGATGTAGCCTTCCAGCGCCGCCATGCTCGGCATCGGATCGTTGTAGAGATCGAACTGGTGCTCATCGATCAGGCGCGACAGCCGCTCGGCCGGCAGGTGCCAGCCGCGGATCGCCAGCAGCAGTTCGGCCGCGACCGGATTGCCCTCGACGCCGCCATGGCCCGCGCCCGCAAGCATGTCGGTCCACCATTGCAGGCGCACTTCGCCGGGCAGCGGCTGGCTGACCTGCTCGCGTACCCGCGAAATCTCGACGTTGAAAGCGTAGAGCGCCAGCAGCGCGCGGCGTTGCGGCGCCGGCACGAACAGCGTGGAGGCGTAGCGGGGGAAATCGTGGCTCCGCACCAGTTCGGCGCAGAACGCAGCGGATTCCCTATCTCCGTCCGCGCTGCTCATGGCACCGCGATCAGAGCTGCCGCGACCCGCCGCCGCTCGCCGATCATGATGTTGTAGGTGGTGATCGCAGGCCCGGTCTGCATCGTGTCCAGCACCACTTTCACGGCGCGCAAGGCTTCGCGCAGCGCCGGTGGCGGCAACCAGACGCCGGTTCCGGTGCCGATGATCAGGGTGTCGATGCCATTGGCCGCTTCAAACACGCGAACCAGCGAGGCCTTGTCGATATCTTCGGGCCGGGTCACCGGCCAGGCCCAGATCGCCTCCGGCAGGCACAGCAGCGAGCCGCGATGCGACATGTCGGCAAAGGCAAAACCGCCCTTGCCATAGGCCTCGATCGGCGCCGACCTCGGAAGATGCGGTGCGTCCGAGGGTGCAGGCATCGTTACTTCTTCTTTGGCTTGTCCGGCTTCTTCGGCGTATCCGCCATGTCGCGGTGGGTGCCGACGCCGAGATAGATCAGGATCGGGGCCGCGATGAAGATCGAGGTGTAGGTGCCGACCAGCACCACGCCGAACATCATCACAGCGGTGAAGCTGTGGATGGCGTGGCCGCCGAACACCAGCAGCGCCAGCAAGGCCAGCGTCACCGTGACGTGGGTGATGATCGAGCGCGACAGCGTGGAATTGATGGATTCGTTGAGCAGTTCCGGCATCGGCATCTTCTTGTAACGCCGCAGCATTTCCCTGATCCGGTCATAGATCACGACGGTGTCGTTCAGGGAATAGCCGAGAATCGTCAGCAGCGCCGCGATGCTGGTGAGGTCGAAATCGACCTGGCTGATCGACATGAAGCCGATGGTCAGCACGATATCGTGGACGTTGGCGATCATGGCACCGAGCGCGAACTGCCATTCGAACCGGAACCAGAGATAGATCAGGATCGAGAAGATCGCGAGCATCAGCCCGAGCATGCCGTATGCCAAAAGTTCGCCGGAGACCCGCGGCCCCACCACTTCGACCCTGCGGTAGTCGACGGCATCGCCGAGCGCGCCGCGGACCTTCTGCACCGCTACCTGCTGCGCGGCATCGCCGCCGGGCTGCTCGGCCACCCGGATCAACACGTCGGCCGGTCCGCCAAACTGCTGCAGCTGCACGTCGCCGAGCCCGAGGCCGCTCAGGGTTGCCCGCATCGAGGCGATATCGGCCGTGCCCGACTTGGCCTGCACTTCGAGCAGCGTGCCACCCTTGAAGTCGATGCCGAAATTCAGCCCGTGGGTGAAGAACAGGACGATCGCGACAATCGAAAGCAGCGCCGAAATCGGAAAACTGATGCGGCGAAAGCGCGTGAAATCGAACTTGGTGGCGTCGGGCACGATGCGCAGCGACGGCAGCCAGCCGAAGCAGGCGACCACCGTCAGTACGGCAATCAGGACGCCTAGTCCGATGAGAACGAAATGTGTCACAGCGGATGCATTCCCTAGATCGGCACGGTCTGCGGCCGCTTCCAGCGTACCCAGGCCGCGACGATCAGGCTGGTCAGCGTAAACGCGGTGAAAACCGTGGTGATGATGCCGATGCCGAGCGTCACGGCGAAGCCGCGGACGGGGCCGGTGCCGATATAGAACAGGACGGCGGCGGCGATGAAGGTGGTGATGTTGGAATCCAGAATCGTCGACAGCGCGCGCCGGAAGCCGGCGTCGATCGCGGAAATCGCATTGCGCCCGCCGCGCAATTCCTCGCGGATGCGCTCATAGATCAGCACGTTGGAGTCGACCGCGATGCCGACCGTCAGCACGATGCCGGCGATGCCGGGCAGCGTCAGCGTGGCGTTCAGCAGCGACAGCACGCCGAAGATCATGGCGACGTTGATAGCGACCGCGATGTTGGCGAACACCCCGAACAGCCGGTAGGTCAGCAGCATGAACACGATGACCATGATCGAGCCGACATAGGCCGCAAGTTCACCCTTTTCGATCGAGTCCTGGCCAAGACCAGGGCCGACGGTGCGCTCCTCGATCACCGTGAGCGGCGCCGGCAGCGCACCGGCGCGCAGCAGGATCGAGAGTTCGTTGGCGGCCTGCACGGTGAAGCTGCCGGAGATCTGGCCGGAACCGCCGGTGATCGGCTCGCGGATCACGGGCGCCGAAATCACTTCGTTGTCGAGCACGATCGCGAAGGGTTGCCCGACATTCTCGGACGTCGCCTGCGCGAATTTCCGCGAACCTGAAGTGTTGAAACGGAAGCTGACGATCGGCTCGCCCGAGCGCTGGTCAAAGCCGGGCTGCGCGTCGGTGAGGTCGCCGCCGGAGACCAGAACCTGCTTCTTGATGACATAAGGCGTCTTCGGCGAAGTCGAACTCCACAATATTTCGGAATCCGGTGGCGCCCTGCCCTGCAGCGCCTGGTCCGGCGGCACGGTCGTATCGACCATGCGGAATTCCATCTTGGCGGTCTTGCCGAGGATGCGCTTGAGCTCTGTTGGATCTTGCAGGCCGGGTACCTGGACCAGGATACGATCGGTGCCCTGCCGCTGGATCACCGGTTCGACGGTGCCCAACTGGTTGACGCGGCGTTCGACGATCTGAATCGATTGTTCGATGGTCTGCCGGACCCGCTCAGTAATTGCAGCCTGGGGAACGGACAGACGGATCAAGCCGCCGCCGGCATCGCTGACTTCAAGGCTGCGCTGGCCGCTGGAGCCCAGCAAACCGCCGAGCGGTTGCGACAGCTCGCGCAATTTCGACAGCGCGGCCGGCACGTCGGTGTCCTTGGTAATCCGCACCTCGACATTTTCATTGCGAACCGCGAGCCCGGTATAGGGGATCTTGGCGTCGCGCAGCACGCGGCGGGCGTCGTCGCGCACCTGGTCGAGCTTTTCCTTCTTGACGTAGTTGGAATCGACTTCCAGCAGCAAGTAGGAGCCGCCCTGCAGGTCGAGGCCGAGCACGATGTGACGCTGCGCCCAGAGCGGCCATGTCTTGACTCTCTCCTGGGGGAAGAAATTCGGAACGGCGCAAAGGCACACCACCAGCGCCGTCAGGATGATCGCCAGCGCCTTCCACCGCGAGAAATACAACATCGAGTTGACCCGTCCAAATCAGGAGAATGCGGCGCGCAAAAAGCTAGCTCGCGGACGTCTCGTCCTTGGCGGTCTCAGCCTTTTCCTTCGCCGGCTCGCCCTTGGCGCGCACGCCGGAAATCATCTGCCGCATCTGCCGGACGCGGACCCCGTCCGAGATTTCGAACTCGATCTGGTCGTCATCGACCACCTTGGTCACCTTGCCGACGAGGCCGCCCGAGGTGACGACGGTGTCGCCGCGGCGGATGTTCTTCACGAGTTCGGCATGGTCCTTTACCTTCTTCTGCTGCGGCCGCAGAATCAGGAAATACATGATCACGAAGATCAGCGCGAACGGCAGCAGCGACATCAACATGCTGTTGGTATCGCCGCCGGCTGCGGCCTGGGCAAACGCAGGAGTAATCAGCATTCGAACAATCCTCGTGAAACGGGGGTAAACCGGCGACGCCTGTGCATCCGGCCGGTTGGGTCAAATTCGCGCGGACTATAGCGACCACCGTCCCAATTGCAACGCTGCCCAACCCCTCATTTGGGCCGCTTGCGGCCTTCCGCAAGGCCCGATATGGGTGCGTCATCAGGAACCCCCAAGATGTCAAAAAAGCCCCGAAAAACAGGCGCTCGCGCCGCCCCCAACGCTGGCCAGCGGAAAACGGCGAAGCCCGCGACAAAACGCCCGGCCGCCCGGCCAAAACAGGCTACGGACGAGCGGATCGCGCGCGCACTTGAAACCATCGTGGCGCACCTCGCCGCCGCTTCGCCGACGTCAACCGCGGCCGACTCATTCGCCGGCGCCGACGCCTTCGTCTGGCACCCGAACGGCCGGCTGGCGCCGGTGCCACATGTCAGCCGCGTCGATCTCGGCCTGCTCAAGGGGATCGAGCGGGTGCGCGATATCCTGATCGAGAACACCGAGCGCTTCGCCGACGGCCTGCCCGCCAACAACGTGCTGTTGTGGGGCGCCCGCGGCATGGGCAAATCGTCGCTGGTCAAGGCGGGCCACGCCAACATCAACGTCGATCGCAAGCCGCCCGCCCGGCTAAAACTGATCGAGATCCACCGCGAGGATATCGAGAGCCTGCCGGCCCTGATGGACCTGCTGCGCGGTTCGGATTTTCGTTTCATCGTGTTCTGCGACGACCTGTCGTTCGACGGCAACGATGCCTCCTACAAGTCGCTGAAAGCGGTGCTGGAGGGCGGCATCGAGGGACGTCCCGACAATGTGATCCTGTACGCCACCTCGAACCGCCGGCATCTGCTGGCCCGCGAGATGATCGAGAACGAGCGCTCGACCTCGATCAACCCCGGTGAAGCGGTCGAGGAAAAGGTCTCGCTGTCCGACCGTTTTGGACTCTGGCTCGGCTTTCACCGCTGCAGCCAGGACGAATACCTGGCGATGGTGAAGGGCTATTGCAGCCATTTCGGCATCAAGCTCGCGAAAGCCGATCTCGAGCGCGAAGCGCTGGAATGGTCGACCACGCGCGGCTCGCGCTCCGGCCGCGTCGCCTGGCAGTTCACCCAGGAACTGGCGGGGCGATTGGGGATCAGGATTTCGGGCAAATAGTGTCGCGCCCGGTGAGGTCGTCCGACATGAAACGCCGCGCGGTGCTCGCGGGAATGGCCGCCATGCTCGCGCCGCTCGCTTTGGCGGCGCAGACGCCCTTGCGCGATGGACCGCGCCGCCTCGGCGTGCTCATGGGCAATCTCGCCGGCGACCCGGTGGCACAGGCCTACACGGCCTCGCTGATGCGGGGCCTTCGCAGCCTCGGCTGGCAGGAGGGCGTCAATCTGCGCGTTGACTGGCGCTGGGCCGGCGGCGACCCCGCGCGCTTCGATCGCTACGCCGCCGAACTGGTGGCGCTCGGCCCCGACGTGCTGCTGGCGCAGTCCAGCCCGTCCGTGGTGGCGTTACGGCAGAAAACCAGCACGCTGCCGATCGTGTTCACGATGGTCACCGATCCCGTCGGCCAGGGTTTTGTCGAAAGCCTGGCGCGTCCGGGCGGCAATATCACCGGCTTCAGCGATTTCAATGCGCTGATGGCCGGCAAATGGCTGGAGATGCTGACGCAGGTCACCCCGCCCGTCACCCGCGTCGCCGTCCTCTACAATCCCGCGACCGCGCCCTATGCCGGCCTGATGATGCGCGCGATCGAGGACGCGGCCCCTTCCTTTGCGATTTCGGCAAAGGCCACGCCGTGCCGCGACGATGCCGAGATCGAACAGGTGACGGCGGAGCTGGCGCGCGGAACGCGCGGCGGATTGCTGGTCTTGACGGATATTTTTACCATCGTGCACCGCGACACCATTCTCGCCACCGCCGCACAACACCGCCTGCCCACCGTCTATTTCGCGCGCTCGTTCACGGAGGCCGGCGGGCTGATGTCCTATGGCATCGACTATGCGGACCTGTTCCTGCGCTCGGCCGCCTATGTCGATCGCATCCTGAAGGGCGCCAGCCCGCAGGAGTTGCCGGTCCAGGAGCCCACCAAATTCGAACTGGCGATCAACCTCAGGACGGCCAAAGCGCGCGACATTACCCTGTCGACGACGCTGCTTGCCACCGCGGACGAAGTGATCGAGTGAGGTTGTTGCGGCGACTGCCGGCGCTGTCAATTTTTGGCTGCGGCGGCCTCAGTTCCCGCGAACGGAATCAGCAACAGCCCGAGCAGCGCCACCCCGGCAAGCAGAACCCAGGCTTCATCGGTACTGGTCGCGAAGGCTGCTTGTTCGATCAAGGGACCAAGCTGGGCTTTTAAGGCATCCCCTAGGTTGGGCGGAAGCCGATCGAGTCCGATGGCCTGCGCCGCCGTGATGTCGCCGGCGATCAGGCGTTCACGCAGCGCATCGGCATGGTCGCTGGTGCGCCCGTAGAGCACGGTATCGATCAGCGCGATGCCGACCGCGCCGCCGAGGTTCCGCATCATATTGAACAGGCCGCTGGCGTCGGGCACCTGCTTATGGGGCAAGGTCTCCAGCGCCAGCCGGGTCGGCGGCAGCAGGCAGAACATCGCGGCAAAACCGCGCAGAACCTGGGGCCAGAACATTTCGTCGAAATCGGCGGTGCGGCTTTCGAACGCGCTTAGGCCCAGGCCAACGGCGAACAGGCTGAAGCCGAATGCCGACAGCCAGCGCGAATCCAGACGGCTCTCCAGCGCGCCGGCAATGGGCGCGGCCGCGAGTTGCGCTGCTCCCGTCACCAGCATGATCGAGCCGATCTGCAGCGCATCGTGCTGCCGGACATAGGCGAGGAATACCGGCATCAAATAAACCGCGCCGAACAATCCGACACCGAGGCAAAAGCTGAGCGCGCAGCCAACCGCGAACGGCCGCACCTGCAGCGTCCTGAGTTCGACGATCGGCTGTACGGCCTTCAATGTTCGGATCGCAAACAGCGCCGCAGTAACGACGCAGAGCGCAAACAGACTAAAGCAGGCGACGGAGAACCAGCCATTTTGCGGGGCCTGTTTCAAACCGATCTCCAGGCCCGCCAAAGCCACCGCCATCAGCGCGAGAGAAATTCCGTCGAAATTCTTCAGTTGGTTGAGGCGAGGCCTGCCGCGCGGCAGCAGGAACGGCGTCGCGATCACCGCGACAACGCCGGGGATGACGTTGATCAAAAACAGCCAGGGCCAGGAATAATGGTGCGTGATCCAGCCGCCGACCACCGGTCCGACCGTCGGCCCGAGCACGGCCATGATGCCGGCGATCGTGCCGGCGACCGCATGGTGGCGCGCCGGAAACAACAGAAAGATGCCTGAGAACACCGCGGGGATCAGCGTGCCTCCGGCAAAACCCTGAAGGACGCGGAAGGTGACGAGAGAGGGGAAGTTGCTGCTGAAGGCGCAGCCGACCGACGTCAGCGTGAAGACGAAGATGCCGAGAACGAACAGCCAGCGCAACGTCAGCACGCGCGTCAGCCACCCGGTCAGGGGAATGGCCGTGATCTCGGCGATCAGATACGCCGTTTGAATCCAGCTCATTTTATCCGGCGATATCGCCAGCGCATCCTGGATCGTTGGCAGCGACGTGGCGACGACCTGAATGTCGAGGATCGCCATGAACATGCCGAGGCACATCAGGCTGAAGCCGAACCACGTGGCAATGGTTGCCTTGGTCGTCCTCCAGGTCATGGCACGCCGCGCATCATCGGCTGAAGCGGCGCGTCAGGAGAGCATTTCGGCATATGCGAGCCCGCAAAAAAAACGGAGCGTTGAGGGTTGTAAAAACGATGGCCGTCGGCGGAGGCCTAAAGGCTACGGAAATAGCCGACCAAGGCAAAAATGTACACTGTTGGGTTGCGCGTTTGGCGCTCTGGCAGCACCAACGACCGTCATCCTCCGCGAAAGCGGGGGACCCAGTGAGCCGCGGCGCCTCGGCTCAATCACACGGCTCGGGAAAACCGGGTCGCCCGGTCAAGCCGGGCGATGACAGTTGCGGATGTGGAAGCAGCGTGCCCCTTACAGGCTAGTCGCTCACGCCCCGTTGAGGAATTGAAGCGGGTCAACCGGCGAAGATCCCTTGCGGATCTCGAAGTGGAGTTGCGGCGACCCCACCTCGCCCGACTGACCCGACTTGGCAATGATCTGGCCGCGCTTGATCGTCTCGCCGCGCTTCACCAGCAGTTCACTCGCATGGGCATATGCGGTGACGTAACCGTTGGAGTGCCGAACCAGAACCAGATTGCCATAACCCTTGAGTTCGTTGCCTGAGTAGGCGACGACGCCGTCCTCGGCCGCCTTCACCGGCGTGCCCTCGGGCACCGCCAGATTGATGCCGTCGTTCGATTTGCCATTGGTCTTGGCGCCGTAGCTGGTGATCACCTTGCCGCGCACCGGCCAGCGGAATGTCGGCAGCGCACCGGTGGCCTCATTGGCCTTGGCCGGCGTTTCGGCCGCCGGAGTTTCTTCAACCTTGGTCGTGGCCTGGGCCAGCCGCGCGCTTTGCGGCGGAACGCCGGTCACCGCGGCCAGCTTGGTCGCGGGCACCACCGATCCGGCGGCGGGCGGCACGGCGGCCGGCTGCGCCAGCGGGGCGGCCGCCGCGGTCTTCGAGCCGGGCACGGTGACCTTCTGGCCGAGCTTGAGTTTGGCCGAGGCATCGAGACCGTTGGCCTTGGCGAGTTGTGCCACCGGCACGTGATTGCGACGGGCGATGCTGAGCAACGTATCGCCGCGATTGACGACATGAACGGTCGGCGCGGCCGGCGCGGCAACGACCTTGCTCGCGGGCGCGGTCAGTGCCGGTGCTGCCACTGCGGGCGCGGCAACCGCCGCGGTCTGGCGCGGAATGATCAGTTGCTGGCCCGGCGACAATGCGCGAGGTCCCTTGTAGCCATTGGCCTGCAGGATCGCGGCGGACGAAACATTGTAGCGGCGCGACAGCGTTTCCAGCGTGTCGCTGGTGCCGACGATGATCGTGGTGCCGGCCTGTGCCGGCGCGGGCTTGGCCGCGACCGAGCGCGGCGCGACGGTGCCGGTGGTTTCGAGCGGCGGGTGGGCCGGCGGCGCATAGGACGAAAGGCCCCGCCCTCCTCCGGATACGCCGGTGC
>Ga0193699_10000569_pt1 | contig 15757 bp, 25 predicted proteins | sample L3c2metaG_FD_160095 | JGI IMG/M metagenome (GOLD analysis project Ga0193699, IMG submission 160095) | Soil microbial communities from a riparian zone of the East river system, Colorado, United States - L3c2 | ecosystem: Environmental > Terrestrial > Soil > Riparian zone | place: USA: East... | reverse complement strand
TGGATACGAATATGTTTTCTTCGCCGGCCCAGCAGACGAGCCGTTGTGACATTTCATCGAAGATGGTGTTGGTGGTTGGCCATATGCAGGCCGTGTCTGCTGGTACTCCGAAGTGACGTCGTGCCATGGTGACTCCTTTTTTGGGTCTATGGCACTTAGTATCGCTCCTTACATGGTTACTTTGGGTAGCAGAAGGGTGGGTTGTTCTGATTGTGGGGTTGGTTTGGCGGTTAGGGCGGTTACGAGTTTTTGGATGAGTGTTTTGCGTGGTTTTCTATGTTTCCCTATTGCGTGTCGTGGTCGGGTGTTTGTCATGGCTAGACGCTAAACCCTTTGGGTGGCATTTGTCCTGCGAGGCGTTGGGCTGCGTGCTGCTTCGTTTCTTTAATCATGCAGGTGGGGCATTTGCTTCCGGGGAGGGTGTCTATGTCTCGCATGCAGCCGATGCAGTGGACGCGGGGTTCTGTGTGGCGTTTCATGGGGTTTTCCTTTGTTTGATGTGTATTTCAAGGATAGACCCAAAGCAACGTTGTGGCAATGGTGTTTAGGTAAAAAGATGACAGAACAAAGCCCGCACCACTACTTGCAGTAGTTGCACGGGCTGTCCGATGTGCTAGCGCTTCTTGCGTAAACCAATAACCCAATCCTGCTTAGGGCTCACAATTCCCACCCCAGGCCACGGCGCATCACGCACCACAGTCAAAGCCGTAATCATCTGCTTCTTACCCACCTGCTTCACATTCGGCGACACCGGAATCTTCTTGCCTCGCAGCATCTCCCCGATCAGCTGGCCATCGGCGATAGTTCCCTGCGCATAGATCAGCGTGTCATGCAAGCTGATCGCTTTCACAACACCCACAGGACGATCCTGATGCCAAAGCGTCATAGGGACCTGCGTCCATTCCACGGTCCTGTAGGCGAGGATCTTAGAGTCATTAGACGGAACATCCAGGAACGCGACGTTTCCCCGCCACTCAATCTCTTTCACTGCTCACCTATCCAAATTCCCGGTTCGCCTTCAATGCGCCTGCGGCTGCAGCCGTCCGTAAAAACTTTCCATTCACTTCCGCAACGTTCGCATCCCCAAACTTTCCTGGAGTTTTTGAACGTCATGGGTGGGCCGTAGCCGTCGACAGAGCAATCCCCGCATCGCAGTTCTTCACCGGTCATCGCTGCATTACCGAAGACGTGAAAAGCACCGCATTACCGAAGACGTGAAAAACCAGACCCTCATGGTGAGCTGTGCCGATGTATTCATCTGTAGGCGTGTAGTCCCCGCTATCTAGGTCATGGCCGGTTCCGGCAACACGAAAAGACAAGTCATGCCACACATAGTTGGGGTCGTCCTCGATGATCACCCAGACATAAAGATCGTCGTCTTGCACACCCACGGAAAGAATTCGCTCTACATGGGCGTTCGCCGGCTGGCTTGAATAGTCGCCCCATGGAATGCGGTACTTGAATACGCGTCTCATGAGTCACCGCCGATTTTCTCAATGCGGGTGACGTTTTCAAGCTCAAACATGTTCATCTCTTCCGGGCTTTCGCCGTATGAAAGAACGAGGAACTTACGCCGGCCCGTGTCGTCTGTGTAAATGGAACCCTCCCCGTCGACGGTCACCCGATAGCGTTTCCCGTCCTGAATGTCCTCGGGCGTGACTGTGGGCCCTTCGGTGCGCTTCAGAAGGCCGTACATGATGTCTGAGATGTCCTTCTCATCTATGCGTTTTGGGTAGTCTTTTAGCTCCCGTATCGACTCCAGGAGGGCCTTCTCCCAAGGGGTGAAAGGCCGGCCTGTGCGCTTCATGTCGTCGCCCATCATTTGTCTTCTCCTATCGGGTCGATTTCCTGAATGTGGGTGGCGCTAAAAACCCCGTATTCCGACAGCAACGCCGGCATTGAGATCTTTGATTTCTTTCGCTCATCTTCGGGCTGGTCCCATATCCAGCCGTTCTCATGAACGCCTTCAACAGTGACCAGGTAGCGTTTCCCTTCCTGCATCTGGTGCGCCTCAATGAACGAGCGGCCCTTCTCTCGGTCCCGATATTCCTTCAACAGCAACCGCAGACGCCCGTTTTCTTCCCGGAGGTCGTTAACGTCATCTCGGCAGCCAACAAGTTCTAGCTCTAGCATTTCTTCGCGGGTAATTGTTTTGTCTTCGTCCATCACGGCATCTCCTCAATGTGGGTGGCGGCCTGTAGGTCTTCGTCGTCAAGATCTCCACCTGAATGCAGGTTGAAAGTTCCCCGCACGGAATATGGCAGTCGGTCATAGCGGCCTTCGACTGTCACCCGGTACCGTTTCCCGTCCTGCAGCTGCTCGGGAGTGACCGAAGCCTCCCGGGTGTCATCAAGGTGTTCCCGTATCCATTTCTCCGCGAACGATTGGCAGGACAACCGATCTTCGAGGCGAACGATCCCGGAGGTAGCCGAGATTTCCCCGTTGTTGTCGTAAATGGTTGCGCTCACCGCGTTGTCTGGCCAGTAGGTCGCGAAAAAACCGGGGGCGCTGAGTGTCCAATCGCCTCCACAATCTGGCTCCCATTCAGGCATATTCATGAGATTTCCTTAATGTGGGTGGCGTGTTCGATGTCAGACCAGTCAAGGGCAATGGAGTCGACGGGGTTGCCGTTATTTTCCCAGTCGATTTGAGCTATGAGACGGGCGTCTTTGTGTCTGGTGGAAACATCGGCCCGTCCCTCGAACACGATCCGGTAGCGTTTCCCGTCCTGCATGTCAGCAGGGGCGATCGGGGCAGTTAGAGCAGGCCCTACGAGCCGTACCGTCCCTGAGCCGCAAAGCTCACCCCAGGTCAGTTGATGACCGTAGGCGAGATTGTTGTGGTCAACCCAGCGTCGTTCGGGGTTGCTTTTACCGGCATATTTGTCTCGCCGGTAGAAGATGCCAGCAACGCCAGAGGTTTCAAGCACGACGTATGCATCGTCGGGTGGTTCGGGGAGGGTCATCAGTTCAGCTCCAATAGTCGATCCATGACCACGTCGTAAACATCGGTGAGGCGAGCTAGTCCGTATTCCGCTTCGTTACGTGCGGCTGCGACCGGAGGCGGAGATTGTGGATTTTTTGGGCCCATCGCTTTGTGCATTTTCATGTAGAGGGCGTCAAAGTCGTTTTGTATTTCTTGCAGTTTTTCTGGCAATACTTCGTCGTTCATTTCGGGTACTCCATCTGGTTGTAAGACCACAGGTTTGTGAAGCCGGTGGCGACGTAGATGTAAAGGCCGGCCCGGTTGTTTTCGAGCCACAGGGTGCGCCAGTCCAGGGCCCTGGTTTCGGTGATGCTCCACCACTTGTCGGGGCCTAGGGTCAAATCGTCGGTCCGCTGAAAGGCATCAATGACGAGGGGCTTACGTCCTTGGTCCCGCTTCTGTTTGACCACGATGAGGGTGGCGTCTGGTGGTTCCGGAGGTATCTGGACGCTCATCAGAAATCTCCAGGTGCTACTTGCAGGACTGTCAGGCCCAGCGAACGCCACATGTCTACGACTTGCTGTCTGTCATCGAAAACCGCTATTACGTCAAATTCCGGCTCTATGTGCTCCCGATAGAGCTCTTCTTTCATCACGGCGTCTTCGCGGTTATCTGTGTCGCCTCGCATATGCAAAGACCAAGGGCTCTCGTTGAGCATGAAGCGCTTGAGCCATTCAAGGGTTTTCATGCGGCACACGTTTTTGCGGCCAGACACGAACACGACAGACACGGTGGGGCCCATTGAGACTTGCAAGGCATTGACAATCTCGACGATTGGCCGGTTAGGGGTGTCTTCACTGACGCGGTCCCAGTCGTAAGGACCGCGTTCGGTGCGCATAGCGAGTGTGCCGTCTATGTCGACGATGATTGCCTTACCTCGCCTGCTCATTTGTTGTCACCGCCGATGGGGTCGATTTCTTCGATGCGGGACGCGCAGTCCAAAGCGGCGTCGTTGAATTCGAGGTAGATGTTGCTAACCGCGAGACCATGGCTAGCGCAGTTAACGGCGACGCCATCAAACGCGACTCGATATTTTTTGCCTCGCTCGATGTCTTCGGGGGCAATCGAGGGCTTGATCGGCGCCAGCTCGGCGGCCTTGTCTCCGTCCCATGTGACAGAGATGCGGGCCGAATTGATGAGGCCGGAGAGCTTCAGAAACTTGTCACCGGCTTCGTTCAGCTTTAGCGCCACAAGTCTGTCGTGCGCCGCGAGAGCCGCGACGGATGTAAGAAGCTGGGACGCGGCGTTCTTCATCTCTTCGTCAGTCATTTGGGGTTCCGGTTCTTTTGTATACGGCGTTTGTGTCGGCTACTTCAAATGTGTATGGCAGCCGATGTGCGGCGACTAGTTCTTCGATTTGGGAGAATAGTTTTACGGCGTCTTCTTCTTTGATGGTGGAGATATTGAATACGACTCTGGCGTTAGATGCGGGTAGGACATTTTCGCTGTTTTTTAGGTGTGAGTAGTCGGCGAGTAGTTCGGAGTATTCGGCGCGTAGTTGGTTGAAACGTTTCTGTTCTGCGGCGTTCATTTATTGCCTTCAATAAATAGGATGATTGTGTTTATCACGGCAAGAATTAGAGCTATTACGGCGATTATCGACGCCATTTCTGTCCTTATCGGGTGAGTAGTGTTACGGCTGCGACCAGGAGAAACCAGGCTGCTGTAGCGGTAGCTAGGAGAGCCCAGTGCTTATATCTCACTATGAGAGTCCTATGCAGAATATGAAAAATAGTGTTATCCACAGAATCGCTAATATTATTGCTGGGGCTACTATCAATGCCGTTAGCAGTCGGTTTTGTTTCCTCATGGTTTTCTTCCTAGTCCGATGAGGGTTTCTACGACTAGCTTTCGGATTTGGGCTTGTCCTTCTTGCGGGTCCAGGTAGCTGGCTTGCACAATTCCTATAAGTATTTGGTCGATGGTTTCGAGTAGCCGTGCGTTTTCTTCCATTGCGTCTTCGAGGTTCATTGTTTGCTCCTAGTGTTATTTCGTTAGAATGATTTGCCTTCGGTTCCGTGCTTAGTATTTGAAGTAGATCCAAACGAGGGCCACTACTGCTACTAGTGTCATTAGGGTTTCGAGTAGATGCGTGTTGTTGTCGCTCATTGTTTGCTCCTAGGTGTTGGTGCGATATGATCACCATACCATTGCCACACCGTTGTGGCAATAGCATCAGGGAGAAATAATGGAACAAGCAGACCTGGACAACAGATTCACCCAACATGTCGCAGACCCCAACAAAACCCAACTCATGAACACCGTCCGCAACGTGGTCAAAGCAGCCGCCGACGCCATCAACACCGTCGCCCCCGAAGGGCGAGAAAAAACTTTATCCATCGCGCACCTTGAAGAAGCCATGTACTGGGCCAATGCTGGAATAGCCCGGCATGTGGAATCCCAACCCGAAGGTGCGTAAGCTGAAACAGTTAGCACTCGCTGCTAGCGACGACATGATGCTCCCCGGCCGGTAAGGCATGCGGGGAAGAGGCCCAGAACCCCGTCCGGACGGACGGAGGAACTGGGCCTCAACCATTTATGTCTGGACCTGCGGAACTCTCTTAAACACCTTCGACATCAGTGCTGACGGCTCGAACCTTTTCTCAAGCTGCGGCCGGTCCGGTGCCGGTTCTCCGTCTGCCAGCATCTTGATGTGGGCCCGCTGAGCACGGATGGTCCGAACCGCATACTCCTTTTCACTCTCACCCTCCATGTCGACAAGGGGAGTGAACGAAGCTTCCCACCCGTGAGAACGGCGCTCACGAATCTTCACAACCTCGGAAGCAATGTCGTTCGGGTTGATCCACCTGGCCCGATCCTCCTGAATACGACGGCGGACCAGAGTCTTCAAAGCTTCAAGACAGTCAGCGAGAGCGAAATCCCCTACGACCATCTCCCACGCTTCGATGCCGTATTCGCCCATAGCGGACTTGGGCCCGGTTTGTCGGGCCATGTTCACGAATTGCACTAGCTGTGCTGGTTTCATGAGGTACCACCCATGGCCAGCATTCGGTCCCACAGATTGGTGGGCAAGTCATCGGCCTCACGAGACGCTGCACGCTCCAAATACCTTGCGTAGTGTGCGTCGGTACCCAAATCGCCATTACGGCCGTTAGCGGAGCCCTGAGAGCCCTTCTCTGCCCGTTCTCGTTGAGCCACAAGGCGGAGCTGATCATATTTCTCACGCAGCTTCGGCATAGACAAGACGTTGGCTTTCCAAAACTCGTGGTTCTGGCACCACAAGATCGCTGCCTGGATGCGAACCACATCGCGGCCATCACGATCAATCATCAGCCGAGCCGCATCACGCCACTTGTCGGTGATGTTTGGTCTTTTAGATCCGTTCGCTTCGATGCGATCCGCTAGGAGTGTGCAAAGAGATTCAACGTCGTCTCTTCTGGGCACTAGGTCGGTGGAGCGCGAAGCGATCTCCGACGAGAGAGATACCGAAGTATGAGGTATCTCTTCTTTTAGTTGTTCTTGTTTAGGTAGTTGTTCTTGTTTAACACGGTCCTCACCGGGTACCGAACACGGTGTACGCCGGGTACGTACACGGTCCTCACCGGGTACGGGTTTTTCTGCCTCTTCTTCGTGCCGGGCTGCGTACCAATCGGACAGGATGGTGGCGTCTTTGTAGGCCCTTGGGGGGTTAAGCCGCAGGGTGTACGTGTTCCTTTTCTTCATCCCTTGCGGGTCGAAGTTCTGCTTAACAGTGACGGCGCCAATGGCGTATAGCTGGTTTAGGTGTTTGTCTATGTAGTCGGCGCGCTTCATACCGACAAGGGCGGCCAGGGAGTCTTTTGATGGCCACACGTTTGCGTCCCTGGATGACCGGTTCATGTGCATTAGCAGGGCGTTGTACAGCCGGAACGCGGTGTCGGAGATATTCGATAGAGCTACCCAGTGTGGAACTGTGGTAAATGGGTAGGAATCTTCAGCTTCTACTTGAAATTCTTCTGGGCTTTGTGACATGTAACTCGACACTTTCTGGTCGAGGTAGCCCAAGATTCGCACCCGCCTAATGGGGTGCGTTACAATGGAGCTACCAATTCATTGTGTTTAAAACCGGCTCCTCGTGACAGGGGGCCGGTTTTTTTATGCCCTTAAAGTGTACCGCGTTTAGCCTGGTGGTGCTTCTGGGAACTTCTGAAACTTAACATGGAAACACCATTGCCACAACGTTGCGACGGTGTTATGGTTGTGGAACACCGAGCGACCCAGGAGCCCAAAATGAACTACACCGGCCTCGAACTCCGATCCACCTACCGCGCCCACGTCTACACCCGGCCACACCTGCGCACCGACTACATCAACAACCTGATAGCACGCATTGATGACGCCATGACAAACCTGGCCATCGGATGGGACATCCCCACCGCCTACGAGTGGGACAAAATCGCCGACGCCATCAACGAAGCCAAGTAAGGACACGACATGAAAAACCTAACCGGCCGACAACTCCAGAACATTTACACCACCAGCCCCAGCCAAAACGGATGGGACGTCGACGAACACAACGAACTAATGGACCTCATCGAAGGGGCGGCCCACAACCTCGGAATTAGTGGCCCACTCGCTGACGAGCTAGGCCCCCAGGAATGGCGGATGATCGCCGACGAAATCAAGATCCCAGCCTGCCCATTCGGTACATCCCAGGAAACACCCCGCACCTACAGATACTTCGTGTCTTACTCGTTCACCGCCCACTCGTCCGAGCATGGCTTCGGAAACCAAATTCTTACTATGACCACCCCGATCGCTGGCATAGACGAAATCCGTAAAATCACTGCCTCAATCACGTCCACCGACCCGGAACTCGCACAGGTTGTCATCAGCAACTACGTCCTCATCGAAAACTAAGGACAGGCCATGACCATCCGCCGCTACACCACAGTCACCGAAGTCGAAGACCTCGAAAAATACGACGAAATCCTAGAAACCGCCGAAATGATCTACAACGGCTGGTTTTCCGCAACTGACCACATCGACTGGGACGAGTTCATCTACCGCTTAGACAACATGGAGCTAAGCAACGGAACCCGACTCGACCTAGGAAACTCATTCGTGAGCCCAGTAATCGAAGCCATAAAACAATACATAAACGAATACCGGAAGATGTAAGGACAGGCCATGACTGCACCCACGACCAGCAAACAGGCCAAGAAAACCCCAAAGCGCTACGTCAAAAACTTGGGCAAATCCAACCCCATCGACCCAGACAACTGGGCCCTCCAAGCACGATGCGCCAAAAGCGACCGGCCCGACATGTGGTTCCCCACCGGAACGGTGTCACTCGCGGAAGGCGACGCAGCCACTGCGGTACAAGAATGCTCGTTCTGCCCCGTCCGCAAACAATGCGCCAAAGAAGTCATCGACTCCCTAAAAACCGCATACCCGCACCGCTCGGGCATCTGGGCTGGTGTCCGCATCACTGGGCCAACCCACTCCACCATCAAACCCGCAGAGTCCCTACACAAGTCATACAACGCGCTCCGGACAATCGCCGGGCTCCCCCAGATCACCTTCGCCGAAGAAACGGCGCTCAGGGACGGCAAATGAGCGAAGAACAGAAAGACGACGCGCTGATCTTCTTCCACCTGATCGGATTTTTCATCCTGCTAGCCATCCTGGTATGGCAGTCGCAACGTTAAGGAGCAGTAATGGAACTCGCATAAACCAAAACCAGCCGCCATAAACCAAAGGGAGCCCCGAAGGGCTCCCTTTCACTTTCTCTTCAAAGCCCGCGAATATCGCTGGACGTCCTCGACGAGATATCGCCGCCGGTTCCCGACAGTCACATAGTCGAGTTTCTCTTTGTCGATCGTTCGCAGATATGAGACGGAACAAAACAGCAACTTCGCGGCCTGTCCCGTGGAGAGCCTGCCACCTGGGTAAGTCTTTTCACGCGTCATGCGCCAATCATCTGCTATAACTGCCATCTGAGTCAACACACGCATAGCTTACAGCTTGCGCAACGCTTACAACTGAGGCAGACTAGAACCATGGAACACACGACACAGAACGCGGAATCCCAGAACAGACCATTCTGGGTACACGCCCTAATCGGAATAGCAGCCGTACTGCTAGCCGGACTAGTCGCAGCCCCCCTCTCACTCTCAGCACAAGACATCATGAAGTGGGCGCAAGCCGGACTAGGTCTGCACGGAACATGGACATGGATCGTGTTCTACGCACTAGACGCCTCCGCCATCATCTCCGTTCTGATCTGCGTCTATTCCGCATGGAACGGAAAACGAGCCCCGTTCTTCCAAGTCGCCGTGTGGGCCATAGCCGGACTATCCGCGTTCGCCCAGTACAAACACGGAATGACCGTGCGGGCAGAGTCGCCAGACTCATTCTGGTTCTTCCCAGCCATGGCCCTAGGTGCACCCGGCATGGTCGAAGGCGTTCTAGCCGAAGTGCGGGCCAACCAGCGAGCCAAGAAAGGCCAGGTAGCCAAACAGATGCCCAAGTTTGGCCTACTCCGCTGGATACCAGGCGTCGGCTCATTCGTCGAAACCTACGGCTCATGGCGCATAGCCAGACTTCTTAACATTCCGACCTATGAAGAGGCTGTATCCATGTATCGCAAGCTCTGCCCGAACGGCGGAATGCGAGTTCTGGCAGCTGTTCGGAAATACCAAGACCAGATGCGCACCCCGGAACAGGTTAAGCAGAACACCAGCTGGGCTAAGCAGATAGAACGCCCGGAACGCAGAATCGTGAATCTGAACGCAGACCGGAACGCAGATCAGAAGTACATCACCGCCATTCAGACCGACCCGGCGTTCCCAGAACTAATCACAGTCGAAGCCATCCAGAACCTTGTCGCAGAACTAGACGGTCCGAACGGAACATGCGGTAAGAGCCGAGCGATTCGGCTTCGCAACAAAGCCAAAGAACAGTCATGAACAACAAGAAAGGAATGGAAGACGAATGAGCATCATCTATTCCCTCATCGGCCTAGCAGGCGGAATGACACTAGGCCACATCGTCGTCTACCAAATCATGAAGAGGTGGCCGCACTAGATGAAAACCTGTGAACCACACGGCTACAACCCGCCCAGCAGATGCCCAAACTGCTCAATACACAAACGACGAAAACGCAAAGCAGCAAGCAAAAAAGGCTGGGAAACAAGAAGAGCAAACGTCATAAACGAAGTAGAAGAACAAGAAAACACACGACAAAAACCAGAAGAATTTTCGATCCACGGATGGATGAGTTAGCAAAAATTTGGGAGATACCTACCAGGCGCTAGCGGCGTCAGCTGAATAGTGCCTGGAGCTTATCACACACCACCAAATTGGTTGCTAACGAAAAACTATAAAGAAAGGCTGTACTGCACATCATGGCTGTGAAGGCTGTACGAGAAGTGAGCCCATGGACCATAGGGTCGGGCGTCAAAGTTTGGGAGATGGTGACGTTCCCGCCGTGGGTGATCATCATCTTCAAGGCGTTGGGGGCTGTCCTGGCGTTGGTTGTGTGGGCGGTTCGCCACTACGTGATCACAGCTACGGTGGTGTTGGCTGTAGCGGCCATGGTGCAGGTGTGGGCGTGGTGGGGGGCATTCGCGGGGGTGATTCCCCCTGCCACGTATTGGACAGCGGTGATCCTGCTGACGTTGCGCGGTTCGGAAGCATCATCAGTCGAGTCGGTTGTGCGGGGCCTGTGGCGCATAAAAACGATTAAGGGAATGTGGCAGGGCGTCAACTACCAGCTGAAGGTGACTTCTAGGCACGACACCGAGGCGGTTCCTCCTCTGGCTTCGACGAAACCCACCGATTCTGGTTTCACCGGGAAGGTCATCACCGGTTCTATCGCGATGGACGCTAACAAGCTTGTGAAGCTTGAGACGGCTTATGCGTCGGGGTTTTTCGTTGACCGTGTGACTATTCGCGCTGAGTCCCCTTCTGTGTGTTCGGTCCGCTTCGATTGGGGTCAGCATCTGCGGTCCACGTTCCGTCTCCACGAGCTGCCTCCTATTAAGCAGTCTGACGGCAAGCCGGCAACTATCCGTTTCGGTGTTCGCGCTGACGGTAAAGCCGCAACGTTGGTGTCTAACATTTCGACGCTGGTGGGGGGGGTGTCCGGCGCGGGTAAGTCGTCGACGATGTGGTCGATCATCGCCGGGTATCAGGAGTCGGTGCCGGTGCGGTTCAGGATTTTGGACCCGTCGGGTGTCGAGTTCGCTAACGCCAAAAAATATGTGGGTAAGGGCCTGATCAGGGATTACACGTCGGATACGTCCGATGAGGCCATGGAAGCGTTCTGGGGTCGTCTTGAGCGTGAGTTTGATGCACGTATGGCGTCGGTGGAACGTTCCGGTGCCCGGTGGCATAAGCCCACTGATGCGGAGCCGCTTGATGTTCTGGTCATTGATGAGTTGCTGCCTTTGGTGCAGACGTTGAAGAAGGAGGGAACGAACCACATTGCGGGCCGCATCTTGTATCTGGGCCGTAAGGCCGGGTTTGTGATCGTTGCCGCGTCGCAGATTGGCCAGAAGGAAGTTGTGGGTCCGATCCGAGACCTGTTCCCTCAGCGTCTGTGTCACCGCACAGGTAACCGCTACATGACTGAGGCCTTCTTGGGCGATGGCGCTGAGAGCGACGGCGCGACGTGCTCCACGCTGGACGTTGAACGGGACCAAGGCGTTCTGTATCTGGCTGTGGATGGCCTGTCGGGCTATTCGGCTGCACGTTCCGCGTGGGTGTCTGACTCTGACACGGATCAGCTTGCGCAAGGTTTGCGTCCGGTTCCGAAGGCTCAGACGGAGCTGAAAGAGAAGCCTACTTCTTTGTATGTATTCCACAACTCGGTTGGTGAACTTCTCTATGTGGGGATTGCCGAGTCTTCCCGTCTTCAGGACCGCTGGAAAGAGCATGAGCGGTCTAAGGGCTGGTGGGGTGAGGTTAGCCAGAAGGCCGAGTTTTACCAGTATCCGGATCGGAGCATGGCTGAGACGGCTGAGGCTTTGATGATTAAGAAGCAGCGCCCGAAGTACAACAAACAGCACAACATGGCATAGGAGCATTGAAATGGCTACACGTACTGCACGCATCAAGGCCCACACACGCACTTCAAAGAACGGGAAGACGCACAAGGTCAAGGCCCATGGCCGTCAGGTGAGCTTCAAAGACATGGTGAAGGAATGGTTCCAAAACGGGTCTCTCAAGAAGGCAGCTACGGCTGGGTCCGGCTCCGTGGCTTTCGCGGGGATACTATATGTCCTATCGACTGCCATGTCGGTCGTCGCTGCGCTGATTTGGGCGATCCTGTTGGGCTGCATGGCGGTCATAGCCATGCTGCTGATGACGAAAGGGCAGCGTCGCGCCAAGCGCAGGAAGATTCGTCAAGCTGCCGCCCTGTCGGTGGAACGCCGTTTGAAGCTGTGGACTCACCACAAGGTGACCAGCTTTAAGAAGCCCTCAGATTTCATGAAGAAGAAGGCGGCACCTAAGCCAGCTTCCAGGCCCCGCAAAACCGCAACCAACGACCGGCCGAAAACGGGAACCACGCACGCTGAGGAATACAAGAAGAGCACTAAAGCTAAAGGTCTTCACCAAACCATTTTCGATCACCAGGGGCCTGGTCCGCTCAAGCCTTAGGATCAGTTAAACGTGCTACACTAGTTAAGTATTCGAGGCTATGTGCCATTTGAATGCTCCTAGGGAATCCCCCGGCCAACCTAAGCCTCGAAAACTTAGCTGAACCGGGGGATTGTCACATCGGGAGGCGAAAAACATCCCGATACAACTAAATAAGAACTATGCAGACGGGCCTTATGGCTCACATGGAGAGTTTGCATAGCTCAAGAGAACCCCTCCTGGCCAGCCATCAGGAGGGTTTTTCTATGCCCTGTTGCCACAACATCGCAAGCCGGGCTATTCTGCCCGTAAGTCCCGCTGGTACTCGGTCCGGGGACAAACAAACGTAAAGCACAACGAAAAGACACGCTCCGTCTGTGTACTCGGTCGCGGGGGCATCAAACGCCCACCAAAGGACCCAGCCATGTTGGACGACGTAATCAAGGCATACCTATCGCCTGACAAAAAAACTTCCCTCGAATCGGCGCTCTCAAAAGTAGATGACCTCGACGCCCTCGTAGCTGAAGCCAACGCGAAAAGCGCAGAGCTCGCCACTAAAGCACCCGAAGACCTCACCGACGATGACGTCACCGAACTTCAGGGCCTCGCAGAAATCCTTAAGAGCGTGCGAGAAGCCCGCACCAAAGCTGCCGACGAACTCCAGGCCAAAGCCGAAAAAGCCGAACGTGCCGAAAAAGCGGAACAGGCCCAAAAACTGATCTCCGACCTCGGTAAGCCTGACGAGCCGGTCGAAGAAGCCAAACCAAAAGAAGAAGAGCCCGCGCCGCCAGTGGCACAGGCCGAACCCCCCCAGGAGAGCCCAGCCATGGCCGAGCCAGTAGTGGAGCCCGTCGCGGAAACTAAAGAACTTGTCGGTGCCGGCGTCGGTGCCGCACCCGAACAGTTCTCGGTGTCTTCACTTCAGGCCCCCGTCCCCGTCAAAAACTCGTCACAAGTAGGCGAATCGTTGACCCGCATGTTTTCCGTCGACAACGGCGGATCAGTCACCAACCGCAAATACGAAAACATGAAGGAAGTCGGAGATGCAGTAATTTCCGCTTTCCAAAACACGATGCGCGGCTTCGGCAAGAACGTTCTTGCCCAGTACAAGCGTGAAGAGCTGGAAGAGTTCTCGGTTTACAGCCGCGACAGTGACAGTGAAGTCATCGACCGTGTAGCTGCGAAGCTTCCCGAATGGGATTCCAAAGCCGGACAGTTCGCCGCCGGTTGGTGTGCACCATCGGAAACCCTGTACGAACTTTGCCCATTCGTCACCAGCCTTGACGGCATCGTTGACCTCCCCGAGGTTTTGGCCCGCCGTGGCGGTGTCCAAACGACCAACGGACCCAACTTCGCTACCCTGTTCGCTAACGCTTCCATCGGCCAGGTTTTGACTGAAGCGCAGGTCATCGCCGGTACACCCAAAACGTGTATCGAAATCGACTGCCCCCCGTTCGTTGAAACTCGCCTAGATGTGAACCCGCTCTGCATCACTGGCAACTTGCTCACTCAGGCGGGCTACCCCGAATATGTGGAGCGGTTCATCCGTGAAGCGATCGCAGCTAACGAACACAAAATCAACCTGAACGTTCTGCTCCGGATGGTTGCTGCCTCTACGGCAGTGACCCTTCCTGGCGCTACCGGTCCGGTTGACACCTCTTCGGCTTCTTGGTTCTTGGACGCTGCGAGCCTGTACGCCACTTGGCTGCGTGACCGCTACCGTCTACGCCAGGACGCCCTCATCGAGGTTGTTGCCCCCTACTGGTACTTCCAGCAGATGTACTCGGACTTGGCTCGCCGTAACGGTGTGGACCTCCTCACCGCCGAGGCTCGTCTACGTGCAGCGTTCGCCGAACGCAACATCCGTGTTCAGTGGGTGTACGACTGGCAGCCCATGTCAGCCACCGCAGCCGGTGCAGCGGCCCGCCCGACGACCGTTCAGATCATGGTCTTCATTCCCGGCACGTTCGTGAAGCTGACCAGCCCAGTGATCAACTTGGGAACCATCCACTCGGCTGCGCAGTTGACTCTCAACCAGTACACGGCGCTGTTCGTGGAAGAGGGCTTCAACGTCCTTGAGCGTTGCTTCGAATCCCTCGTCCTTACGGTCCCGACCTGCCCATCTGGCACTACCGGTGCGGCTTCCGGTTCTTGCGACTCCACCCCATAACCTGGGGTGGCACCCGCATAAACCGACGCTCTAAAGGAGTAGGCCATGGCAGTACAAGTTGACCCGCCGGTACGGACTCCGTACCGGTATGGCCTGCTCTCTACCGGTCAGGTAGTGGAGCACGGCGAACCGCTGAGGCTGCCATCGAGTTACGTTTTTGATTCGGTGGCTTGCCACAGTGGACTTATTTGGAACACGGACTGTGCAAACAGTTTCACTGTCACTTTCACCCGCACGGCGGTGACGGACCAGTTCGCTGTCACCGTTTCTGCCGGCGTGGTTGGTGACTACACCATCTCAGTGAACGGTGGGGCCCCAGCGGCCCTTACCTCGCTGGTGGTTATCGCCGCTGTTCCTCCGGTCACGGTGGAGATTTGTGAAGTGGGCGGGTTGCAGCGGTGTGTAACACGAGTCGATATCAATCCTGATGCGACCTTGGGCACGGTTTTCACTTTCGTTTCCATCCAATCCAACAATCCTCCGAAAGCTGTCACCGAGGGCATAGATGCCCAAACGGCCGATCCTTTCTTGGTGATTTCTGGTCTCACATGCACGCTGATCGCTGGGGACATTGATCAGAAGGGTCGCGACGCATTTGCGTCCACTGAGCAGCGGCTAGTTGAGCAACAGTTCTGGGCCCAGCTAGCTGCTTCCACTCCCGCTATTTTGGCTGGTGGGGTTGCCGTGACTCTGGCGGCTGGGGTCGCAGCTTTGGAGGCGTACCTTCGAGACCAAACAGGTTTCACCGGAATGATCCATTCCGATGCCTATGTGGCTCCCTATGCCTCACAAGCCGTGTTGGTCACGGAGGAAAACCCGGAAACCACTAAGCGCACCGCGTTGTGGACTCCGTGGGTGTTCGGCGGCGGCTACGATCTCACCGGCCCCGCTGGTGAAGCCGCCCCTGGAGCCAGCCAGGCGTGGCTGTACGCAACTGGTCAGGTAGTTATCCACCGAGGGCCCTTGAGGGTTTACGGTGGCCGTGAAGGCGGTTTCAACGTCACCACTAACCAAGAC
>Ga0193699_10000568_pt1 | contig 15763 bp, 14 predicted proteins | sample L3c2metaG_FD_160095 | JGI IMG/M metagenome (GOLD analysis project Ga0193699, IMG submission 160095) | Soil microbial communities from a riparian zone of the East river system, Colorado, United States - L3c2 | ecosystem: Environmental > Terrestrial > Soil > Riparian zone | place: USA: East... | reverse complement strand
AGGTGGCGGCGTGCGGATACTGAGAGCTACGCGTGCCGCACCGTTTTCGGCGAGATCCGTGGCGATCTCAGTGCCGCTGTTTCCCGCCCCGACGACGAGCACGCGTTTGCCGCGGTACGGCAACCCGCTCGTGTAGCTCGAGGAGTGTACGAGATCACCACGATACGTCTCTCGCCCGCCCCACTTCGGCAGGATCGGAACGCGGTACTGCCCAGTCGCGATGACGATTGCCCGACAGTGCCAATCACCACGAGCTGTCACGGCGGTCCACCTTGATGGCCTGTCCGACTCGACTCGAATCTTCTCAACCGGACAACCGGTCACAACACTCAGATCGAGGTGACGAGCGTATTCACCGAGATACTCGACGAATTCATCGCGCGAGAGGTATTTCGAGTAACGGCGAGGAATGGAGTAGTGGGCGAGTCCCGAGAATCCTCGTACCGTGTGGAGATGGAGCCGGTCGTAACGCCGGGCCCAGGTGCCTCCCAGCTCCTTGTCCTCTTCCAGAACGACTGCCTTGATTCCGCGCCGCGCGAGCGCGCCCGCGGCGGAAAGACCTGATGCTCCTCCGCCGACGACGACAACCGTGGATTCCGGCATGCTCCGGAAATATCGAAAGGAGTCGCTCAGTACAAGATCAGCTTCACGCCGGCGACGATGAGGACCAGCGACAGCAGTTGTCTCAACACCGGCGGAGGAGCGTGTTTGCTTCCATAGGTTGCCCCGATCCAACCACCGATCACGACGGCGACTCCCCACACCGGAATATTCGGCGGCAGCTGCGCAACGCTGGAGAAGTGTCCCAGCAATCCCGCAATGGAGTTCACGAGTATGAACGGCGCTGCGACGCCCGACGTGGCGCGCGTGTCGGCCCACGCCATGTAGAGCAGCAGCGGACTCAGAAATATCCCGCCGCCTACACCGGTGAGTCCGGACAGGAATCCGATCGCGAGTCCGGCAACGAGCGCAGCCCACAGTGGAGGCGGATTCGCCGCGGCTTGCAACGGCTTGAGCGAGGAACGGAACATCCACACCGCCGCGTACAGGAGCACGATGCCGACAACGATCTTGTACGAGCGCGTTGGGAGGGTGATTGCGCCGCCAATGAACGCCGCGGGGATCGACGCGAGCGCGAAGGGCCAGAAGAGGCGCCACGAGAACAAACCGGCTCGATAGAATTTGACCGTCGCAACCGAGGCGACGAGAATGTTGAGCGCGAGCGCCGTCGGCTTCATCACGCTCGGAGCGAAGCTGTAGAGTCCCATCACTGCCAGGTACGCCGACGCGCCTGCGTGCCCCACCGACGCATACAGCGCCGCGCCGGCAAAAAACAGAATCGCGATGATCAACGTCTCGGAAACAGGCATTTGCTTTCAGCGTATATTCTACTGCTGTTTCACACTCGCAGCCGGGCCTAAATGACCGAGTACGCGATCGACATCGTGAACGTCACCAAGCGCTACGCCGAACACACGGCGGTGCACGATTTGACGCTCCGCGTTCCGACCGGAAGCGTGTATGGTCTGCTCGGCCCCAACGGCGCCGGGAAGACGACCACGATCAGAATGATCCTGAACATCATCGCGCCCGACTCGGGAGCGATTCACATCTTCGGCCGCCCATCCAACGATCGGAAAATCACGGAGCGGCTCGGCTACCTTCCCGAGGAACGCGGGTTGTACCGGAAGATGCAGGTGCGGCGAGTTCTCAAGTTTCTCGCCGAGCTGAAGGGAGTCCGCGGCAAAGAGGCTGAGAAGCGCATTGACGAATGGCTGGTTCGCCTCTCACTCAAGACTCCGGAGAAGGACTGGGGACTCGCCAAGATCGACGAGCTCTCGCGTGGCATGCAGCAGAAGGTGCAGTTCATCGGCACTCTGCTGCACGACCCGGATCTGGTAATCCTCGACGAGCCATTCAGCGGACTCGACCCGATCAATGCTCAGGCGCTCAAGGACACAGTCGTCGATCTCAAGAAGCGCGGAAAAACGGTGATCTTCAGCACACACCTCATGGATAACGCCGAGCGTCTCTGCGACGCCGTGTGCATCATCGCGCGTGGCGAAAAAGTCCTCGACGGACTGGTGACCGACGTGAAAGAGGAACACGGGCAGCGGAACATCGCTCTAGCTCTCGAGGGCGACGGGATGCAGGGCGTCGCTTCGATCCTGCGTGATCAGTCTCTGGTGAAGCGCGCCGACGACTCGAACCGCTTTTTCGAGATCGAGATGGCGCCAGGCGCGGATCCGCAGGCGCTACTCCGTCGCATTATCGAATCCGGAGCGTCAGTGCAGCGGTTCGAGATGATCCAGCCTTCGCTCCACCAGATCTTTTTGCAAAAAGTCGGCGCACAGGGAATCGAAGAGGGAATGAGCGGACATGGCTAAGCTCTGGACGATCATCAAGCGCGAGTATCTAGAGCGCGTCAGATCAAAGTGGTTCCTCATCGCGACTTTTCTTGGACCCATCTTCTTCGCGGCGATCATCATCGTGCCGGCCTGGATTGCCTCGAAGAGCAAGGCGACGAGCCAGGTCTACAACACCACGATTCTCGACGTAACGGGCACGGGCTTCGGTCAGCGTCTTGCCCTCGCCATCGCAGGGGACACAACCGACAAGACGAGAATTCCGGAGGTGCGCGTCGTCGCTCCGGCCGCTCTGACTCAGGCGGAAAGCCTGGCGACACGCGAGGTCATGCAAAAAGAGAAAACCGGCTATCTCGTCGTGGACAAACAGACAGTCGCCGGCGAGACGGCCCGCTATGCCGGCCGCAATGCAAGCTCCATCCCCGACATGACGGAGATACGGAGCGCTCTGCGCCAGACGATTCTCGCCTCGCGCCTGGAAAGCATCGGCATCGACAACTCGCGCACCAAAGAGCTTACCTTCATCCCGCTCAACTTCAGCACCGAGCGAATCACCGAGCGCGGACGGGGCGGCTCTGGGATGGCGAGTGTGATATTCGGCTTCGCCATCGGTTTTCTGCTCTACGCGACGATCATCATCTATGGCCAGACGATCATGAGCAGCGTCATCGAGGAAAAGACTAGCCGTGTCGCCGAGGTGGTGATGTCGAGCGTCCCCACCGACACTCTCCTCGCTGGCAAGGTGCTCGGCGTCGGGGCAGTCGGTGTGACACAGCAGATTCTCTGGGTGGCGACGACCTACGTCCTCCTCAAGCTGCGGGCTCCTCTGATGGAGAAGCTCGGTGCGCCACCGACCAGCTTCTCGCTGCCCGAGATTTCGCTCGGAGTAGCGATCCTGTTGCTGCTGTTCTTTCTGCTTGGCTTCATCTTCTACTCGTCGCTGTACGCCGCCGTCGGGTCAGCGGTGAACAGCGAGCAGGAAGCCAGGCAGGCCGCGTCCCCGCTCATGATCATGATCGTCTTCGCGGGCGTGTTCATCCAACCCGTATTGCTTAGTCCGACTGGGACGATGGCGCAGGTGCTGTCGCTGCTGCCGATCACGTCGCCGATCATCATGCCCATCCGCATGGCGGTGACGGGAGTACCCCCCCTCGAGCTCGCCGCGAGCCTCGGCCTTCTCGCCATCGGGTGCGTCGCCGCGTTATGGGTCGCGTCGAGGATCTACCGCGTCGGGCTGCTCATGTACGGCAAGCGGCCGACGATGAGGGAAATGGCGAGATGGGTCTCCTATTCGGGCTAAGCCGCTCGATTCAACCCATCTGGACTCGCCGGGTTGTTATTATTCGATATCAACTAACGTCATTAGAGAAACCGAGGGTATAGACGATGTACGATGAAAGATTTGTCACCCCGATGCGTCAGGAGCTTACCCAGCTCGGCGTCGAGGAAATGCGCACTCCGCAGGAAGTCGACAGCCGCTTGAAGAACGCTCAGGGCACGACATTGGTTGTGGTCAATTCGGTGTGCGGCTGCGCGGCCCGCAACGCGCGGCCCGCGGTTGCAAAGGCGATCCAGCACGACACCAGACCCGACACCCTGACCACCGTGTTCGCCGGACAGGACCTCGATGCCGTGCAGAGAGCGAGAAGCTACTTCACGGGCTACGCCCCCAGCTCACCCCAGATCGCACTGCTCAAGGATGGAAAGCTCGTGTTCATGCTGGAGCGTCATCAGATCGAGGGGCGCAACGCCGACGACATCGCGCAGGATCTGACGAAGGCGTTCGACAAGTACTGCGAAGAGAGAACCGCCGCCTAGGCGGTAGGGGCGCGCCTGTAGTTCCTGCGCGCTCCTAGAATGCGTCCCGCTTCCGCCGCTCGATGAATGGCTGGCCATCGGGGAGTGTCGCGGGTTCGACCTCCCTGCCAGTGTCCTTGAGCACGCGGCCGCGAATGAACGACACCGTGGTGCCGAGCAGCAGTGCCCACACGCTCACGCCGAGCACGCGCCAGAACAGGACACCGGTCACCATCGGCTGCCAGTCGGTGAATTCCGCGCGTGCCGTGCCCCAGGGTTCCCGGTGCAGCGAAATCAGCAAGAGGCTCACCGCCATTTCGCCCGCCGTCTCGAACACCGCGAACAAAGGCGCGCGCCACGGCCACTCGCGCACGGGGAACCTACCGAGGTGAAGCGTCGCCATGCCGAGTAGAAACAGCGTACCGAGCACGAGCGCCGCGCCGAGGAAGGAGCTCGAGGCGTTGCCTTGGGTGAGGACGACAGCACGGAAGAGGCGCATGACGACGCCCGTGATCAGCGCGAGCTCGACTGGTGATCGCGCGATCCTGGTGAACGCTGCCGGCTCTTCGAAGTCCCACTCGCTCGTCTTGAACAGCCGGCGACGTTTCTCGACGGGATGAGGCTTCGTCACGGCCTCCAATGTAACTCCCGAGCGGATGTCGTCCATAGATTTTCCTTCTGAACCATAGGGAGAACAGGCTCCTTTCTCCGATTCGACGCCGACAACCGGGCGTGCGTAACTATTTGATCCAGTGTCCGATCCTGCTCCACCTGATGTCGGTGAGCATCGGGAGGGGACGGTCGCTGTCGTCGGCGTTGTACGAGTAGTACACGAACAGGGGCTTCCCGCGCACGTTCTCCCTCGGCACGAATCCCCAGTAGCGGCTGTCCTTCGAGTTGTAGCGGCTGTCGCCCATCATGAAGAGTTTCTTCGGAGGAACGACCAGCGGTCCCCAGTCGTCGTGCGTCGGTTGCGCGGGCGCCGCGCCAAATCTCGACGACTTCAGGCCGGCTTTCTTCTGCCAGTCGAACAACGGATCGACTGAGTTGCCGATCGCCGCGTCAGGCTGCGGCACGCCGAATCCCTGACGCTGAGCGATTCCATTCAGGTAGAGGACGCCGTTCCGCATGTACAGCGTGTCACCGGGAGTTCCCACGAGGCGTTTCACCAGCGTGGGTGTGGGATCACGCCCGTACTGAGCTTCGTCTGCCTGGTACGGCGAGACGAACACCACCACGTCACCACGTCTCGGTTCACGGTACGCCGGAAGGCTCACTCGGCTGAACGGCACGTGCGCGCCGTAGATCGCCTTGTTGACGAAGAGCCAGTCTCCGACGAGAAGCGTCGGGATCATGCTGCCGGACGGAATCCGGTACGCCTCGACGATGAACGCTCTGAGGACGAGGAAGATCGCGAGTGCGCCGAGGATCGACTTGAGATTCTCCCAGACGCCCTTGAGCCGGAACCGGTGCGAAACGGGGCGCGCCTTTTGAGCGCGCCCCGCGTTTGACGAAGTTGCCAAAGGAGCTTACGGATTCTTGAGGTGATTGTTGACGAGTCGTGTCATCTCAAACATCGAGACCTGGCTGCGGCCGAAGATCGGACGGAGGTTCTCGTCGGCGTTGATCATGCGGCGGTTCTTCGAATCCTGAAGGCCTTTCCGCTTGATGTACTGCCAGAGTTTCTTGGTGACTTCGGTGCGCGGCATTGGCGAGCTGCCCACTACGTTGGCGAGGTCGCTGCTCGGCTTCATCGGCTTCATGAACGCCGCGTTCGGCGTGCGCTTTTTGCCCGAGGACTTTCTGCGGCTGCTCTTCCGACCGCCCTTCTTTGCCGCTTTTCTAGATGACTTTCTGGCCGAAGACTTCCGGGACGAGGACTTCTTCCTTCCTTTGCTCTTCTTTTTTGCTGCCATCTTGTCTCCTTGTTTGTTGATCGGATGCGAGTTGCTACAGAGGTGAAACGCCGTCCGTCAGGGGAGCAAACTATAGTGCCGTAGGGCGAAAGCAATAGGGAACCCAAAGAGTTTCCCTATGAGAAACACAAAATCCCAGAGGGGAAAAGCCGAATTTTTGTGCCAGCCGCTATTTGGCCCCCACCTCATTCCTTCCCCAATCCTTCGAGCAGTTTCAGCATTTTCACGTCGTACGGGTCCGGCGAATCATCGTCGTCCGCTATCTCATAGTTCTGCTGCGGAGTCTCGAGAATCAAAGGTATCCCGCTGCTGCGACGGTCCTCCATGAGCCACTCGAACGGCTGCGTGCCAATGCGCCCTTCTCCTATGAGAACGTGACGATCTCTGTTGGAGCCGAGCTCACCCTCGCTGTCGTTCAAATGAAAAAAGGACGGCGGCTCCCCGATGGTTTTCTCGAATTCGTCGAGCACAGCAGTGAATGCCTGCTTCGACTGGGTAATGTCGTACCCCGAGGAAAAAAGGTGGCAAGTGTCGAGCCCGTAGCCCGTTCTCCCTCGGAGAGATTTGGGAACGTGGGAGAGAATCTGCCCAACTTCATCGGCCGTCTTTCCCATAGTCTTGCCGGCTCCAGCGGTATTCTCTACGAGCAAGCGCGTCTCAGAATCGATCGTCTCGAGTGCCACGGCGATTGCTTTCGCGATCCGTTTTGTCGAGTCGGCACGATCGCTCGCGCCAGCTGAGCCGGGGTGAAAACACACCGCACCGACGCCCAGCGCGCTCGACCGCTCCAGCTCCTTGGTGAGTCCCGCGCTCGCTCTCGCCCACTTGTCATCCTCCGGCGTGGCCACGCTCAACACGTACGCCGCGTGGACGACGACGTTGGCTGGTTTGATCTTCGTCTTCGCCAGCGCTGCCTTGAAGCGCGCCACCCGCTCCGGCTTGATCGTCGACTTGTCCCCGTAGAATTTTGGGATCGCGGTGAATACCTGAAGAGCGGTCATTCCCGCATTCCCCGCACGGATAACGGCCATGTGTATCCCGCCGTTGTCGATCGTATGCGCGCCAATGTATCGAGTCATCGTGCTCCGCTTTGCAAGTAGTCTACCGCGTGAAGCAAACCCCTATTGCCACCGGCCGAGGCGATAGCCGACGCGATCCCCGTATGGCGATCCCGATTGGTCCGGCGTCTTCCACCACACGGTGATCCTGGTGTGATCGAGGGCGACCCACGGCATAAGGGCAAGGACATCATCGGGCGTAACCTGTCCCCGCTGCTCGAAGATGTGGCCGGCCGAGCGCGAGAGCGCGATCCCGATTCTGGGTGTCGTCGCGTTTGGATCCTCGAACACAACGACTACGCTGTCGCCCATTCCGGCAACGCTCGCCGCCGACGGCGTGTTGCCATACACCACCGCAACAGGGGCGTGAAACATTCCGCCCTTGTCCATCGAGTGGGCGAAGTAGACGCCGGCCCCGTCGTTTCCCTCGATGAAATAGACCAGGTGGAGATACCCGCTCACGGAATCGTAGTAGACGCCGGGAGCGGGACGATCACACCCACGCCGGCCGCGATCCCGCGACTCCACAGCGACTGGAGCCTGCCAGCTCCCTCCTCTGTCGCCAGATCGCTGCATCGAGAGGACAACGCTGCTGTCACTGCGCGTCGACCACCAGACGCGAAACAGGTCGGTCGCGGTTCCCGCCGTGCGAATCGATCGGATGCACGGACCCGCCGCGCCGCTCACAGGCGGGAGATTCGCGGACATCACCGCGCTGCGCGCGTCGGGATCACCCAGCTGCGATTGTCGGTAGGAAACATCGCCCCATTGAACCGGCTCCATCACGCACGCTGTCAACCCTACGAGGGGAAACAGCAGTGTGATCGCGTAAAATCTCATGCGCACAAGCTAGCGGTTGGCGGTTGACATATCTTTCAAGGACAGATCCGTCCGTTACTATCGAGGAATTCAGGTATGTCCGCCTCTGCAGTTCGGCCGCAACGCCCGGCCTCGTCGAGCCCCGCTGACTCCCGCGGCTCGCAATCAGAGCAAGACGTCGAGAGCCTGTCACCCGAATCGGCAGCGCACATCCTAACCGGATTCAACGGAAATCGTCGCGTACCTCCGCCGGTGAACGAGCCGGTCAAGAGCTACGCGCCTGGGTCTGTGGAGCGGGCCGCGCTGAAGGAGCGTCTCCGTTCTATGTCGAACGAGAAAGTGGACATCCCTCTCATCATCGGAGGAAAGGAAGTCCACACCGGCGAGCTCGCCCAGACCGTCATGCCCCACAACCACCGTCACGTGCTCGCGCAGTGGCACCGCGCAAGCGCGGAGAGCATCGACGAAGCCATTCTCTCCGCTCAGGCAGCGGCTCGCGACTGGGCGAACTGGGCGTGGGAAGACCGAGCGGCCGTATTTCTCAAGGCAGCGGAGCTGCTGGCGACGACGTGGAGGGCGACCCTCAACGCCGCCACGATGCTCGGTCAATCGAAGACCGCTTTTCAGGCGGAGATCGACGCCGCGTGCGAGCTGATCGACTTCTGGAGATTCAACCCACACTACGCGCAGAGTCTCTACGACGAGCAACCGCTGAGCGACCGCACCATGTGGAATCAGCTCGACTACCGGCCACTCGAGGGATTCGTGTACGCGGTGACCCCGTTCAACTTCACGTCGATCGCCGGGAATCTTCCGACCGCGCCGGCGCTGATGGGAAACACGGTCATCTGGAAGCCGGCGTCGAGCGCGATGCTGAGCGCGTACTACATCATGAAGCTGCTCGAGGAAGCGGGACTTCCGCCTGGAGTGATCAACTTCGTCCCAGGCGATGCCGGCCTCATCTCCGACAAGCTGCTCGCGCACCGCGATCTCGCCGGCGTGCATTTCACCGGCAGCACAGCGGTCTTCAACAACATGTGGAAGACGATCGGCGCGAGCATGTCGCGATACAAGTCCTATCCCCGCATCGTCGGTGAAACCGGGGGAAAGGACTTCATCGTCGCGCACTCGTCGGCCGACCCTGCCGCTCTCTCGGTTGCAATCGCGCGGGGTGGATTCGAGTACCAGGGTCAGAAGTGCTCGGCAGCGAGTAGAGTTTACATCCCGGAATCGATCTGGCCCGAGGTGCGCGATCGCACCGTCGCGATCATGCAGGACATCAAGATGGGAGATGTCGCCGATTTCCGGAATTTCATGGGCGCCGTCATCGACAAGAAGGCGTTCACGAAGATCGGCGAATATCTCGAGCACGGACGCAAGAATGCGAACGTCGTCGCTGGAGGAGTCGCGCGCGGAGAGGACGGCTATTTCATCGAGCCGACGCTGATCGAGACCAAGGATCCGGGCTATCGCCTGCTCTGCGAGGAGATCTTCGGCCCTGTCGTCACGGCGCACGTCTATTCGGACTCGAAGTGGGAAGAAACGCTGCGCATCGTCGACGAGACATCGCCATACGCGCTCACCGGAGCGGTGTTCAGCAGGGACCGCCAGGCAGTCCGCGAGGCAGCACTCGTTCTGCGCAACGCCGCCGGCAACTTCTACGTCAACGATAAGCCGACGGGCGCGGTCGTTGGTCAGCAGCCGTTCGGCGGAGCTCGCGGCTCGGGTACGAACGACAAGGCCGGGTCGAAGCTTAACCTCGTGCGCTGGATCAGCCCGCGGAACATCAAGGAGACATTCTCTCCACCGACGGATTATCGCTATCCGTTCATGTCCGAGGAGTAAGCCGCGTTCGAGAACGCTCGCGCCTCTCGTTAGGGCGAAGATCTCGGCGCCGGTCAGTCGGGAGGGTATCCTCTTCGGCGGCTAACTCGCTTACACGCATCGAGCCTCGCGCGCAAACAACAACGGCGCGCGCGAGTCTCTCGCTACGCGAGTGCGCCGCCTACGAGGACACCCTCCCTCCTTCCCTGTCCGAGTTCGCCCGAACGAGTGAGCAGCGAACTCGCCGCGGCTTATGGAGAACGTGCGGGACAGAGGAGGCGCAGACGCGCCTTCTGGGCGCGCGTAGTTACAGATCTAGACGGGAGAGGCGCGGTGTCCTCGTAGCGGCTTTCCAAAGCGAGCGCGAGGAGGAGACCCGCGACCGAGCGGAGCGAGTGAGCGTAGTGAGGGGCTCCGACCAAGCGAGCGTAGCCGCGGAGAGGATACCGCGCCTCGACCCAAGCCGAGATTTGTCGGAGACGCGAGTTAGAACCGCGCCTCGACGTAAAGATTGGCTCGCACGGATTTCTCAGGATAAATCCCTTTGGCGAGATCGATGCGAACGAGACCGTCCATGAAGGAAGCACCGATCCCAGCGCCGCTCAACGGACGACCCGGATGCGAGAAATCCGTACGAGAGCCTGCCCAGCCGAGATCTCCGAACACGATCTTCCGAATGCCCACCGACCTCGTCCCGAGCTCGAGGCTGGACATCCAGAACGCATCTCCAATCGCGGCGCCCGCTCTCTGACCGCGCACGGTCTGCACGCCGCCGAGGAAGAACTGCTTCTGAATCGGCACCTGCCCACCGGACGTGCCGGCGCCCAACGTGAGCGCGCCGTCGAGAGAGCGTCCGAGGCCGCGGGAGAGAGTCGTCTGGAGCGAGCCACGCGAATAGTCGAACGTCCCGGCTGCGCCTTCGAGCTTTACATCAGTCAACGCGCGAAAGCCGTGAGGGTCGAGTCCGTGCGATGAATGGTGCGCGACCGCGAGTCCGACGATCGTTCCATTCACGGCGTTGATGTTCGTGAGATCACCTTTGACACCACCTGGATGCGACACCGAGAACTCGGTATGCACTGTCGCGTCGAAGTGCTGTTCCCCGAAGAATCTCCAGTTGTTGATGACGCCTTGGTCCTTCTGTCCCTTGATCTCTGCTCCCCACGTTCTGTAGTAGAATCCTTCATCGCGGCCGAAGAGGAGCGCGGAGACAGAGCTGCTGAATCCGAGCGGGTCACCCCAGTCGTTCGACGCGACCAGCCGGCGATAAGCGCCGACGCTGATTGTGCGGCGGCCGTCGGTGCGGTCGAGCGACAACTCTCCGTTGGGCGATAGATCGGCTACTCCCAGTCTGAACAGTGCGTGCGCGCTGTAGCCGCCACCCAGAACCTGATCGGCCGCGAGCGCCGTCGACAATCCCTCGATGCGATTGAAGCGCGTGAACGGCACTCCCCAGGAGAGGGTCGGACGCTGCGGCGAGAATTCGGGCTGCGCACCGAGCGTCAGCGCTTCTGATACCAGAGCATCCCGCTCCGCGGTGCCGAACACAGCCTCGCCGTCATCATAGATCGACTTCGGCAGCTCGCTCGAGCGGGCGAGCGCAATCGTGTCGCAGGGAATCCGGACCAGAATCCGAAGGCCTTCGTCTGATCTGTTCTGCCTCCGAACCCGCTCGGTTCCAGTCTTACACTCGTTGCGCCGCAGCTCTCTGCGAGCCGCGCGTGAGACCGAATCACGGGCGGTGTCAGCCACTGCAATCGTGAAGTCGGGCATCGGCTCGGTTCCGTTGACGCTGGCGTAGCTGTAACGCTGTTCGAGCTTGAACGGGATGTGCATGAAGCTCACTTGCGCCTCGCCCTCAACGGTTTGCGAGCGTGGAAGCCAGAAACGGCCCTCATGGAGGCCATACTCGACCGTTATCGCGCTGACCATTCCCTTCATCGGAGTGATCATCGGCTTCACCCAGCGCGGAATGTCGTCGTCAGGAGTGTTGTCTTCCTCGTTGGCTTCCTTGGCGACGGCCATGATGTCCATCTCCTGCGCCATTCGGTAAACCGCCCGCACCAGATGCGCCGTCGACGCATCGAACCAGAGAGATCCGACTGCGACGTTCCACTTCGGCTCCCGCGGGCGGATGAGGAGCTCGCGCAGCTGCAGACGCTGGCCACCCGGAAGCTGAAAGCTCACGGAATCTCCCGACGCATAGGTGTAGTAGGCTTCAGCGCCGGTGGCGAGCGGATGGATCATCTCGTTCTCGCTGACGTCGGCCTTCGCGAGTCCAGAGCCGACCCATAGGGTCTCGCGCCCAGGGTAATACGGGATGTCGCTCGCCGAGCCGAAGTCGATGTTGCCGTGGCCAACGCCATCGAGCATTGGAAAGGCGCTTCGCTGTCCCTTCACGTCGATTACGGCGCCAGTCCCGCGTTGCCACACGACGTGCGCGGCGCGCTCGCTGCGCATGAGGAGCCGATCTCGCCCAATCCGCTTGAATCCCATTCCAACCGACATCCGCTCGTAGGAGCTGGCATCGTAGCCGGTGAGCGTCGAGTCCTGATTGAGCCTCGCCGCACGGGCTCGGAGCAGAAGGTCTCTCGCCGCCGCGTCCTTGAACGCAGATGCGAGAACCGCTGGCGTGATCGGCGGGCGCTTCGCGAGTCGGCGCGCCTTCCGCACCGAATCACGGGCACGCGCCTTCGCCATTACCGAATCACGGCGCTCCTCTCGGCGCACCATGATCGAATCGTTCTTTGCTTTCGCAACACTGTCCTGCTTCTCCTTGCCGCCGAGCTGGATCGACATCGAGGTCTGCGCGAACACGACAGCGGCAACGAGAGCAAGCATCGACTTCTACCTGGGAATGTTGAGGGAAAAGCCGAGCTGCCAGAGCACCAGGTCAGTCTTGCTGTTGCGCGGATGCAGCGTGATGGTGCCATCCGGATTGTCGGTGATGTCGCCCCGGTTGAGATATGTAGCGCGTCCACCGTAGTAGTATCTCGCCCCGAGATTGGCCGCGCCGCTCTGACCGAATGGAATCAGGATGCCGCCGCCGAAGATCCACGCATGCGAGCCGTCGCTGGAATTGTTCTGTGATGCATACTCGTACCCGCTGCCCGGATCCTTCAGAGTGGTGTTTGTGGAAAACATCGTGTACGCAATCGCCGCATTGGCGTACGGGCGAAACGGACCGTCGGGGATCATGATCTGTGGTCCGAATGCTCCCCACGCGATGCTGTTAGTGGTTTCCATGTCGAGCGAAACCCTTCCGGTGACGCCGAAGAACGACGCATCCAGCCGCTCTCTTCCGTACTGCACTCCACCAGCATCGGCGCGAAGATTCAGGTACCCACGGTAGTCCAGCTTGAACAAGCCATTGAGATCGAAGCCCCAGCCGCGGCCGACGTTGCTGGCGAATTCGCCCTTGGGCTGCGACATCACCCCATTCCCACCAATGGTGAAGCGTGAGGGGCCGGACGGAGACTTCGGAATCATTTGGGCATCAAGCCCGGTGACAAATGCGAAAATGAAAGCAGTGCTTAGTACCGACACGGCTTTGAACTGCATAGTTTCTCCCTCTGGTTTGCAACGAGTGTTGGCACGGACGGTGCCCGGTCCGTCGCCCAACGCCATATCCTTCTACGGTAACAGGTTATAACGGGTTTCAGCGACGAGCAAACACGTTATTGCCCTCTCCTTGCTACACTCCTAATCGTTCAATGGTGACAGTCTTGGAAAACTCAACCCCGGCGCTCCGGGTCAGCGGACTCCGGAAAGCCTACGACGATGTCATCGCTGTAGACGGTCTGGATCTTCAAGTCGAGGCCGGCGAGTGCTTCGGACTCCTCGGACCCAATGGCGCCGGAAAGACGACGACAATGGAAATCTGCGAAGGACTTCTCGCTGCCGATTCTGGAAGCGTCGAAGTCCTCGGCCGACGCTGGGAGTCCGATGCGCGCGACCTCCGCGAGCTCCTCGGCATCCAGCTCCAGGATACCCAGCTATCCGAGAAGCTGACCGTCGACGAGACGCTCACTCTTTTTCAGAGCTTCTATCGCGATGCGCGCGATGTGGGTGAGGTCGTCGACAAGGTCGAGCTCGGAGAGAAGCGTTATTCGCGAGTAGGATCACTGTCGGGTGGCCAGAAGCAGCGACTCGCCGTCGCGTGCGCCTTGGTGGGGAATCCACAGCTTCTTTTCCTCGACGAGCCGACGACTGGCCTCGACCCACAATCGCGGCGTCAGTTCTGGGAGCTGATCGAGAAGTTTCAGGCGGAAGGGAGGACGATCGTTATCACGACGCATTACATGGAAGAGGCCGAACGTCTTTGCGATCGTGTCGCGATCGTGGATCACGGGAAGATCATTGCGCTCGGATCCCCTCGCGATCTCGTCGAGTCGATCGACGTGACGAATCTCCCACCACCGGAACCACGCAAGACGTCCGCGACGCTCGAGGATGTCTTTGTCTCTCTCACTGGCCGGCACCTGCGCGATGAGTGAGCGAATCCCCTTGCTGCTGGAGACGGATGTGCGCGCCAACGTGAGGCCATTGAGGCAAAAGAGCTTCAAGAACAGCTCGATGGTTCAGCTCACGCTCGTCCGCTTCCGCGAGTTCATCCGCGAGCCGGAGGCGGTGTTCTGGACTTTCATCTTTCCGATTCTGCTCGCGGCGGGACTCGGGATCGCATTCAGGCAGCGTGGCCCCGACAAGGTGCAGGTCGGTGTCGTTGGTAGCGCCGCGAGCGCCGCGGCGGTGGTCGATGCGCTCAAGAAGGACTCGACCCTGGTGGTCCAGACTTTCGACGACAGCGCAGCCGCTCGAGCTCTCCGCACCGGAAAAGTTGCCCTGTTGGTTGTCCCCGGATCAGCGCGGGACAGCGTTCATTACGTGTACGATCGCGGCCGAAGCGACGCGGTCAACGCGCGCGTTCTCGTCGATCGCGCCGTCCAGTCTGGCGCGGGCAGAGTGGATCCCGTGCGCGTCGGCGACACTTTCGTAACCGAAGCCGGGTCGCGCTACATCGATTTCCTGATTCCGGGCCTGCTCGGAATGAATCTCATGGGCGGCAGCATCTGGGGAATTGGGTTCTCGATCGTGACGGCGCGGAGCAAAAAGCTGTTGAAGCGATTCATGGCGACGCCGATGTCGCGTTCCCAGTACTTACTCTCGTTTCTGGCTTCGCGTCTCGTTTTTCTGATCCTGGAAGTCGTAACGCTGGTCGGGTTCGGCCATTTCGCATTCGGTGTACCGCTCAGGGGATCTCTCATCGCTTTGTTCCTGATCTCTTTGGCCGCAGCAATCTCTTTTGGCGGGCTCGGGCTTCTCGCTGCATCCCGTGCGCGCACTGTGGAAGCTGTTTCCGGAATCATGAACTTCATCATGCTGCCGATGTGGATCTTCTCGGGAGTGTTCTTTTCGTCCGCGAACTTCCCGCAAGCAGTGCAGCCGTTCGTAAAGGCGCTCCCACTGACCGCGGTGAACGATGCGCTTCGCGCCAACATGCTCGAGGGCGCATCGCTCGCGGCTCTGAGTCCGCAGCTCCTGGTGATCGCCGTTTGGGGAGTCGTGACGTTCTTCGCGGCGCTCAAGCTGTTCCGCTGGCGGTGACGATGTGAGCGAGCCGCCCCCGTCCGCGTCCGGTAAAACTCTAGCGGTCAACGACTCGCTCTCCATTCCACGCAACGAGCTAGACGTCAGAGTATCGAGATCGTCGGGCTCCGGCGGCCAGCACGTCAACAAGACATCGTCGCGCGTCGAAATTTTCTGGAACATCCCGGCATCGCGAGCGCTCACCGACGAGCAGCGTACGCGACTACTGGACAAACTCTCCTCCCGACTCACTACCGAAGGAAGCATTCGCGTGGTCGCGAGCGACATGCGGAGCCAGAGCCGCAACCGGGACCTCGCTGAAGAACGTCTGGCGGAGCTTGTTCGCCGCGCGCTCGTAGTTCCACGAAAACGAAAGCCGACCAAACCCACGCGCGCT
>Ga0193699_10000567_pt1 | contig 15766 bp, 13 predicted proteins | sample L3c2metaG_FD_160095 | JGI IMG/M metagenome (GOLD analysis project Ga0193699, IMG submission 160095) | Soil microbial communities from a riparian zone of the East river system, Colorado, United States - L3c2 | ecosystem: Environmental > Terrestrial > Soil > Riparian zone | place: USA: East... | reverse complement strand
CGGGAGCCCGGCGTTGGAAGGATAAAACTCGATCGCCGCTATTTCCGAAGGGTGAATGACTTCATCGAGCTCCGCGCCGGGTACACGCTGGCCGTCGACCCAGACCATCGGTTGGCAACCCCGTATGCGCAGGACATTACCAGCCGACGATGCCGTCTGGAGCACGACGCCGGGAACGTTGCGGAACAGGTCACTGGGATTCGCGGGCCCGAGCTTGCGGATCTCGTGTTGGAGGAGGAATCGACCGAAACTCGAGCGCTGCGACTTGTGCTCGTAGAACTCGCGCAGCTTGGACTGTTCATTCGCCGCGATCGTCACTTCCTCCAGCTCGCTCGCAATGGTCTTGAGAACTATGTCGAGCGCTGCGGTGGAGGGAACTCGAGTGTCCACGTCGAATGACTGCATCGCATAACCAAGACGACGGATTCGCAAAGGAACCATTCCACGCGCGACGCCCGTGAGCAGGAACTTCCCGTCGGCGCCGGTGGTCACGGACAGCTGCAAACGGCCTCCGCTCACGACGCCAACTTCGGCATCGGAAATCGGAGTTCCACCTTCATCCCGTACCACGCCGGCTACCGTCGGATCGGGGCTTCGGACTGCACGGGCATCCTGTGCTTGAAGAGTTGTCGCAACGAGCGCGGCCGCGGGAAGAAAAAACCTGGCTGGCACCATTAAGTGCTCCTGAAGTCGATTACACTCCTCTAGGCTGGGTTCGGTACCAATGTTTGTCAAGCTGAATCCGGCAATGCTCCAGAAGAGGCGCTCGATTCGTGCACCCAACCCCATGGCTTGCGAATTGCCCCTCCTGAACGCATAACATCATCTCAGACAATCGTTTATGGCTGATTCATCACATCCACCGATACTGGTCGTCGACGACAACCCGGATAACGCGCACATCATCCGCGACTATCTCGAAGCGCGTGGATATCCAATCACCGTCGCCTACAACGGCGACGATGCCATGAAAGCGTTCGAGGAAGTGAAGCCCGCTCTGGTACTGCTCGACGTCATGATGCCTGGCCGCGACGGCTGGCAGGTGTGCCGCGACATCAAGCAGCATCCAACCCTCGGCCGAAATGTGCGAGTGGTGATGGTCACCGCACTCGACGACTGGGTCAACAAGCGACAGGCCCTCCAAACCGGAGCGGACGATTTCGTCGAGAAACCGTTCGAGCTCTCCAAGCTCGCGGCGACGGTAGAGCGAAACATCAAGCTTCTCGTTCCCACTTCGGCTTCCTGAGCGTGGATTACCATCAGCTCCTGCGCGACTCGCTGACGCGGCTCCCGACCGTCGCCGCGACGATCGACGGCATCCGAAAGGCCGCGCAGGAGCGTGGCGAGATCGTGATCCTGTACTTCAACTTCGATCGGTACTCGAAGGTCGAGGAGATCTACGGCTGGGAAAAGCTCGATAGCGTTCTCGAGACCACTGGCGAAGCAATGCGCGATTTTCTGGCGAAGAGCACACTTGCATCATCGAAGCTGATGGTCGCTTTCCCGAACGATGACGACTTCGTGTTTTTCCACGTCCCGCAGGAAGACACACCCGCGGCCACGGACGCCGAGATCACCGAGCTGACTGCCGGACTCAAGGACAAGGTATCGTCGGAGATCGAGCGCGTTCACGGCGAAGACATCGCGGCACTGTTCGACATCTTCGTGGGACGGGCGCTCGTCGTCTACAATCCCAAGCTCCGCCTCGAGCGGCAGATCTATCGCGGGATCAGGGAAGCCGCCAACGCCTCGAAGAGCCTCGAGCACCGCGAAGAAGCCAGGAAGGTGTCCGACCTGCGGGAGACGCTGCGGAGCCGCGGCCTCTACATCGAGTACCATCCAATCGTCGTCACCGACACCGAGAAGATCTTCGGGTACGAGGCCCTCGCGCGCGGAACCATGCGCAGCATGCGCAGCCCCGAGGTCATGTTCGAGATCGCCGCGAATTCGGATCTGATATGGGATCTGAGCCGGCTTTGTCGCGAGCGCGCAATCGAGGGGATGGGCAAGCTGCTCAAGGACGGAGAGCTGTTGTTCATGAACGTCGACCCGGCGGATTTTGCCGACCCTTCGTTCGACGTGAAGACGCTCAACGTCAAGGATCCAACGAGGGTGGTGATCGAGATCACCGAGAGAACGGCGATCAAGGATTATCCGAAATTCCGGGGGCGCCTGAAGGAATTCCGCGACGAGGGGTACCGCTTCGCCGTCGACGACGCGGGAAGCGGCTACGCGGGTCTTGGCTCGATTGCGAATCTCGAGCCGGACTTCATCAAGCTCGATATGTCACTCATCAATTGCATCGACCAGAACTTCATCAAGCAGAATCTGGTGGAGACGATGGTCCGCTTCGCCAACGAGCACGGCGCGATGGTGATCGCCGAAGGCGTCGAGCGCAAGGAAGAATACGACATGGTGAAGTCACTCGGCGTGCACCTCGTGCAGGGTTTCTTCCTGCACAAGCCGAGCAACAGCGCGGTCGGATTCAGACCGGTGCATCCAACCCCGGTCCTCACCGAGCAAGCAAAGCGCTGACGAGCGCGAACGATCGTTCAGCGGCTCCCAGCTCACTCTGAACCATCGCCCGCGCCGCTCCTCCGGCGACATCGCGTGCCGGAAGCGAGCCGAGCCAATCAGCCAGACGCAGAGATAGATCGGCCTCGCGGGTGATGGCCGCGCCACCGCCGGCTTCAATCAGCCTGGCAGCGTCCCGACTCTTTTCGCGGCGTGGTCCGAACAGCACGGGAACGCCAAAGGCGGCGGGCTCGAGCACCGAGTGCAGTCCCGCTGATTGGAATCCACCGCCGACGTAGGCGACATCGGCCAGGGCGTAGAGATCTCCGAGGATTCCGTAGCGATCGACGAGAATGACATCGGCACCGTCGGCATTGTCGGCATCAATGCGCGCCAACCTGAGCGAGCGTGCGCGAGCCCAGCCCTCCATCGACTTAAGATTCTGGGGGGATATTTCGTGCGGAGCGATGACGAGGCGCGCGTCGGGAATCTTGTCCCGGATCCTGGACCACGCTGGAAGCAGATGCTCCTCGTCCGATTCCCAGGTCGAGCCGGCGACGAGTGTCGGCCGCGCTGAACGCAGCGACTGCACGAATGCGGAGCGTGGCTGCTGCGCGCGAGACCAGACCTGGTCGTAACGGGTGTCGCCGGTGACCGAGATCCTGTCCCTTGGCACGCCCTGTTCGTGGAGGCGCTCGCCGTCCTTCTGATCGATGGCGCCGACGCGTTGGATCGACCGATATGCATCTCCGAGCAGCGCTCGCGCGAACATACCGCGCCTCCCGGACGATTCCGGGAGCGTGGCGCTGATCACGCCCACCGCAACACCGGCCGCGGCCGCGCGCTCGGTGAGCGCGGGCCAGATGTCGAGCTTGCTGAATACGAGCGCCGTCGGACGCAGCGCCGATAAAATCGCGCCGGCGTCCGCGAAGGTGTCGAAGGGGAGGTAGTCTACAAAATCCGCGCGCACCGATTTCGAGAATGACTCCGCGCTCGGCGAGTAGAACGTGTAAGCGATCTGAACGTCGGGACGTCGCGAGCGAATCAGCTCGATGACGGGCAGAGCCTGCAGGCCTTCGCCGACCGAAGGCGCATGGAACCACACCAACGGGCGGGACGAATCGCGGGAATCGGCTCCCCAGCGCGCGTATCGCTCGATGATGCGCCGGCGGGCGCTGAGTCCGCGCCGGAACTTCGAATCGCCCGCGGGAACGACGCCGACGAGCGCATGCGCGGCCGCCCCCGCGAGAGCATAGGGAATTCGCAGCAGCGAATTCACGGGAAGCTCTGGTCTAGTGGCTGGAAGGCGGTGTCGTCTTTGCTTTCGCTAGAGCGGAATCGATCGCGCTGCGGAAAGCCTCGATTGGCTGCGCACCGGTCAGCATCCTGTCGCCGATTATGAATGTGGGCGTCGAGGCCGCGCCAGCCGCTTGTGCCCGGTCGTAATCAGCCTGGATCCACGGCTTCATTTTCCCGGATTGCACGCACTGCTGCCAGCGCGGGACATTGATGCCGGCGGCGCGGGCGAGCGAGTCGAAGAATAAGGCCGGCGAAGGCAGCTCCTCCCATTTCTTCTGATTGACGAAGAGGGCATCGTGCATCTCCCAGAACTTCCCCTGGGCTCCCGCGCACATCGCCGTTTCTGCGGCCGGCCATGCGTTGACGTGCTGGTTGAGCGGAAAGTTGATGTATGCGAGCCGAATCTTCCCGGTCCTCACAAACTCGTCGCGCAGCTTCTTGTAAGTTTCGTCGTGCCATTGCTTGCAGAACGGGCACTGAAAGTCGCTCACTTCGATCACCCAGATCGGTGCCGTGGAACTCCCCTGGATGCGGGCGAGGTCGGCTTTGACGCCGTCCGAATCCTTGGGCGCTGCCGTGGCGGGTGTGAGCGTCGCTGTATCGGTGCGGATGGTCGTGCTGCTCTCGGCGGCTTGCGTGCTGCTGTTGGCAGGCGCACAGCCGAGCGCGAGCGCAAGTATGGCGAGGGGGCGGACGAGGTTTACTTTACAGGGAATCATCTGCTAAATAGACCTCCTGCCAAACCATGAAATCAAGGGAGAGTAGATCTTTACCACGGTGCTGATGGGGTTTCCATCGACGGCGATGATGATTGCCGTTCTGCGCGCGGCCTCGCTCTTCCTGTTTCAAGCTTTCCAGATCCCGGCGCCGACGGGGCTGGTAAATGACTTCGCGCACGTAATCCAGCCCGACGCCATCCAGCGGATCGAGCGGATCGCGGAGGACGTGAGGGCGAAATCCCCTGGCGAAATTGCGATCGTCACACTTCCCGACATCGGGAATCGCGATGTTCAGGAAGTGGGGCGCGACATCGGGCGCCAGTGGAAAGTCGGACAGCCTGGAAAGCCGGGAGACCCGACCCGAAACGCGGGGGCGGTGATCGTTCTCGTTCCCAAGGAAACGAGCAAGGATGGACGCGGCCATTGCTTCGTCGCGACCGGATACGGCGCCGAAGGATTCATAACGGATAATGTGTCGGGCACGATCTGCCGGGAAGCGACGCCGGCGTTCATAGCGCAGGACTACAGCACCGGTCTTGAGCTTGTGACGCTGAGGACGGCCGAGCGGTTTGCGAAGGAATTCAACTTTGCGCTCGACACGGCGCTTGTTCCGCCACCGGTGGCACAGCCGGCATACGACTATCCGCCGCGCAGCAGTGGTGGGATTCCTCCGTTCGTGTGGTTGATCCTTTTCTTCGTCGTGTTGTCGATTCTGAGTAGTGGCAGGCGGCGCGGGAAAAGGGGGTGCGGTGGCTGCATCCCGATCCCGATCATCATTCCCACTGGAGGGTTTGGTGGTGGCGGTCGTGGGGGCTGGGGTGGCGGTGGCGGCGGCGGGGGTTGGGGCGGCGGTGGTGGTGGAGGGTTTGGCGGATTCGGCGGTGGGGGCGGATTTGGTGGTGGCGGTGGCGGGTCGAGCTGGTGACGAAAACTCGGAGCCATGATGAAACTTGAAGAACTGGTAAGTCAGCTCCAGCTCGCGTACGGAGCTGGTCTGCGCTCGGTGGTGCTCTTCGGCTCCGCGGTCGCGGGTGAGCACAATCCCAAGAAATCAGATTACAACATCCTGGTAATCGTGGACTCGCTGCCACTCGACAGGCTCCGGGCGGTGGCGGCCGTGTCGAAGGCGTGGGCAGAGGATGGCAACCCGCCGCCGATGACCTTCACGAACAATGAATGGCGGGCTTCGGCCGACATCTTTCCGATGGAGTATGCGGACATCCTGGAACGGCATCGCGTGCTGTTCGGCACGCCGCCCTTCGAAGGCATTAGAGTCACGCCGTCGGATTTGAGGCTGCAGGTCGAGCAGCAGACGATGGGCAAGCTGCTGCAGCTGCGTCAGGCGACGATGGGAGCCGGCGGCGACTCGCGGCAGCAGCTGGAAGTTCTGGAAAAGAGTCTGAGCACACTGATGGTGATCTTTCGCGGGGTGTCGCGACTGCACGGCCAGGTTCCGTCGCAGGACTACGAGGAGCTTACGCGACAGCTCGCGCAGCGCGCCGGCTTTGCGCCCGAGCCGTTCGTCAAGGTGATTCGGCACGTGCGGGGGACCGAGAAGATCCCTCGCGAAAACGCGGCGGGGATTCTGGAAGCGTACCTGGCCGCGATGGAGCGGCTGGTGTCTTATCTGAATGAATTTCGAGGGTAGATTACGTAGTGCTTTGGACCAGCAGGTGTCGTCAATCACTATCCGAGGATCCAGAACAATGAAACGTCGCATCATGCTCGCTTTCGCCCCGCTCTTGCTGGCGGGTTGCGGCTACAATCAGATCCAGCAGAAGGACGAGCAGGCGGCGCAGGCGAAGCAGCAGATCTCGGTACAGCTGCAGCGTCGCGCCGATCTGGTGCCGAATCTCGTCAATACCGTGAAGGGATATGCCCAGCACGAGGAAGCGGTGTTCACCCAGGTCGCCCAGGCGCGTGGTGCGCTGACCGGGGCGATTCAGGGCGGCGATCCGTCGCAGATGGCGGCGGCAAATGCCCAGCTCACCGGTGCGCTGGGCCGGCTGATCGCGGTGGCGGAGGCCTACCCGACGCTAAAGGCCGACCAGACTTTCCTCAGGCTTCAGGACGAGCTCGCGGGGACCGAGAATCGGATCGCGACGGCTCGTGGTGACTATAACGCGGCCGTACAGGACTACAACGCTTATATCCGTACTTTTCCGCAGGCGATCACGGCCAAGGTGACGGGTGCAAAGCCGCGCACTTACTACGAGGCGGCTCCTGGATCCGAGACAGCGCCGACTGTCGATTTCAGCACGAGGCCTGGTGGTGCGTCGACGACGCCGGCGGCTCCGCGCGCGCCCTAGCTTCTCGGGAGAACCTGTGAAAAAACGCCGGCCAAAGCCGGCGTTTTTGTTTTGGTAAAAACAGATTCCTTTCGCACTTGACGTGCCAGATGTCCTCGTGCGCCCTTGACACTCCCGCCCGCAAGGCCTAAATAGGGTCACCCAGAATCAAGCAGAGTCCCTTCTACTCTGCCGGGCTTGCTGCGCCTGTGCCGCAAGCCTCACCCCCTCCAAGCTGGAGACAGGCATGAAAAGGATTTGGTCGTCAGTCATCTCACTAGCATTGCTGGTGCTCGTAAGCGCCAGCGCCCATGCGCAAGCGCGCGAAGTCACAGGGCGAGTCACATCCGTGGCGGGGCAGCCTCTGCCAGGCGTTCTTGTCGTGGTTTCCGGCCAGACGGCCGGAGTACGCACGAACGACAACGGCGAATATCGGCTGCGAGTTCCCGCCGGTGATGTGACCGTCGTTGCCCGCGCCATCGGCTACAAGCGCGGGACGGCAACGGTTCCGTCGGCCTCATCGAGCGCAAGCTTCTCCCTCGAGAAGGACGTGCTCGAGCTCGAAGGCGTCGTCGTGACGGGTCAGGCGACAAGCACCGAGCGACGTAATGCCGCGACGGCGGTTGCAGTGGTAAGCGCCGCCGCACTCTCGCGAGTTCCCGCGGTATCCCTCGAAAGCGCGCTCCAGGGCAAGGTCATCGGCGCTTCGATCAACATGAATAACGGCGCACCCGGTGGCGGCGGACAGATCCAGATCCGCGGACAGTCTTCACTCATCGGACGCATTGAGCCGCTGATCATCATCGATGGCGTGGCGATCTCAAATGCGACCCGGTCCAACCGGATGGCGGTGGTTACGGGGTCGTTGAACGCGGGCGAGGAGAACGGAACCAACCGTCTCGCAGACATCAATCCAAATGACATTGAAAGCGTCGAAGTACTGAAGAGCGCCGCGGCGTCGGCGATCTACGGCTCGCAGGCGACCAACGGCGTCGTCGTCATAACGACCAAGCGAGGAAAGGAAGGCTCGCCGCGCCTCAACTTCACCCAGCGGGTGGGTACGAGCGCGTTGATTCGGAAGAAAGGGTCGCGGCATTTCACAGATCTGACGCAGGCCTTGTCCGCGGTTCAGGGCAACAACGAAGGGATTGCTGCCGCCACCGCTGCCTGCACGGCGACGAGCTGCCCATACTTCGATTATCAGCAGGAGCTCTATGGCCACAAGGATCCCTCCTTCGAGTCGGTGATGTCGCTGTCCGGGGGTGTGGGTGGCACTCGCTACTACGCCTCAGGCTCCGACAAGCAGGAGCAGGGGATAGCGCTCAACACCGGCGCCCGGCGCCAATCGCTTCGCGCCAACATTGATCAGGCAGTTGGACAGCGAATCACGATCAGTCTCGGATCGAACCTGCTGCGCTCCTTCTCGCAGCGCGGAGTCTCGAACAACGACAACGCGTTTTCGTCGCCGCTCTACGGCTTCGCCTACACTCCGGCGATAGTCGATATGCAGGCTAAGGACGCCTTGGGCGAGTACGTACTGAACCCGTTCGCCGGCGGTGGGTCTCTCAAGGGATCGAACCCGTTCCAGACATTCGATGAGATGACGAGCAACGAAGATGTCTACCGGCTGATCTTTTCCGGTCGGGCAAACTGGGCCGCGTACAGCGGGGACAAGAACAGCCTTACGTTCAGCCTGCAGGGTGGCGCAGATAGGTATAGCAACGAGAACTATATCCGTGCGGCGCAGAATCTTCAGTTTCAGCGCGCCGGCACGACGCAGGGCGGCACCTTCCCGGGAACGATCATTCAGGGTAACGGAACCGAGCGCCTGACCAATATCAGCGGAAGCGCCGTATGGGCGTTCACGCCCGGTTGGGTGTCGGCAACGACATCGGCGGGAGTGCAGCTACAGGATCGCGCCTACAACGATTACAACATGGTTGGTCGTGGGCTCGGCCCGCAGCAATTCGTCGCGGCGGGAGCTCAGAACATCACCGTTACTGATCGGCAGGAGCTTAACCGCACTCAAGCCGCGTACGCGCAGGAAGACCTTCTTCTATTTGGCGAAAGACTCGGCCTTTCAGCGGCAATACGGGGAGAGCGGGCAAGCCTAAATGGCGACCCAACCAAGGTTTATTACTACCCGCGCGTCTCGGCTAAGTACAGCTTCGTTTCCCCGGTTCGATTCGTGGACCAGCTGAAGCTTCGCACGTCATTGGGTGTTTCGGGAAATCAACCCGGGTACGGCGACCGGTTCCTTGCACTCACAAGCTACGGTCTCATCGGGGGTCTGCCTGCTTACGGCCTGCCGGGAACCATCGGCAATCCCCTCATCAAGCCGGAACGGCTCAATGAGTTTGAGCTCGGACTTGACGGCGCTTTCCTCGGCGACCGTATGAGCCTCGAGGCGACCTACTACAATCGCAAACTGACAGACCTGCTGGTGCGTCCACAGCTGGCGCCGTCGACCGGAATCACCGCAACGACGGTCAATGGTGGAGAAATGACCACCAAGGGCTATGAAGTCGGACTGACCCTGGTGCCGGTCCAGAAAAACGATCTCACCTGGACGTCGCGCACGACATGGTTTCAGAGCCGTGCCGACATCACGAGCTTCCCGGCGGGTGTCCAGCCGTTCACTACCAGCTCGATCGGTGGCTTCGGCAATGCGTACGGACGCCTGCGCTTCACGCCGGGCCACACCGTCACGACGATCTGGGGCAACAAGATTGTCAACGGTGCGACGGTGGGTAACACGCCGCTTGGCGATGCCAATCCAAAGTACGTGATGAGCTTCGGCAACGACGTTTCCTACAAGTCGCTGAACTTAAACGTGCTGGTTGATTACCGCCGAGGCGGGACGATCTCCAACATGACCCTCAACCTCTTCGACGAAGGGTTGAACACGTGGGACTACGATAAACCGTCTCCAGACCCGACGGTCGGCGCGACACTTGGCGAGTACCGCTATGAATCGTGGGGCGGAGGGGCCAACACTGCGGCCTACCTCGTCGACGGCTCGTTCACCAAGGTTCGTGAAGTCAACCTTTCCTATCAGTTGCCGGCGCGGATGGTGTCACGCATCCGTGGCGCACAGAGCGGGAAGATCAGCCTGTCCGGTCGGAATCTGTTTATCATCTCCCCGTACAACGGCTTTGATCCCGAGGTGAACAACGGCGGCAATTTCGTCGTGCGCTTCGTGGACCTGGCGCCATTCCCACCTAGCCGCAGCTTCTGGCTGTCGCTCGACCTGGGATTCTAACCATGACATTCACAGAGATCTCAATACCCATGGGCCTCGGCCCCAGGAGACACGCAATGACCCGCCGCCGCTTCTGGCACGGTGCACGTTTAGGACTATTGATCGCTGGAATGGCTGCCTGCAACAGTGAAAGGCTGAACATTCCGAACTACAACCAGCCGACCACCGAAGGTCTGAGCAAGGATCCATCGGCCGTGCAACTTCTCTCCTCGGGCATCCTTGACGGTGTGAGAGACGGGTTTGCCGGCGTGAATCGCGATTTCGGCATTTTCGGCCGCGAGGTTTACAACTACTTCCCGACCGACGGCCGCAACGTCTCGAATTACCTGGTCGGAATTCCCGGGCCGCAACGCCTGGATCCAGCTGGGTTCGCCTCGGGCAACTGGACCATTCATTACCAGAACCAGCGTAACGCAGTGCAGCTCGTCGATCTCGTCGGCGTGTCGGCTTTTTCAACCGAGCAGAAGTCGGCGGTTTCCGGATTTGCGAAGACATTTCAAGCACTCGAGTTGTTGTATATCATCATCTCGCGTGATACTCTCGGTGCTCCAGTAGACATCCCTGCGGATCCGAACAGTCCCGCGGAGTTTGTGTCGCGGGACTCGGTGTACAAGTTCATTTCGGCGAAGCTCGACGAGGCGGCCACGGAGCTTCAGGCGGGCGGGACGGCCTTCCCAATCACTCTCAACACCGGCTTCACGGGTTTCAGCACACCCGCGACGTTCCTGCAATTCAATCGCGGACTTGCCGCTAGAGTGCTCGCTTACCGAGGTTCGCTTGGCTGCGGTGCAGCCTGCTACACACAGGCGCTCACGGCGCTTGGTGCGAGCTTTGTGTCACCGGTGGGCGGGGCGACATCGCTCGCCGATCTGGATAGGGGACCGTACAACCTTTATTCAACGGCTGCGGGCGACACACCCAATGCGAACAGCTTCGCGCAGCAAAATTACATTTTTGCTCACGCCAGCATTCAGGCCGATGCCCAGTCTGGACCGTCTGGAATCGATGCGCGTTACACGCGAAAGGTCGTTCCACTGGCCGCGCCGGTAGCTCCGCCGTCGAACCTGAACATTAACGCGACTCACCGCTTCACCATTTGGGCGACTCCGAACTCGCCCGCTGCAATCATCCGCAACGAGGAGCTCATGCTCATTCGCGCGGAAGCGAACATATTTACCAACAACTTCGCGCCGGCTTTGCAGGACATCAACAACATCCGCTCGGTGTCCGGAGGACTCGGTCCAACGGCTTTCGCGACCCAGGCGGCTGGACTGACGGCTTTGCTTTACGAGAAGCGCTACTCGCTGCTGTTCGAAGGACAGCGGTGGAACGACTACCGGCGCTTCGGTCTGCTGGCCCAGCTTCCGCTGGATCAGCCGGGCCAGTTCGTCGCGAAGGTAATGCCGATTCCGCAGGGTGAGTGCGACGCACGCGTGACGAAGCCGAACGGTTGCACCTGAACCTGATGGTACTGTAGCACGCTTCTAAGTGCTAAAAGGAACAACGGGCCGGCTCAGAAAGCCGGCCCGTTGTTTTTTCTTTATTGACATGATGCGGTACAAGCGGCTATGAATAGCGCAGACGTTCCTCAATCGAGGAAATGGATATGGCCACAGATCGTCGGTTTGTGCTGTTCATTCTCGCCGCAATGTTGGCGTGTGCGTCTTCGCGAGCGGGGCCTCGGCATGGGGCCGATCCGCAGCTGATCACGGAGGAAGAGGTTGTCGCGTCACTGGCGACAACCGCGTACGAAGTGATTCGCAGTCTGCGTCCCAACTTCCTCAGCTACCGCGGGGAGACAAGCTTCGACAGGAGAACCTCGAGGCCCTACCCGAACGTGTATGTCGACGATCAGGTTTTTGGGACCATCACGATCCTGCAGAGCATTCCGGCTTCCGACGTCTCTTCCATAAGACTCTACAGATCCGCGGAAGCTGTCACCAAGTTCGGGACCGGAAACGCCGGCGGAGTCATTTCGATCGTCACGAGAAAATAGGACAGGGACCGCAATTCGAAGGGCCGCCAAACGGCGGCCCTTTTCATTTTTCGGGCTCGGCTTTCGGAAAGAGCGACGGGCCCTTATCGACCTTCCACCCAGTCGGATCGAGTCGCTCCAGCGCGCTGAATCTCAACGCTCCCGGTGAGCCGGGAGCGCCCAGCGACTTCCACAGCTCCTCCGATTTTCCGGGCATGAAGGGGAAGAGGTACACGGCCTGCCGCGTCAGCTGCCTCACCACAGTTGCGAGCGTGCTCTCCAGCGCGGCGCGGCTGGCTGGATCCTTGGCGAGCTTCCATGGCGCCTGCTTATCGACGTACTCGTTCGCGCGCGCCACCGTCTGCCAGACGGCTCTGAGCGCATCGTGCAGGAGAAACCCCTTCGGACCGAAGGAAGAGTGGTACGCCTCGAGATCGGCCTTGTCCGCGTCGTCGATCTCGTTGCGCTCACCCTTGGGGACGACGCCGCCACAATAGCGCTCGACCATCGAGATCGTCCGGCTGGCGAGGTTTCCGAACGCGTTGGCGAGATCAGCGTTGTAACGCTCCTCGAACCGTTCCCAGGAAAAATTGCCGTCGCCGTCGAACGGAACTTCCCGCAGCAGGAAATACCTGAGAGCGTCCGGTCCGTAACGGCCGATCGCATCGCGCAGGTCGAGATTGCTGCCGGCCGACTTGCTGACGCGCGTTCCTCCGACGAGCACGAATCCGTGCACCCAGATGCGCTTCGGCACCGCCAGTCCGGCGGCCATCAGCATCGCCGGCCAGATCAGCGCGTGGAAGCGGGTGATGTCCTTGCCGATGACGTGCAGGTCCGCCGGCCACAACCTCTCGAAATCGGGGTTTGGGAATCCGGTGGCGGTGAGGTAGTTGGGCAGCGCGTCGAACCAGACGTAGGCAGTCTGCTTCTCGCCGTCGCTCACGGGCCGCGGAAAGGGAACTCCCCATGAAAAGCGGCTGCGACTGGCCGAGACATCTTCGAGCCCCGAATCGATCAGCGACAGTATCTCGTTCCGCCGCGATTTGGGCTGAAGAAACTCGTCGCTGGAGACCAGCTTCTTCAGCGCGCCGGCGTACTTGCTCAGGCGAAAGAACCAGTTCTTCTCCTCAACCCATTCCAGAGTGCGAGTCGGGTGCAGGATGCACTTCCCGTCAGCGATCTCGTTGTCCTGCTTGAACGCCTCGCAGCCGACGCAATACCAGCCGGAGTACGATTTCTCATAGAAGTCGTCGGGCGAATTCTCGAAGATCTGCTCGAGCAGCCGCTTTACCCCCGCCTTGTGGGCGGGATCTGTCGTTCGAATGAATTGATCGTAGGAGATGCCGAGGAGCTTCCAGATCTCCTCGGTGCTTTCCGCGACGGCATCGACCAGCTCCTGCGGGGAGACTTTCCTCTCGGCTGCGGTCTGCGCGACCTTCTGTCCGTGCTCGTCCATGCCGACGAGGAAATGCACGTCGTCACCCATCAGGCGATGATAGCGGGCTATCGCGTCCGCGCCGATCTTCTCGAAGGCGTGACCCTGGTGGGGGTCAGCGGTGGCGTAATCGATGGCGCAGGTGAGGTAGTACTTGGCCAATTACGACGTTCCCGGCGGAGTGTCGTCGCCGCTACGGCCCCGTCGGCCGCCGCGACGCCCGCGACGTCGTTTGCTCGATCCGTCGCTGGCCTGAGGATTGCCGTTCCCCACCGGACTTTCCGAGACTGCGTTGACCCTCGGGACGAAGACGGGGTGCTCGGCCGTGTACAACAATTCCGGCGAGATCTCATCCGGCTGGATTCCCTCGGCTGCGTCCTCATCCTCGCCGTTTGCGACAACCGCGACTCCGACCTGTTGCTCAGTCTCGTGCTTGAACTCGGCCAGGGTGAGGGAGCGCATATCGCCTTCCACTCCGCGTAGCGTGACTCGCTCGTGGAAGATGTCGATGCTGACGACTTTCTCCTCGCCGAGCGTCGTCCCCACAATCTTTCCTTCCTTCGGAAACCGCTTGCGGCTCTGGACGTAGAACTCGTGCTCGTAGCGCAGGCAGCACATCAGGCGGCCGCACGCACCGGAAATCTGCGACGGATTGAGGGAAAGCCGCTGGTCCTTCGCGACGCCGAGGTTCACCGGCCGCAGCTCCGGCAGCCAGGAGGCCGAGCAGTACTGACGGCCGCAACGGCCGATTCCATCGAGGCGCTTTGCTTCATCGCGCACGCCGATCTGCTTCAGCTCGATGCGGGTGCGAAAGAGCGAGGCAAGATCGCGCACAAGGTTGCGGAAGTCGACGCGCTTGTCCGCCGTGAAGTAGAGCGTGAGCTTCTTGCGATCCCACTGCCACTCGGCATCCGAGAGCTTCATGCCGAGGTTGTTGGCGCGAACGCGTTCCATCGCTTTGCGGCGCGCTTCCTCGTTGAGGCGCTCCAGATCCTTCGAGAGCCCGCGGTCCTTCTCGGTCGCCAGGCGAAGTGCTTTTCGCTCGGGGAGGGAAGTGCCGCACCCGTGTGAGCAGCCGCCATTTCTTTTCTGCGCGAGCTCACCGAGGGCGTGGATGTAGCCCAAGTCTTCGCCCCGCTCGACATCCACGATCACAGCCGCATTGAGCGGAGGCGGATCGGGATAGTCCCAGAGAAAGAATTCCTTACGGTTGCCCTTGAAGGCGACTTCTACGAGGTGAGCCAAGCGTTATTCCGTCCACGCGCCGAGGCGGAGGAATTTCTGTCGGCGACGCCGTACCAGCTTTTCGGGGCGCATCTTCCGCAGCTCCTCGAGGTGCCGGTTGACGGCATCCTTGAGAGCCGTTGCGGAGGCTTCGTGATCTGCGTGCGCTCCGCCTCTTGGCTCGGGTATCACTTCGTCGATCACCTTGAGCTCGAGAAGCTCCGGTGCGGTGATGCGGAGCGCGGTCGCGGCCTTCTCGCGCATTTCCGGACTCTTCGCGTCTTTCCATAGAATCGCGGCGCAACCCTCAACGGAAATGACCGAGTAGACGGCGTTCTCCATCATCAGGACCCGATCGGCTACGCCCAGGGCCAGCGCGCCACCCGATCCGCCTTCGCCAATCACAGTAGCGATGATCGGAACCTGGAGCTGGCTCATCTCGTAAAGATTTCGCGCGATCGCCTCGGACTGCCCGCGCTCTTCCGCGCCCAAGCCTGCCCACGCGCCCTGGGTGTCGATGAAGGTGAGAACGGGCACGTGGAACTTCTCGGCGAGCTTCATGAGACGCAGCGCCTTTCGATATCCCTCGGGGTGGGGCATTCCAAAATTGCGCTTGAGCTGCTCCTTGGTATCGCGCCCGCGTTGGTGACCGATGGCCATGACGGTTTCGTCGTCGAGCCGCGCCCAGCCGCCAATGATTGCGGCGTCGTCGCGAAAGGCACGATCACCATGGAGCTCGATGAAATCCGTGAAGGCCAGGCGAATGTAGTCGGCGGTGAAGGGGCGGCGCGGATTGCGAGCAACCTGAACCCGCTGGAAGGGCGTGAGATTCTTGTAGACTTCTTCACGCATGTCGGAGAGCTTCTTCTCGAGCGGCTCGATCGCCTCGGCTACGCTGAGCTGATTGTCGCCCGCCGTCTTCTTGATCTCGTCGATCTGCCGTTCCAGCTCGGCGATGGGCTTCTCGAATTCAAGCTGTGTCGCTGATGCCACCAGTCAGCTCCCCCGTTGAAGTCGAACGGACGAATCGCCCAGAATATTACGTAACGC
>Ga0193699_10000566_pt1 | contig 15785 bp, 15 predicted proteins | sample L3c2metaG_FD_160095 | JGI IMG/M metagenome (GOLD analysis project Ga0193699, IMG submission 160095) | Soil microbial communities from a riparian zone of the East river system, Colorado, United States - L3c2 | ecosystem: Environmental > Terrestrial > Soil > Riparian zone | place: USA: East... | reverse complement strand
GACCGTCGGCTCGACCGGGATCACCACCGGTCCTCACCTGCACTTCGTAGTGCAGGTGAGGACCGGTGGTGATCCCGGTCGAGCCGACGGTCGCGATGAACGTGCCTTTCGCGACATCGTCACCGACGTGAACCATGGCGGCGGTGAGATGTGCGTAGCGCGTCCGGATCCCCGAGCCGTGATCCATCTCCACCACGATGCCGAACCCGAACTTGCGGCCGACGAACGTGACCTTCCCGGCGGCCGGCGCGTTGATGTGCGTGCCGCGGGGAGCGGCGATGTCCACGCCGAGATGTGGCCGGCGGATGTGCAGCACCGGATGCCGGCGCGAGCGGGAGAAGCTGCTCGCCAGCCGACCGATCACCGGCAGTCCCTCGATGGACCGAGGAGCGAGCGCGATACCGTTCTCGTCGCGCGTACGGGCCGGCTTCCGCGCCGCGATCGCGGATCCCATCGTCTTGGCCGGCGACGCATTGGCGGGCATCGGGATCGCCGCGCTCGGCAGAACGTCGAACAGCGAGTCACCCGCCACCTCGTCGTCCGTGGCCAGCTCGGCACGCGCGAGGGTGAGCGAGTCTTCCAGCAGCTCCAGGCGCTCGCGCAGCTGGTCCGTCTCGCTGCCGCCGAACAGGTCCGACGCCGGCATTGCGCCGACGAGGGTGGCCACCGCACCACCCGCCAGGAGCAGCGAGAGGCTGAGGCCGGCGACCACGACCTGCGCCTGCCAGCGCGCCACCCCGAAGCTGCGGGTGCGTGCGCCTGGGGTGGGCGGTACGAGCAGCACTAGCCAAGGCCGGCGCTCGACCGGGACGAACCGCGTAACCCGTCGCGGCGGCGCGACCGGCGCAGCCGGCGCGTCGATGATCGGTACGTAGGCGGGCGTCACCCGACGAATCGGGATCACCTGCGCCTCGGCGGTGCCCCCGACGAGATGAATGTTCGGCGAGGGGATGCGCTGGACGTACCGCGGCGTGGGCTTCGCGGAGCTCATCGCTTACCTCCGCGCGGGTTCGAGCGCGTCCAACGGCCTGCCGTGCGCGCCCGACGATCCGGGCGGCCCCATCAGCACTCGGCCGTTCACGACGCCGCCTTCCTGCACGAGAATGCTCCCGGTGTGGACGTCTCCCGTCACGACCGCCGTCGCCTGGAGCTCGACTCGCTCCGACGCGTGGACGTTGCCGGTGATCGTCCCGCCCACCACGACTTCGCGGGCGTGGATGTCGCCGGAGATCTTGCTGCCGACGCCGATCACCACCGAATCCGCGCTCAGCACGGAGCCGTCGAGACTGCCCTCGATCCGCAGGGAGCCACTCGTCTCGAGGTCCCCGGTGAGAGAGAGCTGGGCGTCGAGCAGGGAGTAGCCCTTGCCCGCTGCGGTAGGCTTGCTGGTGGCCGGCTTGGTGGCGGGCTTGCTGGCGGCGGGGGACGCGGCGCGGCGAGAGAAGAGACGCATGTCAGCTGCAGCGGCTGGAGTGAGTCGTGCGGACCCGACTGGCCCGCCCATCAAGCTCAAGACGACTGATGGGGCTGCTGGCCACGGCCCGAACATAGGACGAATCGATGTTGTGATTCATCCCACCGAGCGTCAGTGTCGCGGAGGCGCTAACGGTCTCCAGGGCTGGCACAGCATCTGCCTCAATAGATGCGATCATCTTTTTTCGGCCTCGGCCGTTCAATTTCAGGAGGCTCCATGCGCAGTTCACTCAGGACCGTTGTTCTCGTTCCCGCGCTCGTCTTCGCGGCGGCGTGCAATAAGGACAAGCCGGCTGACCCCTCGTTGAACGCGGATCTGGGCCTCGCCGCGCAGGCGAACGCCGCCCGCCTCGATTCGATCACCGCCGCCGAGCGCACCGCGGCCGCGGCTGCGGCTGCTCCGGCGCCGGTGGCCGCCAAGCCGGCGGCGACCACGACCCGTCGTACGAGCACGGCGCGTCGCGCTTCGTCCAGCGGTTCGTCAAGCAGTTCCTCGAGTGGCAGCACGGCGGCGCCGGCGCAGCAGGGTACCGTGACGGAGAAGAACACCAAGCGTGACGCGATCATCGGCGGCGTGGCGGGCGCGGCGATCGGCGCGGCCACCAGCCGAGACAAGGTGAAGGGCGCGGTCATCGGCGGCGCCGCCGGCGCGATCCTTGGCGGCGTGATCGGCAACAACGTCGACGTGAAGAAGAAGCCGGCGCCGTAAGCGGGACGGACGTCGTGCAACCCCCACCCCGCGAACGGACCAGTGGGGACGACGAGCGCTCTCCCACTCGCCGAACGGCCGATGTGCCGTCGGAGAGTGGGGAAGCGCTCGTCGAGCATCTGGCGGAGCGGCTCGCACGCAGCGAGCGTCACCTGCGCCAGGCGAAGGACGCCGCGGCTGCGTCAGAGGGGGCCCGTGCCGTCCTCGGTAGCGTCGCCCGCCGAATGGCCGAGCAGCCAGCGACGCCGGTCGTCGACCTGGTGCGGCGGGCGCTTCCAGCGCTCGGACGTTGGGCCCTCGTGGACGAGCTCTGGAAAGGTGAGGCTTTCAGGCATGCGGTGGCCCTCGATCCCGCGGTGGCTCGAGAGGCCGTTGCGCTCGATGGACCACTGCACGTCAGCAGCGATGCCCGGGTCGGCCTGGCGCGGGTGCTGCGAAATGGACGCATCGAACGCCTCTCGGCCCTGGCCGCGCGCACCCACGACGGCCCGATCGACGCGTCGAGACCGCGCGACGCGCTCGTCGGTCTGGCGACGGGTCCGCTGCTCGTCGTGCCGATCACGGGGCACGGGCGTGTCGCCGCCGCGCTGACCTTCGGACGCGGGGCGAACGAGCCGGAGTACGACGAGGTCGACGAGCGACTCGCCGTGGAGCTCTCCGTTTTCGTGGCGCTCGCGTTGGAGCAGCGGCGGACCGCGGAGACGGCGGCGAGTGCGGCACAGGCGAAGGCACAGTTTCTCACGATGATGAGCCACGAGCTGCGCACGCCGCTCAACGCGATCGCCGGCTACGCGCAGCTCCTGGAGATGGGCTTTCGCGGCCCGCTCAACGAGAGCCAGCGCGACGCCGTGACGCGGATCATGCGAGGGCAGGAGCGCCTGCTGGAGCTCGTGGACGCCGTGCTCACCTTTTCTCGCCTCACGAGCGGCAAGCTGGTCCTGGAGACCACGGCCGTCTCTGCCGCCGCGCTCGTGGACGAGGCGAGCGAGCCGTACGCCGAACAGTTTTCGGCCCAGGGCATCGCGTTCAGCGTGGCGCCGTGCGACCACGGCACCCTGGTGAGCGCCGACCGCGAGCGGGCCGTCGAGGTGGTGCGACACCTCGTCGCCAATGCGCTGAAGTTCACGCGACGGGGTGGATCGGTGAGCCTGCACTGCGAGGCGGGCGCCGGCGTGGTCCGCTTCGTCGTCACGGACACCGGACGCGGGATTCCCGAGGGGCAGCGGGAGATCATCTTCCAGCCGTTCGTCCAGGTGGAGAGGGGGCTCACCCGGTCGGTGGACGGATCGGGGCTGGGATTGGCGGTTGGCCGGGAGCTGGCGGAGCGGATGGGGGGTGCGCTGACCGTGACGAGTGCGGAGGGCGTGGGCTCGCGCTTCGTCTTCACTCTGCCGCGCGTCGAGGGGGAACGGAGGGCGATCTCGATTGACAGCCCATCCGTCCGGGGCTAATATTGGGGGCTGCATCCCCCACGTGCCGCTCCGGTATTCGCTGGAGCTCGACGCGCGCGGGGGTCCCCGCGTTCGGGGCGGCATCGTTCCGCGCATCACGCGCGGACATCACCAAGGAAGGGCGTACTGATGGTCGAGATTCATCTCGAAGAGAGCGATCGGCTGGACTGGGCACTCAAGGCGTTCAAGCGTAAGATCGCGAAGGCGGGGATCCTCAAGGATCTCCGGAAGAAGCGCTATTACGTGAAGCCGAGCGAGGCTCGTCAGCTGAAGGCTGCCGCGGCCCGTCGTCGCAGTCGCACCGAGCGCTCGCGCTAAGCCTTCGGGCTCCCGCGCAAGTCACGGATGGCGAAAGAAGACGCGATTCAGCTGGAAGGCTCGGTCACGGAAGTTCTCCCGAACGCGACGTTCCGGGTGCAGCTGACCAACGGCCACAACGTGCTTGCGACGCTCGGCGGCAACATGCGCCGCTTCCGCATTCGCGTCCTCGCGGGCGACCGCGTCACGATCGAGGTCTCCCCGTACGACCTGACCCGCGGACGGATCACGTTCCGGCATAAGAACTAGTCTGACGGTCGGACAGTCCGACGGTCTGAGGGGAACTGCGAAGGGCACACCGGATCAAGTCAGGTGTGCCCTTCTGCTGTCCGACTGTCCGACTGTCCGACTGTCCGACTGTCCGACTGTCCGACGATCCTACCGCCGCATCGCCTCCAGCGTCGCCCCACGCCGGGCTCCGGGGTACGGCACCTCCCCCTTCACCGAGCGCCAGAGCACGCGGTTGAACAGATCCTCGTCCGCGACGTCCTCGATGCGCAGATCCAGTAGCGCCGACTCGCGCGCGGCGGGTGTGCCCCCGGGGTTCCGCTCCGTCAGGCTCACCGACGGCGTCAGCGAGACCCACGGCCGAAGGTCCGCGGTGTCGCTCCAGATATCGCGCAGCGGCCGGCCGAAGTAATCGAACTGCGACAGCGCGTCGAGGCCAAGGATCTCCTCCATCGTGCGGATCACGTCGGTGGTGTTCGCGAAGCGATGCACCACGCCGGCGCGCGCGTACGGCGAGATCACCAGCAGCGGCGACCGGTGCGAGTCGACGTGATCGGGGCCATTCTGCGCGTCGTCCTCCACCACGAACACCACGGTGCTCTTCCAGAAGGGCCCGCGGCTCAGCGCCTCGAGGATCCGGCCCAGCGCCAGGTCGTTGTCCGCCACCATCGCCCGCGGGGTCGGTGCGCCGGCCCGCGCGCCGGCGGTGTGATTGTTGGGCAGGCGAACGATCTCGAGCGCCGGCATCACGCCGCGCCGCGCGAACTCCTCGTGCTCCGCGATCCAGACATCGGCCCGCCGCTGATCGGGGATCGAGAGGTCATAGCCCGGGTAGCTCGGGTTCGTGTGCGCGGCGAGGAATGGCTTGTTCCCCCGATAGCCCGCCGGAAGCACGTCGTCCGGATCGGCACCGCTCGGGACGACGAACTCGCCGTAGTTGCGGAAGGTGATCCCCTTCTGCTGCGCCAGGTTCCACAGGTAGCCGCGCGCCGGCTCCGCCACGTCATCGTCCGGAATGACGCCGCGATTCGTCCCCTCGTAGTCGTAGCTGCGCCCCCGATTCGAGTAGTTGGGCTGCACCGTCTTCTGGAGATAGTCGGTGGTGTACGCCGCCATCGACCAGTTGTGACCGTCGGCGCTCACCTCGGCATTGACGAAGAACCGGTCGAAGATGCCGAACCGCTCCGCCAGCGCGTGCTGGTTCGGTGTCACGGCGCGTCCGAACAGCGTGAGCGAGCTGTCGCCGTCGGCGCCGGCGAGGTCGCCGAGCACCTGATCGTAGGTGCGGTTCTCCTTCACGATGTACACGACGTGCTCGAAGGGCGGATAGCGGTGCGACGCCGAGCGTGGCTCGGTCCAGCCGTTGGCGTGCGCCACGCGAGCTGTGAACGCGGCCAGCGGCGCGTCCACGACGCCCCCGACGGGCACGATCATCAGCGCGCCGTCGAGCTGCGAGAGCGTGGTGTTTCGGCCAGCCGGCTGCGCGCGGTCCCGCGCCGCCACCGGGGCCGGCCCGTCGGGGTTGGGGCGCGTGCCGCGCCCCTTTCCCGCCGCCACGAGCAGGGTGTCGCCCCGCGCGAGCAGGGCCGTGGGATACCATCCGGCGGGAATGCGCCCGGCGAGGCGATCGTCGCCGCGCGCCGTCGGGATGCCGCTCGTGGACGGCGTCAGGTCGAACACGGCGACGGCATTCGCGTCGCCCTCGGCGACATACAGCCGCTCACCGTTCGCCGAGAGGGCGAGCGCGTTCGGCGTGCTCCCCTCCCCCGGGCCGGCGGGCGGTGGATCGAGCAGCTCGCCCACGACGCGGCCGCGCGCCAGGTCTACCGACGCCACGCGGTCGATCGACGCCATGGCGACGAACAGCCGGTTGCCGCGCGCATTGAGCAGCATCGCGGATGGGTGACGCCCCACGAAGATGCGCCCGGACGCGCGCAGCGTGCCGTCGCCGGCCGGCGCGTACGCCGAGAGGTGCCAGCCGCCCCAGTTCGAGACGTACACCGTGCCATTCGGCGCGACGACGACACCGTACGGATACCGTTCCGTGGCGACGCGCTGCACCACCTGGCCGCTCGCGACATCCACGACGGCGAGGGAGTCGGAGAGATTCTCCGCGACGTAGAGCAGCCGACCGTCCGGCGACACGGCGATCCCGCCCGGATAGCGCACGCCGTCCCCGCGCGGCGTGGCGCGGCGCTGCAGTACGATGCTGTCGCGCAGCGTCGCGGCGCCGGCGCGCCAGTCGAACCGGTACACGACGTCGGTGTTGCCGCCGGACGCATACAGCGATCGTCCGTCGGGCGCGAAGGCGAGGCCGAGAAAGGTCGCCGGCAGCCGCACGGTCTGGAGCACCCGGCCCGTCGCCCGGTCGACGACCTGGATCCCCTCGTCACGCCAGCCATTGAGCAGCAGGACGACGCGATCGCCCTCGGGCGCCGTGACCATCGCGAGCGGCATCTGCCCGACGGTATGGAGCGGTGCGGCGGGGTCCAGTCGAACACCGGTCGGAAGTCGATCGAGCGCATCGACGGCGGCGCCAGGCGCGGCGGCCGTTCCCGAGCCGCCGACGGTGGAGCCGCCGCAGGCCGCGGCGAGCGCGAGCAGCACGAAGACAGAGCGAAGACGAAGCGAGAGGAGTCGCATCGAGGAGACGGTGAAGTGAGGTCGGGTGTGAGAGGAAAAGCTACGATACGGCGCACCCGATCCGCAGCGTCGAGACAATTACGTTACGCCGATGCTCTGTCGCCGCAATTGGCCTCGCGCCGGCCGCGCCGTGGCCGTGGTCTCGTGCCGGGCTCTCCCGCTGCGCGCGCAGCATCCTAGACATGAAGCGATGCCCATGGCGCGCGCTGATACCATCGCCACGCTTCACGGCTGGGTGGAGCTCCAGGGGAGACCTTCGTGCGCGACCGCCTGCTGTTCCTGGCCATCTGGGACATCGGCGGAGGAGGTGCCGGCGGCACCGTCGCCGCGCCGGTGGAGCTCGGACGGGTACGCAGCACGCCGAGCGCGCCGCAGGAAGTGGCGTACGACACGGTGCCCGGTGCCGGCGCGCACAACTTCTCGGTGGGCGAGCAGAATGGAATCCTCTACGCCGCCTAACGGGGCGGTTTATGCGTCGGACATGCTGAACGGCCTCTGGAAACTTCGGTCGCGCTCGCGGCCTTGATCCGGTGGGGTCGCCGTCTGGCAGTGGCGACCTCTTTCGCTAGATTCACCAATACCAGGCGCAGCTCCCTGCGCCCGGCTCTCCTCTCCGAGGTCGTTCGCATGCTCCGCCCACGCACCGCGGCCGTCGCTTCGCTGCTCCTGATCCCGATGGTCGCCGGCGGGTTCTTCCTGCAGCAGTCTCCCCCACGGGCTACGCCGCGACTCTTCGATCAGGTCCTCTCGATCGTCGCGACCCGCTACGTGGATTCGCTCCAGAGTCCCGAGGTGTTCGAGAAGGCGGCGAAGGGCCTCGTGCGCGAGCTGAACGACCCGTATAGCGAGCTGCTCGCTCCGCGGCAGAGCGAGGAGTTCAACCGCAGCACGGGTGGCCGGTACGGCGGCGTCGGCATGCTGCTCGAGGAGCAGAAGGCGGGCAGCAGCACGAGCATCGTCGTCTCGCGCATCTTCCCGCACACACCGGCGGAGAACGGCGGCGTTCACGAGGGCGACCGTATCGTCCGCGTGGACTCGCTCCCGACCGCCGACGCGAAGATCGACAAGGTCTCCGACGCGCTGCGCGGCGTCGCCGGGACCACCGTACAGGTCGTCTTCCAGCGTCCCGGCGTGACGGAGCCGGTGAAGCTCTCGTTCAAGCGCGCGATCGTCCACGTGCCCGCGGTGCCGTACGCCACGCTGGTGGGCGACCGGATCGGCTACATCCCGCTCCAGACCTTCAACGAGAACACCGCGGACGAAGTCGAGGCGGCGGCGGCGAAGCTGACGCGCGACGGCGCCCGCGGCCTCATTCTCGACCTGCGCGACAACGGCGGTGGCATCGTCGAGCAGGCGCTCGCCGTCAGCTCCCTGTTCCTCAAGACGGGCCAGCCGATCGTCAACGTCCGCTCGCGCAACGCGCCCGATGAGATTGCGCGCGCGTCGAGCGAGCAGCTGGCGTCCCAGCCACCCCTCGTCATCCTCACCGACGGCGGCACGGCGTCGGCGAGCGAGATCGTCGCCGGCGCGCTCCAGGACCACGACCGCGCTCTCGTGCTCGGCACGACGAGCTTCGGGAAGGGCCTGGTGCAGTCGCTCTTCCCGCTCGACGGCGGGTACGCGCTGAAGATCACGACCGGCAAGTGGTACACGCCAAGTGGCCGCAGCATCCACCGCGAACGGAAGTTGCTCCCCGACGGGCGCTACGTGGAGACGCGGCCTGATTCGCTCGAGACGGAAGCGCTGAAGAAGGCGCGCCCGACCTACAGCTCGGACGCCGGGCGCACCGTCTACGGCGGGGGCGGCATCACGCCCGACGTCATCGTTGCCGACGACACGCTGCTCACCACCGAGCAGGAGTTCCTCCGGTCGCTGGCGCCGAAGGCCCAGTCCTTCGTGACGGTGCTCAACCAGTACGCGTTCGAGCTCAAGGCAGTGGCGCCGCGGGACTTCAGCATCACGCCGGCGTGGCGCACGGAGCTGCGGCGTCGGCTGGGCGTCGCCGGCATCACGATCGACGCGAAGCACGAGCCGGCGGCGACGCGCATCCTCGATCGCGAGATCGATCGTCGCGTGAGTCGACTCGTGCTCGGCGACGCGGGCGCACGCCAGCGGTCGGTGGCAGAGGATCATCAGCTCGCACGCGCGATCGCGCTGCTCGCCAGCGCGCGCTCGCAGGACGCGCTGTTCGCGGCGGGACGCGCATCGGCCGGAGCGGCGGCGAGCATGAATGCGGCGATGAAGCCGGACCGGAACTAGTCGGACTGCCGGACATGGGCGCCGAAGCGAAGACGACGCTGAGGATCGGACGGCAGTCGTACCAGGGTACGGCGCTGCTCGAGAGCGACGAGCTGCGCTTCCGCGGCGGCACCCGGCTGCGCATCGCGCTGCGCGACGTGAGCGCGGTGAGCGCCAAGGACGGCGCCCTCCGCATCGAGCACGCGAACGGTGTCGCGTCGTTCCTGCTCGGCGACGCGGCGGAGGCGTGGGCGGAGAAGATTCGTTCGCCGCGCACGCTGGCCGACAAGCTGGGCGTGACGCGCGGCATGCGAGTGGCCGTGATCGACGTCGACGACAAGGAGGTCCTCGACGACCTGTTGGCGAAGGGGGCCGAGCTCGTGATAGGGGCGGTGCCGCAGGAGGCGGCGATGGTGTTGTTGCGCGTCGTCCGCCCCTCGCAGCTCGCCACGCTCGGCGCGATGACGTCGCGCATCGCGCGCAACGGCACCATCTGGGTCGTGCATCCGCGCGGCGACGCGTCGGTCGCCGACACGGTCATCTTTGCCGCGGCGCGCGACGCTGGCCTCACGTACACGAAGGTCGTGCGCTTCTCGGAGCGCGATACGGCGGAGAAGCTCGTCATCCCGCGCGCCGCACGCTGAACGCCGCCCGCCGCCACCGCCGCCATGCCCGATTCCTCCGTCGGCAGCGCCGCCGCTGACACGTCGATCTCGGCGCACGCCATCGTCGTGCCGCGTACGGCGCGGTACTACACGCTCGGCCCCACACACGGATTTCCGCGTGAGCTCTGGTTCGTGTGTCATGGGTATGGCCAGCTCGCCGGGCGCTTCCTGCGGCAGTTCATTCCCCTCGACGACGGGACGCGCCTGATCGTCGCGCCGGAAGCGCTCTCGCGCTTCTACCTCGATCCGATCCCGCAGCGCCGCAACGATCCATCGCCCCGCATCGGGGCAACGTGGATGACGCGCGAGGACCGCGAAGCGGAGATCGCCGACTACGTCGCGTACCTCGAGCGGCTGGCCATCGAGGTCCGTCACCCCCTGGCCGGTGCGGCGCCGCGCATCATGGTCCTCGGATTCTCGCAGGGCACGGCGACGGTGAGCCGCTGGCTCGCGGCGAGCGACCTGCGTGCCGACCACCTAGTGCTGTGGGGCGGAGCCATTCCCCCGGAGCTCGATCTGGCCGCCTGGTCGTCGCGGCTGCACGGCGCGGCCATCACGCTCGTAGCGGGAGACCAGGACGAACACGCCACTCCCGCCGCGGTGTCAGCGGAGGCGGAGCGACTCTCGGCGGCGGGGGTAGCATTCTCGCTACAGCGATTCAGCGGGGGACACACGATCGACGCCTCCGCGCTGCTGCATCTGGCAGAGGGATTCGCGGGCCACTAGCCGCTCACCGTTGGTCGTCGCGGAAGCGGTCCAGGTTCCGTCGGTCGCGCTTCGTCGGTCGCCCCTTGTCTTCGTAGACGAAGGCGGCTGGAGACATCCGGAGTTGCTCCGCCAGCTTCTCTCGCGCCGCGCGACTGGCTGCAGTCTCGTCGTACAGCGTCGCCGCCACGGTCGCGGGCCCGCGCCGCTCCGAGACCGCGCGCACGACGACAACGTGCTCGTAGGGTCCGAGCCGGATGCGAACCTCGTCGCCGGCCTGGAGGAGCTTTGCCGGCTTTACGCGCTCGCCGGAGACGAGCACTTTACCTCCACCGATCGCCTCGACGGCGAGCGAGCGTGTCTTGAAAAACCGGGCCGCCCAGAGCCATTTGTCCACTCGCACGCGTCCGGGGCCGGCGCCATCGTCGTTGCGCTGCATATCGCAGTATAGAGTGCCCTCTTGACGGGTGAGAGGGGTCGGCGTACATTTCGACATCGAATAATTCGACAACGATTGATGCCCACGCACTACGACGGAACTGCTGAGCAAGTCCTGGCGCTGGACGCCTTCATCAAGCTGAACCGCAGCCTGAATGCGGTACAGGCTCGGCTGTTGCCAGCTCTTCAGAAGGAGTTCGGGCTCACCGAGAGTCAGTTCGCCGTGCTGGAGGCGCTGTTCCACCTCGGTCCCCTGCCACAGGGCGAGCTCTGCCGCAAGATCCTGAAGAGCGGCAGCAACGTCACGACCGTGGTGGACAACCTCGAGCGGGCCACACTGGTCCGTCGCGAGCGCGACGAGCACGACCGTCGGATCCAGGTGGTGAACCTGACCGACAAGGGGCGAGAGCTCCTGAGTCGGGCGCTGCCAGCCCACGTCGAGCGCATCACGAAGACCCTTGCCGCCCTCGAGCCGGACGAGCAGCGCGAGTTGGGTAAGCTCTGCCGGAAGCTGGGCCGGGCCGCGGCGCTCTGAGCCCATGTCCACACTCGATCTACACGTCCATCGCTGGGAACCCGCAACGGAGCAGGGAGCGTCCACGCTGCTGCTGCTTCACGGCACGGGCGGCGACGAGCACGACCTCGTCCCCCTCGCGCACCTGGTCGCGCCAGGGGCGGCAATCCTGAGCGTGCGCGGCAACGTCCTGGAGCAGGGAGCACCTCGCTTCTTCCGTCGGCTGAGAGAGGGGGTGTTCGACCTCGAGGATCTCCGTAGGCGTACGGCCGATCTCGGAGACTTCGTGGCGGCGGCGGGTGCGCGATACCGGTTCGTGCCCGAGTCGCTCTATGCGTTGGGCTTCTCGAATGGCGCAAACGTGGCGGCGAGCCTGCTGCTCACGCGACCCAAAGCCCTGGCCGGGGGTGTCCTGATTCGGGCCATGGTCCCCTTCGAACCTACTGAGACTCCCGATCTGACGGGTCGAGTCGTGCTGATGAGTCAGGGGCGATCGGATCCCCTCATTCCGGCCGCCGGCGCAGAGCGGTTGGCGGCGCTGCTGCGCGATGCGGGTGCCGAGGTGGAGCTCGCCTGGCAACCGGGCGGACACGGACTCACCCAGGGAGACGTCTCGGTAGCGAGACGCTGGTTCGGCGAGCGGACGGCCTCTCCCCGCCCGCGATGAGATCTGGAAAGCAGCGAGGTGACAGCGATCGGGGAACTCCGATGCCTGACCGCTGATTCCATTCGCCGTGCTCATCCTTCGCGGGGACGATGGCCCTTGCGGGACAACCCAGCCTATTTAAATTACTGACCAGTCATTAACAAGCAGCCTGAATCCATGTCCGAAGCCGTTACCGAACCCCGCTGGCGCCGCCTTCCCGAAGAGCGGCCCAAGCAGATCCTCGAGGCCGCCCTCGCGGTCTTCGCGGAGCGTGGGCTCGCGGCGGCCCGGCTCGACGATATCGCCAAGCGCGCCGGACTCTCGAAGGGCACGATCTACCTCTACTTCCCCAACAAGGAAGAGCTCTTCCGTGAGGTGATCCGCCACTCGGTCATCGCCTTCATCGAGCGGGCCGAGGCACGCGTCGAGACGCTCGACGGGCTTCAGGCACTCGATGTCTGGATGGAGGGTTACTGGGCGTACCTCCGATCTCCGGTCTTCCCGGCCATGCACCGTCTCGTGAGCTCCGAGGCGCACAGCTTCCCCGACATCGCCGCCTTCTATGCGAAGGAGGTGATCGAGCGCGCGCATCGGCTCGTGTGCGGGATGCTGGAGCGGGCGATGGATGACGGGCAGATCCGCCGCATGGATCCGCTCGTCGCCGGACGGATGCTCAGCGCGCTGTTCGTCTCGCACGCGCTCTGGTACCACCAACGCACGTCGATCAAATCCATCGCGCACATCCCCGACGACGTCATCTTCGGACAGCTGCGCGACTTCTTCCTTCACGCCATGCGGCCGGATACGCCGGCCGTCGGCCCCGATGCCTGACATGAACCACCAGTCGCTTCCGCGCCTCCTGGCGCTGGGCCTCAAGCTCACCCTCCTCGTCGCGCTTGCCGCCTTCGTCGCCCGCGCCGCCTCGGCGCAACAGGTTGGCGCGGCGCCGACCGACTCCACGATCCGGCTCACCCTCGGCGAGGCGGTGCGTCTCGCCGCGCGCCAGAACACCGCCGTCGAGATCGCGCGCGATCGCGTGCAGGCGGCCCAGGCGCGCGTGACGCAGCGCCGCGCCGACCTGCTGCCGAACGTCTCCGCTCTCGCCGCAGAGCAGCGCACGACGCTCAATAGCGCGTCGGCGTTCCCGATCGAGCTCCCGGTGCCCGGCATCGCTCCGAATGGGACGGTCCTCGGCCCGCTCGACGTGTTCGATGCCCGCGCGCGCGTGAAGCAGTCGGTGTACGACCCGGCGGCTCGCGCGCGCGTGCAGAGTGCGCGGACGAGCGTCGCCGCCGCCGGGGCCGATGTCGCGCAGACGGCGGACGTCGCCGCGACGAACACCGCCAACGCGTATCTCTCCGTGCTCCGGGCCGACGCGGTGTACCGGGCGCGAATGCAGGACTCGACGCTCGCCTCCGAGCTGCTCCGGATCGCCCGTGACCAGGTCACGGCGGGAACCGGCATTGCGCTCGACGTCACCCGCGCGCGCTCGCAGCTCACCAGCTCGCGCTCGCAGCTCATCGCGGCGCGCAACGAGCGCGACCGCACCCGCATCGATCTCGCGCGCACCCTGTCGCTGCCGCTGGTGGATCTCGTGCTCGTCGATTCACTGTCCTCCCTGTCGCTCAACGTCGCGACGACCGAGCGAGAGGCGCTCGACGTGGCGTATCGCGGCCGCAGCGATCTCCAGTCGCTCACGCTCCAGGCGGAGGCGGCACGACAGCAGGCGAAGGCGATCGGCAAGGAGCGGCTCCCCACGGTCCTCGTGCTCGGCGACTACGGCGTGAGCCAGCGCAACGGCCGCAGCTTTCTGCCGACATACTCCGCCGGCGTCGCGCTCTCGGTACCGATCTTCGACGGTTTCCATCGCGAGGGGCGTATCGAGGAACAGACGTCGGTGGCGCGCGAGCTCGACAACCGCGTTCGCGACCTGCGCACGCAGGTCGAGGCAGACGTCCGGATCGCCGTGCTCGACATCGCCTCGTCCACCGAAGCGGTGGCGGCAGCGCGCGAGCGGCTCGGCCTGGCCGAGCAGGAGGTCGCGCAGTCGCGGGAGCGCTTCCAGGCCGGCGTCTCGGGCAACGCCGATGTGATCACCGCCTCGCTCACGCTCAACGTCGCGCGGACCTCCCTCGTGGACGCGCTCACGGCATATCAGGGATCCCGTGTCGCGCTCGCGCGCGCCGAGGGCGTCATCTCCACCATCGATTGACCACCCCGCGGCGCCCCGGCGTCGCCCACTTTCGCACGAAGCGTCCACATGGCTACCGCGACCCAACCTCAGACGAACGTCCCCCGCGCCACCGCAACCGCCTCCGCCACGCCGGCGCCGAGCAACAAGCGCCGCGTCGTGCTCGTGCTCGTCGCGCTCGGGGCCATCCTCGGCCTCGGCTGGGGGCTCAAGCAGTGGCTGTACGGCCGCGCGCACGAATCGACCGACAACGCGCAGGTGGACGGCCACATCGTCCCCGTGCTCGCCAAGGTGAGCGGCTACGTGACCGCGGTGAACGTGGCGGAGAACGACCGCGTGCGGCCCGACTCGACGCTCGTGCGCATCGACGAGAGTGAGTACGCGGTGAAGCTCGCCCAGGCCGACGCCGACCTCGCGGCGGCGCGCGCCGCCGCCGGCGGCAACGGATTGCAGGGACAGGCGCAGGCGGCGGTACAGAACGCCACCGGCCAGCGTGCCGCGCTCGACGCCAATATCGCCGGGGCGCGCGCGAACGTCGTGAAGGCCGACGCGGACCTGGGCCGGATGCGGGAGCTCGTGGCGAAGCAGGTCGTCTCGCGCCAGCAGCTCGACGCCGCCCAGGCGGCGGCCGATGCGGCGCACGCGCAGCTCAGCGCCGCGCAGAACAACGCCGGCGCAGCGGGCGCCGGCGTCGTGAACGCGGAAGCCGGCGTGCGCCTCGCCCAGGCGCGGCTCGGAGCCGCCAAGGCCATGCGCGACAACGCCGCGCTGCAGCTCTCCTACACACGCGTCACGGCCCCGGTCGCGGGCATCGTCTCGCGCAAGCAGGTGGAGGTCGGCCAGCTCGTGCAGGCGGGACAGCCGCTGCTGACCGTGGTGTCGGACACCGGCGTATGGGTGACGGCGAACTTCAAGGAGACCCAGCTGCACGATCTGCGCGTCGGCCAGGACGTGGAGCTCGACATCGACGCCTACGGCGGCGTGTCGGCGAAGGGGAGGGTCGAGAGCGTGAGCGCGGCTACCGGCGCCAAGTTCGCGCTGTTGCCGCCCGACAACGCGACGGGCAACTTCACGAAGGTCGTCCAGCGCGTGCCGGTGCGCATCCGCGTCACCGAAGGGCTGGGCAAGGATCGGCCGCTGCGGCCGGGCATGTCGGTGGTGGCGCACGTCGCCACCCCATAACGCCGGTCGGGCACGACGGCGATGGCGACCATTTCCATTCGGCGCGACGGCGCGTCCGGTGAGGTGACCGACCGTTCCGGTCCACCTGCCGGCGCGACCGTCGCGGCCGAGGACAAGTACAAGTACAAGTATCTCATCGCCATCGCCGTCACCCTGGCGGCGGTGCTCGAGCTGATCGACACGTCGATCGTGAACGTCGCCATCCCGCACATGATGGGGAACCTCGGCGCGACGCTCGACGAGATCTCGTGGGTCTCTACCGGCTACATCATCGCGAACGTGATCGTGATCCCGCTCTCGAGCTGGCTCTCGGGCTACTTCGGGCGGAAGCGCTATCTCACGGGATCGATCCTGCTGTTCGTGGTCGCGTCGTTCTTCTGCGGC
>Ga0193699_10000565_pt1 | contig 15790 bp, 15 predicted proteins | sample L3c2metaG_FD_160095 | JGI IMG/M metagenome (GOLD analysis project Ga0193699, IMG submission 160095) | Soil microbial communities from a riparian zone of the East river system, Colorado, United States - L3c2 | ecosystem: Environmental > Terrestrial > Soil > Riparian zone | place: USA: East... | reverse complement strand
TCACGTCTTCACGCAAAAAAAAAACGGGCGGCCTTAAGGGCCGCCCGTTTTTCTTTGGTCCGTGTGACGCTGACTCAGCCTGTCCTGACGCTCTGACGCCGGTTCAGACCAGAACCGTACCGCCGTCGACGGTGATGACCTGGCCGGTGCTGAAGCCATTGCGCATCAGATAGAGGTAGGTTTCGGCGACATCCTCCACCTCGCCAACGCGGCCGACGGGCAGCGCGGCGCCGACGTTGCGATACATCGCTTCGCGATCGGCTTCGGTCATGCCGGCCCACAGCGGCGACCTGATTACGCCGGGCGAGACCGCGTTGACGCGCACTGGTGCGAGCTCGACCGCCATCGCGCGCGTGAAGCCTTCCATCGCCGAGCAGATGCTGGCGGCGACACCCCAGCCTTTGTGAGGCCGCGCACCGGCAACGCCGGTGGTCAAGACGATGGAGCCGCCGTTGCCGATGTGCGGGCTGCCGTACTTCACCGCGGTGAAGGCGCCCCAGTAGCGCAACGTAAAGAAGCGCTGCGCGTCGGCGACCGGCGTCTTGGCCAGTTCCGCAAGCTGCAGGTTCTCGCCGGCAGTGAAAACGAGATGATCGAAGCCGCCGACGCGGTCGAACAGGTTTTTCACCTGCTTTTCATCGGTGAGATCGAGGGCTTGGCCTTCGCTGCCAGCGGGCAGCACCTTGAGCGCGCGGTCGACGCTTTCCTTGCGGCTCGATGCGACGATGACCTGCGCGCCTTCTTTCGCCGCTGCCTGCGCGACGGCGAGGCCGATGCCAGAGGTGCCGCCGAGGACGACGATCTTCTTTCCGTTCAGGGTCATGGTCTTGCTCCCTTGTTTGCCAATGCGGCGCTGCCGCTTCGACCCTGAAATGGCACTGGACAAAGGATGATGCCAACGCATTAATATCATTTACTGGATGAGAGATGATCATCTATGACGAGGATGGCCATGAGCTTCGATGGAAGGCTGTTGAGCGGTGTCGGTGTGCTGGCGGCCGTGGTCGAGTCGGGCAGCTTCGTCGGCGCCGCCGGAATTCTCGGCATGACGCAATCCGGCATCAGCCGGGCGGTTGCCCGCCTTGAGCAGCGCGTCGGCGTGCGGCTGTTCGAGCGCAACGCGCGGGCCGTCACGCTCACCGACGAAGGCCGGCGCTTCTACGAACGCGCCGCGCCTTTGTTCTCGGAGCTCGACGAAGCGGTGATGGATGTTGGCCGCGCCGCGACCGCCGTGCGCGGGTCGCTGCGCGTCAGCATCAATCCGCTGGTGCTGCGTATTTTTCTGGCGCCGCGCCTGAACGGCTTTCTCGCCGCGCATCCCGATCTGTCACTCTCGGTCGACGCGCGCGACGATCCGGGTGAACTGGTCGCGGAGGGCTTCGACGTCGCGGTGCGCTTCGGCGAGCCGGCCCGGTCCGGCCACATCGTGCGGCGGCTGGTTGACACGCGCGTCGTCACCTGCGCGTCGCCGGCCTATCTGGCGCGGCGCGGCCATCCGCGCCGGCCGCGCGATCTCACCGCGCATGAATGCATGCACTACATCGATCCGGCGACCGGCCGTCCGTTTGCGTGGGAATTCCACCGTAAGGGCCGCGTCGAGAAAGTGCCGGTCACTGGCCGGCTCACGCTCAATGACGGCGCGACCATGCTGATCCTGTGCGAGGAGGGACACGGCATCGCGCAGACGCTTGAGTTCGCCGCTGCCGGTCTGCGCGACGGCCGGCTGGTCGATATTTTTCCCGACTGGAACGGCGAGCGCTTTCCGCTCTACGTGCAATTTCCGTCGCGCCGGCAGCAACCGGCCAAGGTGCGGGCTTTCGTCGACTTCGTGGCGGCCACGGTGCGATAAAAAAACCCGGAAACTTTCGTTTCCGGGTTTTGCTTTGGTCGGAGCGACTAGCGCACCAGCACGTTCTTGAACTGCCAGGGATCGCTCGTGTCGAGTTCCTCGGGGAACAGGCCCGGACGGCCGGCGAGCGGGGTCCAGTCGGTGTAGTATCCCTTCACCGGGCCGAGATAGGGTAGCTGAATTTCCAAAAGCCGATGGAAGTCCATCTCGTCGGCTTCGACGATGCCCTCATTCGGATGCTCCAGTGCCCAGACCATGCCGCCAATAATGGCAGAGGTGACCTGAAGCCCAGTGGCGTTCTGGTACGGCGCGAGGTCGCGCGTCTCTTCGATGGAAAGCTGCGAGCCGAACCAGTAGGCGTTCTTGCCGTGGCCGTAGAGCAGCACGCCGAGCTCGTCGATGCCGTCGACGATCTCATTCTCGTCGAGAATGTGATGCTTCTCCTGCATCTTGCCAGCGCGGCCGAACAGTTCGTGCAGCGACAGCACCGCGTCGTCCGCGGGGTGGTACGCATAATGACAGGTCGGCCGGTAGGTCGCTTTGCCGGACGCATCGTAGGCTGTGAAATAGTCGGAGATCGAGATCGACTCGTTGTGCGTGACCAGAAAACCGTACTGCGCGCCGCGCGTCGGACACCAGGTGCGCACGCGCGTGTTGGCTCCCGGCTGCATCAGGTAGATCGCCGCGCCGCTGCCGGCCTCGTGCGTATGCGCGTTTGCCGGCATCCATTTTTCATGGGTGCCCCAGCCTAGTTCGGCCGGTTGCATGCCTTCCGACAGGAAGCCCTCGACCGACCATGTGTTGACGAAGACTTCCGGCGGCTTCGGCGACTTGGAGCGCTGCGTGTCGCGCTCGGCAATGTGAATGCCCTTGACGCCGGCCTGACGCATCAGGTCGGCCCATTCGGCTTTGGTCTTCGGTTCGGGAACATTGAGCTTCAGATCCGCAGCGAGATTGACCAGCGCTTGTTTGGCGAAGAACGAGACCATGCCGGGATTGGCCCCGCAGCAGGAGACCGCCGTCGTCGAGCCGGGCTTGCGCGCCTTCTTGGCGGCGAGCGTGGTCTCGCGGAGCGCATAGTTGGAGCGCGCGGCCGCGCCCTTCGACGCGTCGAAATAGAAGCCGAGCCAAGGCTCGTTGACCGTGTCGATGTAGAGCGCACCGAGTTCGCTGCAGAGCTCCATCATGTCGACCGAGCCCGTATCGACCGACAGGTTGACGCAGAAGCCCTGGCCGCCGCCTTCTGTGAGCAGCGGCGTCAGCAGCTCGCGATAATTGTCCTTGGTCAGGCCCTTCTGGATAAAGCGCACGTTGTGCTTGTCGCAGAGCGCCTTGCGGCCCTCGTCCTTGGGGTCGAGCACGGTGATGCGTGACTTGTCGTACTTAAGGTGCCGCTCGATCAGCGGCAGCGTGCCTTTGCCGATGGAGCCGAAGCCGACGATGACAATCGGTCCGGTAATGGTGGCGTAGACGGGCCAATCGGTCATTTTCAAAACCTCCAAAACGCAATATCGGGTGATATCCGCCGTATGTGACGAACGGAAGGGTGGACGCCGCCGATTCGAGGCGGCGTCCACGATAAATTTCGGGCGGTCAGGCGACGCGCTGGCGCCGTTGGGCGCGACGATCTTGCGCCAGCACAACGGCTAGCTCCGGCGTTGGGACGGGACGTCCGGCAGCGCCGATCATGCCGCGCGCGCCGTCGAGCGCGCCGGCCTTCAACTCGCGGCCGAGCAGGCGGTGACGCTCGAACGGGCCGGGCATCCACAATGCGCCGGTCTTTTCTCCCGAAAAGCCGAAGCGATTGTAGTATTCGGGATCGCCGACCAGGACGATCGCGCCATGGCCGAGCTTGCGCGCGGTCTGGATTGCGCGGCGCACCAATGCGCCGCCGAGCCCGCGGCTGCGGCAGTCTTCCGCCACCGCGACCGGGCCGAGCAGCAGCGCCTCCTGGCCCAAGGACTTTTCAATGCCGCAGGCAACGTTCCACAGCCGCGCCGTACCGACGACGCGCTTGCCTTCGGTCGCGATGAAAGACAGGCCTTCCGCCGGCAGGCGGTCTTCGCGCAACCGTTCGGAACTCTTGCGGGTGCGGGCTTCGCCGAACGCTTCATCAAGCAGCGCTTCCCGTGCCTCGATGTCGGCGATCCGTTCATGACGGATGGTCATGTTCATGGCCGTGCTCCTTCCCCGCCGAGCACGCGCGCGTGCGCGCGCACTCAAGCGCCGTCAGTTCGAATGATGAGGAAAGGGGGAGGCGGGAACACCGCCTCCCTTAACCGTCAGACGGGGAGAGCCGTCAGATGTGGTACGTCTTCAGCGGCGGGAAGCCGTTGAACGCCACGGCCGAGTAGGTCGCCGTATAGGCACCCGTGCCTTCGATCAGCACCCGGTCCCCGATCTCCAGGCTGACCGGGAGCGGGTAGGGCTGCTTCTCGTACAGCACGTCGGCCGAGTCGCAGGTCGGTCCGGCCAGGACGCACGGCGCCATGGCGTCGCCGTCCCGCGGCGTCTTGATCGGGTAGCGGATCGACTCGTCCATCGTTTCGGCGAGACCGCCGAACTTGCCGATGTCGAGGTAGACCCAGCGCACGTCATCCTCCTCGCTCTTCTTGGAGACGAGGACGACTTCGCTCTCGATCACGCCGGCATTGCCGACCATGCCGCGGCCCGGTTCGATGATGGTTTCCGGGATACGGTTGCCGAAGTGCTTGCGCAGTGCCTTGAAGATCGCCGAGCCGTAAGTTTTCACCGTCGGCACGCTCTTCAGGTACTTGGTCGGAAAGCCGCCGCCCAGGTTGACCATCGCCAGGTTCATGCCGCGTTCGCCACATTCCTTGAACACCGTGGCTGCCGAAGCGAGCGCACGGTCCCAGGCATGCTGGTTACGCTGCTGCGAACCGACATGGAACGACACGCCGTGCGGCTCGAGGCCCAACTTGAGGCCATGTTCCAGCACGTCTACGGCCATTCCCGGCTCGCAGCCGAACTTGCGCGACAGCGGCCATTCCGCGCCGGCACAGTCCGACAGGATGCGGCAGAAGATCTTAGAGCCGGGCGCCGCGCGGGCGACCTTTTCCACCTCGGCCTTGCAGTCGACCGCGTACAGGCGAACGCCGAGTTCGAAAGCGCGGGCGATGTCCCGCTCCTTCTTGATCGTGTTGCCGTAGGAGACACGGTCGGGCGTCGCCCCTGCCGCCAACGCCATCTCGATCTCGGCGACCGAGGCGGTGTCGAAGCAGGAGCCGAGCTTGGCCAATAGGCAAAGTACCTCCGGCGCCGGGTTCGCCTTGACGGCGTAGAACACGCGCGTGTCGGGCAAAGCCTTGGCGAAGGCAGTATAGTTGTCGCGGACGACGTCGAGATCGACGACGAGGCAAGGCCCGTCTTCGGTCCGGTTACGCAAGAATTCGCGGATGCGCGTGGTCATTGGCGCATACTCCCAGCTCAAGGAGCGGCTTTAGCCGCTCGATTTCGAGGTTTAGAGCCTGCCTTCCGATGCGCGATGGGGACGCAGCCGGACGCGTGAACTCTTAAACCGCAAGTAGCTGCCTTGGCTTGGAGGGGAGACCCCGCCGCACTGCTGGCAATGATGGACAAGCCTCGTCGGTGACCCGTCGCTGGCGGTGGAATGCCAGCAGAGACCAAAGAAGCCCGTTCCGTCGTTGCTTTAAGTCGCGTCCCCTGCGGAGAGCAGAGTGCGCCGGTTTCGCCTCCGGCTGCCAATCAGAAGACTTGAGGCTACTTACTCTTCTCCGTGGAGAAGGAGCTCGCTTACCTCAGGCGGCTGGCGGGCCTCTTGTCCCGCTACCTACCGATTGACACACGACCACAGGCACGTGCGAAGTGGGCAAAATTGAAATAACATTTTTTTCGCGCTGTGCAAGCGATTTAATTCGCCGCGCGAAAGTCTTCCTTAATTTTTTCGAGATCGCTTGCCGCTTCGCGCGGCTCGACGCTCAGCCGCGCGCGGTGAACGGCTCGATGCGGTGCGCGTAGCGGATGAACTGCGCCATCACGACGGCGCCGCAGAGCACGAAGACGCCGTCGAGGATACGCTGACCCGTGCTGCCGAGATCGAGCAGCGTGGCGAGCGCCCAGGAGCCGGCGAAGGCGGCACCGAACACCTCGGCGCCGATCAGAATCGCGGCGCTGACGACGGTGCTGACGTTGATCCAGACGATGCGGCGGCCGGTAGCCATGGCAAACTCCCTCGCGATGGCCGCAATCAACCTGAATTCGGCGGCTGAATCAAGGCCGTAGCGCCGCAGCGAAAGCCGCGAAACGCTCGCCATCGTGCGCTTTCCGCACTAGATAAAGCACATGAAAAACGCCGCCACCACCGACTCGAACGCCAATCCGCTGCTCGCCGACTGGAGTGCTGCCTTCGGGCTGCCGCTGTTCGCGGCGATCCGGCCTGAGCACTTCCGCCCCGCCTTCGACCAGGCGCTGACGGCGCACCGCGCCGAGCTCGACGCCGTTACCGCCGTTACCGCCGTTGCAACCTTTACAAACACCATCGAGGCGCTGGAGCGGAGCGGCCGCGCGCTCGACCGCGTCTCCAATGTCTTCTTCGTGCTGACCGGCGCCGACACTGGCGGTGCCCTCGAGGCGGTCGAGCGCGACGTCTCGCCGCTGCTCGCCCGCCACAGCAACGCCATGTACCTCGACTGGGCGCTCTATGCCCGCATCGCCGTCCTGTTCGAACGCCGCGCCTCCCTCGGGCTGTCGCCGGAGCAGGCCCGCGTGCTCGACCGCTACCACACCCGATTCGTCCGGGCCGGCGCTGCGCTCGACAAGCCGGCACAGGACCGGCTCGCCGCCATCAACGAGCGGCTGGCGAGCCTCGGCACTCAGTTCAGCCAGAACGTGCTCGCCGACGAGAAGACCTATGCGCTGATCCTGGAGGAGGCCGACCTCGAGGGCCTGCCGGATTTCGCCCGCGATGCCGCGCGCGCGGCCGCCGAGGAGCGGGGCCATCCGGGCAAATACGCCATTACGCTGGCGCGCTCGTCCTGCGAGGGTTTCATCCAGTTCTCCGCACGCCGCGATCTGCGCGAGAAGGTGTTCCAGGCCTGGATCCGCCGCGGCGAAAATGGCGGCAAGACCGACAACCGCGGCATGATTTCGGAGATGATCGCGCTGCGCGCCGAGCGGGCGAGGCTGCTGGGCTACGCGACCTTTGCCGACTACCGGCTCGACGACCAGATGGCCAAGACCCCGCAGGCGGCCCGCAAGCTGCTCGACGAGGTCTGGGGCCGCGCCCGTATCAAGGCCGGAATCGATCGCGACGCCTTGCAGAAGATGATCGCCGACGAGGGCGGCAATTTCGCGCTCGCGCCTCACGACTGGCGCTATTACGCAGAGAAGCTGCGCAAGGCGCAGTACGACTTGGACGAGGCGGAGATCAAGCCGTACTTCCAGCTCGACAAGATGGTGGAGGCCGCCTTCGAGACCGCGCGCCGGCTGTTCGGGCTGACCTTTACGCCGGCCGACGTGCCGCTCTATCACCCGGACGCGCGCGCTTGGGAGGTCAAGGACACGCAAGGCCGCCACGTCGGCCTGTTCATCGGCGATTTCTTCGCGCGGGGCTCCAAGCACTCGGGCGCCTGGATGACGCTGCTGCGCGACCAGGAGAAGCTCATCGGCGACATCCGGCCGATCATTCTCAACGTCTGCAATTTCTCGAAGCCCGCGGCCGGGGAGCCGGCTCTGCTGTCGTTCGACGACGCCCGCACGCTGTTTCACGAATTCGGCCACGGCCTGCACGGCCTGATGTCGAACGTGACCTATCCGCTGCTGGCCGGCACCTCGGTGCCGAGCGACTTCGTCGAACTGCCGTCGCAGCTCTACGAGCATTGGCTGGAAGTGCCGGAGATTTTGCAGAAATACGCCCTGCACGCGCAGACCGGCAACCCGATGCCAAAGGCGCTGCTCGACCGGCTGCTGGCGACCCGCACCTTCAACCAGGCCTTCGCCATCATCGAATACACCGCCAGCGCGCTGGTCGACCTCGACATCCACGCGGTGCCGGAGCCGGGCACGCTCGACATCGACGCCTTCGAGCGCAAGGCGCTCGCCGCCATCCAGATGCCGGCGGAGATCGTGATGCGGCACCGCCTGCCGCACTTCCAGCATCTGTTCTCCGGCGGCGGCTACGCGGCGGCTTATTATTCTTACCTGTGGTCGGAAGTGCTCGACGCCGACGCCTTTGAGGCCTTTGCCGAGACCGGCAATGCTTTTGACCCCGAGACCGCAAAACGTCTGCGCGATTACATCTACGCCGCCGGCAACCTGCGCGATCCGGGCGAGGCCTACATCGCGTTCCGCGGCCGCCTGCCCGCGGTCGATGCTCTGCTCAAGAAGCGCGGCATCGCCGACGCCGTTGCGGTCAGCTAGCGCAGGTTCGCGCCGCCTTTATTGCCAGGGGCAATAGGCGACGCACTGGGCGTAGGCTCCGCCTTCCAACGTCTCGACGTCTTCCCAGACAAGCTGACAACCGTCTTCGGTGCGGCCGTCGCAATAGGGCTCCGGCGCCTGGATGTAAGCGTAGGGGTAATACTCAGCCGAGCCGACTGCGAGGGTGCCCGGCGCGCCGAGCGCAACGAAAGTGCGCCAGCCGCCGCCGTGCCGCACGCGATAGTTACTGCGCCATACAGAATAATTCCGGCCTTGGATCGATGTTCGTCCGACGCCGCGCGCCGACACGTTGCGAATGCGGGCGGCGCTGACGACGTTCGACCGGTTGCCGCGGGGTGTGAAGGCCCGGTTGGCCTGGCCGGGAGCGCCTCGGGTAATAATGCGAGGCGCTGCCGTCATTGGAGCGCCGGTCACCGGGGCGACATCGCCTGGACCCACATTCCGCGGCACGACGATGTTTCTTTGGCCGCCGCTGATGCGCGGCACGGCCTGGCGCTCATAAACCTGCGGCGTCACCGGAGCCGTGTGGTCCGGCGCAACATGCGTCGGGGCAACGCCGGCTGGCGCAACACGCTGTATTGGCGCTGGGGGTGGCGCAGCGCGCTGCGTTGGTGCCGGGCGTGGTCCATTGCGCTGCGCGGGCGCGACGTTTCTAGGCGCAGCTTTCTTGCCGGTGTTAGGGCCCGATTTGGCCTGAGCCGAGAACTCGGTCCTTGTATCCTTGTCATCGCGAGCGAGCGCCGGGAACGACATGATCGCGACGGCAAGCGCGCCGGCGGTGACCCGCAGCAAGCTGTTTCGTAACGACACAATCATCCTCCCATCAGGCTGGATTATTGGAACCACTATGGGCTCCTATGTCGTCCAAAATGTGCTTTAAGGCGCCATGCGACGCCGTATCAGCCTGAGGCCAGCGTGAATCTTCACACCGCCGGACACCGCCGCGGCGTCGTCTGCGCGCCACATGCCGCAGCGGTCGAGGACGGCCGCGCGATACTCGCTGAGGGCGGCAACGCCATCGAGGCGATGATCGCGATGGCGGCGTCGATCGCCGCCGTCTATCCGCACATGAACCATGTCGGCGGCGACGGCTTCTGGCTGATCCGCGAACCGTCCGGCCGCGTGCGTTCCATCATGGGCGCCGGCCGCGCCGGCGCGAAAGCCACGCGGCAATTCTATCGCGACGCCGGCCATCACGAGATCCCATCGCGCGGGCCGTTGGCCGCGCTCACCGTGCCCGGCGCGGTGGCCGGTTGGATGCTCGCCTTCGAGGCGGCCAAAGCGCAAACGGGCAAAGGTTCGGGCGCCAAGCTGCCGCTGCACGTGTTGTTGGAAGGCGCCATCAAACATGCGCGCGAGGGCTATACGGTCACGCCCAGCCAGGCACGGCTCACGGTCGAGAAATATGCCGAGCTGGAAACCGCGCCCGGTTTTCTGGATGCGTTCCTGCTCGACGGCAAACCGCCGGAAGCGGGCGCGCGGCTCAAGCAGCCGGCTTTCGCCGCGACGCTCGACCAGCTCAGCAATTCCGGACTTCAGGATTTCTATCGCGGCGATGTCGGCCGCGAAATCGCCGCCGATCTGGAGCGCATCGGCAGCCCTGTCACGCGCGCCGACCTGGACAAATACGAAGCCAAGATCGCCGAGCCGCTCAGCGTCAAAATCGGCGCGGGCACGCTCCACAACACGCCGCCGCCGACGCAAGGCTTGGCGTCGCTGATGATCCTGGCGCTGTTCGACCGGCTGCGCGTCGCCAAGGCGGAAAGCTTCGAGCACGTCCACGCGCTCGTCGAAGCCACCAAGCGCGCCTTCCTCGTGCGCGATCGCTTTGTCACCGATCCGGACCAGATCGACGGCAACCTCACGCGCTTTCTGGACGCCAAGTTCCTCGATAGCGAAGCCGGCAAGATCGACGCCAGGAAAGCCTTGCGCTGGCCGGCGGCTTACGGCGAGGGCGACACCGTCTGGATGGGCGCCGCCGACGCCAGCGGGCTGGTCGTCTCCTACATCCAGTCGATCTATTGGGAGTTCGGCTCTGGCTGCGTGCTGCCCAAAACAGGCGTGCTGATGCAGAACCGCGGCTCGAGCTTCTCGCTCGATCCCAAGGCGGTGAACGCGCTGGAGCCGGGCCGCCGCCCCTTCCACACGCTCAATCCGGCACTCGCCGTGCTCAAGGACGGCCGCGTCATGGCCTACGGCACCATGGGCGGCGACGGCCAGCCGCAGAGCCAGGCCGCGGTGTTCACCCGCCACGTCACGTTTGGCCAGCCGCTCGAGCAGGCGCTGGACGCGCCGCGCTGGCTGCTCGGCCGAACCTGGGGTTCGAACCACACCAATCTACGGCTGGAATCCCGCTTCGACGAAAGGCTGATCGATCAACTGATGTCGGCCGGCCACGACGTCGCGGTGCTGGGCGAATCCTATTCCGACACCATGGGCCATGCCGGCGCTGTCACATTGCACCCCGACGGCACATTGGAAGGCGGCCACGATCCGCGCGCAGACGGCGGCGCGGCCGGCGTCTAATTAACTTCGCGTAACTGCAATAATATTACACGCCACCTTTAGGCCGCACTCCATGATATTGTGCCGTCCATGACCGCTCGCATCCTACTGTTCGTCTTCCTGGCCCTTGCTTTCACCGCGCAAACCTTCACGGGCGTTGCGCGCGCGCATCCTCATGTCTGGGTGACGATGAAGAGCGAAGTCGTCTACGCCCCCGACGGCACCGCCACCGGCATTCGTCACGCCTGGTCGTTTGACGACATGTTCTCGGCCTTCGCCACGCAAGGCCTGGACAGCAAGGAGAAGGGCAAGTTCACCCGCGAGGAATTGGCGCCGCTCGCCAAGGTGAACATCGAGTCGCTGAAGGAATACGACTATTTCACCTACGCCATGGCCGACGGCAAGAAAGCGGAGATGTCCGATCCGCTGCCGGACTATTGGCTGGACTACAAGGACCAGGTGCTGACGTTGCACTTCACCGTGCAGTTCAAGACGCCGGTGAAGGCGAAGCTGCTGAAGGTCGACATCTACGATCCGACGATTTTCGTCGACTTCTCGTTCGACAAGAAAACGCCGGTGCAGCTCGCCGGCCCGCCCGCGGGCTGCAAGCTCGACGTCGCGCTGCCGCGCGAGATGACCTTCGCCGAAGGCAAGGCGCTGTCCCAAATTCCGGCGGACGAGCCGAACACGACGATGGCCTTCGGCGCGCAGTTCGCCAATAAGATCTTGGTGAATTGTCCGTAGAGACTCGCGCATGATCCCGAAAAGTGGGATCCGGTTTTCGGATAAGATCATGCGCCAGTAAGATTGACTGTCCGCGGGGGCGGCGTGCGCGCAGGGGAAGTTCTCGACATGACGCCGTTCGGCCGCCGCTCCGCCTTTTTGAACTGTATTTTGCTCGTTGCCTGCGTGTTTCTTGTCGCCGGCGCGGTCGATGTCGCGCTGGCGCAGCCGTTCGGCGCGCCACGCGGCGGCGGCGCTTCCGACTTCGGCGGCGTCACCGGCTGGATCCTGGCCAAGCAGGCCGAGTTCTACCGGATGATGTCCGGCACCATTCGCGCCGCCAAGGCCGACGGCAGCGCGGCTTGGACGCTGATGGGCATCTCGTTTCTCTACGGCATCTTTCACGCCGCCGGCCCCGGCCACGGCAAGGCGGTGATCTCGTCTTATCTGGTCGCCAATGACGAGACCTGGAAGCGCGGCATTGTGCTGTCGTTTGTGTCCGCGATCCTGCAGGCGATCACCGCCATCGTCATCGTCGGCATCGCCGCCGTGCTGCTCGGCGCCACCGCCAAGGCGATGGGCGACACCGTTCGCGTCATCGAAATCGTGAGTTACGGCCTCATCATTCTGATCGGCTTGCGGCTGTTGTGGGTAAAAGGCCGCGCGTTCCTGAACCTGCTGCGGTCCGAGAAGCAGGATCATGCACACCACGATCATGCGCATGATCACCATGGCCACGATCATCATCATGACCATGGTCACGCGCATGCGCATCACGATCACCACCACGATCACGATCACGATCACGGCCACGATCACGGCCATGCGCATCATGCCCACGATCACGGCGACGAAGCGCACGCCTGGGGCCATGCCCATGCGCCGGAGCCGAGCGAACTCGTCGGAACCCATTGGCTGAAACGTGGTTTGACCGCCGTCGTCGCCGTGGGCTTAAGGCCGTGCTCGGGCGCGATCATCGTGCTGGTCTTCGCGCTGGCGCAGGGCCTGTTCTGGATAGGCGTCGCCTCGACCTTCGCCATGGGGCTTGGCACCGCGATCACGGTCGCCGCCGTCGCCACGCTCGCGGTTGGCGCGCGCGGACTGGCCGGGCGCTGGGCCAAAGCAAAACCAGGCGCCGGTATGCTGTTATTGCGCGGGCTGGAAGCCGGCGCGGCCGTCGTGATCGTCGCCTTCGGTGCGCTGCTTTTGACCGGCTATATTGTCAGCGAGCGGCTGATGGCGGGCTGACGGCTATCGTCCTAGTTTAAGTCTGCCATCGTCACATACGCATTGTAGTTTGACGGCGCGCCGCTAGCGTCTCCTGCGTGACAGCGGAGTTCAGTATGCCGGAACACTTCTTGCGCGAACTGGGTGTCGAGTACCCGATCGTTCTCGCGCCGATGGCGGGTGCGGGTGGCACGCCGGAACTCTTGGCCGCGGTTTCGAATGCTGGCGGTCTTGGTTCATGGGGTGGGGCCTACGCGACGCCGCAGCTGATTCTTGATACCGCTAAACAGATCCGCACGCTTACAAGTAAGCCCTTCGCGATCAATCTATTTGCCGGTGGCTACGAGCCGCAACGCCATGTCGATCCGGCGCCGATGCTGGCGCTGGTCACTCGCGTGCACGAAAAGCTCGGCCTTGCGCCGCCGGTCGTGCCGCCCAATCCGCAGAGTCCGTTCGACGATCAACTCGCGGCGGTGATCGAAGCGAAGCCGGCGGTGTTCAGCTTCACCTTCGGCCTTCCGAATGCCGACGCATTGGCGCGCCTCCGCAAAGCCGGCATCCGCACCTCGGGCACCGCGACCACGGTGGAGGAGGGGCGGAAACTTGCCGATGCCGGTATTGAGTCCATCGTCGCCCAGGGCGACGAGGCCGGCGCGCATCGCGGCAGCTTTTTGGCGCCGTTCGAGCAATCAATGGTACCTATCAAGCAACTTCTGCAAGACTTGTTGAAAGCTGTGTCTATCCCCGTCATCGCCTCCGGCGGCCTCATGGACGGGCAGGACATCGCCGGTATGCTCGACGCGGGCGCGGCGGCGGGCCAACTCGGCACGGCGTTTCTGGTGTGCCCGGAAAGCGGCGCGCCGGCCGCTTACAAGCAGGCGCTGATGGCCGTGCAGGGCGATCCGACGCTGATCACGCGCGTTTATTCCGGCCGTCCGGCGCGCGGCCTGCGCAACGCCTTCATCGACATGGCGGAGGGCGTGCCCGTGTTGCCGTTCCGCCAGCAGAACGATTTGACCCGGCCAATGCGCAATGAATCCGGCAAGCAAGGTTTGCCGGACTACATCTCGTTGTGGGCGGGACGTGGCGTCGCGCGCGCCCGGCAGATGCCGGCGGCGCAACTGGTCGAGACACTAGTCGCGGAAATCGCTGGCGGTTAGCACGATCGGCTGCCCATGCGGCGTGCGGTCGCAGGCATGATCCCAGGCATCGCGGGTGCGATGCAGATCGTGCGACGTCGTCACGCCTTTGTCGGCGACGAGTTTCTCAAGTGCCGCCAGCCAGTGCGAATAGTAAGTCTCGCCGGTGTCGGGATCGCCCTCGGCTTGCGCGCGTTTGATTTCGATGGCGAGCGCGGCGGCCCATTCCGGCCAGGTGAAGACGCCGCGCGCGTGCAGTGCCAGCGTCATGGCGAAGGCCTGCGCTTCCCACGGCTCGCGGAACACCGGCCCGTCGCTGTCGCGCGGAATGCCCGGCACTTCCTGCGTAGCGCGGGCTGCTGCGGTTCGATCGATCATGCCGGCTCCAGATACGGCTCCCAGGCATCGATCGAGACTTTCACGCTCGGGTCGGCGCCTTCGCCCCACAATTCCGGCCCGTCGAAGCGCACGGTGTAAAGCCATTGCGGATTTTCACCGGCGCCCGACGCATTGCTGTCGGGGAAAACATGGCAGCCGATGACGCGCTCGATGGTGCCGGCACGCCCGCGCACATAGCGCGGCAGCCGGGTGTGGGTGACGGGATTGATCTTCTTCGCCCGCACGCGGTCGCCGGCTTTGAATTTTGCGGTGGTGTTGGTGTCGCGCTCGGTCGGTCCGCCGCGGTACAGCACCTGCCCCACGTCGCCAACCGACAGCGTTCGCTTGACCGGTTTCGGCGGGCCCAGCGCGTGGCCGCTCGCAATCTCGTCGTCGCTGACCAGATCGCGTTCCTTGAGCATGGTCTCCAGCGCGTAGAACCAGAGCTCATAGTAGCTCATGGACAGATACTCTTGCGGCGGCCGGTTCTCGCGCGCGAAGCGCGACATGTCGATGTTCCAGCCGCCGGGCCTGCCCATCGCCAGCGTGAGCGCGAAGGCGCGCTTTTCCCAATCGGCATGAAACACCGGCTCGTCCGGCTCCTGCATTAGCGGACCGTGGCCATGCGTGCCGCCAAGATCTTGCCCGCCGTTCATGTCGGTTCCAACGGCTGTTTCGGCTTACCGGTGCCGATCATGGAATCGCGTGTCACGAGATCGGCGAGCTTTTCCTCGCTCCAGCCTTCGGTGCCGGCGGGCCGCATCGGCAGCACGAGATAACGAATCTCGGCGGTGGAATCCCAGACGCGAATCTCGGTGTCCTTCGGCAACGTCACGCCGAAGTCAGCCAGCACGCCGCGCGGATCGGACACCGCACGCGAGCGATAGGGCGCGGACTTGTACCAGACCGGCGGCAGGCCCAGCACTGGCCACGGGTAACAAGAGCACAGCGTACACACGACCATGTTATGCAGCTTGGGCGTATTCTCCACCGCGACGATGTGCTCGCCCTGGCGCCCGGCATAGCTGAGTTCCGCGATGGCCGGCGTCGCGTCCTTGAGCAGGCGCGCGCGGTAAGCCGGATCGGCCCAGGCTCTCGCCACCACGCGGGCGCCGTTGCGTGGGCCGACTTTTTTCTCGTAGGTCTCGATCAGCAGATCGAGGGCGGCCGGATCGACATAGCCTTTTTCGGTGAGCACGGTTTCCAGCGCGCGCACGCGCAGTTCGGTCTCCGAGAGTTCCGAATGGTCGTGGTCGTGATGATGGTCGTCGTGATCGTGTCCGGACATGCGCTCAGTTTAACGCAAGTCGCCGCTCAATCCCAGACGCCCACGTGCTGCGCGGCGGCTTCGTCCTCCAGCAGCGGGCCGACCACCTCGACCTTGCGCCGGCCGGCCGCGAAGACCGTGCGGCAGGGCAGGTCGAGCGTGGGATTTTCCTCGTGGTTGCTGGTGATCGCCTTCAGCCGGCTTTCCGACAGGCCGTACACCACGCGGCCAATCCCGACCCAATAGACCGCGCCTGAGCACATCGCGCAGGGCTCGGCTGAC
>Ga0193699_10000564_pt1 | contig 15815 bp, 14 predicted proteins | sample L3c2metaG_FD_160095 | JGI IMG/M metagenome (GOLD analysis project Ga0193699, IMG submission 160095) | Soil microbial communities from a riparian zone of the East river system, Colorado, United States - L3c2 | ecosystem: Environmental > Terrestrial > Soil > Riparian zone | place: USA: East... | reverse complement strand
GATGGATTGCTCGGCGAGGTCGAGATTGGTCACCGCACCGGAGCGGATGCCTTGGGATTCATGCAAGGCGGAGCCCAGCACCTGGATGCCGCCATGTTCGGCGCGCCCGATGATGCACGCGATCTTCGACGAGCCCACATCGAGAGCCGCAATCAAGCCGCTACGCGCGTGCACGGTACGCGCGCCGTTCGCCTTCCCATTCGTTTTTGTACGGAACGTTTCTCCCATTTGGGCCGATTACCCCTACGCGCGCCTTTCCCGCGGCACCGGCCGCGAATCACCGTTGTGCAATCGAAACACATAACTATCGGGATAGCGAAGATCGATCACTTCGATATCGCGCTCCAGGACACCTTTCTCGACGATCAACCGTTCGAGGTCCGAGAGCTGTCGCTCCCACCCCTCTTCCGGCAACCGGACGGTGACGCCGCCCGAGAGGAGCAGATCCCATCGCCTCTCTCCGATGCGTTCGATCCCCTGCAGCCGCGCTTGGATCGCCTTCTGCCGGGTGAGCGCGTCGATGATGGGCGCGGCCGTTTCGGGAGCGCCGGCGCCGGAGATGAGCGGCAGATGCGCGAAGCGTTCCGTGCCCGCCTTGGTGATCACGGCGCCGGAGCGCTCCACGATGGAAAGCTCCCTGCCGTTTCGCCACAGCGCAAAGGGGCGTTTCTCGATGAGGCGAACGGAGACCGAATCGGGCAAGTGACGTCGTACTTCGGCGTCCGCCACCCAGGGCAGCATCAAGAGCCTTGCGCGGGCTTCGTCGGGACGAACCGAAAAGATGGAACCGCCCTTGCCGATGGCCAATGCCGCATAAGCGGCATCGGTCGCGGTGCGTTCTTCCCCCGCCAAGGTGATAGTGCGGACGGCAAAGCCCGCATCGGTGAAAGGCGCCACCATGGCGGCTTCCATCCGCCCCACAGCCTTAGCCACATGCCCCCCTGCGAACAGTCCGATCGCGGCTCCCGCGACGATGAGGATGAGCGTGAGCACCAGGATGGGCCGACGAAAGGCCAAGCGCCGTTCGCCCTCCGCCCGCGTTCCGGACTGTGCGCCCCGCTTTGCTTTTCGTTGCGCCCGCGTGTCGGCACGAGGTTCCGGCGCGCGCGGGAGGATTTTGCCGCGGCGTCCGCTGGCCGCCGATTTCTCGGACCGTGCGTCTCTCGCCTTCACCGACCGCATGAAGCGTCCTCCAGTATCCAGCGCACCAGGGCGCGGAAACTCATGCCTTTGTAAGCGGCCTGTTCCGGAACCAGCGAAGTGGACGTCATGCCGGGTTGGGTGTTGACCTCGAGCACGATCAGGCGATTGCGCCCGGCCGTGTCGTCATAGCGGAAATCGGTGCGCGAAACGCCGCGGCAACCCAGTGCCACATGCGCGCGCTCGGCCAACGCCATCGCTTCGTGGCGCGTGACGTCCGGAATCTTGGCAGGCACTACATGTTCCGACCCCCCGGGCGCGTATTTGGCGTCGTAATCGTAGAACTCCAACTGGGTCACGATCTCGGTGACCGCGAGGGCGCGGTCACCCATCACCGCAACCGTCAGCTCGCGCCCCGGCACATATTCCTCGATCATCACCTCATCGCCAAAATTCCAATTCGGCGAGGCAAGCGCCGCCGGGGGACGATTGTCGCCCTTGCGGATGATGTAGACCCCGACGCTGGAGCCCTCATTGAGCGGCTTCACCACATAAGGTGGTTCCATGGGATGATCGCTCGCGGCGCGATGGCGGTCGATCACGATGCTCGGAGCAACCGGCAAACCGGCCGCGCGGAAGGCAGCTTTGGCGCGCTCCTTATGCATGGCAAGCGCGGAAGCAAGCACGCCGGAATGGGTGTAGGGAATCTCCAGAATCTCGAGAAGGCCTTGCACACAACCGTCTTCGCCCCATCGTCCGTGAAGGGCGTTGAAGGCGGCATCGGGCTTGGTCGCCCGCAAGCGCTCGGCAAGGTCGTGACCGGCATCGATCTCCGTGACCTGGAATCCCTCCTCGCGCAACGCATTGGCACAGGCGCGTCCCGAGACGAGGCTCACCTCACGCTCCGCGGAGCGCCCGCCCAACAACACGGCCACATGTTTGAAGGCCGTCATGACGTCACGTCCTTGAGTGGCCGGCCGATGCGTTTGATCTCCCATTCGAGTTGGATGCCGAACTTCGCCTGCACACGCGCCCGAACCTCTTCGCCCAAGGCTTCAATATCGGTCGCGCTGGCGTTGCCCGTGTTGATCAGGAAGTTGCAATGCTTCTCAGAGACCTGGGCTGCCCCATGCATCAGGCCGCGGCAGCCGGCTTCGTCGATGAGCTGCCAGGCCTTGTGGCCGGGCGGATTCTTGAACGTCGAGCCGCCGGTCTTGCTGCGCACCGGCTGTGTGCTCTCGCGCTGCGCCACAAGCGCTTCCATGCGGGCACGGATCGCTTCGGGCTCTCCTTGCGTCCCTTGCAGAACGGCATCGACGAAAATCATGCCTTGGGGAAGCGAATGGCGGTAGGTGAATCCCATCTCGGCGGGCCCGAGCGTCACCAGGCGGCCGCGCGAATCCACGGCGCGCGCCTCGACAAAAACGTCCTTGATCTCGGTTCCATAGCAGCCGGCATTCATGGTGAGAGCGCCGCCGATGGTGCCTGGAATCCCGCGCAGGAATTCGAGGCCGGCGATTCCCGCATCCGCTGCCGCACGGGCAACCGCCGCATCGAGAGCCGCGGCGCCTGCGCGTATCATTGTTTCGCTGACCGGTTCGATACGGCCGAACGCGCCGGGAAGGCGGATCACCACGCCAGGAATTCCGCCATCGCGGATCAACAGATTCGAGCCGACGCCGATCACTGTCACCGGCACATCGGCGGGCTTTGCCGCTATGAAGGCACAGAGATCGTTGATGTCCGCAGGGCGCAAGAGAGTCTCCGCCGGCCCGCCGGCGCGAAACCAGACCAGATCCTTCAGGCTCGCCGTTTCGGCATAGGTGCCGCGTATGGCCGGCAGCGGCGATTGCAGGGAGGTTGTCACGGGTTGGCCTCCCGCGCTTTCAGCGCCGCTTCGAGCCCTGCCGCCCACCCCGTTATGGAACCCGCTCCCAGGCAGACGATGGCGCCCCCCGGCTGCGCAAGAGAGGCAACCAACGGAGGCAAATCATCGGCGCCATCGATCGCCAGGACGTGCTTATGTCCGTGCCGCTGCAAGCCTTCGATCAGCGAATCGCGGTTGATGCCTTCGATCGGCGGCTCGCCGGCGGCGTAGACCGGCGCAATGATCGCAGTGTCGGCGCTGTTCATGCAGGTACAGAACTGATCGAAAAGATCGTGCAGCCGCGTGTAACGATGCGGTTGCATGATCGCGATGATCGGTCCGGAAAAAGCCTGGCGCGCCGCCTTCAGCACGGCCGCGATCTCCACCGGATGATGGCCGTAATCGTCGATGATCGCCGCGCCCTTCCACTCGCCGACACGCGTAAAGCGACGCTTCACGCCGCCGAAGCCGTTCAGCGCGTTGCGGATCGCATCGGTTGCGACGCCGAGTTCGCGCGCAACCGCGATGGCGGCAATGGCATTGGAGACATTGTGCTCGCCCGGCATGGGCAGGCGCAGGTCGGTAAGCGTGATCTCCGTACCCTTGCGACGGTCGCGGAACACCGCGTCGAAATGCGAGGCGCCTTGCGAGAAGGTGACGTTCACCGCGCGGGCATCGGCCTGCGGGCTAAAGCCATAGCTGACGATGCGCCTGTCGCGGATACGCGCGATCATCGCCTGCACCTCAGGATGATCGGCGCACATCACCGCGAAACCGTAGAACGGAAGGTTCTCGACGAAGTTCTGGAATGCCATCCTCACTCTGTCGAAGTCGCCATAATGGTCCAGATGCTCCGGATCGACATTGGTGACGATGGCCACCGTCGCGGGAAGCCGCAGGAAGGTGCCGTCCGATTCATCGGCCTCCACCACCATCCACTCGCCGGCGCCAAGCCGCGCATTGGTACCGTAAGCATTGATGATGCCGCCATTCACCACAGTCGGATCGAGGCCGCCGCCATCGAGCAGCGCCGCCACCATGGTGGTGGTCGTGGTCTTGCCATGCGTGCCCGCGATGGCGACGCAGCGCTTGAGCCGCATAAGCTCGGCGAGCATTTCCGCCCGCCGCACGATAGGTAGTCCTGCTGTCCGCGCCGCGGCGAATTCGGGATTGTCGGGCTTCACGGCAGAGGAATAAACCACCACTTGGGCGTCACCGATATTTTCCGCTTTTTGGCCGATCGCGACCGGAATTCCCAACTCGCGCAGCCGCTTCACATTGGCGCTGTCGGCCGAATCGGAACCTTGCACGTGATAGCCGAGATTGCGCATCACCTCGGCGATGCCGCTCATGCCGATACCGCCGATCCCGATGAAATGGATCGCGCCGATCGAAAGCGGCACCCGCATGGCATCGGTTTGATGAGGCATCACGCTCAAGAGGACCTACCCTCCGCCAGATGTTCGGCGAGATCGGCGAGGCGTTCGGCCGCGTCCACCTGGCCAAGCGCTTTGGCGGCCGCGGCGCAGTCGCTGAGACGGTGCGGATTCGTGAGAATCTCCGTCAGCAGATGCGAGAGTCCGTCGGCGTCCAACGCGTCCTGGCGAATCACCCAGGCAGCACCGGCTTTATCCAGCACGGCGGCGTTGGCGGCCTGATGGTCGTCCATGGCAAAGGGAAAGGGGATAAGAATGGAAGGGCGGCCGATGACGGTGAGCTCGGAGAGCGTCGAAGCGCCGCTGCGCGCGATGACGAGATGCGCTGCCGCCATGCGCCGCGGCAGATCGGTAAAGAATTTTGCCACATGGGCTTTCAGCCCGGCGGCGCGATAGGCGCTCTCCACCATTGCCAGATCGTCGGCGCGAGCCTGTTGAGTGATGTCGAGCCGGTCCCGCAAATCTTGCGGCAAACGCGCCAGCGCCTGAGGCACCAGCTCCGACAAAGCGCGAGCTCCCTGGCTGCCGCCGAAGATCAACAATCGGATCGGCTCGCCCGGCGCGGGCGGAAAATAGGCCTCGCCCCTCAGCGCGGCGGCTTCGGGCCGCACCGGATTGCCCGTGAAGACCACGCGCGCCAAGTCCTTCGGCGCGAAACGCGCGAAGGGGAATGTCGCGGCGATCCTTCCCACCCTTGGCGCGAGCAGGCGGTTCACCCGGCCCAGCACCGCATTCTGCTCATGCAGTGCAGAGGGTACCCGTGCGAGCGAGGCGGCCATCATCACCGGCAGACTCGGATAGCCGCCAAACCCTACGACCGCGCGCGGGCGCAGGTTCACAAGCTTCATCAGCGCGGTGACGATGCCGAGGCCGATCACTCCGAATGCGGCAAACCTCCCCAGGAAAGAACGGCCGGCAAAGGTCGCTGCGGGTATGGTGGCGATCTCGGCGCCCGGAAACGCATTGCCGTAATTGTGGCCGCGCCCGTCGGTCATCACCACGACCCGCCGGCCGCGACGCATCAACTCTCCGGCCAGGGCCTGCGCCGGGAAAAGATGGCCGCCGGTCCCACCGGCCGCGAGCACGAAGGGCGCGTTCATCGCATCGCCTCTTCCGTCAGCGCGGGACGCTGCCGCGTCAGGCCAAGTGCAAACCCCAAGGTCAATGCCACCGCGAAGAGCGACGAGCCGCCATAAGAGATGAGCGGCAGGGTCATGCCTTTGGCGGGGAGAATCGAAAGCGACACCCCCATATTGATGAAGGCCTGAAGGCCGATGACCAACGCAAGGCCCGCCCCCGCCAGCTGAGCGAAGGGATCGCGCGACCGCGAGGCGCGCAGCAGCAGGCGAATCGTCACGACGCCGAACAGGACTGCGATCAGAACGCAGAGCGCGACGCCGAATTCCTCGCCTGCGACGGCAAAGATGAAATCCGTATGGGCATCGGGAAGCCGGTATTTGATCGTGCCCGAGCCAGGTCCAACGCCCGTGATGCCGCCAGCTTCGAACGCCTTGAGCGCCAGACCCGTCTGGTAACCGCCCGAATCCATGAATTGCGCGATCCGTTCGCGCACATGGGGATGAACGAGATAGGCGATGGTGGCAAGCCCTGCACCACCGGCCGCGAGGGCCGCGATCCAGTAATAGGCAAGTCCGGCAAAGAACAACATCGCGACGCACAGCGTGGTGAGCAGCGCCGTTTGCCCGACATCGGGTTGGAGCAGAAGAACGACAATCGCCGGTACAAGCATCGCGAGCGTCACGGCTTCGCCCGGAAAGCCACGCTTCAGTTTGTCGGCCAAAAAAGCGGCGGACAGAATTGCGAAGGCAGGTTTCAGGAATTCCGAGGGTTCAAGCTTCAAACCGCCCAATTCGAGCCATCGATGGGCGCCATTCACATCGACCCCGATAGTGAGCGCAAGGAAGGCGCCGATGAGAGCCAATGCAAACACGGCAGCGGCTGCGGCGCGCGCCTGTTTGAAATCCAGCAGAGAGGCGCCAATCAAGATGAAAAGGGCCGTGGCGGCGAAGGCAAACTGCTTCAGCGCATAAGAGAAATTCCCCGCCGAATTTGCATGCCCCGTCGCCGCGGGGCTTGCGGCAAACGCAAGGACCAGCCCGATGGCCATGAGCGCCAGGACAGCCATCAGGCTGACGCGGTCCACCGTCCACCACCAGCGGGCGAAACTGGAATTGTCGAGGCGCGAAAGAGTCATGCTGTGCCTGCGGTCCGAACTGCCGGGGTTTGTGATTCGATCATCGCTTTTACCATTTCGCGGAACATATCGCCGCGATGTTCGAAATCGCGAAACTGATCGAACGATGCTGACGCGGGAGAGAGCAACACGACCGGTTCCACGGCATCGCTGACTTGCGCATCCGCGTAGGCGGCGTGAAGCGCGCGCTCCAGTGTGTCCGCCTGCACCACGTCCACTTTCCCTGCGAGCGTCCGCCCGAATGCTTCGGCGGCTTCGCCGATCAGGTAGGCTTTGCGCAGCCTCGCGAAGTAGGGTTCCAGATCGGCGATGCCGCCTTCCTTTGGCTTGCCGCCTGCGATCCAGAAAATGTCGGAAAAGCAGGCCAGCGCTCGCGCGGCGGCGTCCGCATTGGTCGCTTTGGAATCATTGATGAAGCGCGTCCTGCCGATGCGCCCGACGTCTTCGATGCGGTGAGCAAGACCGGGAAACCGTGTGATCGCCTGCATGATCGCGCGAGGATCGCGCAGCCACCGGCGCAGCGCGGCATAGGCCAGCGCTGCGTTCTGCCAATTATGCGCACCGGGAAGATGGGTTGCCGCTTTGAGATCGCCGATTTCCGCGGCGGGCTGATCCCACGAATCATACAATTTGCCATCGATGACAAAGACGCCGCGGCCCAGGACCTTGCCCACCGAAACGGCAACGGCGCGTGAGCCGCGATGGGCGGCGAGCTTGGTATAGATGACCGCCGAATCGGCATCATCGACGCCGACCGCGACATAACCATCGGTCGCGGTCTGCAGGAGAAGCTTCTCTTTCACCGCTGCATAACCGGCCATGGAGCCGTGACGATCGATGTGGTCGGGCGAGAGATTGGTGAGCAAAGCCACGTCGGGGACGAGTCCCGGCGCGAGATCGATTTGATAAGAGGAGACCTCCAGCACATAGACCGTGTTCGGCCCGGGCGCCGCGAGATCGAGAGCGGGCCGGCCGATATTGCCGCCGACCTGCGCGTCCAGACCGCTGGCCTGCAAGATATGGCCGATCAGCGCCGTGGTCGTCGATTTGCCGTTGGTGCCAGTCACCGCAATGATGGGGGCGGCGCTTTTCGCCTGTCCCGGCGGCCGTATCGTGCGTGCGAACAACTCGACATCGCCGATCACTTCGGCGCCTGCTTCGCGCGCGTGGCGGACGATGGCATGCGGCTGGGGATGGGTCAGCGGCACACCGGGACTCAAGACAAGGGCGGACATCTTCGCCCACGGCCAACGCTCCCACGGCTCCGTCATGGCGCCTTCACCGGCCGCCATGAGGCGAGTGGATTCCTTGTCATCCCAGGCAAAGACCGAAGCGCCGCCGGCCTTCAGCGAGCGGATCGCGGAAAGTCCGGAACGCGCCAGGCCGAATACGCCGACAGTCTTGCCTCTGAACCCGGTGACCTCGATCATCGCCGCCTCAGCGCAGTTTCAGAGTCGAAAGGCCGACCAGCGCCAAGATCACCGAGATGATCCAAAAACGGATCACGATGGTCGGCTCGCGCCAGCCAAGCTGCTCGAAATGGTGATGGATCGGCGCCATGCGAAAGACGCGCCGGCCGGTGGTCTTGAAGGAGACCACCTGCACCATGACGGACACGGCTTCCATCACGAACAGTCCGCCGACGATCACCAGCACGATCTCATGCTTGATGGCGACCGCCGTCGCGCCCAGAACGCCGCCCAGCGCCAGTGAGCCGGTGTCGCCCATGAAGACCATGGCCGGCGGGGCATTGAACCACAGAAAGCCGAGTCCCGCCCCGATCAACGCTCCGAGAAGAATCGCCAGCTCGCCGGTTCCAGGGACGTAGTTGATCTGCAGATAATCGGCAAAGCGGATATTGCCGACGAGATAGGAGATCAGCAGAAACGTCCCCGCCGCAATCATCACCGGAACGATGGCGAGCCCGTCCAGACCGTCGGTGAGATTGACCGCGTTGGAGGAGCCGACAATGACCAGCGCGCCGAAGAGAAGGTAGCCCCAGCCGAGCTGCAGCAGGGCGCCTTTGACGAAAGGTATCGCCACCGCGCCGGTCAGCGGCGGTGCTTGCAGCCGCATCAGGAAGAACACCGCCGAGGCGGCCACCACCAATTGCACGAGCAGTTTCATCCGGGCGCTGATGCCGGCCGACGTGCGTTTCGTCACCTTCAGATAATCGTCCATGAAGCCGAGAAGGCCAAAGGAGAACGTGACCAGCAGCACGGCCCAGACATAGAGATTGGAGAGGTCCGCCCACAGCAATGTCGCCAGCACCAGAGCAACGAGGATCAGAAGCCCGCCCATGGTGGGCGTACCCTGTTTTTCGACGATATGGCGTTGCGGCCCGTCACTGCGGATCGGCTGACCCTTGCCTTGAAGCTGCTTGAGGCGGCGGATGAAAGCGGGGCCGATGACAAAACAGATGAGAAGCGCCGTCATCACCGAGCCGCCGGTGCGGAAGGTGAGATAGCGAAACACGTTGAAGACCCGGTAGTCGTCGGCCAGCGGCACCAGAAAATGATAGAACAAAGTTTCCCCCTAAGCCGTCGCGGCTTCGCGCGATTTCAGCGCATCGATGATGACCGACATGCGGCTTCCGAATGAGCCCTTGACCAGCACGACATCGCCCGCGCGCAGATTGCGCATCAGCTCCGGCGCGAGTTCGGTGGATTTTTCCGCGTAAGCGCCGCGGCTGTGCTCTGGCAGAGCCTGCCACAGAGCTGCCATTTGCGGTCCGCAGAGAAAGACGAGGTCGGCCGGAGCCGCAGCGATGTCCTTTGCGAGCGCACCATGCAATCGCGCGCTGTCCGCTCCGAGCTCCAGCATGTCGCCCAACACCGCGATCCGGCGCCCCTGTGATTTGGGACGCGTCTGTCCCAAAAGGCCGAGCGCCGCGCTCATCGAAGCGGGATTGGCGTTGTAGCTTTCGTCGATGATCTCGATCCCGCCCGCAGCAAAGCGCGCGCCGCGCCCCTTGAGAGCATTGAACTTCGCAAGCGCCGCTGACGCTGCTTTCACATCTGCTCCCAATTCCCGCGCCGCGAGGAGCGCCGCTATCGCGTTCATCGCGATGTGTGCGCCAGCCGCACCGATCGAGAAGGCGATGCGTTTCCCGCCTAGCTCGGCGAGTATCTTCTGTCCTTCGCCCTCGCCTTGCGCGGAAACAAGACGCGCATCGGCGCGGTCACGCGTTCCGAAGGTGAGAATCCGCTTCACGCCCGCGGCATGTGCGTGCGCCTTCAGACGATCCACTTGCGGATTGTCGGCGGGAAGGATCGCAGCGCCGCCCGGTTCCACGCTTTCGAAGATCTCGGCCTTGGCGTCGGCAATCGCTTCTACCGTGCCGAAATATTCGAGATGGGCGGGCGCGATCGTGGTGATCAGCGCCACATGGGGACGAACAAACGCGTTCAGCGCGCGGATTTCGTCGGCATGGTTCATGCCGATCTCGAAGACGCCAAAAGCGGCGTCCCGCGTCATGCGCGCCAGGCTCAGCGGAACGCCCCAATGATTGTTGTAGGAAGCCGCCGAGGCCGCGACCTGCCCCGCATTGCTCAGCATCAAGCGCAGCATTTCCTTGGTGGTGGTCTTGCCGGCGCTTCCCGTGACGGCGGCAATTTTCGCAGGCGAGCGAGCTCGCGACGCGCGGCCCAAATCTTCCAGACCTCTCTGGGTGTCCTCGACGATCAGAAGCGGGGCGCCTGAGGCGACGCCATCCGGTACGCGACTGACCAATGCGGACGCCGCACCCTTTTCCAACGCAGCGGCGACAAAGCCATGGCCGTCGCGAGAGTCACCCTGCAATGCGACGAAAAGATCGCCGGGTGCGATGCTGCGCGTGTCGATGGAGACGCCGTGAGCCGACCAATCGCGGTTTGCCTTCCCGCCCGTGGCGCGGGCGGCTTCGTCCGAGGTCCAGAGGGGCGCGCGCGCGCTCATGCCGGTTCGTCCAAGGCAGTGCCGCCTGAGGCTCGCGCAGCTTTCACTGCCTCAGCGCGATCCGAAAACGGCTGCACGTCCGTACCGATGATCTGGTAATCCTCGTGACCCTTGCCGGCGATGACAAGCGCATCCTCCGCACCAAGCGCCGCGACGGCGCTGGCAATCGCTTCGGCGCGATTCCCGATCTCGCGCGCCCCCGGCGCCGCCACCATGATTTCGCCGCGGATCGCGGCGGGATCCTCCGAGCGGGGATTGTCGTCGGTGACGATGACCGCGTCGGCGTAGCGGGTTGCAGCCTGGGCCATCAGTGGACGCTTACCGCGATCGCGGTCACCGCCACAGCCAAAGACGATGTGCAGCCGGCCTTTCACATGGGGCCGCAAAGCCCTCAGTACCGTTTCGATGGCATCGGGGGTATGCGCATAATCGACATAGATGGCCGCGCCTTGACGCGTGCGCGCCACCAGTTCCAACCGGCCCGGCGCGCCTTTGAGTTTCGCGAGCGCGGCAAACACTTCGTCGGCCGTGCCTCCCAAGCCCAAAGCCAGACCCGCAGCGACCAGAGCGTTGGAAGCCTGGAACGACCCAGCCAAGGGCAACGCGATAGTGTGATCCCGCCCGGCGTAGCGCAGCGTCAGATCCTGCCCACCCGCATGGGCTAAGCGCTTCACCAGCCTCAGACTCTCGCCGCGTTCGCCGACGGTGAGTATGCGCAAGCGCCGCTTCTCGGCCGCCGCGAGGAAATCGCCCGAATGATCCGCATCGACATTCACCACCGCGACGCCGCCGTCTTTCACCAGCTCGCGGAACAGACGAAGCTTGGCCGACAGGTAATTTTCAAAGCTCGCATGGTAATCGAGATGATCGCGCGTGATGTTGGTGAAGCCGGCCGCAGAAATCTTCACGCCATCCAAGCGGTATTGATCCAGGCCATGGCTGGATGCCTCAAGCGCCAGATGATCGACGCCTTCCTGCTTCAGCCGCGCGAGCTCGGCGTGGAGCCGCACCGGATCCGGAGTCGTGTGGCCGAGGGTAACATGTCCGGATGGCGCGTCGATCCCGACCGTGCCGAGGCTCGCCGCGGGGCGGCCCTGAAAGGCCCATATCTGGCGCAAGAACGCAGCGACGGAGGTCTTGCCGTTGGTGCCGGTCACAGCGGCGATGCAGGACGGCTGCGCCGCATAGAATTCGGCGGCAAGCTCGGCCAGGCGCAACCGCGGGTTAGCCGCCGCGATAAAGCGCACGCCCAGGCCCTTAGCCTGATCCGCCACGGCTTGGGTACCCAGAACCGCTACGGCGCCGCGCTTCACGGCGTCCTCAATGAATCGGGCGCCGTCGGTTTTGGAACCGGACAGCGCCGCGAACAGATATCCCGGTCTCACTTCGCGGCTGTCGGCCGCGAGTCCGCGGAATTGCTGCACGCCCATTGTCACGATTGCCGCCACTTCCACGCCCACCCAACATTCGCCCGTGATTATGGTTCCATTGTGAAGAACTCAGGGATTCGCCGCGGCAAAGGTGTCGTTGCGGTGGACGCCCAGAAGCGGCGCGATGCGGGCAATGACACGCCCGACCGCGGGTGCCGCCGTCGCCCCGCCGGTGGCAAAACCCCCACTTTGCCTGTTGCCATGGGGCTCATCGAGCATCAGGAAAACCAAATATTGCGGGTCATTGATCGGGAACACGCCACAAAAGGACGAAATCAGTTGGTGATGGGCGTATGAGCCGTTTGCGGCCTTTTCCGCCGTTCCGGTTTTCCCGCCAACATCATAACCCAGCACATCGGCTTTGGTGCCCGTACCATCGGTCACCACGAGCCGCAGCAGCTCACGCATGGTGCGGCTGGTCTCCTCGGAGATCACGCGCTCGCCGTTCTGGACCTCATCATGCTTAAGGAATGTCGGCCGGATGAGCGTGCCGCCATTGGCGACGGCCGCGGCGGCCGCGGCAAAGCCCAAGGGGTTAACGGAGATACCGTGGCCATACGCGATGGTCGCCGCTTCCACGTCTTCCCAATGACGGGGGTAAAGCGGCGAAGCGACTTCCGGAAGCTCGGTCTTTAACGGTTCCAGAAGACCCAGCTTGCGCAGGAACGGCTTCTGCTTGATGGGGCCCGACCGCATCTCGATCTGCGCCGTGCCGATATTGGAGGATTGCGCGAACACCATGGCGGCAGAGAGCGTCGATCCCAACCGCTCGAAATCATGGATGAGATAATGGCCGAGCTTCAAACCGTTCCCGATGGAGATGGGCTCGTCCAGGCGCACCGTCTTTTCTTCGACCGCCTGCGTGAAGGCGAAGATCTTGAAGATCGAGCCCAGCTCATAGACGTCCTGCGTCATGCGGTTGCGGATGGAATCCCCGGGCTCTAACTTTCGCATATTGGGTTCGTAGTCGGGCATCGAGGCGAGCGCCAACACCTCCCCAGTACGGACATTGAGGACAATGCCGCCGGCGGCCTTGGTGTGGAAGGCGCGCGCGGCCTCTTGGATTTCGCGCTCCAACACATATTGGACCCGCATGTCGAGCGAGAGCACGATCGGCGCGGCACCGCGCGGCCCGCGCACGCGGTCCTCAAGCCCAAGCTCCAGTCCCGAAACACCGTGATCGTCGGTATCCACCTGCCCCACGGCGTGCGAGACGATGCGACCGCTGGGATAAAAGCGCTTATAGCCGTCCTCGAAATTGAGTCCCGGAAGACCGAGACGCATCACCGCGTCGCGGCGATCGGGGGTGAGACCGCGCTGCACCAGAATATAGCCGCGCTTCGGAGCGAAGACGGCCTTCAGATGGGCTTCGTCCGCGCCGGTCGCCTGGGCCAAATTATGGGCCGCCTCATTGGTGTCCCACAGCGCAGCCGGCATGGCGTAAAGATCGCTGACCGGCAGATCGCGCGCGATCAGCACGCCATTGCGATCCACCAGATCGGCGCGCATCGGATGGACGACCGCCGCTGCGATGGCTGTTCGCGGCCCGGCGCCAAACACCATCACATCGACAAGACGCGCGGCCACGATGCTGAAAGCCGTGGCGCAGAAAATGGCGGCCAGAGCGATCCGGCTGCGCACAAGCGAGGGTGCTACCGGCCGCGGCTTCATAGGCTAGGTCCCCGTGTGGATGAGAGCAAAGGATTCGCCCGATGGCGCGGGCGGCAATTGCGGCGCGTCACCCGATGCTTGCGCCGGGAGTTGCGGCAGCGGTTGCGGCACGACCGCTTTGGCGTTGCGGATATCGCCTTCCGGCGCGAGCGGTGGATTCTTCTGCGGCAATTGGGTGAGCGAAGAGAGCAGTGCCGCGGGCTTGTCGGACAGGTCGAGATGGCGTCCCACCAGGGCTTGAATCCGTCCCGGCTGGGTAAGCCGCGCCCATTCCGCGCCAAGCACCGTCAGCGCATCGTTTTCCCGAACGATCGCCGCGCGCGTCGCTTTCAAATCCGCCGCGGCAACGCGGGCCTCCTCGGCGATGCGATAGAGCCCAAGGCAGACAAGGCCCGTCATGACGATGAAGGCAAGATTGAGCGTGCGGATCATGCGTGCTCTCCAGCAATGCGAGGCGGGGAATTCCAGGCGGGGGTTTCGGTGCGCTCAGCGCCGCGCAGCCGTGCGGAGCGCGCCCGAGGGTTGCCGCGCACTTCGTCGAGCTGCGGCGCTTGCGGATTCTTGCCGACCGGCGTGAAGGTCGGTGCGTGTTTGGGTGCTTGGGAGGGAACATGACGGGAGCCATGGCCCACGCGTCCGGTTCGCTCGTTAAGGAAATGTTTGACGATGCGGTCTTCCAGCGAATGGAATGCGACCACGGCCAGGCGGCCTTTCGGATTGAGAACGCGTTCGGAGGCTTCGAGCCCCGCCTCAAGCTCGCCGAGCTCGTCGTTCACCGCGATGCGCAAGGCCTGAAAGCTGCGCGTGGCGGGATGGATTTTCTGCGCGCCGCGTCCCAGCACGCTTTCGGCGATCTCGGCCAATTCGCGCGTGCGCGTGATCGGGCGTGCGGCGACGATGGAGCGGGCAAGAGCCTTGGCGCGCTTCTCCTCGCCATATTTGCGCAAAATATCGATGAGCGCGTCTTCGGAAAGCGTGTTGACAAGATCGGCCGCCGTCTTGCCCTGCGTGTCGTCCATGCGCATGTCGAGCGGCCCGTCGGCGCTGAAGGAGAACCCGCGCTCCCCTTGGTCGAACTGGAACGACGACACGCCCAGATCGAGCGCGACCCCATCCGCTTTCGCGATGCCTTGCGCGTCGAGCAGCGCATCCATTTCCGAGAACCGTCCGTGAATCAGCGTCAGCCTGCCGTCAAATTTTTGCGCCAGGGTCCGGCCCCGTGCGATCGCGGCGGCATCGCGATCGATGCCGAAGACCTTGCAGCGCGCCCGCGACAACAGCGCCTCGGAATAACCGCCGCCGCCGAAGGTGCCGTCGACATAGATCGCATCGTCGCGCGGCTGGAGGATCGCCATGACCTCTTCGAGCATCACCGGCATGTGTGCGCCGCTCATGACGCACCTCCGATGCGAGTCGCGCGCGCCCGCGCAATGCGTGCGAGCCGGACCGGCTCGAAGCGCTCCGGTTCCCAGATCTGGAATTTCTGGATCATCCCGACAAAGGTGACGCGGTCCTTGATCCCGGCATGGGCGATGAATTCTTCCGGGAGGCGCACCCGCCCTTCATCGTCGAAATTCAGAAGCTGGCTTTCGCCGACGACCGCCTGGGCTTGCGCGTCGTAATCCTCGCTGAACAGAGGATCGACCGCGCCCATACGCGCCTGAAAATCCGCGAGCAGCGTCTCGCCGAAGCCTTCCAGCGAGGGGCTGACGAAGGAGGGAAAGCAATAGAAACCGCGCAGGTTCTGCTGGGAGAGGATTTGGCGGAACGGCGCCGGCACACTGACGCGGCCCTTGGCATCGAGCTTGTTGACGGTGGTGGAAACGAACGGTTGCACGATAGGTGCTTTGCATCCCCTGACACCCATGCGACGCGAACGGCCCTCCCGGAAGACCGATCCGCCACGCGGCGACGCATGGGATGACATGGGTTAGCATGGGAAAACATGGGTAGTCAACGAAAAGATCAAAGAAATTATGGACTTGGAGGTGCTCACTACATTTGGATTCGTCTTAACCTCCGAACACTAATTTCCTAGAACGAAACGTCAACGGGGCAATAATACAGTAACCAGGGTAAACGAAACCCTAATCGTATCGTTCTATATTTGTTCTGTCATG
>Ga0193699_10000563_pt1 | contig 15816 bp, 17 predicted proteins | sample L3c2metaG_FD_160095 | JGI IMG/M metagenome (GOLD analysis project Ga0193699, IMG submission 160095) | Soil microbial communities from a riparian zone of the East river system, Colorado, United States - L3c2 | ecosystem: Environmental > Terrestrial > Soil > Riparian zone | place: USA: East... | reverse complement strand
GGTCGCGAAGGGCTGCACTGAGACGGGCGGCGCCGGCGCGACTTGAGTTGACGGGGAGAGGGCGGGCTCGGGCGATGTGCGTGCTAGCTGCTCAAAAGGCGCAAGCGGCCGTACAGCAAGCTGTTTTTGGGCGAGACCGGCTTCAGCGGCTAGCCGAGCCGGCACGGGAATGACGGGTGGCGGCTGCGCCATTTGCCGGTCCGAGCTAAGAACGTAATAGCCGGAATAGATCAGCACAGCGATCATCAGTCCGGCGATAATGCTATGGGGCAATTTGCGCTCGGGCGGAGATAAGAGGCCGATAAAGGACTCCTCGGCATCGCCGCCCTCGGCAAGCTCGGTCTCCGGATCTTTGCGCTCGGGGGGAAGCAAGGGACCAATATCCGGCAGCTTCGCGTCGGGTCCGGCCATTTCGGCCCTCAGGCGAGATACAAACGTTTCGGCATCGAGCCCAAGATAGGCTGAATAGCTCCGCACGAAACCGATCGCGTAGACGCGGCCAGGCAAGTCTTCGAAGCGGCTCGTCTCTATAGCGATCAAATGGTGCGGAGGAATTTTGGTCTCGCGCCAGACATCCATCAGCGTTTTGCCGCTGCGCTGACGCGCCTCGCAGAGATCTTGTCCGACACTTTCCGGGGGCACATCGGCATCGGCCGGTGTTTTGTGTGGATCCGGGATCGGCCGCTCCCATTCGCCGCCACTATCCTGCGTTAGTCGTATGGCGTTTGCCATCCTCCACCCGTCGCCTTTCCGCTCCCTTGTTGGCGATGTCGAGCAGCGCGCGCCGCCGGCATCCAATGCGGCGCCACTACGATTTGACGAATGCTTGACCCTTATCCGCTTATAGATATCAGAAGTTGGCACTCGGCCGCTGAACGCCGGATGAATAGGCCGTTAATCCAGATCAACAATCGCGAGTTGGAAATGCGCTGACCGGCTTGAGCGCAGCAATTATCGTTGCACGGGCTCTGGGTCTGCCGCGAGCCTCTGTCCGCTAAGGTTCTCCGAAAAAGCCTGTCAGCTCATCTCAGAAGTCCGGCTTGTCGGCAATCGGGGGATGCTCGATCCCTTCGTGCTGGCCTTGGGATGCGTTCTCCGCGCAAATCCGCTCGTCCCAGGGTTCCTGGGTGCGCCGGTAGGTGACATTGCCAGACCATGGCGTGGTGTAGGTGTTCGGATCCTCTATCGTCACCTGGATTTGCAGGCCCTTCTTGTAAGCGGGGACGAAGGACGTGTTGCCTTGCTTGCCTCCGAGGCGGCCTGCCGTTTGCTCATGGCGTTCCTGGGCCACTCGCGCGTCTTCGTCATCGATCAGGCGATAGCGCTCGATCACATGCATGGCTTCGCTCTGCAGCGTGCCGAACCGGTCCACCATGGTGTAGGGCCCGAGCTTGATGCCGATGGTATCGACGACGAGTGCGTCGCCTTCATAATGCCCAACGGAATCCCCCATTGGCGACGGCTCCAGACGCGTCGGATGGGCTGCGTTCAAGCGTATATGGCGGACTTGAACGTCCTGGCTGTAGATGAGGGTGACATCGGTCTTCGTCGGCAGAACCGTCACGCGCTGCTGCATTGCCAGAACATAAGGCGGCGAATAGGTCGCGCATTGGTTCGAAGGGTCGAGGATGTCGTGACCGCTCGCCGATGCTTCCCCCATGCGCTTTACGACTTCCGCTGCATGGGGCTTGAGTATCGGGTTCATGTAGTCGCCGACCAGCGGGATGGGATCGCCACCGCCAGTGGTTGGGGTGCTTGCATCCCTTCCCACGCGCCTCAGATTGCGTATCGGGCCGGGACCCGACGTCGGCGTTTCGAGATTAAAGGCGTTCCGCCCCCATATGCCCGAAAAGTCCGGAATTGGCGAGGAGCTATCGGCAGAAACGGGAATGGCGACCGCCGTCAGGATCAGTGTCGCGAATGCGCGTGCAACATTCATCGCCATGTCAGCCTTCAGTGGACTGCGGGAGGCATGACGCCTCCTGCAGCAAATTTTCCGCGGCCGGCGGAACTGGTCAGCGCTGCAACGAAGTCTTTGACTGCCGGGGACATGGTGTTGCGATGCCAGAGCGAAAAATCCGTGGTCAGGGCAAACTCTTTGGGAAACGGTCCCGCCAAGGCGTCGGGGCTCGCCTGCAGAATCTCGCTGGATTGCGATACGCCGAGATCGGCTTTTTCTTCGAGGACAAGACGCATGGTTTCGACGCCGTCACTGGCGAACGTGGTTTTCCTTAAGACTTCGTCCTTCACACCCAATGCTTCGATCACCTTCATGAAGTGAGTCCCGACCGTCGCCCCGCGGGCGGGATCCGAAACGGCGATGCGCTTGGCGGCGAGCAGCGCCGCCTTCAATTTTTCCGGGCTGGAGACATCGGGTTTCACGGATTTCGGAGGCACCGCCACGCCGGCGACCGTGCTGCCCAAGAGGGTGCTCGCACCATCCCGGAGCGTACCCGTGCTTTCCGCGTTCCGGATCAGCGGCACCGTCGTGATCAGCAATGCCGCTTCGGGGTCGGCCCGAAACCTCTGTTCCGTGGCGCCGGCCGTATCGAAAACGAGCGTGACCTTGTTGCCTGTCGTCTTTTCGTAGTCGGCAGCGATGGCGGTGAGGGGAGTCTTCGCGACGGCCGCGGCGTAGATTTTCACATTTTCTCCTTTCGCAGGCTGCGCGGACAAAGGGCCCGCCGCCAGCGCCGAAACGAGCAAAAAACCGATTGCCATCCTTGTCTTCACAGGTGCCTCCATGCGCAGCAAAACCATTATCGCCAGGATATCCGAACAATTTCGGATCCGGGCAAGTTTTAATCTGCCTCAGAAGTCCGGCTTCGCGGCCGTGGGTATCGGCTCCACATCATAGCCGAACCACGCCGCGTTGTTTTCGGCGCAAGAGGCCTCCGCCGGCGGGCCGTTTCCCGACCGCTCATAATGCTGGCGCGCGGTCCACGGCATGGTAAAAGCGCCGACATCATCGACGCGCACCCTCGCCTCGATCGCCTTGCCGCCATTCACGAGCCGGTAGCGTTCGACGACATGCAATTTGGTGGTGTGCGGCGTGCGGTAGGAATCGACAAAAGTCCTGTCGTTGAGACCGATGGTGTCGATCACCAGCGTGTCGCCATTCTCATAATGACCGACGGATTCTCCGAACCAGGACGGGATAGGATTGGCTGAATGCTGCGCATCGAGATAGACGTGCCGCACCATGTGATCTTCTTCCCAGATCATGGTGACTTGCTTCGGCGTCTGGAGGAAATAGACCGGCCGCACGGGATAGAGCAGCCAGCCGGGCACGCCAATCGGCCAACACCGTTCCTTCGGCGTGAAGTCGGGTTTGCCGGAAAGGGCGCGTTCGTTCTCCTTGCGCAGCGCTTCCTTGACCCAGGGCTGCAGGATCGGGTTGCTGAGGTCCGCGACCCGATAGGTCGGCTGTTTCCCGTCACGCCGCGCCGCGCCATCGTCGACATGGGGATGCGCGGGATCGTTGTCCACCGGCCCCGGTCCGCTTTCCGGCGGAAGGAAATCCTGGCCCGTGGGGTTTATACCCTTGGGATCGCCTGCAATCCAACCGGTCCGGCTGTCCGGCGCAAAATTCGGTATCGCGGAAATCTCCGCGGCCGACGATGGACCAAACAACGCAGCAGTGCACACGAGCGCCAGAAGTGTGCCGCCCCATCGGGAATCGCTTGCCGGCGCTCGCTTACGCATCAAGGTTCCGCTCACTTGCGCTCGTGGCATCATCTTCAGAAATCCGCATTTGTCGCCCTGGGGATGGGAATCAAATCTTGCTGCGGGTCTTGTTTGGGTGCAAAGGCTTCGCCCTCGGCGCACACAACTTCGCGCAGCGGTTCGTCGGTCTTCTTATACCGCTGGCTTGCCGACCATGGCATGTTGAACGCGCCCGGGTCATCGACGGTGAAGTTTACTTCCAGCGTTGCTCCGCCATCGATCACACGGTAGCGCTCGACCACATGAAGCTGATCGGTGTGCGGGGTCTGGTAGTAATCCGTCGCCACTTTTGTCGTGATGCCGATCGTATCGACAACCAGCGTGTCGCCTTCATATCGCCCAACCGACTCTCCATACCAGGACGGCGTGATGCGAGCCGAATGAGGTTGGTTCATGGTGACGTGGCGGAATTGGTGATCGCTCTGGTAGAGGAACAGCACCTCCTTGGCCGTCTGCACGATGAACATCGGGTTGACGCGCAGGAGGATCGCGCCGGGGACACCCGCAGGTCGGCACCGTGCGATGGGTGTGTATTGGACCTTGCCGGCCAAGGCATCCTGGTTGAATTTTCGCAGCTCGTCTTTGACCCACGGCATCAGGATCGGATTGGTGAGGTCAGCAACGCGCGCGGTCGGTCGCGGCCCGTCGCCATTACCAAAATAGGGATGGGCGGGATCCCAGGTGACCGGGCCCGGCCCGCTCGGCGGAAGAATGAAATCATTGTGATTGTTAAGCCACGCCGCACCGCCCGACGAAAGATCGGGTATCGTCCCTGGCTCGGCGGACATAACCGGCGACGTCAAAACGCATGTCGCGATAGATACGGCCGTTGCGAACCCAGAACGTCTTCCTGAAACCACGCGCATGTTCCCTCGCACCAGAAGTCCAAATAGTCTATCACGCTTACCAAGCGCGCGATGACCGGCAAAGGGACAACCCGGCTCGGCCGTGGCAACAAGCGGGAAGGCCCATAGCAACCGAGTTTGTCAGTGCTCGGCCAATTCGTCATGGGCGATCTGTTCGAGTTTGCGGATTACGGCGGGATCGAGAGACAGTTCGCCAATCGAGATTTCGTGAATCCCAACGCTCAAGGGGTCGCGGCCCGTCACGCGTCCGAACACCAAAAGCGCCTCCAGATAATATCCGTAAGTGCTGGCGTGATAATTGTCGGTGGCCCAGAGATCGATCTTACCGGCTGAGATGCCGTCATAGGGGTTGGTATCGGCAAGACCGCTGTCCATTGCGCGGTTCCACGCGAGACCAGCGGGAACAACTCCGGCAATCCCCGGTGCCTTCTGAGCGGCAAGCCGGTAACCGGCATCGACATCCTTGCCCATCTGCGCGATCGGCTTTCCATACCAAGGCGTGCGCGCGGGATAGGTCATGTCGGCACGGCTCCAGGTCGCGGTGAGATAGATTTTCACATCCGGATTGCGGCCGTGGAGCATGTCCGAAAAGACTCCGGCGTATTTCACGAGAAGCCCAGGATCGCCCGCGTGATGTTGGTCGAGCGTGCTGTAGCTTTGCAAGACAACCTCGTCCCATTTGCGGTCGAGGAGCGGACGCTTCTCAGCATAGTGGTAGTCGAGTCCCACGCCGGGCACGGTTTCCAGGCTGACGTCGTAATCCAGGCCCGCTTGGGTCGCGAAAGCCTTGAACAGAGCCGGGACCCCGCCAACGCCGGTCTTATTCAGGTCGACGACCGTATTCGCCTTGTAATTCTTGACCGTGGAGAGTTCGCCATAGGTGAAACTGTTGCCGACAAAGAGAATCGACTTGGCAAAAACGGGCTGCGATACGGCGAGCATCGCGAGAGCGCCGAGAATGATGAACCGTTTCACGCTTTGTCCTTCCTTTTGGCTTTGCTGCTCAGCCGGATAATACCGGCACCTGTGAGGCCAGCTGCGCACCGTCCAGAGCTTTATTTCTCGCAGTGAAGATTCCATAAAAAGCAATCCAGATGTAACACGCCGCTGGGACAAGAAGGGCGAGGCTCAACCCGACCGAATCGGCAACCACGCCGGTGGTGAGCGGCACAATCGCGCCGCCCACTATTGCCAAACAGATGATGCCTGACGCCTGTGGCGTTCGATCGCCCATACCCTCGACCGCCAGGGCAAAGATCGTGGGAAACATGATGGAATTAAACAGGCCGACCGCGAGAATCGTCACAGCCGCTACGACGCCGACGGAAAGGCTTGATGTTGTCGTCATAACGAAAGCTCCGCATGCGCACAGCGTAAGAACCAGAGCGGGGTTTGCCTTGCGCATGATGCCCGCGCCGATAAACCGGCCGACCATTGCCAGGCCCCAATAGATTGACACCAATGTGCCCCCCATTTGCGCTGCCGCGGACAAGGTGCTGCCCAGCATGAGATAGTTGGCCATGCTGCTGCCGATCGAAACTTCCGCGCCGACATATAAAAAGATCGATACGACACCAAACATAAGACGTCGGTTGTTCAGCAGTGCCATATGACCCTTTTTCGCCAAAGGCGGTGCGGTATCGTGCACCCAATGCCGAACGCTCCAGCACACAATTGCCATGACAATGAGGACCGCTGCGATGATCAGAAATGGCATTTGAAAAACGTGAGCCTGCTCCCGCCTCGCCATTTCCAGCGCCTGCGCCGACAGCTTGCTTGCGTCGGGAACAGCAAGACCGTTGGCCAGAATAAATGATGCACCAAATATCGGCCCGACGGTGGTTGCCAGGGAATTGAAAGCCTGGGCAAGGGTCAAACGGCTTGGTGCGCGCTGTGGGTCACCCGCACCCGTCGCCAGAGGATTGGCGGCAACCTGCACAATCGTAACACCGGAAGCCAGGATGAACAGCGCCAGCAAGAACCCCGGATAGACACCCGCGTTGGCCGCAGGCGTGAACAACAGGCAGCCAAGTGCCATCACCAACAGGCCAACGGCAACGCCCCGCAGATAACCGATGCGGCTATGCAGCCACGCGGCCGGAAGGGAAACGAGGAAATAAGCGCCAAAGAAGCAGAACTGGGTGAGCATCACTTCAGCATAGGAAAGCGCGAATGTCGCTTTGAGTTTTGGAATGATGGTATCGACCAAAACCGTGCAAAACCCGAAGGCGAAGAACAGCGCCATCACCAACCCGATGATTCGGGCCGAGCCGTCTTTGTTATTGGCCATTTGCACGCGCGTGAAGCTGCATCATCATATCTTCCGTTATACGCCAGAGCGCACAGGTCACGTAACCGCCCTGCAACAGTGACGTGCCGGTAGGACGGAAGGTTATTTTTTCACAATGTGGCGCGATATCAGCCTCTCTCAACCGCGTCCCAATTCCGCGCATCCAGACGGTATGCTATCGTTCAACTCTACGTTGGCCCAGCAGGACGCGGGCGAAGGGGAGGAGCTCTTCTATGTTCAAGCACCACGCCATCTGCGCTGCGCTGGTTTCGTGCGTGCTCGCGCCCTTTCTGCAGGGAGCCGCGCCCACGCAACTTGGCGAGATTATCGGTGACGATGTTTATACGAATTGCGAATATCGTGTTGCGGCCCAATTCCCGAGCGAACCGAAGTTCCGCGACATCACCTATCGCGACGGCGCCCGCACCGCGCCGGCGCGGCAGTTCTATGTCGAGCGGTCGATCGGCCCGCTCAGCGTCACCGTGGTCCATTTCTCCGACGGACTCGACGTGGACAAGCAGGCTATCAGCAACGCCGCCGAGACCTTGCGCCGTCGCGGAGAGGTTCGCTTCGACTTCCCCGTGTTCTACGACGATGCGGTGTCAGCTCGCATTCCCGGACGCCAGCTCCAAATCGCCTTGAAGGACGGACACTTCCTTAACGGCAGTGTCTACATGGCGGATCATCGCCTTTACGTCACGGAGGCGATCGCGGAGCCGAACGATTTTCCGGCGTTGCTGTTCTCGCAGTCGGTCTCGCTCATCGACGAGAACGGCACCGATCTCGACACCAACCCGGTCACGCTAAACAGCAACACCCCCGGAACCAGCGCCGGTCTTCCGTCGCGCCAATATGACTGCTCGCGCATAAACCGGCGTAAGTGATCCATTCGCTGAATCGGGCATTCGGCGGCGCGTTCCAAACCGTGATAATGTGAATCCCACGAAAAACGGGAGGCTTCTCATGCATGCGAAACGCGCATCGTTTATCGGCGCTGGTCTGTTGAGCTTGTGCGTTCTCGTGCCTGCCGTTGATAGCGCGCAAGGCGCAAGCGAGGCTCGAACCGGCAAACCGGTCATGATCACGCGGTTTTTTACCGGGCCGGACGGGCTGACCCACGCCGAGGAAATCGATGCCAAGATCGCTCCAGGCGGTGGCGTCTATAATTTGCTCGCCAATTCCGGCGCGCAGATTCGCAGGACGCCTCCCGGCCGCGAGAACGGCTATCACACGGCGTCACGCCGCCAATATGTGATCACCCTGAGCGGCCACGCAGAACTCGTATTGTCCGGAGGACAAACGATTCAAGTGGGGCCTGGCAGCATCGAATTGGCGGAAGACCTGACCGGCAAAGGTCACATCACCAGAACGGTTGGGACGGAAGATCGCATCGCCATCCTCATCCCGGTTTCTGGTCAGCCGTAGATCGTTATCCAGCGCGGGCGACCTACTCGGCCGCTGCTTCGGCGACGATCGCCTTGCCGCGCTGTGTCTGCAGGTACCCGTCGGTAAAGCGCAATACCTGAAAACCGCCGGCATCGCCGACGATCCAGAGATTCAACTCCTGCCCTTTCCCGTCAGCGGCAGGAACTTTGACAAAGCGCGCCAAACCGGCTTGCTTTTCGACGGTTCGATCGACGCCCGGCGACCAGCTGCCGGATCCGGGAAGAAAGGCCTTTCGCGGAGCCGGCCCCTTCCAGTACGCGATCTCTACAGGGTGGAGGGGATCGCGAATGTCGTAAACCCGGGTGCCTGTACCTCTTGAACCGCAAGCGGCCATCGTCGGATTTATCGGACGATCTAAAGCGCATCTTTCCGTGGAATAGTCGAGGGGTCCGCCGCCGGCCTCTGGCGGCTCAGCAAGGAATTTCGTGCAGTTCTTGGGGTCATGCACCTCGAGCATGATCTTGGAGACGATTCTAGGGTTCGTCTCGTCGGTTATGTCGATGACATTCGAATACCCGTACGGTGACGCTCCGCGGGCACATGCCGCCGCCAGACGCCCAACGCCTGCTTGCCCGCCGGACTCGTCGGTACTGATGAGGTACGACCGCCCGTGGGAGAAGAAGGGGAGTATCTGTTCGGCTTGCCCTTGATCATCCCAGAAGAGTTTACTGACGATTCGGATTTGTGGATTGGGACGACGGGACTGAATGTCGCTCACGTCCAGGATTACCAAGCCGTCCGGTCCGAACGAAGAATTGTCCGGCGGAGCGCCGAAGTTGCCCGGTTGCCCGGCGTACAAACGTGTGCCGTCCTTGTTGGTGCTGACGTCGTGCGGCCGGCCATCACCGGTGAACGTCCAGCTGAAGAGCCACTTGGCATTGTTCGGGTTGGTCACGTCGATAATCGGCAGGATGCCGCCGACGCCTCGAAACTGCTGGCCAATGTAGTAGGTCTTTCCGTCATCGGCCCAGCCGCTCATGTGGCCAAAGCTTTTGGGCACCGTGATGCTGGAGGCCAGCCTCGGATGGGCGCAGTCCCCGTTTAGGTCATAGACAGCGAAATTCGGCCCGTCGCTTTGCGCCAGCCCGAGGAGCCCGCGCGCTTCGTTCACCTTGTTGCTTTCGTGCGGACTGAGCCCCGCCGGAGTGTCGGCGAGATACGCGGTCGCCTGTGGATTCTTGGGATTCGAAACATCGATCACCACGATACCGGGGTGCGCCTGCCGCGGGTTATTTTCCGTTGCCATGTAAGCGCAGTGACCAAAGTATGACGGCCCGTCCTGCGAAAAGGCCCCCTCTCCCCGGAACTGGCCGACGAGCTCGAGATTGCAGTTGTAGCCGCGTTCCGAGTCGCCGCTCGCGCGTTCCTTCGAAGTGGTCTGGCCCTGCAAACCGCTTTCAGTGCGATTCGAAGCGCCGCATTGGGCCTTGGGCACCGGTCCCATCGATCCGATCTCGTTGGCCCGTTTGCCACCGGCGTCGGCGGCGAAGGTCGAATTGCTGAACAAAAGACCCAGCAACAAGCCAGTTGAAATTGCGAACAGGATTGCGCGGAAGCACAACATCAGACCCCTCCTGTTTAACGGCTCAACGTTACTCCCGATGCGGCCCAACTGCACCGGTGAAGTACCCGGTCCAAGGTCCGAGTTGGGTCAGAAGCGGACATTCAGCAGGGCGGTCTGCAATGTGCGCCTTCACGATGAACGGACATAGCCGTTAGGCGCTGCCGCGCGCACGCGTGCAATCTTCCCTACCTATTGCACGGCATGATGCGCACCGGATCGGGCGGATTGGTGTCGAAATCCCATCCCCTTTGGTCGATGATCGTGATCGATTGCTCGAATTGGATGGCGGGCAAATCGTTCACCACCGCATTCGCTTCGGTGATGACGAGGTGATGATCCGCCATATAGACCGAAGCCCGCAATTGCCGGTTATTGGGTTGGAAGATATTGAGCTGCCGGCCGGGAAATCCAGGGTCATAGGCGCCGGCCGCTTCGAAACGCACCTCGCCCAATTTGCGCAAATTCACCGCTGCAAAGTCGATGCTCGCTTCATCGACCGCCGCGCCCGTTGGAAAGGCAACAACGGTCACGCTGTACCGGTTCATTCCGCGTTCCACGTAGAATTGACGCCCCGGCAGGTTCGCGCCGTTGCGCGCCGTATAGGTGATGTCCCGCATCATCGGGCGCGCGCCATCGGGGAAAATCACCGCGAAGCGGTTCTGGCAAGAGATGAAAAATTGCTCCGACGTGTCTTCGGGCTTTTGTTGTCCCTGCGCCGAAGAAACCAATGCGGCTATCACCAAGGCAGCAACGCACATCGTGGATTTGTACATGACTCTCTCCGTAGGAGGGATTTCCTCCCGCTATTTCAGGGTCACGAGATAGGCGATGACGTCATTCGCGTCATTGGCGTTGGCAAAGCCCGAGAACGGCATGCGGTTGCCCTTCACCTTGCCTTGCGGATCGGTGAGATATTGCCGCAGATTTCCCTCATCCCAGGTGAGGTTCGCGCGCTTCATCGCGGCAGAGTAGCGGAAGTCTTCGAGCGCCGCGGATTTGCGCCCCACAACGCCTTTCAGGCTTGGTCCAAGCGCATCGGCTTTTTCCGTGTGACAGGCCTGGCAGGCGGTGAACAGGGTCTTGCCGTGATTGGCATCGGCGGCAAACGTTGGCGTACCCGCCAAAAGGAGGGCGCCAATGGCGGCGCCCGTAATCAACAAACGCATGTGTCTCTCCCTTGATCCCGATTACGCCTGCACCAGCGGCCCGGGGTTCTTGATGTAATCCTTCACGATCTTGTCCGAGGCCCAATAAGCCATTGCGCCCGCCGTACCGGTCGGATTGTAGCCCGGCTGCTGCGGGAAGGTGGAGGCGCCCATGATGAACAGATTGTGCGCGTCCCAGGACTGCAAATAGCGGTTCACCACGCTATTGCCGGGCGTCGAGCCCATGATCGTGCCGCCGGTGTTGTGGGTCGATTGATAGGGCACAACGGTGAAATTTCGCGGCCGCGGACTCAATTCGTAGCTGCTCGGATTCATTGCCTTGATGATCGTCTCCACCTTGGTCAGCAGATAGCGCGACATCGCGTGATCATTGTCGGTGCCATTATAGGTCAGGCGCCCCAATGGCCGGCCGAGCGCATCCTTATAGGTCGGATCGAGGTCGAGATAGTTCGCGCGGTTGGCGTAGACCGACCCTTGCGTGTTGAAGTCGACCGCGTGGTAATACCATTTGACCGTCTGCTTCTTCCATTCCGAGCCCCATCTCGGCGTTCCTTCCGGAACGTCGCGACCGCCGATCGGCGGCGCGGCACCGCTGCCACCGACGATGTAACCGCCGCCGAAGAACTTCAGGCCGGTGTGGTCGAAATTCTCGCCATTGAAATCGTCGATCACAGCCCGATCGCCGGGCGCGCCCATGAACGGGTTGAGGTTCTTGTTCTCGAAGAACGCTATCGCCGGCGCTTCGAACTGGTAGCAATAGTTCCTGCCGACCTGTCCACGGCCGGTCACTGGATCATAGGGCTGGCCTATGCCCGAATAGAGCATGGTGTGCGCGTTGCTGAAGACGAAGCTCGACAGGATGACAATGTTCGCGGGCTGCTCATATTCCTCGCCCGTCTTCATGTCGGTGTAGAGAACGCCGGTGACCTTCTTGCCGGCCTTGTCGTAGAGGAGCTTGGTGACGAAGGCGCGCGTCCTGAGCTCGAATTTCGCTTCGTCACGCAAGGCCGGCATGATGTGCGTCGGCGCGGAAGCCTTGGCGTTCGCTTCGCAGGAATTGCGTCCGCAGAAGCCGCAATATTCGCAGGCCCCGAGCTGGATGCCGTAAATGTTTTTATAGGGCGCGCTGGCTGCACCAAAGGGCGCGGGGAAGGGGTGGTAGCCAAGGCTCTTCGCAGCTTCGATCATCATCACCGCGCCCGCGGAAGATTTGAGCGCCGGAGTCGGATATTCGTTGTTGCGCGGGCCTTCGAAGACATTGCCGCCGTCGATCTTCTGCCCCTTCAGATTGCCGGCTTTGCCCGCGACTCCGCACATCTTGTCGAACTTGTCATAAAAGGGTTCCAGCTCCTCGTAAGAGACAGGCCAGTCCTGGATCGTCATGTCGGCGGGAATCGCGTTGGCGCCGTAGCGTTCGGTCAGAGCTGTGCGCAGCTTGAAGTCGCTCGGCAAATAGCGCCAATGCATTCCGCCCCAATGGTTCAGCGTGCCGCCGACGCCTTCGCCGGGCAGGAACGCGCCCCAGCGGCGAATCGGCAGTCCGGTCTGCTCGGAGCTGTTGCGGAAGGTGATGGTGTCGATCGAATTGTCCTGCATCAGCTCCATGCGCTGGACATATTTGAGCTCGTCGCGGATGCGCGGCAGCACGGCTTCTTCGTGCGGCCTGCGGTCGGGGCCGCGTTCGAGGCCGACGACCGTCAGCCCCGCCAGAGTGAACTCTTTCGCAAGCATGGCGCCGGTCATGCCCACACCGATCGTCACCACATCGACGTCTTTCAGCTTCGTGACCATTGGTTCATCCCCTCAACTGAAGTCGGCAATCGATTGCGGTTCGGCGACGACGTAGGGCTTATCGCGGTATGCGTCGACCTTGTCGGCATAGGTCGCGGGCAGCCCCGGAAAACCGAGCATGCGCCACGACGCCTTGTTGCGGTTGCCGCCATGAATGGGATCGGAGAAGAACCCTTCCATGTTGATCTGCAGCAGGCGCGTGAAGAACAGCTTGGAATCGAAGCCGTTGAACTCGGCTTTGCCTTCTTCCATCGCCTTCAGGGCTTCGTCGCGTTTGGGCTGTTCCAGGCGATCGAAGGTTTTGCCGTACGTCTTCTCGGACCATTCATTCGCCGCGCGGATGCCGGCGACGAAGAATTGATGCGGCGTGAGGGCAAGCTGATAGCCTTGCTCCGGAGTGCCTTTCAGGAAGGGGCCGGCGCGATACATCTTCGCGCCGCCGCCCCAGGCGCTGGCAAGCTGGCGGTCGATGAAGGCCGGTACGCCGCAATCGGTTCCCGACGGGGAAAGCTCGTCCTTCGGGATGATGGTGTCGGACGCCGCCGAAAAAAAGGCGACCTCCTGGGGCGTCAGGACCATCCAGGTTTCGGGGCCGGAAGCAGCGGCCGCCGCGGCGCTCGTCTGGGTTGGCGCTTCGGGGCTGCACGCCGCAAGGCCCGTGGCCATTGCCGCGCCGGTTGCCCCGGCCGCGCCTGCCGCCTTGAGGAAATCGCGTCGTGGAAGCTTGACTTCAGCCATGGGGGTGCCCTCCCGTGTGCGCCGCCACTGAGGGGCGGCATCTCTGCGCGCGAGATTAGTCTGATTTCGTTTGCGGAGCGAGGGGATGAAACCCACTCATTTTCCGTGACTAAGGCCACGCAAAGCGGTCTTGCGCCGCTGCAAGAAACCGCGCACCGCGGGATCGCGCTCGAGTCCGATCGCGCGTTCATAGGCGGCCTCAGCGCCATCGATGTCACCCGCCCGCGCCAGCAACGCGGCGCGTGCCGCCCAATAGGGCTGATAATTGTTCAGCCGCTGGTCGGCTTCGATATCCGCCAAGGCTTCCAGCCCCGCCGAGGCTCCGCGGTTCTCGGCGATGGCAACCGCGCGGTTGATCGCCACCACCGGCGAGGCGGAGATGACGGCCAGCGCGTCGTAAAGCTTTTCGACCGCCCCCCAGTCCGACCGGCCGGTGATCCGCCGAACGGCATGGGCCGATTGGATGGCCGCCTCGATCTGATAGCGGCCGAGCTCGCCCCTCTGGCCCGCACGGAGCAACAGCGCCTCGGCCTCATCGATGAATCGCATATCCCATTGTGCGGGATCCTGTTCGGCGAGCGGCACATAATCCCCATTGGCCGCGCGGCGCGCGTTCCGGCGCGCTTCGGAATGGAGCATCAAGGCCAATAAGCCCAGCGCCTCGGGCGCGTCGGGAAGGAGCGCACTCACCAGACGCCCAAGCCAGATCGCCTCGTCCGCAAGATTGCGGCGCCCGGTTTCGGTGCCTGTAGAATCCGACCAGCCTTCGGCGAAGGCGGCGTAGATGGATTCGAGCACCGCGTCCAAGCGCTCGGGAAGGTCGCTGGAATCGGGCACGCGAAACGGAATCCCGGCTTCTCGAATTTTGTTCTTGGCGCGCGAGAGCCGCTGGCCCATGGCGGCCGGCGACACCAGAAAAGCCGATGCGATGGTTGCGGCATCGAAGCCGAGCAGGGTCTGCAGGATCAAAGGCGCGCGAATTCCCGGGTCAATCGCGGGATGTGCGCAAGCGAACATCAGAGAGAGAGGTCGTCGGGAATCTCGGAGCCTGCGTCCGCGGCCGCCTCGATTTCCTCGCTTAGAAGGCGCAGATGTCCGGTGGCTTTTTCGCTGCTCTTCCGCCGGCGGACCATGTCGATGATCTTTCGCTTGGCCACCGCCATCAGCCAGCCTTCGGGGTTCTGCGGCGCGCCGCGAAGGGGCCAATCGGCGAGCGCCGACGCGAAGGCTTCGGACAGAGCGTCCTCTGCACGCGCCACATCGCCGGTTTGCGCAGCGAGAAAGGCGACCAGTTTGCCGTAGCTGTGTCGCGCCACATTCTCAGCGGCTTGCCAGGCATTCTGGTCCCCTTCGCGCGGCATTTCGGGCTCTTGCGTTACATCTCCCAGATCGGACGCACCTCGACCGAGCCATGGGAGGCGCCCGGGCAGCGGGCCGCCCAGGCCAGAGCGGAGTCGAGATCGGGGACATCAATCAAGAAATAGCCGCCAAGCTGTTCCTTGGTTTCCGCATAGGGTCCGTCGAGGACTTGGGTCTTGCCGTCGGCGACGCGCACCGTGCTCGCGGAATTTGTCGGCCGCAGGCGATTGGAACCGGCAAGAACGCCGGCTTTTTTCAGCGCCTCGCTATAGGCGCCATAGGCGGCCAGCGTCTGGTCCATCGTCTCTTTGCTCAAGGCGCGCATGCCTTGTTCGCTTCCGTAAACCATCAATAGGTACTTCATGACGTTTCTCCTTCGCCGTGTCAGCGCGGCTCATGCCCCGCTGCCCCAATGACGTTCGGCCAAGCGGCATTTCGACAGGCCAGACGATATTTTCAGGAAACCGGCTCGCAAGGCCACAGATAGGTGATGACCTGTTCCACCACAGCCCGGTAAGGCCCGTTCCTGAACGTGTCGGGGTCTTCGTCCAACACGTCTTCGATGACGTCCCGGACTTTATTGGCCATCGCATCTTTGGACACGCGGGCGGGCAAGCAAACTTTGCGGTTGCGCTCCAGCAACGCTTCCGCCGCCATGATCTGGATCCGGCAGAATGCTGCATCGTTCTTGCAGCGCGCTACGAACTGCTCAGTCGTGACGGGCGTCGCGGCTGGCGCAGCCACGGCTGACCCCGCGGTGCAGAACAGCATGCCAATGATGATGGAGACTGTCGTGCGACGCATGTTTCCAGGATTACCGGTTTCCCAAAGCCATCATATCACGCTTTTCCACCCTCCCCTTGAGGGAGG
>Ga0193699_10000562_pt1 | contig 15834 bp, 16 predicted proteins | sample L3c2metaG_FD_160095 | JGI IMG/M metagenome (GOLD analysis project Ga0193699, IMG submission 160095) | Soil microbial communities from a riparian zone of the East river system, Colorado, United States - L3c2 | ecosystem: Environmental > Terrestrial > Soil > Riparian zone | place: USA: East... | reverse complement strand
CGAACCGTTGCCCTGGGTGAGATAGCGCACCCCGGCGTCGATCGCCTTCTGCGCCTGGATCAGGCTCTCCTGCGGATTGGTCTTGTTGTCGAGCGGAACGATCTCGACCTTCTTGCCCTGGATGCCGCCCTTGGCATTTAGCTCGTCGGCAAGGAACTGGAACGTCTTCAGGCCGACTTCGCCGACGCTGGCGCCGCCGCCCGACAACGGATCGATATAACCGATCTTGAGCGTCTCCTGCGCCATCGCCGCGGTGCCGAACATCGGCAGTGCGAAGGCCGCAGCCATCATCAGTTTACGCATGTCATTTCTCCCTTATCTGGCTTTTCTTGGGTATTGGCTGGGCCCGGATACCGCAATGGTCGAATTCTCGGCCATCCGGCCAATCGGCCCTGCTGTACTTGATTGTGAGCCAAGGCTCCATACCCCGCAAGCCCGGTGACCGCCCGGCGGTTAACGGCCTCTCCGGGACCTATTTGCTTGGGTGAAGGGGGGCATGAGAGGGGGGTGGGCTGTCCGGCTTGCGTCCATGGGACCGAGAGTTACCGGCCGGTCCAGCGCAATGAGTTGCGGTTTGTCGTCGCCCGGCTGCCCTTGCTCCACGAAGATCCGCACGCCGGCAATGTGCCGCTTCTCCTGCCTTTGGCGACATGCCGGATTCGACCAACCTGATCCGGCTGATGCAGCAGATCCGGACGACCGACATCTACAACCTCGCCGCGCAAAGTCACGTCGGCGTCAGCTTCGGGAGCCCGGAATATACCGACGCGATCGGCGTGCTGCGACTATTGGAAGCGGTCCGCATTGTCGGCATGGAAGAAGGAGACGCGGTTTTACCGGGCGTCGCTTCGGAATTGTACGGTCTGGGAAGTCCCCCAAGGAGCCTACGCCGGTCTATCCGCGCTCGCCCTGTGCGGTGGCCAAACTCTACGGCTACTGGATCACGATGAATTACCGCGAGGTCTACGGCATGTACGCCTCCAACGGCAAGCGGTCTACCTCGGAAACCCCGGCGCGAAACGCGACTGGGGACATGCCAGGAGCCATGTCGAAGGCAAGCACAGCATGTTGCAGGCGGAGGTGCCCGACGACTTCGTGCTGGCGAGCGGCGAGACCCGCTCGGTGCGCGAATTCGTCGAGCTTGAGTTCGCGGAAGTCGGCCGCGGCATCGAATGGCGCGGCAAGGTCGTCGACGAAACCGGCGTCGACAGCAAATCCGGCAAGACACTTGTTCGCATCGATCCGACCTATTTCCGTCCCACCGAAGTCGATGAGCTCATCGGCGACGCCAGCAAGGCGCGCGACAAGCTTGGCTGGAAGCCGAAGACGACGTTCGCAGAGCTCGTCAAGGAGATGGTCGCAGGCGATCTGGCGATCGCGCGAAGGGAGGTCGCCAATGGCAAGAACCCCGTTTGAGCTGAAAGGCAAAACGGTCTTCGTTGCCGGGCATGGCGGAATGGTCGGCGGCGCCCTGGTGCGCGGGCTGGCGCAGGAGAGAATGTCGAGCTGCTGACGGTCAAGCGCAGCGAAATCGATGCGATCAAGCCGCGGTGAACAACTGGTTCGCGAAAGCGCGGCCGCAGGCGGTGTTTCTGGTGGCGGCGAAGGTCGGCGGCATTGTCGCCAACAACTCGCTGCGCGGTGAACTCCTCTATGACAATCTCATCATCGCGGCCAATGTGATCCACGCCGCGCATGTCAGCGGCACTAAACTGATGTTTCTCGGCTCGTCCTGCATCTATCCCAAGCTCGCGCCGCAGCCGCTGCGCGAGAATTCCATGCTGACCGGACCGCTCGGGCCGACCAACGAACCCTATGCGATCGCCAACATCGCCGGCATCAAGACGGTCGAAGCCTCGCAGCCAGTTCGGCTGCGACTTCATCAACGTGATGCCGACCAATCTGTACGGGCGCGGCCGACAATTATCACCTCGAATACAGCCATGTCGTCGCGGCCTTGATACGCCGCTTTCACGAAGCAAAAGTTTCCGGCGTCGCTGGTAGTGTGCGGCACCGACACGCCGCGGCGCGAGTTTCTCTATGTCGACGATCTCGCCGACGGCTGCATCCATTTGATGAAGACCTATTCCAGCGACGAGCTGGTCAACATCGGCACCGGCGAGGACAGCACCATCGCCGAGTTCGCGCGTGTGGTCGCAGCCACAGTCGCTTCGACACCTCAAAGCCCGACGGCACACGGCGCAAGCTGCTCGATGTCAGCCGGCTGGCCCAACTGGGCTGGCGCGCCCGCACTTCGCTCGAGCACGGCATCAAGCTCGCCTATCAGGCGTATCTCAGCGAAATGAAATGATCGCCCGCCAGGGCGGTTGCTTCATTTATGCAGCTTGTAAGATGCGCCCGGCCGAATGTAGGCTTTGTCCCCAGGGCAAGGATAGCGCGGCCGCATCGTTCCTTATTGATCGCTAAGCCGCCGGCCAAGGTCTTGTTCGGGGAGGCGTCATGAAATTTCCGCGTCGTCAATTTTTGCGTCTGGCCGCCGGCGGTGCCCTGCTGCCGGCCGTTTCAAGGACCGCAAAAGCGCAAAGCTATCCAGCGCGGCCCGTTCGTCTGATCATCGGTTATACCCCCGGCGGCTCGGCGGACTTGACCGCGCGGCTGATGGGGCAATGGCTTTCGGAAAAGCTCGGCCAGCCATTCGTCATCGAGAACCGGCCCGGCGGCGGCACCAACATCGCCACCGAGGCGGTGGTGCGGGCCGCGCCGGATGGCTACACGTTTCTCCTTGTGGCGCCGGCGAACGCCATCAACGCCACGCTCTACGACAAGCTCAATTTCAATTTCCTGCGCGATATGGAGCCGGTCGCCGGCATCATCCGCTTTCCGAACGTGGTGGTGGTGAACCCATCGGTTCCGGTCAAGACAATCCCCGAACTGATCGCTTATGCCAAGGCCAATCCAGGCAAGCTCAACATGGCGTCCTCCGGCAACGGGTCCACCATCCACATGTCGGGGGAACTGTTCAAGATGCTCACTGGCACAAACATGGTCCACGTGCCCTACCGCGGTGGCGCGCCGGCGCTTACCGATATGATCTCCGGGCAGGTCCAAGTGATGTTCGACAACATTCCGACCTGCGCCGAGCACGTCAAATCGGGCAAGCTGCGCGGCCTCGCGGTCACCAGCACGACGCGCTCGGAGGTATTGCCCGACCTGCCAACGGTGGCCGATTTCCTGCCGGGCTACGAAGCCAGCGCGTGGTACGGCCTCGCCGCACCGAAGGGCACGCCGCCCGAGATCATCGAGACCCTGAACAAGGCCGTCAACGCCATACTCGCCGAGCCCGCGTCTAAGGCGAGGTTCGCCGAACTCGGCGCCATTCTGCTGCCTGGCTCGGCTGCCGATTTCGGAAAACTGCTTTCGGATGAAACCGAAAAATGGGGCAAAGTGGTGAAGTTCTCGGGCGCCAAGGTAGACTAGCGGGAACGGCGCCCCGATCAGGCTTTGACCGCGTTGCGGGGCGGGCTCTTGCCGAGCGCCGCCGCCATCGCCGAGATCAGTGGCTTCATGAAGAAGGCGTCGTTGGCCGGATAGATGTCGGCGTGCAGGCCATGGGTCTTGAGTTCGTTTGACACCACCGGGCCCACCGAAGCGATCGGGGTGCGCGCCAGCCCTTCGCGTAGGCGCGCTTCGCATCCGCGCGCCTGCGCTACTTCGAACAGGCGGCGAGCTTGACCCAAGTTGGTCAGCGCAATCGCGTCGATTCGCCCGTGCGCCATCTCCTCGATCGCAGTGACGATATTGGCATCGGCGGCCTGCGCATCGTAAACGTATGGCAGTACGCTATCGACCTCCGCGCCTTGCGCTGTGATCGCGCCGATCAGCGCGCTGTGATCCTTATCGGGATAAAGCTGCAAACCGACGCGATGATCCCGGAGATCGACCCGCGAGAGCATCTCGATGATGCCCTCCGAGGTCGGCTTCTCCGTCGTCACCTGTGGCTCCAGCCCGATCTCGCGCAGCGCCCGGCCGGGTTTTGGGCCGCGCGCGAATTTGCGCGCCTTGCCGATGGCTGCGATGAGCTCCTGATCGATGGCGATCCGCCGTGCGACTTTCATCAGCCGGCGCAGACCCTCGCCGGTCATCAGCACCAGATCGTCACAGGGCTTGTCGACAAAACGCCTGATCCAGGCCTCGATCGGGGCGGCGTCAGGGGCGTCGTGAATGGTGAACATCGGGCATTGCAGTACGTCGGCGCCCCGTTCGGCCAGCAGCCGGGAAAACTGCGCCTCTTCGCGCGTTTCCAGGATCAGAATGCGGTAGCCGTTCAGTCTGTCAGCCATGATCTTGCTCTAACGCCGATCGCCTGTTGTTTGTTCATCATGACGCCCCGGGCGGAATTGGCGCAAGGGCGCCGCGGGTGATAGAGCAGGGCGTAAAATCGCCGTCCATCCTCGTGCCCAGAATTGCAATCAACGCCACCATGCCCGACCATCAATTTGTCTTGACCTTATCCTGCCCTGACCGTCCCGGCATCGTATCGGCGGTGTCGACGTTTCTTGCCCATAATGGGCAGAACATTCTCGACGCCCAGCAGTTCAATGATGTCGAGACCGGTCATTTCTTCATGCGGGTGGTGTTCAACGCCGCCGATCTCGCGGTCGACCTGTCCGCGCAGCAAACTGGCTTCGCCGCGATCGCCGACCGCTTCAAGATGGACTGGCAGATGCGCGACCGCGCCACCCGCCGCCGGGTCATGCTGCTGGTCTCGAAATCCGATCATTGTCTCGCCGACATCCTGTATCGCTGGCGCACCGGCGAACTCGAGATGATCCCGACCGCCATCGTCTCCAATCACCCGCGCGAGACCTACAGCAATCTCGATTTCGGCGAGATTCCGTTTCACCACCTGCCGGTGACCAAGGAGACCAAGCGCGAGCAGGAGAGCGCGATCTGGAATCTGGTCGGGGAAACCAAAACCGATCTCGTGGTGCTGGCGCGCTACATGCAGATCCTGTCGGACGAGATGTCGACGAGGCTGTCAGGGCGCTGCATCAACATCCATCATTCCTTCCTGCCCGGCTTCAAGGGCGCGCGGCCCTATCACCAGGCGCACGAGCGCGGCGTAAAGCTGATCGGCGCCACCGCGCATTATGTCACCAGCGCGCTCGACGAGGGGCCGATCATCGATCAGGACGTCGAACGCATCAGCCATCGCGACGCGCCAGAGGATCTGGTTCGCAAAGGCCGCGACATCGAGCGCCGCGTGCTGGCGCGCGCGATGCGCCATCATCTGGAAGACCGCGTGATCCTCAATGGCCGCAAGACCGTGGTGTTTATGGACTGACGCATCCCGTCGTTGCGGGAAAGTGTCGAAGCATCTTGTTTGCAGCTCTGGCGGCTTCGCTCACTGAACGGCATCCAGCCCCGATGCTGACGGCTGGGCGGGTTCAGCCTTCGCCAGCGCCGGCTCCAGGCGTTTCCGTTCGCGCTCCCGCATGAACTCGTCATATTTGGCAGTGCCGGGACGCGGCGGCGCATCCGGCGGCATGCCGCCGGCCCACGCCGGAAGGGTATCGCTCAGTCCGGCCGCAAGCTTCTCGTTGATGGTTCCACAGCCGCTCAGGCCGCACGCCAGGAGAGCGCCGGAAAGAACAATCGCAACGTGGCGGGTACTGACAGGCATTTGCCGAACTTTGCTATCTTTACGTGATGAAGTTTTCGCGCCGGGTGTGCGACCGCGTGCACAACGGAATTCGCTGTCGATGGCGGTTCGCGGCCCCAATGCGCACCTCAGTTTACCCCTTAAAACCGAAACTTGCCTTTATAAAGGGACTGCAGGTATTAAATTACCATAAAGTGCCTTCTCTGAAGTTCGGATCCGCCGGATTTTTGATTGGCCGCTCGGGACAAATTCGGCTCAGCGTTGCGATTGACAAATTGGCGCGCTTCAGACGCCATGCCGCGTCGATACACGGTCGAAAAATTTCGGCTATGGTGAGACAAGGGCCGGGGACTCGGTTCGAGACAGGAAGCCGACCAGGGGGAGAGCGTTCATGTTGATTCGTACTAGATTGTTGTCGTCGGCTGCCGCCGCCATCGCATTTGCGGGCGTCGTCGGCCTTGCGCCGGCGCAGGCACAGGAGAGCGTGAAGATCGGTCTGATCCTGCCGATGACCGGCGGCCAGGCGTCGACCGGCAAGCAGATCGACAATGCCGTCAAGCTGTACATGCAGCAGAAGGGCGACACCGTCGCCGGCAGGAAGATCGAAATCATTCTGAAGGACGACGCCGCGGTCCCCGACAATACCAAACGTCTCGCGCAGGAACTGATCGTCAACGATAAGGTCAATTTTATTGCAGGCTTCGGCGTCACGCCGGCCGCGCTTGCCGCGGCGCCGCTGGCGACACAAGCGAAGATCCCGCAAATCGTAATGGCGGCAGGCACCTCGATCATCACCGAGCGTTCGCCATATATCGTGCGCACCAGTTTCACGCTGGCGCAGTCCTCCACCATCATCGGCGACTGGGCCGCCAAGAACGGCATCAAGAAGGTCGCGACGCTGACCTCGGATTTCGCCCCCGGTAACGACGCGCTGACCTTCTTCAAGCAGAATTTCACCGCCGGCGGCGGCGAGATCGTCGAAGAGGTCAAGGTGCCGCTGGCCAATCCGGATTTCGCGCCGTTCCTGCAGCGGATGAAGGATTCCAAGCCCGACGCCATGTTCGTGTTCGTGCCGGCCGGGCAGGGCGGCACCTTCATGAAGCAATTTGCCGAGCGTGGGCTCGATAAGACCGGCATCAAGGTGATCGGCCCCGGCGACGTCATGGACGACGATCTCCTCAACGGCATGGGCGATGCAGCGCTTGGCGCCGTCACCGCGCATCTGTATTCCGCGGCTCATCCATCGGCGGCGAACAAGGATTTCGTCGCCGCCTACAAGAAGGCGTTCAGCACCCGCCCGGGCTTCATGGCGGTGGGCGGTTATGACGGCATTCACCTGATCTACGAGGCGCTGAAAAAGACCGGCGGCAAGACCGACGGCGAAGGGTTGATTGAGGCCATGAAGGGAATGAAGTGGGAAAGCCCGCGCGGCCCGATCTCGATCGATCCGGAAACCCGCGACATCGTGCAGAACATCTACATCCGCAAGGTCGAGAAGGTCGACGGCGAACTCTACAACGTCGAATTTGCGACTTTCGAGGCCGTCAAGGATTCCGGCAAGACGAAGAAGTGACAGTGCAACACAGGAGATGTGGCGTTCAGCGTCGCTCTCTCCACGTCATGCCCGGGCAAAAGCGCGAAGCGGGTCTTCGCGCTAGATGACCCGGGCATCCACGTCTTTCTTTTTGACGGAGAATGTAGACGTGGATGGCCGGGACAAGCCCGGCCATGACGATGCAATACTTTCGCGTTGCCCTTGATGATCCGCTAATCTCGGCTAAGCCCATCCCATGACCACGCTGTTCACCATCCTGTTCGACGGCGTCGCCTACGGCATGCTGCTGTTCGTGCTGGCCTGCGGCCTCGCCGTCACGCTCGGGCTGATGAATTTCGTCAATCTCGCGCACGGCGCGTTCGCCATGGCCGGCGGCTATGTCTGCGCGGTGCTGGTCAACAATTCCGGCTGGCCGTTCTTCGCGGCACTGCCGCTGGCGTTTGTCGCCAGTGCCGCGATCGGCGCGGTGCTGGAGCGTTTGCTGTATCGTCACCTCTATGCCAGAAGCCATCTCGACCAGGTGCTGTTCAGCGTCGGCCTCGTCTTCATGTCGGTGGCGGCGGTGGACTACATCATGGGATCGTCGCGGGTCTTCATCAAATTGCCGGCGGCGCTCGAGGGACAGATCGATTTCTTCGGCGTCGGCATCGGCCGCTACCGGCTGATGATCATCGTGATCTGCGGGCTGCTGACCGCGGCGCTTCAACTGGTGCTGGCGCGCACTCGGTTCGGCAGCCGGTTGCGGGCGGCGGTGGACGATCCGCGCGCCGCCTGCGGGCTCGGCATCAACGTGCCGCAGGTATTCGCCTTCACCTTTGCGTTCGGCTGCGGCCTCGCCGGTCTCGGCGGCGCGCTGAGCGCGGAGATCCTCGGGCTCGATCCGTATTTTCCGCTGAAGTTCATGATCTACTTCCTGATCGTGGTGACGGTCGGCGGCTCCTCCAGCATCACCGGACCGTTTCTGGCGTCGCTGCTGCTCGGCATCGGCGACGTCGCGGGGAAATATTACGTCCCAAAACTCGGCCCGTTCGTGATCTACACCATCATGATCGTGATCCTGATCTGGCGTCCGAACGGTTTGTTCGGCCGCACGGCGGCGCGTTGAGTTGGCGATGACCGCACCAGCCGACGTCGGATACCATGCGAGGCAGCACGCGCGGTGGCGCTGGAGCGAGATCGCGTTCTGGATTCTCGCGCTCGCCAGCGCCATGCTGTTTCCCTCGCGCTATCTGATCATGACCGATATCCTGCGGCTGGCGCTGTTTGCGCTGTCGCTCGATCTGATCCTCGGCTATGCCGGCATCGTCTCGCTCGGCCACGCCGCGTTCTTCGGCGTCGGCGCCTATTGCGCCGGGCTGCTGGCCCTGCACGGCATCGTCAACGAGCCCGTGGTCGCGCTGCTGGTTGCCGGCCTCGTCGCTACCGTGGTCGGCTTTCTCACCAGCTTTCTGGTCATCCGGGGCGTCGACCTGACTCGCCTGATGGTGACGCTGGGGATTGCCTTGCTGCTGGAAGCGCTGGCGGAGCGCTTCTCAAATATCACCGGCGGCACCGACGGGCTGCAAGGCATCGAAATGCAGCCGATCCTCGGCCTGTTCGCGTTCGACATGTTCGGCAAGGTCGGTTTCTTCTACTGCCTGACGGTGCTGTTCATCCTGTTTCTGCTGGCGCGGCGGATCATGCATTCGCCGTTCGGCCTGTCGCTGCGCGCCATCCGAAACAATCCCCTGCGGGCTGCGGCGATCGGCATCCCCGTCAACCGCCGCCTGATCGCGGTCTACACGCTGTCGGCATTCTATGCCGGGATCGCGGGCGCGCTGTTCACTCAGACCACGGCGCTGGCCTCGCTCGACGTGTTCTCGTTCGAGCGCTCGGCCGATCTCATGCTGGTGCTGGTGATCGGCGGCACAGGGTATCTCTATGGCGGGCTGATCGGCGCCGTGGTGTTCAAGATGCTGCAGGAGGTGTTTTCCACCATTACGCCGCAATACTGGCAGTTCTGGATCGGCCTCGTGCTGGTCGTGATCGTGCTGGTCGGCCGCCAGCGCATGCATCGCTGGGCACTCTGGGCGCCTAACCTGATCATCCGGCAGTTCGCCGGCGCGAAAGCCGCCGTTGCCGTTCCCGAAAGCGACGCGTCATGACCACCGCGCTGGAAACAAGGGGATTGGCAAAGCAGTTCGGCGGGCTGAACGTCACCCGCGATCTGTCGCTGAAGGTGGAGCAGGGCGCCCGTCACGCGCTGATCGGCCCCAACGGCGCCGGCAAGACCACCGTGATCAACCTTCTGACCGGCGTGCTCAAGCCCAACGCCGGGCGCATCCTGCTCGAGGGCAACGACATCACCGATCTGCCGGTTCACACAAGGGTGCTGCGCGGCCTGTCGCGCACCTTCCAGATCAACCAGCTCTACGCCGATCTGACCCCGCTCGAGACCATTGGCCTTGCGGTATCGGAACGGCTCGGCCGCGGCGGCGACTGGTGGCGAACCATGGGCACGTGCGACGACGTCAATGCCGAGATCGCGGAGAACCTGGCGCGGTTCAGGCTGCTCGACGTCATGAACGAACTGACCGCGACGCTGCCCTATGGCAAGCAGCGCCTGCTGGAGATCGCGGTCGCCATCGCGGCGAAGCCGCGGGTGCTGCTGCTCGATGAACCCGCGGCCGGCGTTCCCGAAAGCGAGCGCTACGATATTCTGGCGGCCGTGGCGGCATTGCCGCGCGATGTTACCGTGCTGCTGATCGAGCACGACATGGATCTGGTGTTTTCCTTCGCCGACCGGATTTCGGTGCTGGTCAATGGCGCGATGCTGGTCGAAGGCCCGCCGGACCAGGTGGCGCGCGATCCGAGGGTGAAGGCGGTGTATCTCGGCGAGGCCGCCGATGCCTGATTTGCTCGCCATTGAGGGCCTGCGCGCCGGCTACGGCGAAGCGGTGGTATTGCCCGATTTGTCGCTGCGCCTCGGCGAAGGCCAGGTGCTGGCGCTGCTCGGTCGCAACGGCACCGGCAAGACCACGCTGATCAATTCGATCGTCGGCATCACCCGCCGCTTCGGCGGCACCATTACCCTTGGCGGGCTCGATGTCACATCGATGCGCCCGGACCAGCGGGCGAGGGCCGGCATCGGCTGGGTGCCGCAGGAGCGCAACATCTTCCGCTCGCTGACGGTGGAAGAGAATATGACCGCGGTGGCGCAGCCGGGGCCGTGGACGGTGGCAAAAGTCTACCAGATGTTTCCCCGGCTGGAGGAACGCCGCAACAATTTCGGCAACCAACTCTCCGGCGGCGAGCAGCAGATGCTGGCGATCGGGCGCGCGCTGACGCTCAATCCGAAAGTGCTGCTGCTGGACGAGCCGACCGAGGGTCTGGCGCCGATCATCGTTGAGGAATTGTTAAGAGCGCTCGGCACCGTCACCCGCGCCGGCGGCACCTGCTCGATTATTGTCGAGCAGAATGCTCAAAAGATTCTGGGGCTGGCCGATCGCGTTGTGATATTGGAGCGCGGCGCGATCGTTCACGACGCGGCGAGTGCCGCCTTGAAGGACGACCCCGCAGTGCTTGAACGCTTTTTGGGCGTCTCGGGTGCCGCGGCACATTAAATTTCTCGGGAGTTGAGACCATGCAAAGAACAAAAGCCCCTTTCCGCGCCGATGAGGTCGGCAGCCTGCTGCGGCCGCCGAAGATCAAGGAGGCGCGCGCCAAGCTGGAGAAGGGCGATATCTCGGCCGCCGATCTGCGCAAGGTCGAGGACATGGAAATCGAAAAGGTTGTGCACAAGCAGGCCTCGATCGGTCTCCAGCTTGCGACCGACGGCGAATTCCGCCGCTCGTGGTGGCATTTCGATTTTCTCAGCCATCTCACGGGCTGCGAACTGTTTCACCCCGACGAGGGCATCCAGTTCGCCGGCGTCCAGACCCGGCATGATGCGGTGCGCGTGATCGGCAAGCTCGACTTCCCCGTCGATCATCCGATGCTGGATCATTTCCGCTTCCTGAAAAAGCATGCCGACACCGCGCATGTGACCGCCAAGATGACGATCCCGTCGCCGGCGGTGCTGCATTTCCGCGGCGGCCGCAGGGCGATCTCGAAAGACGTCTATCCCGATCTCGATGCGTTCTACGAGGACCTGGCAAAGACCTACCGCAAGGCCGTCAAGGCGTTTTACGATGCGGGCTGCCGCTATCTGCAATTCGACGACACGGTCTGGGCCTATCTTTGTTCGCAGGATGAACTGAAAAAAGCCCGCGAGCGCGGGGACAATCCCGACGGCCTGCAAGAAATCTACGCGCGTATCATCAATTATGCGATCGCCGAGCGGCCGGTCGACATGACCATCACCACGCATGTCTGCCGCGGCAACTTCCGCTCCACCTGGATTTCCTCCGGCGGCTACGAGCCGGTGGCGGAGACCATGCTGGCCGGCACCAATTATGACGGCTACTTCCTGGAGTACGATTCCGAGCGCGCCGGCGGCTTCGAGCCGCTGCGCTATCTGCCGAAGGGCAACAAGATCGTGGTGGTCGGCGTCATCACCTCCAAGAGCGGCGAGCTCGAAAAGAAGGACGACATCAAGCGGCGGCTGGAAGAAGCGAGCAAGTTTGCTCCGCTCGATCAGCTCGCGTTGTCGCCGCAATGCGGATTCGCGTCGACTGAGGAGGGCAACATCCTCACCGAGGAAGAGCAGTGGGCCAAGCTGAAGCTCGCGGTCGATATCGCGAAAGAGGTGTGGGGGAAGTAGGGGATACAGGCATGACAGGACAGCCGACCGCCATCGTCGTCGGTGCAGGTCCGGCGGGACTCGCCTGCGCCGCGACGATGCGCGGGGCCGGGTTCAACGTCACCGTGTTGGAAAAAGCCGGTCGCGTCGGTGCGGTCTGGCGGCGTCATTACGATCGTCTCCACCTTCACACCGACCGCAACCATTCCGGCTTGCCCGGCATGGCGATGCCGCAAGCGTTTCCGGTGTATCCATCCCGCGAGCAGATGGTGGCGTATCTCGAAAGCTACGCCGCACGCTTCGATATTCGGGCTGTCTTCAACACGCCGGTCTCCCGCGTTCGGCGCGAGGGGCCGCAATGGCAGGCGGACGTGGGCCACGGCTCGGTCGCCGCGCCCGTGGTCGTCGTCGCGACCGGCATCGCCGACGCGCCCTATCGCCCTTCATGGCCGGGATCGGACGTCCATCAAGGTCCAGTCATCCACAGCAGCGACTACCGCAATCCCTACGCGTATGCGGACAAGCGCGTGCTGGTGGTCGGCTTCGGCAATTCCGGGGGCGAGATCGCTCTGGACCTCGCCAACAGCGGTGTCGATGTCGCGCTGGCGGTTCGCAGTCCGCTCCAGATCCTCCCACGCGACCTTCTGGGCTTTCCGATCCTGACGTGGGCCATTCTGTACCGCCGCTTGCCGGCGCGGCTGGTGGACATGATCAATGCGCCGATCCTGCGATTGGCGGTCGGGCGAATCGAAGATTTGGGATTGCGCCGCGCGGCCAAGGGACCGCGCCAGATGGTCGAGGAGGACGGCCGGGTGCCGTTGATCGATATCGGCACGCTGGCCAGGATCAGGGACGGCTCGATCAAGATATATGGCGGCATCGATCGTCTGACCTCCGATGGCGTCGCATTCGCCGATGGCAGACACGTAAAATTCGATGCCATCATTCTGGCGACCGGTTTCCGTCCCGACCTGCGCCAATTGATTCCCGATATCGAAGGCGTATTCGACGGCCACGGCATGCCGCTGGTGACGGGCCAGGCGACAGGCGCACCCGGACTTTATTTCTGCGGGCAGATCACATCACCAACCGGGCAGTTGCGGGAGATCGGGATAGAGGCTCAGCGCATTGCCGATCACGTCAGACGCTATCTGGCTGCCCCTCACTTCGCCGCCAGATAAACCTCGCCGAGCAGCGACGAGTTCGACCACGGCACCTGTCTGGCTTTGGTCGCCGCGACGACTTCGGCGCGCACGCGGGTCAACATCTGCTGCACCTCGAGCCCCGGCGTGCCGATGTGGCGCGACAGCGCCGCCGAGAACGGGCTGTTGATGCCTTCGCCGTCGAGCGCCACCTGTCCGGGTGCGGTCGCGAACGCGATCAGCGTTCCCGCACCCAGCGTGGCGCCCGACCCGAGCGCTGCCGGCGCCGCCAGTCCCGATCCGGGCTCAATGGCGCGGTTCGGCCCGGCGGAGGCGACTTGCGGCGCCACCGGATTGTTGCGGCAGGCATCGAGGATCAGGATGTTGGTTCGGACCTGGTCGTCGAGACCGGCCAGAATCGTATCCATGTCGATCATGGAGTCGGTCATGGTGCTGCCCGGCTGCAATCGCACATCCACCGGCATCAGGTAATTGCGGCCGTCGATCTGGACGCCGTGGCCGGCATAGTAGACCACTGCGACTTGCGCGCGCGCCGCCTCGCGCAGGAAATCGCGCGTCGTCTTTTGCATCGCGGCGCGATCGAGATCGATGCCTTCCGAGACAATAAAGCCGATGTCGCGCAGGCTCCTGGCGATCGAACGCGCGTCATTGGGCGGATTGGGCGGCGCCTTGACATGGGCATAGGCGCCGTTGCCGATCACCAGCGCGACGCGGAGGCCGGTATTCTTATTCGTCACGGGCGCCGGCAGCGGAACCGGCGTTGATGCCGCCGCGGGCTGCGGCTCTGCCGACGGTGCTAACGGCGTCGTTTGCGGCGGCCGCGAAGGCGCGACGGTGTCCGACAATAGCGACAGACGAACCTTCGCGGTGGCCTGGTTGGCCTTGCTGTTGGCGTCGGCGGCGACGCCTTCGAGCGTCGCGTGGAAATCCTGCCTGGCGTGTTCGTAATCGCCCTTCGCCTCATAGGCGAGGCCGCGCTGGATGTAGGCCGATATCAGCACGCTGCCCGGCGGCGTCATCACGTTGACCGGCGCCTTGGCCTTGGCAAGCCGGATCGCCTCGGTGCCGTCGGCGATGGCGCGGTCGAAGTCGCCCTTGGCTCGCCAGATCACGGTGCGGTTGTTGAGCGGCGAGGGCAGTGCCGGATTGAGCCGGATCGCTTCGTTGATATCGGCGAGCGCGCCGTCGAGATCGCCCAGCGCCTGCTTCGCCCCACCGCGGTTCTGATAGGTGAACGCGTCTTTCGGACCTAGCTTGATCGCCTGATCATAGTCGGCGATCGCCTTGGCGTAGTCGCCCCTGGAACGGAATGCATTGCCGCGGTTGTGAAACACGATGCCGCTGGGCGGACCGATCCGGATCGCGTCGTTGAAATCGGCAATCGCGATGTCGTATTCGCCTTTGTCGTAATAGGCCGAACCGCGCAGATTGTAGAGCGCGACATCGGGTCTTAGACGCAGCGCCTCGCCGGCGTCCGAGATCACCTGGGAGTAGTTGCCCTTCTTGTTCCAGCCGACCGCGCGCCAGAAATAGATCGTCGCCAGCTTCTCGCCGGAGAAAACCTTCAGCGCGATGATCTTGTTGCAGGCGTCGATCTGCTGGCCGGCCGGGGTGGTCTCGGTGGTGCAGAGCGGGCCGAGCTGCGCGCGGGATTGGGCTGAAACGGGTGCTGTCCACAGCGCCGCCGCGACCAACCCGAGCATCAGAATCAAACGGCGCATGAATTCAGGGCCTCAACGACGGGAAGGGCATCCACGGGGTTTGTTGCGGGCACCGATCCCGGGGTTCAAGGCCCCCGCATTCCCATGGGTGGGCAGATGGTGGTAGGACAGTCGCGTCACCCGCCGCTGCCCACCGCATTGGCCCAAACTCCCGACCCTATGAAAAACGACCAGATCCTCAGCCAGATCTCCGAATATTGCCGCCAGGCCGATATGGCGGAGACGACGTTCGGTCGCCGCGCCGTCAATGACGGCAAGCTGGTGCATCGGCTGCGCGAGGGCAAGCGCATTACCATCGATACCCTGGACCGCATCCAGGCCTTTATCGCGGCCTCCATGCCCGGCGGGGTGCCGCCGCCGCGCGGGCTCGAGGTGCCGCCCGAAAAGCGCGATCCCCGCGGCAATTTCCGATTTTTCGAGAATCGGCAGAAATACCTGCTGTTCGTCCATACCTGCAGCGAAAAGCGGATAATCGCGGACCGGGTGGCGCTGGAACTCTCCAGCATCCACCCCCGGCCGCCGGCGCTGCGGGTGTTCGACGCAGGCGTCGGCGACGGCACCGTGCTGGCGCGAGTGATGCGCTCGATGCATGGCCGCTTCCCGCATATGCCGTTCTATATCGCCGGCAAGGAACTCAGCCTGGAGGACGTCCGGCTGACCCTGGACAAGGTCCCGGACCGGCTGTTCGAACACCCGGCGACGGTTTTTGTCCTCACCAACATGTATTATGCCGAGGCCCCCTGGCTGGCCCCGGCCTCGCCGACGGCGGCCGCGGGCATGATCTGGCACGAGGTGGCGCTCCGGGGGGCCTCCTCGGGCGAATTCGAGGCCCAGATCGCCGAATTAGGGCCGTTTCTGGAGCAGAACTGGCGGGCCAATGTCAGCCCGCGCTCGGGCATGCCGGTCTATGAACGGCCGGTGGCGATCGTCCTGTACCGGGAGGACCACCGGTTCCTGCTTGATTCGATCATCCCGCGTGCCGGCCGTTCCGAGGCCAATTTCGACCTGATCATCGCCTCGCAGCCCTATCGGGCCAAATCCTCAGTCAATTT
>Ga0193699_10000561_pt1 | contig 15837 bp, 28 predicted proteins | sample L3c2metaG_FD_160095 | JGI IMG/M metagenome (GOLD analysis project Ga0193699, IMG submission 160095) | Soil microbial communities from a riparian zone of the East river system, Colorado, United States - L3c2 | ecosystem: Environmental > Terrestrial > Soil > Riparian zone | place: USA: East... | reverse complement strand
CCTTCTTGGCTTTTGCTGCTGCCGGGCATGACCGTATTCTGGACATCTACGGTGGAGCTAAGCCATTGAAAACGCTGGCGCTCCCTAGCGGAATCGAACCGCTCTCTCCACCGTGAAAGGGGCCGCTTAGCATGGCGTGACAACGTATGACACTGCCCTAGACCCTTGATTTACAAATGCTTTATCGCATCTACTGTCAGCGCATATCAGGCGGTTTCAGCAAGCACAAAGCAACGAAACCGGCAACGAATCTGAAAGTGGATCGCCATGGCTCGTCGTCGAAGCGTGTTGTCGAGCCGAACCAGCCGCGCGGTGTTGCCGCCTTCAGACGCCCCCGAATGGGAGATTACAAGTCCGGGCGTTCGCCTTGGGTACCGCCGCGGGCGAGGGACGCGAGGTCGCGGCGGGACATGGCTTGCAGCCACCCGCGGCATCGACGGCGTCCGTGTACAGACGCGCCTTGGCCGCGCCGACGATCTGGTGGCAGCAGACAACACGCTCACACACGAGCAGGCGAAAGAGGCTGCGCGGACCTGGGCTCGATCGCTCAGGACAGGCGGACCCGCGAGCCGGCAGCTCACCGTTGACGACGTTCTAAACCGTTACCTCTCGATGAAAGAGAATGAAGGGGCGCGCAGCGACGTCCGCTCGGCGTTCAATGCGCATATCAGCCCGACGCTTGGAAAGTTGCGGATTGCGGATCTGACGACGGACCGGCTCCGCAATTGGCGCGACGCACTGTCGAAAAAGCCCAAGCGATTCCGAACTGGAAAAAGCTCAGTTAAAAACAGGATCGTGGTTGTCGATCCCGCAGACGAAGAGGGCATGAGGCGCCGGCGGGATTCGACGAATCGCATTCTGACGGTCTTAAAGGCGGCGCTTAACTGGGCGTATCATCAACGATTGGTGACAGACGACACGGCCTGGCGTCTCGTCAAGCCATTCAAAGGCACGACCGCCGCGCGCATCCGGTTTTTGGATACGGCCGAGCAGAATGCATTGCTGCAAGCTTCAAGTGGCTCGCTACGTCGCCTCATTGCCGCCGGTCTGATGACTGGCGCCAGGTTCGGCGAGCTCGCCCGATTGCGCGTTAGTGATTTCGACCAAGCAAATGGATCAATTTTCATCGCCAAAAGTAAAAGCGGTAAGTCGCGACACGTCCCGCTCACGGACGGCGGCCTTGCCCTTTTCTCATCGCTCGCTGCCGATCGCGCAACAAATGCATTCCTTCTGACCCGGGACAACGGCAAGCAATGGAAGTCGGGCGAGTACCGCCTACAGTATAAATCCGCTCTCGCGCTCGCAAATATCGAGCACATGACATTTCACGAACTCCGGCATTCCTACGCAAGCACCATGGTGCGGGCAGGGGCGGGGCTGATCGTCGTAGCCGAAGCCCTCGGTCACAGCGATGTTCGCATGGTGACCAAACACTACGCTCATCTCGCACCGTCCTTCGTCGCTGAAACTGTCAGGCGGACTGCGCCGAATTTGTCCGCGAATTGGTGACGTTATGGCGGGCCGGGCTCCGATTCGGCGCGGCAAAATTGCCGACTAGGCCCCGACGGCGTCGCAACATTCGATAATCTTGTCAAACGGAGCCGTTAAGAGATTCCCATCAATGTTCAGGTGCCCTAAGCCGGGAGGGCGAGATGCCGCCTCTGGATGCCTCTGTGACGAAGAAAATCGGACTTTAGATCCGAGGAGGACGCGCAGCGTGGGTCAATGAAAATAGGATCAAGGGATACAAGGCTCTCGCCGATAACGACCCGGGAACGACGGTCACCAAGAAATCCGATTTCAAGTCAGAGAAGCAGCGCGCGAATTTTGTCGATAAGAACGGCATCGTCGCATATCAGGCTTTGGCGAACTGAGCATACTAGGAATGTTGCCACCGCCTCCCGGTGATCCACCGATCCCGCCGCCACCTCAACCGCCATATGGTCCGCCGCCAGAGGGCCGCGCACCCAGACGCGCGTGTCACCTCGCCGTCGGCTTCGGCCTCGATGCTGGGCGCCGCTACTGCCACCGACCCCGTCCTACCGTCGCCGCAGCCGTTGCCGACGGAAGGGCGTACCGCCGAAACGGCAGGTTCGCGCCCGGCAACCCTGCAAACAGCCGGGCACGCGCCACCGCGTCACTGTTGCCATGGAGGCATTGCTTGAGGGGCAGTGGGAGGGCTTGGGTAAGACTGCCGTGGCCCTGGCGCTGCGTGGCGATACGGCTGCGCTACGGCTTTGCCTTGACCGCATTGCCCCAGTACGGCGCGGTGCTCACATCGAAATTCCGGACTGGCCCAAGATCGAAACCCGGGCCGACGTTCCCAAGGCGCACGCCGCGATCTTGTCGGCGGTGGCGGCCGGTCATCTAACTGCGGAGGAAGCGAGACCATCGTCAGACATGCTGACCGCCTACGTCACCGCGTTTGACATTATCGACGCGGCCGCCGAGGTGGCGGAAATCAAGCGCCTGCAACAAGAGGCGGGAAAGCCCAAAGTGGTCTAACTCTGCCTTGGCCTTTCCATCGATCGCCCTTCCGGTATCGTGGGGAATGTCGCTCATGGCAGGAGGCTCATTCCGATTGATCTGCGGCACAAACCAATCAACGTGGAGGCGAGGGATCGACAATGGACTTTGATGCGCCGCCAGGCGCAGGCTGCATGTCCGGCGGCGTGCCTCCCTGTGGACTTGCCGCCGGCGCACCGCCTGAGCCGGTCGAGTTCGGCCCTGTCCATCCTTGGGGCTGAAGCTGGCCCTTGTTGTCAGGTAACACGGTGCGCCCGGTGCTGTAGGGCGCGTCGCCCGGCTTTTTCTCTTCGCTCTTGGTTTGGGCCGTAACTATGGTTGCGCAGATGACAAGACAGAACGCTGCGAGAGAAACGGGCGTGGCCAATCCCCGGATTAGTTCACTGATCATAGATCCTCCCGGATGCCTTTGAAGAACGGGTGCCGTACCTTGCCTTCAGCGGATTTCGCGCGGTATTCTATTTCGGCGAGCAGCTCGGGCTCAACCCAGATGCCCTTGTGCGCGATGCGCTTGGTGTACGGCTGGGTCTTTCGGATCAGGGGCGTGAGGCGCTTTCGCAGTTCGGCGGCGGAAGCTTTGTCAAAGCCGTGGTCGACCTTGCCGGCATAGACCAGGTCCTTCCCCTTGCGCCGCCCGATATAGATGCCGTCCCAATCGTTGCCATCGAGAGCGAACCCCGCGATCGTCAATGTCTCGCGCTGGGCGCAGGTTTTCTTCACCCAATCATTCCCGCGGCCTGACACGTAGCGGCTGTCCCGCACCTTCGACACCACGCCCTCAAGCCCGACCTTGCAGGCGTGCTGGTACATCTCCCGTCCATCGAGTTCGAAGCTTTCGCTGAACTGGATCGCGGTCTTGGCGATCAGCTTTTTCAGATGCGCCTTGCGCTCGGTCAGCGGCAGCTTTCGGAGATCGTAACCGTTGAGATAGAGCAGGTCGAAAGCGACCATCACGATTTTAGTCGACTTGCCCTTCAACTCGTTTTGCAGGACCGAGAAATCCGTGCCGCCACCGGCGGCCGGGACCACGACCTCACCGTCGATGATGGCAGAGCCGGCGTTGATTAGATAAGCGTCGCCAGCGATCTTCTTGAGGCGCTTGGTCCAGTCGTTGCCGCGGCGGGTGAAAACCCTGATGTCGTCGTTGACCAGGTGCAGCTGGACCCGGTAGCCGTCGAATTTGATTTCGTGGATCCAGCGTTCGCCGTTCGGCACCTTCTCGATCGAGGAAGCAAGCGCGGGCTCGATGAATCCAGGGAAGGGCGCCTTGACGCCGATTACAGCCGGTTTTTTACGCTGAAACGCCACCACGCAACTCCGCAACAGAACCGCGATTCAAGTTGAATGCAGCCGATTTCGTTCCGCAAATTGGGGTGCTCCCCGGCGTGAGCACTATTGCTAATTTGATTTTTGGGCTGGAACCGGGAAGCCCATTTTAGAATTTAGTACGCGTAAATTTCGCTGAACACCCTGCCTCAGGAACATCAGGGAGCGACAGATGGGTAAGAAGATCACCATTGAACAGAAGTGGCATCACCAATCGGAAGCCGCCACAGCCCAGGCGGAAAAACTGCCGCACGGCAGGGAGCGTGACGCCCTCGTGAGGAAGGCCCGGCAGTTAAAAACAGCCTCACAAATCAACCAGTGGCTTTCATCAACGGAGCTAGAGCCGCCCAATTAGACTCCGTTCACAGCGGGCCGTTTTGATGGCGAGTAAGGCTGGAAAACTCAATTTGGCGGCATTGACCGAACCTGTAGGCCGACCGACCGTTCCCGGCATCTATTCCTAGTGGCATTGCCTGCGCTCGCAAGGGCCGCTGTAATGCCCAGCCATGGGCACGAAATCGCGAGAGGTCATTTGGGGCGGCGCGATCATGGGCGCCGAGACACACGCCCGGCATGCCCGTGAAGAAGCCCGGGAAGCTGCCCGCGCCGAGGCTCTCGCATGGTCGCTGCGAATGGAAGGCTACGGCGGGCCCGCGCAACCGTCGCCAACGATCGGGCAATGCATCCACGGGGCCTGGGTTGGCTCGAGGTCGAATGCAATCGCTGCAAGACGAGGGCGAGCCTGCCGCTCGATGCCATCCGCCGGCCGCGGGATACGCCAATCTGGAAGCTCGAGGCCGCGCTGAAATGCCGGTCATGTCGGAAGGGCCGATATGCGCCGCCGGTGCACATGATCAAGCTGACCGAGAGACAGGAGATCACGCCTTACAAGTGGGTGCATCCGGACGAGGAGAGGTGAGCGTTACACGCTCGAATGGCGATCAGGTGATTCGAAGGCGCGCGCCGGGCAGCCACTGAGCGGTAATGTAGCTTGCGCCCGATGTTGGGCGCCACCGCGCCGGAACGCCCTCGTTGATCTGCTGGAACGCCCCTCCCGGTATCGGCCCCGTGCTTTTAATTGGGTTGTGTACAAAAGTGCACAGACGCGATTTGTTTTCCGTGTTCCAACGTGGGAACCAACGGGGAAACGCGATGCAAGAATACCGCGCCTACGTCATAGGCCCGGATGGCCATATTCTACAGCGCATCGACCTTTTGTGCGCCAATGACGACGTAGCCAAAGAGCGCGCCAGCGCTCTCGTTGACGGCCATGACGTAGAGTTATGGCAAGGCGAGCGCCAGGTAGAGACGTTCAAGGCGCCGACGCAGTAAGGCCGCCAGTAGACCCGGCGCGTGTCTTTCGGCAACGTCGTGTGCGCGTGGGCCGGGTGGCATAGATGTCTTTGGTTGAGGAGGTTGGAAGATGGCCAGATCCATCCACCGCCGCTGGACCGCGGACGACGTTACCAAGCTGAGGCAACTGGCCGGCAAACATCCGCGCAATGCTATTGCAGCGCAGTTGGGCCGTGGCCCTTCAGCCCTCGCTGTAAAGGCCCACCAGCTGAAAGTGTCATTGAGGATAGTTAGAAGTAACGAAACACCAACATTTTCAGATTTAGATCCTGGCCCCGCCGGATTCGATTGGCCCGAGTGATCAAGGAAGCAAATGGACGGCCGGAGCTTGAGGAGTTTCTGACCGAGACACGCGAGATCACGCCTTACAAGTGGGTGCATCCGGATGAGGAGCGGCGATGGCCCCGCGGGCTGGAACCGCGGGGATCCACACGACCATTTCAACCAACGAAGACCGGCGTCGCCGCGTTTGTGTCGGCAGCGGATTGCGCGTGCTTCGTAACCTGATGAACAACAGGCAATTGCAGCACGGTGATCCGCTGCCCTTCAGAGAGCTGTGTTACCAGCACGCTGCTGCCATCGGGAAACTCGATCGCGTCATGGTGTCGGTGCGGAACGTCGGGCTCTATCGCGCCGAATTTCCCGACCCGGGAATTGGTTGTTCTCGTCCAAAGCCATCTGTTGTCGTATTTGACATCCTCGGCGAATGCCAGTTCGGTCCCAGGAAGCAGGCAGACCGCGACGGCGGGTTCGCTCTCTGACGCGAAGCCGCGGGTAGAAGTGCCGCGGAATGTCGTGGTGATCAGCGTCTCTCCAACCTGGGCGGGGCGGGTTGCTACAGCGTGCAGACTATAGTCACACATCGGATTGCTTCCTCGTTTGAGATAGCCAACCCGCGCCGCTTAGAGGCGCAGGCCTCTATCAGAGTGGACAGTAGCCTGTGAGCTTTTGCTTCATTGTGGGCGATTGTACGGCCCTGGGCCGACCGCCCTGATCACTAATACGTTTGACGAGGCATCCAGTCCTTGCCACCTGCCAGCCCTCAGGATTCGTTTGCCGCGGTGGGTGCTTGTCGGACAGCCTTCCGGGCGAAGACGCACCACCGGCCCTCCTGGAGTCATGGGCGGGGCGTCATCCGGACGATGATGGTGACGGTCGCACGTTCGAACGGCGATCAGGTAAGCCCGCGTAGCGGGGCTGGCAATGAAGCGCGGCAAGTCGGTGGACTTCACCGGGTACCGGCAGCGGCATATTGCCGACTGAGCGACTTGGCGAGCTGGTTGGGGTCCCTAGGGCGTTTTGGGTGCTTGTCGGTCATTTGCCCCTCCGCTGCATGAACAGCCCTGCCCCGATGAACGCTGTTAGGCAGGCCGCCGTTCCAAGGGCGTCGATTCGGATGGCGGATGGCGGTATGCCCAGCACGGTATGCGCCAAGAAGGCGACCATGAGCGCCACGGCGACCGCGCTGATAAAAGCGATGCTTCCAAGGGTCGAATATCTCATCGCCCGAATATGCGCCCCGGCCCCCGCATTTGCCAGCCCGGAACGCTGCCACAATCAAACTGACCCACCACCCGCGCCAGCGGCGACCGCCGCAATCGAAGTTCACGCCGAAGCAGATCGCGCCTCCTCCGATCCGGCCCCAGCGCTTCTAAAGAGCGCGTCTGAAATACAAAACCCGCCCTAACCGGTGGGTTTTTCTTTGCCCCAAAAGAAACGGCCCCAGCACGGGGGGAGCTGGGGCCGCCTTACACGAGAGACATGCCGGGGGCGGCCCGGCACGAGTCTGAATGTAGGTTCGCAATCCGCCGGTCCCATTAAATTCTGTTTTAGATCCAAGAGTGGCCTGTTTTGAAATGGCGAGTGGCCAAAGAAACGGCCCCAGCACGGGGGCGCCGCGCCGAGGCCGTGAAGTTACCGGTCGCGTATGACCCGGCACCTCTCCAAGCTAGAACCTTTGCCACCTGTTCCCTGGGCCAGTGCGAAAAATTTCCCGAACTATCCGGGGTTCAGTTGGAGGCCTCTTTCAGCCACCACCGCACTGGTGCAGCGATACGCCGGTGACTACCATGTGATCTGGCGCGGCGTGACCGGAAGGGGAATGTTTGATGCTGCAATGAAAGAGGCCGCCAACTAACGTGGCCTAGTCGGTCCAAGTGCGCTCTCCGCACGGGCATTCGAACATATGAATGACGGCCCCGGTATCAGCATTCGCGATCAATCTGACGAGCGTGAGTTTTTCACCGCAGGAACGGCAGGTCTTGCCAGATCTGTCCTCGACAGTAGCAACCTTCTCGGCAAGAAATATCTCCATGGCGGCCCCGAAGCCCCCAAGCGAGATAGATAGGGTAGGAAGCTTGGGCTTCAGGCAAAAGTGGCAATTAAGTATTGCCCCCATTTTCCTAGAGAAGCGGGTAACTGCGCCACTGGTGCGTTTCCGGGCGGGGCGCTCTTGGGCCGGGACGCTTGCGTAAATGCATGTACGGGGCCGCGCCGGGCGACGCACCGGCTTATAAGAAAGAGGCCGCCTTCAGTTGGCGGCCCTGTTTTGAATTTTGAAGGGGCCTTGGAACAAACTGACACCCTACACGTTTAGCAGCCTTGTCAACTCGGGGGCTGCAAAATGCTTACGGCATTGGCGATCTTGGCCGGGCCTATTCTCGTGGCGACCATATTGATGATCGCAGTCTTTGAGATCAAAGACGTTTGGGATCGAAACCGCCTCAGGTAGTAAGGCCGCCTCATGTGTGGATGGCTCCCGACTTGCAAGAGTTTTTTGCGTAACGAGCAGCGGTCGCTTGCAGTCATGTGTCCGGCCTTTCAGTACGGTCGCACATGACCGCTGGCCTTGATGGATTCCGCAGATCGAGGCCTTATCAGTTGGTCGGGATTGGAACCCGCTGAGGCGGTCAGGTTTCTCTCGATCCGTCGGATGACCGACTGTGCCATCACGTTTTTCACTCTCGCAAGCTTACGGCACGCCGCGGCTCAGCAGGTCATGCTGTTGCTGCTGCGTGTCGGTAATTGTCCTGTCTGCTCATGAGGGCCCAAGCCACGCGCGCCGTCTTATTCGCCAAGGCGACAGCGGCGACAAGCCGTGGCTTTCTGTTGAGCAGGGAGGTTAACCAGGGATCGGTCTTGGCTTGCTTCGAGCAAAGCAGCACCGTGTGTGCGCTATTGACGAGCAGGCGACGGAGATAACTGTCCCCTCGTTTGCCAATTCCACCCAGGCGCGCCTTGCCCCCGGTAGAGTTTTGTCTCGGCACTAGCCCGAGCCAGGCGGCAAACTCTCTGCCGCTACGGAATGTGCTGGGATACGTAACCGTTGCTGCAATGGCCGTGGCGATGATCGGCCCGATCCCCGGAATGGTAGCCAGTCGTTGGCTGACCGGGTTGCTCTTGTGCCACGCGAGAACCTGCTTCTCGAGACCAACGATCCGTACATGAATATCTTCGATGTGGTTGACCATTACCTGCAACACCTGACGGGCAATATCCGGTACACGCCCATCATTCTCGTCGGTGACAATCGCAATCAGTTTCGCCACCTTGTGCAGACCCTGCGCCTCGATAAGACCGAACTCGGCCAGGTGCCCACGCAGAGCATCACATAGGCTTTCACATAATTGGGCGGCATGAGGCGCGCCTTATGGCCGAGCGCGATCAACTCGCGGGCCCAATGGTGCGCCGTCGCGCAGGCTTCCAGGCCGACCAGGCACGGCGGAATTTCAGCAAAGAACCCGAGGACTTGGCTGCGTCGCAGCCGCTTGCGCACCACCACGTTGCCCGCCTCGTCGACCGCATGAACCTGGAAGACGCTCTTTGCCAGATCAAGACCAATTGTTGTAATATCGCCCAAGGATGGCTCCTATTGCTGGTGATCTTTGACAACCACCATCTTGGCACATCGATGCCGTCAGGGAGCCATCCACCCCATCAGTTGGCGGCCTCTTTCAATTTCCACCGCGCGGGGCTGCCCTCGTTAGTCCGCCTCTTGGCGTTCAACCTCTCGTTCCCTCTCCATTTGCCTCATGATCCGCGCTCTTTGGGCTCGCTCGTTTTGCAACCGGAGATTCTTATCGTCGGGGAGCCACCCAGGCGCGGCGGGATCGGCGCTATACATATGTTCGCCATAAGGGGTGATGATCCTGATCCCCGGCCGCGATTGCTGGGCATAAGCTGGCACGGTCATAGCAACCGCGGCCGCGATTAAAGTGGTTTTGAGCAACACGGCGACCTCCTTACAAATCGAGGAAAGAAAGGCCCCCGCCGTGGGGAGCGGGGGCCCGAAGGTACAGGGAGGAGTGCCGCATATCGGCACAATTCCGATGTAGCTTCGCAATCTCGCCGATCCCATTAAATTCGGTTTTAGCCAGTAAGCCGCCACCGCCTGGCGCGCCCCTCGCGAACCACGGTCGCGCCGTTGCGCTTCCGTAGCGCCGCAAGGATGGCCGCTTTGTTACGGCGCTTCGTGGCGGCCCTAAGCGAACAGCTCGGCACCGGCTTGGGTGAACTTGAAGTAGGCGCCAGACATGTGGCGCCAGAACCAACCTCGGGTGATCGTAAGATCTATGCCGGCTTTGTATTCGGCCGGGCTGCCGCCAGCTTCAAGAAAAGCTGCATTGATTAGCTCGACTAAAAGCCGCTGATCCATATACGGCTCGAGAGAGTTGGCGATCTCGATCAGCTTGCGCGCAGCCCTTTCGGGATCGGCGAACGGTCGATCAGCGGTGAGTTTCATACGTGTTGCGGGTCCATCATGTGGGTGGTGTTAACGTGTTGCGCCATGCCCATAGTATCGATGGCGGCACCGCAAAAGCACCTCGATCGAGAATCGGCAGATTGCGTCGGCAGCTTAAAGCCGGCGTCATGCATTGCATACTTCCAAGTCGTCCATGCCTCCTGCCGTCGATATTCATTGAAGTCGGCTTCGGTACACCTGGCGAGATAGACCTTCCAAGCGGCTTCGAAATCAGCGCGGGCCTCATCGAAGGTCGCCGCGGTACCCCCATCTTGCCGCCCGCGATGCGTCAGCGGATAGAAGCCGCAATCCCAGCCCCACTGGTCAACGTCGTGGGGGACGCCGGAGCGCTCCGAGATCATGCCAACACGCACGTCGCCATAGTAAACGTGCCAGCACTCTTGCTGGGCGTCGGTCGATCGGCGGCGGGTGAGCTCGGGCATCCGCTATTGAAGCGCGGCCCGGGCGGTTGGGCAACTGGTCCTACGGGTGGGACTCGGAACATCCGACAACCGCTGCCGGTCGGGGATGTTGATAAGCCAGCTGGAAATTCGCACCGTAGCGGCACCGCACAACCCGGTGACTAGCGGACGAGCGCTAACTACAACTTTAACGACCGTCGGTATGAAGGTTTAAGTGCCGGTGATTAGTGTCGTATCAGCGCGGGTTTCCCCCACCTCAGCCCAAAGAGAACCCATCCGCCACTTTCGTGCCTGTGATTGCTGCGCAGCAAATCGTTGCGGCTGCCCCTGAATTCTCATTCGTGAGGCTGTGGATATGCTGCGGATAACGGCGCAGACATACGTTTTGGCAATGCCGAAAACGGCTATTGCCGCACGTAGAGCCTCGGCCGCACTAACCTGAGCCAAATGGTGAGCCATTTCACAAACCTGACGTGTGAAGTGGAGTAGACAGCGATCGCAGCGCGAGGGGGATCGGATCTGTTAGGGGGGGGGTAGCGGGTGACACGCAAGCTATCAGCATTGGAGAAACAGGCTGCCGACGCTTTGCGTCGGGCAAGGAGGCTGCCTATCGGCGCCGATCGCAACGACTTGCGACAGCTCGCTATGGGTCTGCTGTGGCTGCATCGGAATGGTATGGACGCCTTGATGAAACGGCGTTCGGTGTCGCGGTTATCCACAGACGCTGAGATGGCCCGCGACAACAGCCGTGATAGCCCGCTAGACTTACTCTTGGGAGAGCTGAACCATGCGGGACTGGAAAAAGGAACGGGACGCGCTCGTCAGTGAGACTATGGCTTTTGCTCGAGCTGTTCGTTCGCAAAGGCCGATCTCCACCGAACGGATTGCCGTCCCGAAGCAAACCTCTGATGATGTACTTGAGGACTCTCTGGAGGTTGCATCAACTGAGCGCGAAAGTGCTCAACCGACGATCGAACAGCCCATCGCCCGGCGAAGGCTGGAACCGATGAAATGGGGCGGGTCGGAGCGCGAGGAAATCACGCAGCGGGTCGCGAACTTCAAGGCGCACCAGCAACGCTTTATTCGAGAACGCGAGGATTACGCGAGATCCGCACTTGGGCGGATGCAAGCGTCGCAGGACGCGGTCGCAGAGGAACTGCGGCGCCTGGACCGGCCGCCTGCAAACGTTCGATAATGGCCGTGATCCCGAAGATCTAAAGCGCGGCCAGATCAAGGGAGCCGAGATAAACGCTAGGCATGCCCGTGAAGAAGCCCAGAAGGCTGCCCGGGAAGCTGCCCGCGCCGAGGCTCTCGCATGGTCGCTGCGAATGGAAGGCTACGGCGGGCCCGCGCAACCGTCGCCAACGATCGGGCAATGCATCCACGGGGCCTGGGTTGGCTCGAGGTCGAATGCAATCGCTGCAAGACCCGCGCGTACTGCGCAAGCTCGCCGACGGCGAAGAAAGGAAACGTGGTGCCGCTGAGAGCGTGAGAACTCCGCTGGCGGGGTCAGCTGCGCAGCGCTTTTTCGATGTCCGAATCGCGGGTGCGATTAACCTCGTCCACGTAACGACGATAGCGCTCCGCACTTTCGCGAGCGATACGCTCGCGGTTCTCGGGATCGCTGTTTTTCTGTTCCAAGACCGGTTCCTTGAGCGCTGTCTGTGCCATGGCCTGCTCCTCTTAAACCAGCCGCGCCTGTTGGCGCAAGGCAAACCGCGAGTTCAATCCGATATCGAAGGAGTGCTTTCGCTTGGCCCATAGAAGGCCTTCATTTTTAGTAATAATTGCCACATCTACGGGGCCGCCGACCGTTTCGGAGTTCTTGGTCACCTTTTCTTTTAACGATTGAAGGTTGATCAAGGTTTCAGCCAATTCTGCCATTTCGTCGACGGGGAGCACGCCAAGCACCCGCCGCAGGGGTATAGCATGCTCACGCCGCGCCTCGGCCATAATCGAATCACCCATAGTTCCTACGGCTTTACTCACCCGATCTTTGATATCCGGGACGGCACTGCTGCCGCCCGCAGCAGCGAGTATGTCTTTCGCAAATTCGCTAAGTCCGCCGTGCACGGTGTTCATCACCGAGATATAAACGTCTCGGCTGATTCCTAACGAAAACGTATCGCTCATGTCCGTTTGAGCAAATGAATCGAGCCACGCCGGCGTATCGTGCGTGATGGCCACTTGCTTCACTTCAATTGCTACGTGCTTCCCCGCAATAATTCCGCATGACCGATACTCAGAAAAAGCCGGAAAGATGTCATGATCACCGAACCCAGCAAATACTAGGCCGGTTGTCCCCATTTGTTTTCCTGGATCTTTGAAAACCTCTATGAGGCCTAACTCGGCAAATTGAGCGACGTCGCTCGGAAAACTTGCAGAGAACGCTTCTCTCCACTCTTCAAGCAGTGCGACGAGATCATCACGCCAGAGAGCGACGAACTGTTCTACATGTGCGGCGTCGATATTTGGCGGCAGTTGCTTGGCATCGAGTTCGGCGCGACGCGCGGCAATCAGGGCGTCAGTTTGAGCCCGTCGATCATCAGGAGATTGGCCTGAGACGTCGGGTCTAATCGTAACGCGCATTGCTGCGGATCGGGCGGTGTCAAGGAAAACGGACTTCTGAATTTCAATTGGGAAGAGACGCGGACTCTTTTCGAGAAAAGAGAAAAATTCCGATGCATATTCTGCGAGTGAATTGAAGGATTTATTCCCGAGTTCGTGCCGAAAAGCTTTGACCACGATCTCCCACGGTACGCGCAATATGTCAGCTGAATCGAATATCATCAGTCCGACCGGATGATGATCGGACAATTGAAAAATCTTGTTCGCGCCCTTGAAATATCGCTCTTCGCTGCCTCGCTCTGTCCAATGAGTGACGGTTGTGGCGCTATCGGCAGCCATGACAATTGCGAGTCGGTTCATTAAACAGACTTCTGATGTCATCGGTCGATTCCCCCGGGGCGGGATCATTTCGCAACCTCAGGGGGCGTGCAAGAGGAAAGCGACTAGGACTATCCGGAAGTCATCGATTTGGTGAAACTACCAGCCGCGCTACCGACCAGATCACCGATACTGGTCCAAAACGAATTGCCGCTGCTATCTGAGTGTACGCGTTTTTCGATCGTATCCCCGCCGGGGAGAGGTTGCTTAACAATGACAAACCCCTTTGCAGTCAATTGTGCCGCGGCCAAAAACATGGTGCCGTCCATTGTTTGGCTCACCTTTTTCGCGCGGATGATGCCTTCATCGAGCATCCAGACCATGATGCCTTCGAACGTTCGTTTGTCCTCGGGAGCGCCGAGAAACTTTTCAATTGCGCGACTGTCGATGTTGTGAGGCATTAGTCCGCCTGACACGAACTTCGCAATTACCCGCCCCATGACGGCCAAATGCTCGTCTAAAACCGATTCAATCATTCATTCACAATCTCAAAGATGTGCAGCGATGCCAGGGCAGTGTTTCGCAACCTATGGGCGCGTGCAAGCAAATCTCCCCGAAAGGGGATAGATTTTTAACGCAAATTAGGGGGCGATTACTGGGCGCCTTTTTGGCAACGGGATAGGCCCCGTGATTGGTGGCTCATCGGTACCGGCGGACGCTCGCGCATTCGGTGCTCGCCTTAGGATCGCCTCGGCGGCTTCCCGGTAGGCCGCGGCTGCTTTCTCTTCCGCATTTGGGAGCTGATCAATACTTGTCGACGCCCTTGTGTCAGGACCTGTCAAATTGGGCACGGTCGGCGGCAATCGCAGATCGGCTTCGACCCGCGCTGGCGGGGTAACGAAATAGGTGAAGCACCCTGCCACGGCAGCAGCGGCTAGAACTGCAGGAACAGCAAGGCGCAAACTGATCATTTCTTGGCCCTTCTGCCCAGCGCTATTACTTCTGGCGGGCGGGATTACTGCGATGGCGTCCGTCTGTCAGCGGAACCGTTGCCGAGAATCACCAGTGACAACAGAACCTCTGCGCTGCCTGTCGAATCATTTTGACTGTGCAACGAGCCGGCATCTTACTAGGGCTATTGCGTGGGAGCCCCCATGTTTGAAGCTATTACAGCATTTCTTGTAGTTCTTAGCGTCGGCATCCTTGTCGCGCACGCCCTCGACGCTTTTCGGTCGTGAGACGGCGTCATTTCTTCGCCTTCAGTCCGAGCTCGACCAGCCGGCGGACTGCTTTCTGCAACGCGCGCCGCCGGCAGAACCAGCGGCGGAGCCGCGAAAGCTAGTCGGACCAACGCACCTGCTTGCCTCGGTCGTTTCGTGTGTCCGCCGCGAATTGAATTTCTGCGTAGATTCGCTCTCGCGAAATAGTTGGCAAGATTGCGTCACGAAGCGCACTCAAGACCCTCAAGCAAATCGCGGGTTCTGGAACCGATAAGTTGTAATTTGTAGGATATCTAAAATCAAAATCCTCATTCATTGAATAGATGGTTGACGTAAAAACTTTCAGATCGGCCACCTCGGGGATCGACAGAGCCTCACATTCGTTCAGGAAAGCGGGGAGATTATGATGTTTTTTATCACGGCGTTCCCTCAATTTCGCTTTCGGCACGCCGCTTACTGCCAGAAAGGATTTCAAAAAAAGCTCTAAAAGAATGTGCACATAGAAAGTATGATGGGTGATACTTCCGAACGCCACCCCCGCTTAAAATCTCAAATGCCTCCAGATACTCTACGCCGCGATCGAACAATTGACCGGCGAAGAGGCCGAGAGGTTGGGGCATTTCGATTATGGTCATTTCGCTTCGCCTTCTTGGCCGGCTTCTCGCCTGTGTCCTTCGACAAAATGTGCAGGATCGTGTCGATCATGGCGCGGATGGCCTCGGGGCGCGTTAGCGGCCTGCCTTGCTTCTTGATCCACGCGTCAATAGCCGCGATTCGGTCAGGCTGCAGCCGGACTTGAACTTGGATCCCCTTACCGGTCGGCGGCGGACCGCGCCTTTTCTTTGGTACCACATTTGCCATAAAACCTTGGTACCACATAAGCAAGCCGAGGGGAAGCTCCAACTACCCCCCGGCTCTAACCCCGAGCAAGGAGCCCTCTCCAATGCCCAAGGCTACCCGCGTGCAAGCACGCCACCTACAAACACGTCTCCAACCCGGCGGGCGTTCATCAATACAATCGCCGCCCTGCCTATGGCCGCCGCAGCACCGGCTGCGGCCGCGCAGACCCTTGACGCCGAACTGATCGAACTCGGCGCCCGATTTGAGCCGTTGGTAGATCGATACTACGTCGCGCAAAGGCGTTGGTCGGGTTTTTTGGCGCAAGCCCACGCGGAGCATGATCGAGAATTTGGCGATCCAGCAGACCGGAACTACGAGTACCCGCCGGAGATCGTTGCGGCATTCTCGGATAGTTGCGAGCGCTCGGGCGCCAACGAAGCAGACGAGGCGCTTTCTGCGGTGGACGCGGAAATGAAGCAGCTAGCAAAAGCCATCAACGCGTCGCCCGTCAAGTCGATTGAGG
>Ga0193699_10000560_pt1 | contig 15840 bp, 10 predicted proteins | sample L3c2metaG_FD_160095 | JGI IMG/M metagenome (GOLD analysis project Ga0193699, IMG submission 160095) | Soil microbial communities from a riparian zone of the East river system, Colorado, United States - L3c2 | ecosystem: Environmental > Terrestrial > Soil > Riparian zone | place: USA: East... | reverse complement strand
CTTCTCGGAGCCGTACGTGATGACGTCGGGTGGGCCGCTGCGCGCAACCACCAGCGTTGTGCTGCTGATGTACGAGGAAGGATTCCGCTGGTGGCGCATGGGATACGCCGCGGCCATCGCGTTCGTGCTTTTCATCGTGATTCTGATTGCAACGCTGATCCAGTTTCGGCTGCAAAAGGACCAGACTTAGATGTCGCGGACTAATCCTCGATTCGTTGAGCGAAAAGCAACGGAAGACTACCTGCCGGGGGCTTCGGGCGGGCCGGCTGGGGGCCGCGGGCGAGTTGACTCGGCTTTGACTCGGCGACGCATCTCGCAGGTGATACTCTACGTGCTCCTAATCATCGGGGCGCTCGTCGCGCTGATACCGATGTTGTGGATGCTCTCGGCGTCGTTCATGCCGACGGGCGAGGCGAGTGTGTACCCGCCACATTTCTTGCCGAGCAAGGTCACCTTTTCTCATTACGGCGAGCTGTTCACCCGACTGAATCTCGGGAGATACCTGTTCAACAGCGCGCTCATCGCGTTCGTCGTGACGGGCATCTCGCTGGTGATCAACTCGATGGCGGGTTACGCGTTCGCCAAGCTCAGGTTTCGCGGTCGCGATCGCGCGTTCCGCATTCTGTCACTCGGTCTTGTCCTGCCGGTGCAAGTGGCGATGCTGCCGCTCTTCCTGCTGATGAAGAATCTGCATCTCATCAATACTTACTGGGGCGTGATAATTCCCGGGATGGCGAGCATCTTCGGAATCTTTCTCATCCGTCAGTACGCGCTCTCGATTCCCGACGACATGCTCGACGCCGCGCGCATCGACGGCGCGTCGGAGCTCAGGATATACTGGTCGGTAGTAGTCCCGGGAATTCTACCGATTCTCGCCACGCTCGCGATCTGGACATTCCTGGCGACGTGGAACGACTTCATGTGGCCGTTGATCGTGCTGAGCGACGAAGCGCACTACACGCTCCCCGTCGCGCTGGCGAATCTGTCCGGGGAGCACGTTCAGGATACCGAATTGATGATGGCCGGTTCGGTGCTCACCGTCTTGCCTGTCCTCGCCGTGTTTCTCTTTCTGCAGCGTTACTACATCCAGGGCGTAATGGCCGGGAGTGTTAAGGGATGAAGGCTTTGGATTCTGGATGGTATCGCTTCGGTTGGATGGCATTTGCAATCACCGGCATCCTCGCAATGCAGGTGCAAGCACAAACGCCCGTCCCTACTGCTCCCCCATCGAATCCGCCCAAGCCAACTCCGATTCCCGCCATTGTACCAGCCGTCCCGGTGGCCCCGGCCGCGCAAACGACTGCGCCCAATACCATAGTATTGGATTCGTTCGATTCGGTGAGCCAGTGGACGACCACGCCCGCCGACGGCGTCGAGATATCGGTCCACCCGGCGACAAACGGGTTGCACGGTGGAGCGATGCGGGTCGATTTCGATTTTCACGGGCACGGCGGGTACGCGGTGATCCATCGATCGCTGCGCCTCACGTTGCCGCCGAATTACGAGATCTCGTTTGCGATCAAGGGCGACGCGCCCACGAACACTCTCGAGATCAAGATGATCGACTCCACCGGCGAGAACGTGTGGTGGTCGAACAACCCGAACTTCAAGTTTCCGAAGGATTGGCAAACGGTCGCACGAAAGAAGCGCCAGATCTCCTTTGCGTGGGGACCCACCGCCGATAAAGAGCTGAAGCGTTTTGCGGCGATCGAGCTCGCGATCACAGCGGGCTCGGGTGGGAAGGGAAGCATCTGGCTCGATGATCTCGCCGTTACACCGCTCGACCCCGACACGCGCTTCTATCCGTTCCCGCGCATAACGGCGTCGTCGCAAGCGCAGGGTTACGACGTCGGCCGGACGATGGATGCGGATGCGACAACTGGATGGCGGAGCGCGCCTGTGCGAGTTAGCCCGTCACCGGGCGGAACCGGGGCGACTACGGGAGGGGTGCCGCCGGGCGCAGAGACGATCGATCTCGATTTTCAGAGGCGCCGAGAGTTCGGCGGGCTCGTGATAAGCTGGGAGGCCGGTCGTCGCGCCAACTCTTATGAGGTTCAGGGCTCGCCCGACGGGCAGAGCTGGCGCACACTCTACACTGTTTATAGAAACTCGGCCTCGCCGTTCGCGCAAACTGTAGCTTCTTCGGGCAAGATCGCGGTCTCCCAATCTCCGCTCTTCCGCGATTACCTCTACATGCCGGAGAGCGACGTGCGGTTTCTGCGCATCGTTCTCAAATCTCCGGAGAACAAGAGTGGTTACGGCATCCGCGACATCAGCATCAAGCCACTCGAGTGGGCCGCGACCGAGAACGATTTCTTCTTTGCCGTCGCCAAGGACGCGCCCAGAGGGGCTTACCCGCGACCATTCCTGAGCGAGCAATCGTACTGGACAGTCGTCGGCGTCGATCGCGACAGCGCCGAAGCTTTGATCAACGAGGAGGGAATGATCGAAGTCGGGCGCGGGCAGTTCTCGATCGAGCCGTTCCTTTTCACCGACGGGAAGCTGGTGACGTGGAATGATGCGAATACATCGGTCGCATCGAATCCGGAATCGCTACCGCTGCCACAGGTGACGTGGAGCACCAAGGATCTGGATCTCACCATCAACGCCTTCGCCGCGGGGCCGGCGGATTCGTCAGTCCTCTACGCGCGTTATCGTGTCGCCAACACGTCGAAGAAGTACAAGCGACTGATCCTTTACCTCGCGATCAGACCTTTTCAGGTCAATCCGCCGTGGCAGTTCCTGAATCTCCCGGGCGGTGTCGCGCGCGTGGATACGATCTCGCTTCAGGGCGCCACTGCCCGCGTCACCGGCAACAAGTTCGTCCGCTCGTTGAACTCGCCGAGTGGTTTTGGGGCGGTCACGTTCGACGACGGGAACATCGTGGACTGGCTGCGCGCCGGAAAACTTCCCAGTCCAATTGCCGTCGCCGATCCATCCGGCCACGCTTCGGCCGCGTTCGCGTACGATCTGGAGCTGGGCCCGCGGGCAACATCGAGTCCGATCGACATCGCGGTCGCGTTTCACGAGCCCACGCCTCCAACTTCCCCCGGAATCACGCTCCTTCCCGGACAGGGTGAGCGCCTGGTCTCCACTCAGCTCGACAAGACACAGAGCGAATGGCGCGAGAAACTGTCCCGCGTAAGCATCACGCTTCCTGCCTCCGCGTCACGCTACACCGAGACGATGCGTACGCAGCTCGCTGACATCCTGATCAATCGCGACGGTCCCGCGATCCAGCCTGGGTCGCGCAGCTACTCGCGCTCGTGGATCCGCGACGGATCGCTCACGTCCACCGCGCTGCTCCGCCTTGGTCACGCCGCCGAGGTGAAGGATTTCATGGAGTGGTACGCGAAGTACCAGTACGACAACGGCAAGGTGCCCTGCTGCGTCGACGAACACGGCGCGACGCCAGTGCCCGAGAACGACAGTAACGGGGAATTCATCTATCTCGTCGGCGAGTACTACCGCCACACGCGCGACAAGGTCGAGCTGGAGAAGATGTGGCCGAACGTGGTGAAAGCGGTGGCATACATGGATTCGCTCCGCCACGAAAGGATGACGGATCAGTACACCGTTGGCGCTAACAAGCCGTTCTATGGGCTGCTGCCGCAATCCATATCGCACGAAGGCTACAGCGCGAAGCCGATGCATTCCTACTGGGATGATTTCTTCGCCCTGCGCGGCTTCAAGGACGCGGCCTTCATCGCAAAGGAGCTGGACAAGCCGCAGGCCGGCGACTTTGCGCAGATGCGCAGCAGCTTCCGCTCGAATCTGTTCGAGTCCATCCGCCAGGTCGTGATCACCCGCCGCATCGACTACATCCCCGGCTCGGTGGAGCTGGCTGACTTCGACGCGACGTCGACGACGATCGCGGTTTCACCGGTTGGCGAAGCCGGACGGCTTCCCGGTCCGCTTCTCCTGCGCACGTTCGAGAAATATTTCCAGGAAGCGCGGGCGCGAGCGGTCGGAGCGAAGCCTTGGGATGCGTACACCCCGTACGAGCTGCGCACGGTCGGCACTCATGTGGAATTGGGTCAACGCGCGCGTGCGCACGAGCTGCTGGATTTCTTCTTCAAGGACCAGCGTCCGGTGGCGTGGCACCAGTGGGCCGAGGTTGTCTATCGGGATCCGAAGACGCCGAAGTTCATCGGCGACATGCCGCACACGTGGGTAGGGAGCGACTACATCAGGAGCTTCCTCGACATGCTGGCCTTCGAGCGCGAGAGTGACAGCTCACTGGTAATCGGCGCCGGAGTGCGGGACGACTGGGTGAAGCAGGATCCGGGCGTGCGCGTGGCGAATCTCAGCACGCAATACGGTCCGCTCAACTACGACATGCGCGCCAGCGGCAATGTCGTGACCGTGAATCTGCGCGCCGGAATCAGGATGCCTCCGGGCGGGATTGTAGTGTGGTCGCCGCTCGAGCAGCCGATCCTGTCGGCGTGGGTCGATGGAGTTCCTGCCGCCGTCAAAGGCGCGGAGGTCAGAGTGCGCAAACTGCCGGCGACCGTGACCATCAGGTATCCGAGATGATCCTTACGGAGAAACACAGCCCGAGCGGCAGTTCATTACTTGGAGAGGATGTCTCCTTTGCTCCGAATGACCGAGGAGTAGTACTTCCCCGACGACTTGATGGTTCGCTGCTGCGTCTCATAGTCGACGTGCACGATGCCGAAGCGCTTCGAGTAGCCGTGCGACCACTCGTAGTTGTCGAGAAGCGACCAGGCGTAGTAGCCGCGCAGATCGACGCCTTTCTTCATCGCCTCGTGCGCGGCGCGCAGATGTTGCCGGTAGTATTCGACGCGCAGCGGATCTTCGATGCGTCCATCGATCGTGTGCGGCGAATCGTAAAACGCCGCGCCGTTCTCGGTGATGTAGACCGGCAGCTTGCCATAACGTTCGTTGACCCACAGCAACACTCGGGTCAGCGCCTCGGGGAAGACTTCCCAGTTCGTAGCGGTCTCGATGTGCTGCGGCTGCGGAACGTGCTTGGTCCGGAGCGGGATGTGCTCGGGATGATACCGCTCGACCTTTCGCGTGTAGTAGTTGACGCCGAGGAAGTCGATGGGCTGCTTGATGAGCCGCATGTCCTCGTCCGGCCACTCCGGCCACGCCTCGCCGAAAATCTCCCGCAGCTCGGCGGGATACTTCCCGAGAAACACAGGGTCGAGGAACTGCCTGTTCATGTAGGCGTCGGCACGCCGCACCGCGGCCAGATCCTCCGGCGACTCAGACGCCGGATACTTGGGCTCCAGGTTCACAACGATTCCGATCTTTCCCTTCTTCGCCGCCTTGGTGGAGCGAAATCTCTCCACGGCACTGCCGTGCGCGCGGAGGAGATTGTGGGTGGCGACGGGCGGCTCGAACAGGTTCGAGTGGCCGGGAGCGAGAACGCCAGAGAGGTAACCGCCGTCTGTGACGACCCATGGCTCGTTGAGCGTCGACCACATCTCGACGCGATCGCCGAGCGCGTCGAACATCGTCGCCGCGTAATCGGCGAACCAGTCGCTGATGTCGCGATTGAGCCAGCCGCCGCGGTCGTCGAGCGCTTCGGGCAGATCCCAATGGAAGAGCGTCGCGTTCGGCTTGATTCCCTTCTGGAGCAGCGCGTCGACGAGTCGCGAGTAGAAGTCGATCCCTTTCTTGTTGACGCCTCCCGTTCCTTCGGGGTAGATGCGGCCCCAGGCGATGCTGAAGCGATACGAATTGAGACCGAGCTCCGACATGATCCCAACATCGTCCTTGTAGCGCCTGTAATGGTCGCACGCGATGTCGCCGGTTTGATCGAAGTAGGTGTTGCCCGGAGTGTGGGAGAACCGGTGCCAGATGCTTCTTCCGGCGCCGTCAGCGGTAGGGGATCCTTCGATCTGGTAGGCGGACGTCGCCGCTCCCCACAGAAAATCATCGGGAAACCGGTAGGAATCCATCATTCAGTGTTGGCGGGGGCGAAATGGCGAGCGTAACGCTCAACGGCGTCCGTAAAATTTATCACGAAGGGACCGAACAGGTAGCCGTCGATCGCGTCGATCTTCAGGTGAAAGATGGAGAATTCGTCGTGCTCGTCGGTCCTTCTGGTTGTGGGAAGAGCACAACACTGAGGATGATTGCTGGGCTCGAGTCCATCAGCGCGGGTACGGTCAAGATCGGCGATCGCGTTGTGAACGACGTGCCCCCAAAGGCGCGCGACATCGCGATGGTATTCCAGAATTACGCGCTCTATCCTCACATGACGGTGCGCGAGAACCTGGGGTTCGCCCTCAAGCTCAGGAACATGTCGGTCACCGACATCAACGATCGCGTGAAGATCGCCGCCACGACGCTCGGTCTCGACGACTACCTGGACCGCAAGCCGCGGCAGCTCTCGGGCGGACAACGGCAGCGCGTCGCGCTCGGCCGCGCGATAGTGCGGCAGCCGCAGGTCTTCCTGTTCGACGAGCCGCTGTCGAATCTCGATGCGCAGATGAGAGTATCGATGCGCCGAGAGATCGCGCGGCTGCACCAGGAGCTCAAGGTGACGATGATCTACGTCACCCACGATCAGGTCGAGGCGATGACTCTTGGCGACCGCATCGTCGTGATGAACAAGGGGCACGTGATGCAGATCGACACGCCGTTGAATCTCTATGAGAAGCCGAAGAACAAGTTCGTCGCCGGATTCATCGGCAATCCGGCGATGAATTTCGCCAACGGTACCGTCGAAGGTGGCGGCCCGTCGAGATTCGTCGCTGAAGGCGGCGAATGGGAGATCAACCTTCCGCAGCGCGTGGCCTCGCGACTCGCGGGCGCGAGGGGGCGCGCGATCACAATGGGGATCAGACCTGAAGATGTGTCGATCGTTGCAGGTCCACGCGCTGCTGCGGCAACTGCTTCGGCGCGGCTCGATCTCGTGGAATCACTCGGGAACGAGACCTTCATCTACGCGACGGCCGGGCGGCACGACGTCACCGCCCGCGTTTCTCCGCAACAGCTGCCGTCGATCGGGTCCAAGATCACGCTCGCGTTCGATCTCGAGAAAGCGCACTTCTTTGACGCGATCAGCGGAGATAGGCTGGGTTAGAAAGGCCGCTAAGGCTGGCTACAATGACATTACTATTTCGCCGACCTCGCTCTCCTCCGCGAATTCACGGCGGTAAAATCCGCGAGATTCAACTGATAGTTGCTCGTGATCTTGTTGTTCCACCGCGCGGCCTCCGCGGTATGGCCGAGCGCTGCGTGTGCTTCTGCCGTTCTGCTCATCACCACGAAGCTCGTCGTATCGGCGGCGGCCAGGATCTTCAAGGCATCGGCCGGGTGCCCCTGCTGTGTCGCGAGATATCCCTCGGCAGCAGCGACCATGTCGTCGGAGACCGTCGCGTCACCCGCCTGCTTTGCTTTCAACGCGGCTAGCTCCTGGTTCGCCGGAGTCCAGTGCTTCAGTAGCCCGTGCGCCATTGCTGCATAGAAGTTCACCTGCCATGGAACGTCCGCGTTGATTGCCTTCGCGGTGCCGATCGCCTGGTGAGCGCCGCTCACATTGCCGATGTTGCCGTAGACCGTTGCTTCCTGCGCTATCGCAATCGCGGCGGCCCGCTGATTCTGCTGCGCTTTCGCTTCGGCGGCGACAGCCTCGAGCTGTTTCGCGACGGCGTCGGGCGCGTTGCCTTGCAAAACGTACGTGCCGGCGATCTGCCTCATGTAGTTGAGTTTCTGCGGCGGAGACCACGCATTCGCGATCGCCTGATTGAGGTACGCGCGCGCCTGATCGTAGTGTCCCTGAAGCGCTTCTACTTCAGCAAGTCCGGCGTACACTTCCGGGAAGCGTGGCGTCAGCGTCGTGGCGCGAGTGTACTCGGCGGTCGCCTCCGGAAACTTCCCGTTCCACTGCAGAATCTCCGCGTAAGTGTCGTGCGGATTGGGAGCGTTGGGATTGAGCTCGACCTGCCGCTTCGCGGCCTGCTCGGCGCCCGCCTGGTCGCCCTGTCCCCAGAGAGCGTAAGCGAGCGTGTTGTAGCCCAGCGGATAATCCGGATTCTTGGCGATGAACTCGCGCAGCGCCGGCATCGTGTTATTGGCGCTGGTGGGGAAGGCAATTCCGTTGAGCGCGATGATTTTGTCGCGCGGCATCAACAGTGAGCCGGCTCGGAAAAGTGCGCCGGCGGATTCGTTGTTTCCGCGAAGTGATTCGCGGTAAGCGGTCGCCAGCAGCAGCTCGTTCGTGTTCCCGTGCGCGGCTGCGTCCGCGACAGCGCGATCCGCTTCGGCGAGCGCCTGCGGCTGGGTGAGCTCTCCGGTGATCTGCCCACCGATGAATGCGTACATCGCGCGAGCCAAGCCAAGGTTAGGATCACTCTTGGAGGCGGCCTGAAAATGCGACGCGGCGGCCTCGAACGAATAATTCGTCCAGTCGACCACGCCCGCCTTGAATTCAGAAGCGGCCTGGGGAATCGTGGTGCTAAGCTTGAGAGCGGTGTCGGTCTGCGATTGCGCCGCAATCGGAGCTACGCAAGCAAAGGCGCCGGCGGCGACGAGAGCTCGGAAATGAAGCCGCATTGGACTCTCCTGAGGTGGACGGGACTCCCACACTACAGGGTTCCGCCGGACAGTCAAGAAGATTCTAGGTAGGTACGAAAGTAGACGCTCTCTGCTTTTCTCCCTAGCCCGTCCTGGCTACGTAGGCGAGTATCGCCCAGTAGTGCGCGAAGCTCCCGGCCATCACGAACAGGTGCCAAACCTCGTGATATCCAAAGACTTTGGCGGCGCCTCGGGGCCACTTCATCCCGTAAATGACGGCACCAAGACTGTAAGCGATTCCTCCGGCGAGGAGCCAGAAGAAAAACCCCGGCGAAGCCGCGGCAATCAACGGACGGGCGATGACAACGGCAATCCATCCCATCCCGAGGTACAACGCAGTTGATAGCCAGCGCGGCGCGTGCATCCAGAAGATCTTCTGAAAAAATCCGAGGGCCGCGAGACTCCACACGCACACCAGTAACCACATCCCCAGGCGCCCGCGAAGAACTACGAGGCAGATGGGCGTGTACGTGCCGGCGATCAGCACGTAGATCATCACGTGATCGACACGCTGGAAATGCCCGAGTCCGCGTTCGGAGAGCGTGGACGCGTGATACAGCGCGCTGACGCAATACATCAAGACGAGACTGGCGCCGAAGATCGATACCGCGACGACGTCGCGTGTGCTCCCGCGATCGATCGCTGCCGCGATCAATGCGATCATGCCGACTACCGATAGAACAGCGCCCAGCAGGTGAGTGAGCGCGCTGACTGGCTCACGAAGCTTTAACCGCATTCCGAAGATTAGTGTGAACCCACTACCTGGAGCTAGCCACCCAACGCGCGATCTTGTCGCGCAGCATGGGTAGCGTGACCACTCCTCCCTCGAGGACTTGATCGTGGAAAGCGCGCAGGTCGAACTTCGCTCCGAGCTGTCGCTCGGCCTCGGTGCGCAGCCTGCGGATTTCCAGTCCTCCGACTTGATACGAGTAACCCTGACCCGGCCAGCCAATGCGCCGGTCGACATCGATCGCAACCTGCTCGGCCGTGCGCGTGGTGTGTGCGAGCTCGTAGTCGATCGCCTGTTGTCTCGTCCATCCCTTCGCGTGCATTCCCGCTTCCAGCGCCACCGACACGCCGTTGTAGACGTTGTCCTCCAGCCAGCGAAGCCGTGACGCGTCGGAGGAAAACAGTGCGAGCTCGTCCGCGACTGATTCAGCATAGATCGCCCATCCCTCGACGAACGCCGAGTTGCCAAGCTCGCGATTGAGAGGGTGCGAATGGGGGTGCTCCATGGAGATGGCGATCTGGAAATGGTGTCCCGGAATCCCCTCGTGGAATGCGAGGCCATCCATTCTCAGCTTCTCGCCTGGCGTCATCGCATAACGAAGGTTGACGTGGAAGATTCCAGGCCGGCTTCCATCTTCAGCCGGTGATTCGTAATTGGCGAGGGGCTGGGACGCCTCCTGAAAGGCGGGAAACGGCTCGGCGACCAGCTGCGCTTTGGGAATCACGTTGAACACTCTGGGGACAGCGGCGCGCACGCGCGCGAGTATGGCCTCCGTGGCAGGAATCACTTCTTCGCGCGAGTGGAAGCTCGATGACGGATCGGCACGTACTCGCCGCATCGCAGCGCGGATGTCGTCCGTTCCATATCGCGCAATGGTGATCACGCGCATAGTGGATTCGGCTCGCGCGACGATTCGAGTGCCAAGATCGAAAACCTCGTCCGGTGACAGCTTCAGCGTTGTGTAGCGGCGAATGGACGCGGCGTTGCACGCGGCGCCGTTTGGATTGGCGGTGATCGAGACATTCTCTCGCGCGACCGGCAGGTACTCGTTTGCCAGGTAGTCGCGGTAGCGCCGCACCGCTGGATGGATCTCTCCACGGACCAGCAGCTCGAACGCCTGGCGAAACGCGGGGGTCGAATCGGCGTTGGCTGGAGCGTAGAACGGTGATGCGGTCGGTGTCGTCGAGAGAATCTTGTCCGCCGACGCGATGACACGCGTGACATTCACCTTGGGCTCGAGGTATCCAGCGCGGACTCCTTCGCGCAGGTTCTCGATTTCGGTGTCGACAAAACGCGGGAAGGCGCGCCATCGAGTGAGCGCCTGCGTCCGCAGCTCTTCAGTACCGACTGGCTGCTGTTGCGCGAGCGGAGCGTAGCCGGACAACATCCCGATCATTGGGCTGACATTCCAAACTCGAAAATTGCACACGCGCATCCCTGTGCTGGCCTCGAGCTCTTCGCGTAGGAGTCCGTAAGTCACCCATTCGGGGCGGCCGATCAACGCGGCTGAGTCGATGGCGCGCATCTGCGCTAGCCAGCGATCTTCCTTGGCTTGCCACGCTCTTTCACCCGTGGCAGAGTTGTCAGAGAGCCGATCGTGTCGCGCTCCCGGAAATCCGCTGGTGGTGTTGACCTCCGGAAAAAACTCGCGCCAGGAGGCGAAGTAGTCGTCCGCGATTGCGATTACTTGCCGGGTGGCAGTGGTGCCCCGCGGATCTGGTACGGGTGTGATTGAAGGCTGTGGCGTGCAAGCGGAGGCGGCCAGCAGGCAGATGAGCGCGCGTGTTGTTGTCACGGTCATGCCATGTAGAATTCCCACGCAATCCGATCCGGATCCTTGAATGCGACGTAGTCTTTGCCGAGCGTTTCGTCGCGTTTAGCGCCGGTGTTCTCGATGCCAGCCGCGGAGAGCGCGTCAGCCACACGCTGGAGCTCCGACACGTCCGAACAGGCGAGCGCAATGTGATCGACGCCGAGACGGTGCGGGTTGAACTTGTCGCCCTTGGGCATCTCCGCGGTTGGCCCGCGCAGTCCGAACGCAGTTCCGCCTGCGAGGAAGAGGCAGATGTTGTCGGCGTCCATCAGGTGCTTGAAGCCGAGCGTCTCTACGTAGAATTTCTTCGAGCGTTCGAGATCGCTGACGCGGAGCGAGACGTGGTGGACGCCCGGCGTCTTCATGTTGATCGCCATGGGTAGATCCTCGGGTTGGGGTGGGATCGTGCAGGCTTTCCGAATCTGGCTCCCGAGGATGAGGCAAACAAGAGGCGGCATCGCCCCCTTCTGCTCCCGCTACTTCTTCGCTTTCTGATACGTCCCGATCAACTCGGCGTTGCCGACTATATGGCCCTGCATGGCCCTCTCCAGCTGCGACTTTGTCGGATTACTCAATCCCTTAAGCTCAGTGTCGAGCGCGTAGAGCTTGAAGAAGTAGCGATGACGCCCGATCGGCGGACAAGGCCCTCCGTAAGTCTGCTTTCCCCAGTCGTTGCTTCCCTGTGCAGTCCCGCTCGGCAACCAGCTCTTCGCCGCGTTCTCGGGGAGCTCCGTAGTGTTCGTGGGAATGTTGTAGACGACCCAGTGAACGTAGACGCGCTGGGGCTTGGCGGGGTCAGGCGCGTCCGGGTCGTCGACGATCAGCGCCAAGCTCTTGGTTCCGCTCGGCGCGCCGGACCATTCGAGTGGTGGAGAGATGTCCGCGCCTTCGCACGTGTACTTCGCGGGGATTGGTCCGTTCGCGGCGAAGGCAGGTGAAGTGAGTTTGATTGACATGGGAGCGCTTTTCTGCAGCATTCACGCCCATGACCTAAACTGCCGAACACGGATGCTTCTGATTTAGGCGGATGCTTCGGATCGCTCAGGTACAAATCCGAAGCATCCGCTCACATCCGAAGCATCCGTGTTTCGATCCGAAGCATCCGCCTAAATCAGAATCATCCACGTTCAAAAGCCGTAACGCACTCCGAGCTGTGCTTGTCTCGGATCCCCGAGCCCGTTTCGAATCGTACCGTCAAAGTTGAACAGCAACGATGCGGATGACGGATCACGGAAGTTGTCGCGATTCAACACGTTGAAGACTTCCGCGATCACCTCGAACTGTCCCTTAGCGCTGGTGTGGAACGGCCGCGACAAGCGGATGTCCCAGCTCGCGAAGGCATTGTCGCGGCGAATCGTGTTCCGCAACAGAATCGTTCCGTTGGCGCAGATTCTGTCACCCGGCGCGGTCGCACGCTGGCCGCTCGGCGCGTTGTTGACGCACTTCTCCGAAGTCGGCTGGGCCGAGTACCAGGAGAAGCGATTGTTGGCGTAGATGTCCCATGGGAAATGGTACAGCGCCCACAGGTTCAGACGATGACGCTGGTCGCGGTCGCTGTAGTTGTACTCGCGATCGAGCCTGTCGGCGCGAGCGTAGCGGAAGCTGAACGGGTCGCGCTCGTTGTCGTCGTCAGCCTTGTCGGCCGACAGCGTATAGTTGGCCTGGAACTGGAAATCCGGATCGGCCAACCGTGCAAGTCCGAACGTCACGCCGTTGTAGCGCGATTTCGCCGAGCTCTCTACGACGGTGAGCACGCCGACGCCGTTGGTGGTGCCATTGAGCCCTGTGCCCCACGGAGTTCCGAACACCGCGTCGTTGCGATTGACGAAACGGGTGAGATTATCGGTCGCCGCGTAGGTGTACGCCACCGACGCCGCCAGGTGATTGAACACCTCCTTCTCGTAGCCGAGCGACGCGCTGAACGTCCGCGGATTCTTGAAGTCTTTGTCGAAGACGAAGATGTCTGGATGGTCCGGGATCGTAGCCGGAGCAGGCGCCGGGAGGAGTGAGTTGTAATTGGGCGGGTTGCCAAGGAATGGCGCCGCATTGCTGTTGCGGAACATCGTCTGTCCGATCGATCCGTTGGTGCTGCGCGCGCTGGCGAGGTTCAGTCCCGGGATGCGCGCGTAGTACAGTCCCGCGGCGGCGCGCACCACGTCCGTTCCGTCCCCGTTCCTGTCCCAGGCAATACCGAGCCTCGGCTGGAACATCTTCATGTCAGACGGAATCGTGCCGTCGGAAGGGAACGCGTGCCCGCCCTGCGTCTTGCCGATGAAGTTCGAGAAGAAGACCGTTGCGGGCGGGGTGATTGGATCGGGCTCGTGCTGTCCTTCCCAGCGCAAGCCGTAGTTGATCGTGAGATTGGGCGTAGCCTTCCAGTTGTCCTGAACGAACACTGCCGCGTCGATTTGCGGGATGACCTGGGTTCCTGCTTCCTCCACCGTGCGTCCGCCAACACCGGCCTGCTGGAGGTAGAGGAGCACTGGTCCTGAGATGACCGTACCGACGGGGCACGCGCCAACAGTCCCAATCACGAACACGCCGGCGGCGGTGCTGCACTCCTTGTAGTTGTTGCCCTGGGTCACGTAGTTCTGAAATCCCGAGACTGAATTGAAGATGAACCGGCCGTTCGCGAAGCCAATGAACGTCTGGTGCTCGGCCGTCCGGTTAACCTCAAAGCCGGTCTTGTAGATGTGATTGCCACGCACCCACGAGACGTTGTCGAGCGCCTGTACTCGGGTGTCGTACGATTTCACCGGAATGAAGAACGGCATGCCGAAGCGGAAGCCATTCACGAAATCCATGCCCGTGTCGGAAAACGGCCGGCCCACCCCAGGAATGAGCGGCCCCGAGTAGGGACGCGGTCTGTCTTCGCGCGCGAACTGGAACCTGAACTCGTTGTCGATCGTGTTCGTCAGGTGGGACACGAGGCTGCCGTTGACCGCGTTCGAGAAATCCTTCTCGATTGCATTGGAGCTGCGGGCCCAGGTGTCGACGTCGAAGGTACCGTTTTCCTGTCGTGAGTTAGTGTAGTTGTACTTGAGGGACGCGTTGTGGGTCTCGTTGATGCGCCAATCGAACTTGACGAGCGCAACCTGCGCATCGTTGGTCCGCGAGATGGGGCCGAAGTCCTGCGCCAGGGCACCACCGAAAGCCGTGGAGAGGAAGCTGGTAAGGGCTGTGAATTCCGCGCTCGCGGGCCGCGTCTTCTGCTTCACTTCGTTGTAGATCTGCTGGTCGTAGGCGACGAAGTAGAAGAACTTGTCCTTCACGATCGGGCCGCCGAGCGTGAGGCCGAACTGGTGCTGCGTGAAGTCGGGCTGCAGCGTGAGATTGGCGTGCGTGGCGTCCGACGAAAGCGGGTCGCCTTTTCCGAAATAGTGCAGCGTACCGTGCATGTCATTCGTGCCGCTCTTCGTGATGACGTTCACGAATCCGCCGCTCGATCTGCCGAACTCGGCGTTCGCGCCTTGTGCGACCACTACCATCTCGCGCACAGCGTCGAGGTTGAACGTGAACGGTGGGCGTTGTCCGCCGCGCTGCTCGCCGAAGAACGGATTGTTGAAATCCGCGCCATCGACAGAGACGTTGTTGTGGATGCCGCGTTGTCCACCGACGCTCAACACATCACCGTCGGGGCCCTGAGTCACCGCGACGTTCGGAGTCAGGAGGGTGAGATTGAGATAGTTGCGGCCGTTGTTCGGAAGCGCGCCCACGACTTCAGCGGGAAGATGCGTCGCCTCCGCCGAAAGTGTGGGATCGACCGTCGGGACCTGTGCGACGACCGTGACGCCGGCCAGCTGCGTCGTCGATCGCGCCAGTACGAGCGGAAGGTCAACCACCTGTCCGAGCGTGACGGCGATGTTCGACTTGGTAGCCGGAGAATAGCCGACAGCGCGCGCGGACACCTGGTAGTTGCCGAGCGGAAGCAGAGTCGTGACGAACACGCCCTGTTCGCTGGCTTTGACGGTGCGCGTGTAATTCGTCTCGGTATTGCGCACCGTGACGAACGCGGCGACGGGATTACCGCTCGAGTCGGTAGCAACGCCGCGGATGACGCCCGTGGTCGCTTGGGCCTGTGCGTTGAGGAATTTCGGAGCGAAGAGGAGCGCCGCGAGGAGAGAGAATCGCAGCGATGTTGAGAGAGCGCGCCACTTCATAGAGGGATCTCCAGAATGAGTTAGGCAGCTGATCTCGAAGAGACCAAGAGAATCACTTTGATAGTCGCACCAACGTAACTCCCCAAGTCGATCCTGGCGACTCTCTGTTACGTCAGGATCGTTGGGAGACGGGTTGCCGCAAATGTTTCGCGATCGCCCTCGCCGATTCCAGCGGATTCGTATTGGTAGTATCCACTACAAGCTCGGCCGGGGGCATCTCGGGCCGATCGAACGCGCCAGCCTTGTCGAGCTTCCGGAACTGGTAGACATCCCTGAGCTTGCCGAACCGTTCGCGCGAGTCATCCTTGAGCCGAATCTCGAGCTCGGGGTCGGAGCAGCGGAGCTCGATGAAGCGGAGCGCGCCCCCGCGAGTGATGACACGCTGTTGGAGGTTGGGAATGAACGCGTCGGTGACCGTCGACTCCGGCGCAAACGTCATGATCACCCCGGCTTGCTTGGCCACCAGGCAGGCATCGATGGTGCCCAGCCAGATCTTTTCCCGCAGCGTGACGAATGGCGGCGATCCGAAGGGAAAGAGCGACGCAACCAGATCCACCACCGCGTGGTTGTGCAGAAGGCGGTAT
>Ga0193699_10000559_pt1 | contig 15850 bp, 17 predicted proteins | sample L3c2metaG_FD_160095 | JGI IMG/M metagenome (GOLD analysis project Ga0193699, IMG submission 160095) | Soil microbial communities from a riparian zone of the East river system, Colorado, United States - L3c2 | ecosystem: Environmental > Terrestrial > Soil > Riparian zone | place: USA: East... | reverse complement strand
CCACGGGTTCATCGTTCCCGTGATCAAAGGCGCCTTCAGTCTGAAAAAGCGTCACGCCACCGAATGGCGGCTCACAGAGTTCGTCTGCAACGTCACCAACGCGGCGGTCCCGACTAAGGACTTCATGCGATGGTCGCCCGCCAGCCCGCTCGCTACGGCGCTACCTACGGGCGCGCTTCGCGGGCTGGCTCCTCTGAGAATGGTGCACCCCCCTGGTAAACTAGAGGTGTGCGCGTAGTGAAACCGTCAGCCCCCAAAATTGGCCTCGACGGTTTCACCACAGATACCGTTACGTGGCTTTTCAGCAACATTGGTTTCACCAGAGAGACCGATCAGTTTCACCACGAGCACCGACAGTCTCACCAGCGATACCGGTTTCTAAATTCCTCATCGCGTTCGGTGGCCATTGGCAGAAACTATGCCGATGCCTCTGAGACGCCCCAGGACGACTCTGCAGCGGCATCTTCTGAGAAAGCAGACGACGTACCACCTTCGGCATCCACTAGCCTCAGGGAGTCGCTCAGGGCCGTCACAGCGCGTTGCGCATGTAGTCCACAGATTTCCCGCGCAATCGTGCTGGCTTCCGGTAGTCAGCCGAAACGATCCGTGCCCAAGTTAGATGGCAGATACACGCTCACGCCCGGATGCAATATGAGTCGCGGTCTGCAAACACCGAAAACGCGGGGGTCGCCATGACCCGTCCGGCCATCATTCCGGTCGGAGCCTGGCCACGCCGAATGGGCGCTGAGCTGGCTGCTGGCTATTGCGGAGAGCCTACCGCAGAGGCTTTCATAGGCCGCGTCGGGCAAGAATACCCTCAGCCACGGATTTGCGAAGGACGACGGCGCCTATGGCTCCGAGACGATTTGGACCGAGCAATCCTGCCGGACGAACTCCGCATGGCGGCGGACGCGGCAGAGGATTTGTGATGATGCGGAAACTGCTGCCCCGCTTCGTTATTTCCAAAACGCTCGCGTCCGGCGTGACCGCGTTCTACTTCAACATCAACAGATACTACCGCAAGCGCGGCTGCACGATTCCTAATGAGCCCTTGGGTACGGATTACATCGTCGCCTGCGGCGAAAATGGCGACGGCGGCCGAGCTGCGGGTTTGAACGGTCTTTTCGATGAATGGGACGCCACACGCCGTGGCGAACCGATCGACGCCGGCCGCCTCGTCCGGTTCGGCAACGTTGATTGGTTGTTCCGGGAATACAAGAGTAGCAAAGCATATTTGGAAAAGGTCTCGCTTCGATCCCGACCGGACTACGAGCGCACCATGCTCATCGTTTCCGCCACGCTCACCAAGAAGGGAGACCGAATTGGTGGGCGCAGCATCCGCTCCATCACGCCCCGCGCTGCTGACAAACTTTACGACAAATTCATCCAAGGCAAACGTGGACAGTCGTTAAGGCAGGGAGAAAAGGCCATCGCGCTTTGCGCCAAGGCCTGGGACGTTGTCCGCCGGCTCTACCCCGGCGAGTTCGACAAGCAGGTTCCAAATCCCTGGAACGGCGTGACGATACAAACGCGGACGAAAAAGAAGAAGCCGGCGGCAGACCGAGATCAGGTCTACACCTTTGCATGGGGATGCATTGAGCGCGGTATCCCGAGCCAGCCGCAGCAGCGGTTATCTGTTTCGAATGGCTTCAGCGCCCGGAAAACGTCTTGGCAGGCTACGTTCGCTGGACGGACTACCGCAGCAAAGAATGGCCAAACGCAATTCACATCGAGCACCACAAGACCGGCGAGCAGGTCTGGCACCCGCTTGAAGAGACGATCGATAACGTCCGAACGGCTTTCTACGCCGACGCTGAAGCGGTCCTGGCCAAGCTCCCACGCCGGGGCATTCCGATGATCCTGCGGCAAATGAAGAAAGACACATCGAAGCCCTACTCGTTCAGCGGCATGCAGAAGATCGTCCACAAGATGCGCGACAAGATCGGGCTGCCATCAACGTTCACGCTCGACGCATGCCGCCATGGAGGCATGACCGAGCTTGAAGAAGCAGCATTGACCGACGGTCAGGGCCGCGCCCTCTCCGCTCATAAGAGCCAGCAGTCTTACGAGGGCTATGCCAAGCGCTCGATGAAGCGGGCGCTCGCGGCGACGCGCAAGCGACACGCGCACCTACTCGCGAACGAGGCGCGAACAGACATTCAGAATGGCGCGCTGAATGACGTTCAGAATGACCCTCGCGAGCCCGACGCAGCAGAGGGCTAAAGTCGTTGCGCCGCAACGGTTTAAGGGTGGCTGGGGCGCCAGGATTCGAACCTGGGGATGGCGGAATCAAAATCCACTGCCTTACCACTTGGCTACGCCCCAACGCGGCGGACCATAGCGGCGGGCCCACCCCCGATCAACGTCCGCATTGCGTAAAGTCGCGAATGAGCGCGCATCGCTGCTGACACCGATCGCCAAGGCCTTCTCCACCGATATCGGCATCGAAGTCGCCTCGCTCGGCGTGCAAGTGCATGGCGGCATGGGCTTCATCGAGGAGACCGGCGCCGCCAGCATTATCGCGACGCACGCATCGCCGCTGTCTACGAAGGCACCAACGGCGTCATCAGCAGGCTCAACAAGGAGATCCAGGCCTCCGTGGTCGATCCGCCGGTCAGGAGAAGCGCGTCACGCTAGGGATCGAACCGGTGCAAATGACGCCTGCGCGAGAGCAGCGCCGTGCTGCTGAGCCTGCTGTCGAGCGTGCTGGAGCAGTTCTACAGCCTGCAAAACCACCGCAAAGCCGTGCTCAAGCGCGAGACGATAATCCCGCTGGAGTAGCCCAATTTCTGCTTTGACTTGGTTGCGGGGACGGACGCGCTGTCAGCTTCCGAAGCGTCAAAATATCATTTTTAAATCAAATAGTTCGCTCGAAAGAGGTTTCCCACTGCGGCCGCCAAATTACGGATGCGCTGCCCACCCGAGGCGCTGCGGGACGCAATAATATTTCAAGGTTGACCTTGATAGGACCAGACAGCGGATTTTAACAACTAAATAAATTATATACGTCCACACGCGGGACGCTAAATATTCTAATCAAAGTTGCGGTCATAAACCTAGCTCTATCATAAGCTTAACAAATGATCGACGACGTCTTGACTTTAAAAAACCGCATTTTAAAATGTAGAATAACTCTATAATTTAAATCGCAGAATATAATTTAATTGTAGAGTAATACCGCAATAAGGCGCTGAAGAGCCGCCGGCAACGAAAAAGACAGCGCTGATAGGGAGAATGAACCGACACAAGCCGATAGCTGAAATCCCAGGATACACCCTCACGTACGTATTGCAGATAGCGAGAACAGAGGCCAACTCAATTTGGGGGCATTGGTTACATGTTAAGCGCATTGTCTCCGGCACTTTTCCGTCTGCGGACAACCAACGGGCAAATTCAGCCCCTATCGATCGATACTTCGAATATTTATGCACTTGAGCATCAAATAGCCCTCCGCGGACAGGCATTGAGGGATATCTGGGTTATTCATACCCACCTCAGAGGCCTTATGCGTGGCCAGATGCGCAGCGCTACTTTCGCCCGTAACCGCCACATTCAACGCCGGCACGTCCGCAGAGATAAGTTCTTCATCCGCCGCACATTGACGGCCTGACCTCGCGGATCTGTTTGCTGGGGCTTATCGGAAAGGCGATTTTGTCGGATTGCCGCCACCGAGAAAAAAGGCATTAAATATTCTGAATTTAATGCTGGGAACCCGCGGCCCACATTTAGCCTCTTTCCGCCGTTTTACTGAGTAAATGATGGCACTGAGTCGCGAAAATGGCCGCAAAATTGACGAAACGGACGTATTGAAAACGAAAAAGTCCACGCTTGCGTGGAGAAAAATTATTATGTTGATAGCGAATAAATAGCATAAGGACTTCGGTATATTAAATGGCGTAAGGACTTCCGTATATTAAATATCATAATAGCTATCTCTGAGGAGATAATGGACACCTCGAAAGAGTCGAGGATATCAATTAAAAGGGGATACTCGTCAATTCCAGGAGTTCCCCGGCTTGAATTATCTCCGCGCTTGCTGTAAACACAGTTCGGCTAATGCGACCTTGAGTTGCGTATCGTCGCCTTGCAACACCAGGTGATTTAAATGTTTGAATCCATGGCGATTGAATACCGCTTCGACCGCTTTCCTTGCGTCCGGACGTGATCTTGGAATAACGGCCTTGCTTACCCGGATCACGCCCTCGGCAAATGGGTCGTAAAGTCAGGCATAAGGCAGCACTTCGATGACCAAGATCGATGTAGAAATGACGAACAAAGTCGTTCTAGAAGTGATGTCGACCGATGATCTTTGGTCGCTTCACGAAAGAATCACCAGGATTTTGTCTGCCCGAATTACTTCGGAAAAGCGCGAGTTGGAAAAGCGCCTGGCGGCGCTTGAACGCAGTCAAAACGCGATGGAAGGGGGCATCAAAACTCGTGGTGCCGAGGGCAAGCCCCCGCGAAAATACCCAAGGGTTTTCCCTAAATATCGCAACCCCTTCATACCCACGGAAACCTGGTCGGGTCGGGGCAAGCAACCGCGCTGGCTCGTTGCGGCAATCAAATCGGGGCACAAGATCGCCGAATTCGAGATCAAAGAATCGGCGGAATCGAAAGGCAGCTTGCGTAGAGCCTGACGCCGGCCGAATAGCCGGCCACAGGCCGTTAAAGCGGCTTGTCGGATTTGCGTGATAATTCCGGTCGACTGCTTTCAAGACCGTCTGTGGGCGACAAGAATACCTCCGTCAGCTGATACTCAGCTTCCATTGCCGCTGCTTCCAGCACGTCAATCAACGATCCTATCCCGCATTCTTGCGCCTTTAAAGACATGAGGCGCAAATTTGTCAGTATGTATTCCAATACCTCAGCTTCACGACCATTCACCATTTGCAATCCCCCAGTAATTGCACGGGTTGCACGCCAAAATGTAGCGCATTTGTGAAACATCTTCTGCCAAGCAGCGGACATAGGAGCCGCATTGGCCTTCTTCCGATCATCCGTCTGCCGTGGTCACTCCGCTGCCTCTGTTCGATACGCGACGAACAGTCACAATGCGTGAATCACAATGCGTGAAGTGGATTCTGCTCCTCCTTTTTGAGGGAGGCCGATGACCTAAACGCGGCGATCGTCGATGCTAATAAGCATTACGGCCGCGCACGACTTCGACGACGGTTTGAAGCATGATCGTGAAATCGAGCATGAAACTCCAGTTGTCTATGTACCAAAGATCGTGTTTCACACGCCGTTCGATAGACTCTGGAGTCGGAGTCGAGCCGCGGCAGCCGTTCACTTGCGCCCAGCCAGTCAGGCCCGGCTTAACGCGATGCCGAAAGGCGTAATTGCGGACGTCTCTGTCGAATTCAATATCATGGGCGACAGCGTGGGGCCGCGGGCCCACAAGCGACATACTGCCCGCCACCACATTTATAAGTTGTGGCAATTCGTCGATGCTCAATCGGCGCAGCCATTTACCCAAACGCGTCACGCGCACATCGCCACACTGGGCCTGACGGATCGAGGCCCCATCCTCCAGGACCGTCATTGTCCGGAATTTCAGAATCTGGAAGCACCGGCCATTGAATCCGCAGCGCCGCTGGCTGAACAGGATCGGACCTGGGGAGTCCAGTTTGATTGCGATCGCAACGACGAGGAGCACAGCCGACAGAGCGATTAAGGCCATTCCGGCCATCACGATATCGATGCAACGCTTTGCTACGCGCTCGGATGGACTCAACGGCCCCCTTTGCAGTTCAAAGCAGACCTTGTTCCCTAGGACGCGAGAGCGCCGTCTGAAAACATCGGACGACACCCCAACAGGAATGAAGCTGACAGGAAACGGCAACACCCTGAGCCCGGCGGCAAGGCCGGATAGCTCAGACCATTGGCTGGGATCCAGGCCCACCATGATCTCTTGCGCATCGGATCCGCGAACGCAGGCAATCACCCGCGAGATGAGTTCCTCGCGATTATCTGTGCCATGGCCTGGCAGGGGAAAGGTGAAGTGACGCTCGATACGAAAGCCGAGTTTCGTCAGTGCATGAGGCAGACCTGCCGTACAGAGCGGCAGATCGCCCGTAATCAGGACGACCTTGCGGCCGGAATACTTTCTGCGGGTTATGCCTTTGGTCAGGAAGACCTTCCAGACCATCCGATGAGCAATCAACGCGCCCAGACCAAAAATAGCGAACAGCACATTGGCGCCGCGTGAAAAGTCGTCGCCAATCTTCAGCGCAAAAACGGCCCCCGCCAGCAGAAAGAACACACCGGTCCACGCGAAGCAGGTGCCGATGATCTGACCGCGCAGAGCCAGCAATCTGGCCGGATTGTACATTCCGCAGCATTTCATCCACAGCACGAAGAGAGCGCCGACGACTATCGCCGACCCGATATACTTCGACAGATTGCCAAATGTTCCGAACGCCTGAAGGTGATAGATCGTGCCGCCAACAATGCTCACAACCAAAATCATGGCGAGGTCGGTCAGGATGGTGATGAATTCGATCGAGTCATAGCCGATCGGCCAATTGCGCCCGCCGCGCAGCCGCACCCCCAAGTCAAGCGTCACAACGCTTTCCGGCACAACGCTCTCGATATGTTGCTGCACGAGACTCATCGGCTTTGAGAACACCAACTCGACGGACTTGGACGCAGAATTAAATGTTAATTTTCATTTAATTGGTTATCTGATGCACAGTCAATTATATTGACAGTTGATTTGTTGTTAAGTGAATAAATATTTTTATTATGTGGTATTTCAATGGCTTAGGTGAATTTATGGCTTTCAGCGACGGAGAGGCCCTTTAATTCCTTCCGTCAATTCGGTAATGTTTTTAAATCAGATGCGCCGCGCATCTGATCCTCCAAGGCGGGCGGTGTGGGTGATCAAGCCCCGGTTGCCCCCACCGCCCAGACGGGAACGTCTCCTGGGGAGCAGACTGGCCAAGCCAAGCAGGAAGGAGACCGACCGTGAATGCCAAGGCACTGGCGCGTTTCTTTTATGCGAATGTTCCTGGCGTTGCGGCCGTCCGGTTTGCAGCGAAGGACCTCATGGCTTCCCGTCTTGGAAAACCCGAATATCGCGGCGTTCGCTGGCTTTCGATCGGCGATGGTCTGATCGTGGATATCGGCGCCAATCGGGGACAAAGCATTGCCGCATTCAGGCGGTTGGCGCGTACATCCAACATCGTCGCATTTGAGCCGGAGCCGACGTCCGCCAGGCGGCTGGCCCTCCGCTATCTGGCTGACAGCTCCGTGAGGATTCACGCCTGCGCACTCGGCACGCAGAGCGGAGCGATGACCTTCTTCATTCCCTCATACGGGCGATGGAATTGCGACGGAATGGCCGCAGCAGATCGAAAGACGGCGACTGAATGGCTGAACGATTCCGGCAGGATGTACCGTTTCGATGAAACCAAACTGGCCGTCGCCGAACATGCCGTGGAATGCAGGACGCTCGACTCCTATGGGCTGTCGCCGCAATTGATCAAATTGCATACGCAAGGCGCCGAGCTGGATATCCTGAAGGGCGCGCGCCAGACGGTTCAACAGCACAGGCCGGCGCTCATGTGCGCATTTCCCACGCCGGCGGTGACGGGCTTCCTCGCCAATTTAGGCTATCGGCCATACGTCTACGGCCATGAATGTTTTACGCCGGGCATCGCGATCCGGCCCGTGACGTTCACCTGGTACCTGACCGACAGTCACACACGCCATGTGCCAATTGGAACTGTTTGACATGATCCGGACGCACGGATCTAGGGCGTCAGATTACGCCGCAGGCATTGTTCCACCATCATCCCTGCGGCATCCCATGACAACGACGAAACACTGGCGGATGCCAATGCGGCAAGCGCATCGAAATCCTCGGTGCTCACGATGGTATGCAGAGCATCAGCGAGCGCGTGCGGCGTTGGCGCCGCATAGTGAACGAACGGATTATCGAGGACAATATGGTTGTGCGTCGCCTCATTGACCACGGGAATACAGCCCGCCGATAGCATTTCATGAGGAACCAGGGAGACGTTTGTCATCGACAGAGTCAATCCAGAAAAACAGCGATTGTAGACCTGGTTCAGCTGATCCGGCCGCAACACACCGTGATTGAGGAAACGGAAGGGCAGATTTCCGATCCCGCTGCCATAGAGGTGAATCGTCAAGCCGGGATGGCGTTTCGCAAAGAGCTGCAGAGCCATAATACCAATTTCAAAAGCGCGGCGCGGCGACTCTGGCTTGGCATAGAAGACGATACCATCGCGTGCGCCCCGGTTCAGCAAATGGTATTTTTCAGTATCGCAGCCGAACTCAAACGCATCCGCTTTCATTCCGTATTCTGATTTAAGCTTGCCGGCGAGGAACTTGCCTGCCGTGATCGCGTGAAACCCCATCCGATAGGTATTTTCTGCAAGTACGCCCTGCCCGCCGGCCGGGTAAAACCAGGGTTCGAAATCCTGTACGAGATAGAAGCGTTTTCCGGCGCAACGATCGTTGAACACCGGGTAGGCGGTTTGCCATGAAGTGGCTACGACGGCGTGGGCGTGGGCCATACCGCTCGTGACGTCCGCCACCGGCCCCTTGAACCTCGGGAAGAGTTCTTTCACCTGCGAACTAAAGTAGGACGGGTCTCCGCCATATACATCGTAAATATAGACCCGACACTGGCACCCCGAGCGCTCCAGATGCTCGATCAGGCGGAACATCGTCGTGTGACCGCCCGAACCGGGCGCTGGCGGCGTGGTCACCCAGTTGACAACGATCGGCATATCGCGATCGAGAGCGAATGACGGCCACGCCCGCTGTTTCGTCAGATCGGCCGCGAGGATGTCGGCCTGGCGCACCGGCAGATGCAACGCGGTCGGCGCAAGCCGCCCAGCGGCGGCACGCCTGACCCGGTTGAGAACCTCCTTACCGCCGCCCTCCCGCCAAAGCCTTCGCACCTGGCGATAACGACGCCTGACCTCTTTGCCGGTATGCTTGATCATGGTGCTTGTATCATCCAACGCTGGCAGCGCGCGCCAGACTCAGCGCCCGCCGCTGCTGCGCTGCCGCCTTGATTAGCCACTCACGAAGCGATGCGCGCACGCCGACGCAAAGACCCAGGAATATCCATATGTAGTTCCAGAAGTGCACCGTGATCCCGATGAAAATGAACGTAGCAAGTACTATCGTGAATGCGGTGGCGAGCCTCTCCATGGTCGCGTCAACGCCGCGAACCTTACCGCCAACCGGCAAGCACGTCGCGAGAATCGACAGCAAGAGCAATGCGACCATCGGGAGGCCGAAGCGCAATGCCATGACAAGCCAGACCGAATCGACTGTGGCGTCCAGGATGTCGCTATTGAGGAGATTGAAGCCATATCCGATCCACGGCGACTCCGAGAGCCGCTCGTAGGCCGCATGCCAGATCATCAATCGGAAGTATCCTGACTCGGGTTCCAGGGTCAGATGCGAGAGGAACCAGCCGATCGGATTTTCGGACGCTGCAGACATAGACAGGATTGGCAGTAATGCAGCCGCCCAGAACAAAGACCACCGCCATGGGTATTGCTGCATCACCCGATCGTAGCAGTAGACAGCCATGACGATGGTCAGCGACAGCAAGGCGGACGAAGACCAGGACAGAATGCAGCCGATGAAACAGAGCCCGACAAAAACCGTCCGCTTCAATGCATCGGATTCGGCATACAGCAGAATTGTCCCGGTGAAACAGCAGAACGCGCCGTACAATATCGCATGATCGAACGTCGCCGTCGCCCGGACCATACCGTTCCGATACTGTGCATCCGGCGGTATCGTACCGAATATAGAGGCAACGATCTCATGGACGATCAGGCGCCCCGATATGTTTTCGACTATCGCAAACAAGAGCGCGACGAACGCGAGAATCTTTAAAACCCTGACGAATTCATGCAAAGCGGCCGGACCGAAGATGAATGCGCGCGCGATCACATAACTACCGAAGAACTCCAGGCACTCACTGACTGCCGACGACATGGTTTTGGACCCGTCGGCTTGACTAGCCGCCACGACGATCCAGACCGCGGTTGCAGAGGCTAACGCATCGGACAGCACAAGCTTCCCGCTCCGTCCGCAAAACGCCACACAGGCGGGCAAGACCAGCAGAGCGATGCAGAACTTACCAGCCGTAAATTTCGCACCGCCGATATAGAGCAGTGCGTCGGCGGCAGGAATGATGAGTCCAATCAAACTGAGCCAGATCGCGATGGAATTTTTGCGTCCGGCCGCCCAGAGCTGTGGCACAAGAACTGGGCGCGCACGACCGCCATGCAACGTCAACGGTCTCACCCCTTGGATTATCCCTTCCGGCACTTGCAAGCTCCGCTGAGTTGTCACGACAACCTCCAGGTACGCCGATGTCACACGCCCGTTCTGACCCATCGAAAATGAGCGATTTCCTCGCGGGTGCGCCTCATCACAGAGAAAATCAGTGAGCCGGGGGACCACCTGCTGCGCGTCCCCTGCCGTCGGCGGCGCTCAAGACCCTTCCATTCCGGCAGCGTTGCGGAGGCAGGGAACGTCGCAAATGCGAACTCCGCCAGTTCAAGGACCGGCACAGTATCGACCCGCTCGCGGTCGAAGGCTCGACAGCAGCAATCCAGCGCCTGCCGGGCCAGCTCTTTCCGAACCGTCTTTTCGAGAACGGGCGCGAAATGCGTCCGGTCGCCGACAGCAGATAACGCACTGAGGAAAGCATCCCGGCGTCCGACGAAGTCCTTCAGCAAACCAGCATTCACCGTCCGTTGCATGCTGCCAAAATGAACACGGTAATAGCCCTGGTCGACCCGATTGATGCGCCCGACAGGCGCGATCGCCGCCAGCCGCAGCCACATCTCCAGGTCGGACGTATGGGGCAAGCTCTTGTTATATGGCCCGACCTGCCGCAGAGCCGAAGTCCGGATGACAGCCTCGGGCTGACTAATGCAATTGACCGCCCGGCGGTAGCGAAGCTCAAGCCAGCGCACACCCGACCAGACCGTCCAGCGAGGCTTGCCCACGCGCGCGATGGGGGGCACATCGCCGGTGAAGTGCCGCGGCCTTCCGTAGACAAAACCGAGATTCGGATGACGTTCGAACAGCAATAAGGACCGCTGCAGCGAACCGGGAGTGAGCATGTCGTCCGCATCGAGCTTGACGAAGTAATCACCGATCACCTGATCGAGCCCGCAATTCACCGCAGGCACCATCCCGATGTTCGTCGGGAGTGAGACAAGGCGGACACGAGAGTCCTGTCTGGCCATTGCCGACGCAACGTCCGCGCTACTGTCGGTCGACGCGTCATCGATGACGAGCACGTCGACCTCGACATCGGCCTGATCGAGCACGCTACGCATGCATTGCCGCAGGTAATGCGCGTAGTTGTAGCATGGGATCAGCACAGTCACTGTCGGCTTCAACATCACCGAACCCTATGGTTCAAACACTCCGGCTCATTCACGTCCGGCAGATCGCTTCTTCGTCTCCGCGGCGATCGATCCTAGTGGCTTCGCTCAACCAGTTTGCGCGTTGCCGCCTTGAGGCCATCAGCGGCCCAGCGGCGGCCTTCCGGCCCGGGCAGTTTCACGAGCTGCCATAACCGAGGGAAGTAACGGAGCCGACGATCCTGTTTCATGGCCCAGCGCAGCAGTTGCAAACTATCGCCGATCCTGCCGTGTCGCATGTAGCCCACGCCGCTCTTGAACGCCTCGTCGGCCAGCGCACGATGCGTCGTCTGCCGCAAGCTCGTCAGGCCTGCGATGCGGTCGCCACATTTGTCAAAGAATGCGTCGAATGCCGATTTTCGCTGCCGGTAGTCCGACAGGATGTTTCCAAAGTACGGGTTCGACATGGCCGACGCATGTTTTCGATAGATCGCCTGTACCGAATGGATATGGGCAACACCGCCGTGCGCAGCGAAACGCAACCACATTTCCAGGTCGCCGGCGTGCGGTAGCGTCGGATCATATCCTCCGATGGCCTTTTGGCTTGATGTACGCGTGATCGCAGTCGGGGTCGGCACGAAGTTCGAAACAACCGTGCACATCTCGCGAACGAGATTCGTGCGCGACCATGTAAAGGGTCTCGCGGTATCAATCGGAGGGAGGGGAAGATGATCGTACCATGCGACGCAGTCTCCGTAGGTCATGACGATATCGGGATTTGCGTCCATGACGCGGATGGCGCGGTCGAAGGCACCCGGCACGAGGAGATCGTCAGCAGACAACAGCAGAAAATAATCGCCTTCCGCCCATTCGATTCCCTCGTTATATGTTCTGATGTTGCCTTTATTTTTCCCGTGCGCGATGACGCTGACGCGACCGTCGGCTCTGGCCAGCATTCTGGCGACTGCCACCGAGTTATCGGACGATGCGTCATCGATAATCAACACCCGCAGGTCGCCGGCAGATTGCTCAAGCACGCTTTGCACGCAGACAGCAAGATAACGGCCGTAATTGTAGCAAGGGATGACAACGTCAATTCTGGCCATAGCAACCACACCCGTTCTCCGCCCTCGCGGCGCTCAGCTCGTGAGTTCCTTCCTCACACTCCGTGCCACCAGTTCCAAGTCGTCCACGGTCATTTGCGCGTAAATCGGCAGCAGAATTGAACGGTCCTGCGCGAACTCGGACTGCCGCAGATCATGGCGCTGCTCTTCATTCTGATAAGGCGCTTCCCTATGTGCGCACATGATGCCGCGCCGTGTCGCAATCCCTTGATCGAGAAGATTTTGCATCACCGTCATCTGATCGAAGCGATCCGGCAATTGCACGCAGTAACTCTGCCAGTTGGAACGCGCCCAACTCATCTCGAGCGGCAGACGCAATCCTTCGATATCCCGCAACAAATCGTTGTATCGCGCCACGAGCGCGCGGCGGCGAGCGACCAGATCAGCCAGCCGCACAAGCTGTTTTCGCCCGATAGCAGCCTGAATGTCCGTCATCCGGTAGTTGAATCCGACATCGAGATAATTCTCGAAAATCACCTGCTGCGATCCGTGCCGCACCGTATCCGTCACGCTCATGCTGTGCTGGCGCCAGAGCCTGACCTTGCTGTCGATCTCGGGATCGGACGTCGTCAGCATGCCCCCCTCCCCCGTTGTGATGACCTTGCGGGGATGGAAGGAAAAGCATGCGATCTGTCCGTGCGGCCTACCGATCAGATCCCACCGGCCATTGATGTTAATTTGACTGCCAGCGGCGCAGGCGGCGTCTTCGATCAGCGAGATGCCATGTTTGTCCGCCAAGTCGATCAGCGCTTTCAGATCGCAAGGCATGCCCATCTGATGGACAGCAAGAATGGCGCGCGTGCGCGGCGTGATCGCTTCTGCGACACGGTCGGGATCGAGATTATAGGTCGTTGGATCGACATCGACAAAAACCGGAGTCGCACCGCAATAGCGGATGCAGTTAGCCGTCGCGATGAACGAGTGACTTGGCGTGATGACTTCGTCGTCCGGGCCTACATCTAAGGCGAGCAGTGCAAGATGGAGGGCCGCCGTGCAACTGGAAACCGCGCATGCAAAGGGCGCACCAACCAACGCCGCGAACTCTTTCTCAAACGCCGCGACCTGCGGCCCCTGAGAGACCCAGCCGGACAACACTACTTGGCGGGCCGCATCCGCCTCTTCCTCCTCGAGAACCGGTATTGCGATTGGTATCACAAAGACACCATCCTAGGTTCAGCCGGCGCAGCGAACAGATCACGTTCGGCTCGCCACCAGTCGATGAGATCGCGCAGACCTTTGTCCAATGGGATGCTGGCGTGGAATCCGAGAAGCCGCTTTGCTTTGTTGGTCGAGGCCAGCCGGCGGCGCACCGAATTTACTGCCCGTTCTGGCGCGAATTCAGGGCTTAGTTTTTCTTTATCCATTGCCGAGGCGACAGCAATCGCGAGATGTGCCAGGCTTGTTTCCGTCTCGCTGGCGACATTGAAGACTTCGTCGCTGACGTTCGACTTTGCGGCCATAATGTTAGCGCGTGCCACATCCCGGACGTGCACAAAGTCCATGGTCTGCCGCCCATCCCCGAAGATGATCGGCCGCCTGTCCGATTCCAGACGCTCCATCCAGCGGATAAGAACTTCCGTGTACTTCCCATAAACATCCATGCGCTCGCCATAGACATTGAAGTACCTCAGGGCGACATAGGGCAATCCATACATATCGTTGAACGAGCGCAGCAGCCCTTCATTAAAGGCCTTCGCAGCTCCGTAAAGTGTTCGATTGTCGTAAGGATTTTGCCGTTCTGTCGTCGGCAGTTCGTCGGCCGTGCCGTAGACCGATGCTGACGACGCCGCAATGACCTTCTCGATCTTATGCTGAACGCATAGTTCGAGCAGATCGAAAGTCGACTGCACCATCACCTCCATCGCGATCCGAGGCTCGGCGGCGCAATGCGTGATGCGTAACGCGGCCTGGTGAAAGACGATGTCGGCGCCTTTTACCAGAGCCGCCATCAAGCCCAGGTCGCGAATATCACCGCGGACCACACGAACCGGCCCGCGGCTCAACGCGCATTCGAGGTTCTCCGGCCTTCCACGGACCATGTTGTCGATGGCGACGATCTCACGACACTGCTCGTCACAAAGCAGATCGACTATATGGGAGCCGATGAATCCTGCTCCTCCGGTTACCAGAACGCGCTTCCCTTTTAACTCGGCCATTACGCTCTCCTGTCTGCCTGTTCGATCGGCAACACGGTTACGGCGGTTTCGATCCGAAGCACGCGCGCTACACGGCCTCGATAAGCAATGCTTTCTCAAGTTCCATCACGACGTGTGAAATCTGCTCCGGCTTAAGTTCGGGATAGATCGGGAGCGAGAGAAACCGGCGAGCGAGCGCCTCGGTGACCCGGAGATTGCCAGACCCGCGACAAAGATCCGCATAGGCCTTCTGGAGATGAACCGGCACAGGGTAATGGATTCCGGTACTGACACCTGCAGCGCCGAGCGCCCGTTGCACTTCGTCACGCTGCGCGAGTTCGATGGCGTACACATGGTAGACGTGGCAGCTATGCAGCCGCGCCGGCCGCCCGCACGGAAATTTCGTCAGCAGGCGATCGTATTGAGCGGCCACGGCCCTACGCGCCTCAGTCCACGCCTCGATGTAATTCATCTTGACGTTCAGGACCGCGCCCTGGATCGCATCCATACGATAATTGTAACCGACCAGCGCATGTCTATACTTAGTCTCCTCGCCCCAGTTGCGCAGCAAAGCGACGAGCCGGGCGAACTCGGGATTGTTGGTGACGACCGCTCCGCCCTCGCCGTATGCGCCCAGATTCTTGCCGGGATAGAAACTGAAGCATCCGAGGTCTCCGATCGAGCCGGCCCGGCGGCCTTTGTATTCGGCGCCATGCGCCTGCGCGGCGTCCTCGATCACAAGAAGCCCATGGCGGCGGGCGATATCCATGATTGCATCCATATCGGCCATCAGCCCATGCAGATGGACCGGCATGATCACCTTTGTCCGCGGTGTAATGGCCGCCTCGATCAGCCTGGGATTCATCGTCCACGTCGCGGGGTCGACATCCACAAAGACCGGCTTCGCCCCGGTGTAAAGAATGGCTGCCGTCGTCGCGACAAATGTCAGCGAGACCGTGATCACCTCGTCGCCCGGACCGACTCCCGCCGCAAGAAGCGCCAGGTGGAGCGCCGACGTTCCGCTGTTGACCGCCAAGCAATGTCCGGCTTGGCAATAGGTGGCGAAACTGTCTTCAAAAGCTGCGACTTCCGGGCCCAAAACGAAATTCGCACTATCGATCACGCGAGCGACCGCGGTGTCGATCTCCGATTTAATCTGTCGGCCCTGCGCTTTTAAATCCGAAAAAGGTATCAAGGTATCCCCCCCGGCCCTTCG
>Ga0193699_10000558_pt1 | contig 15858 bp, 11 predicted proteins | sample L3c2metaG_FD_160095 | JGI IMG/M metagenome (GOLD analysis project Ga0193699, IMG submission 160095) | Soil microbial communities from a riparian zone of the East river system, Colorado, United States - L3c2 | ecosystem: Environmental > Terrestrial > Soil > Riparian zone | place: USA: East... | reverse complement strand
TCAGTCAACAAGGACGCGCCGATGCCGCGAACAATACATGCCGTTGGTCGCATTGTGCCAACGCCATTTCTTGGCGGACTCCATCATCTATATGTGCGTGTTTGATTTCCGACAGGCACAGCGCAAGGATTCGGCCTGCCTGGCGACTTCGGCGACGCGCAGGTTATCCGCAAGTTCGGCGCCGTCCCGGACGATCTGAGCGCGCTGTGAAGCCGTCGCGTCGGGTTCAGCTTTTCAAGTCGAACTGGATGCGCAATCTGTCGGCGATCGTCTCCGATCATCTCGCACCGATCCGCATCTGGCGGCCCGCCCGTCATGACCAAGACTTTCCAGGAGTCCTCATGGGGCACGACCGAGATGGCGAGATCCGTCGGCAACTGCAGATTCTCCAGCCTGATCGCGGACTCCAGTTCTTCGCGGATTTTCGCTGGCTTCTTCAATCTGATTCTTTCACCGCGCGAACGGGACCACCGCCTTTGGCTATCCGCGCGAGCGCATGTCTTTGAACAGCGGGCGTGAGCCTTTGGCTATCCGCTACAGGCGCCGTACTCAAACGGCGGGCGGTGGTCCAACGAGTCAAAGACGTCGTCGCGCTGTTCCGACCTCATCCTCGGTTTGATGTGCTCTTGCTTCGCGCTCGGGGGCTACGCTTCTCCGCGATGACGGCCTTCGACCCTGGATCAAGGATCGCAATTTCAGGGCTGAGGCTTGCTGGATCGCAGCGCAAGCTCCGGACCCTGGCCAACACAGCGTGCTATCCCGAGCCCCGAGCAGGGATACGCTTGGTCGCTCGGCGTGACGGCGACCGGTCTGTACACCCCTCGTCGGAATGGGGCTCGTCATCGCCCTCATGAGAGCGGGTCCGGTGGACGGCCCGGCAGGCTAGTCCGTCGTCGGCTCCTGCTCATCCGTCGAACTGGGTGCCGGCACAGTCATCCCGCTCCAAATGCCGACGAGCTGATCGATTCCGGTCTTGGGAGAATAGCGAACCTACGCACAGCTTGCCAACATTCGATTTTGAAGGCTTAATTCTTCGATGCGGTATACGATGGAAAAGTTGCCGGGTCGCGACTTGTGGGCAGTTATTGATTCTGTCACGCACAGGCCTGCGTTAGTCAACGACGTGCCTCAGATTGACCTAGAACTCGATGACGCCGACGACCTTACCGACCTGCTCAACAGGCTCGAACAAGAGGCTTCCGTTAGTAACAAACACTGATGCCGATGCTGGATCGACGGGTGGTAAATAACAATCAACCGTCCGGGTTTGCGCTGTTGTCGAGGTTCAAGCTCCTAAGCCTCATTGGATGCGCGGTGTTTGCAATTCGATTATAGCGCTGGTGTCGGGCTCTTCGTCGGCTGCGGCCGTCATCGTCACGCAGCGAGCCAATGTCCCTTGTGAATATCGAACTTTACTACGCCGTCGTCGCGCATCTTCAAAAGGAGCGATTGGCAGTCATCCTGGTTCCTTATGTTAACCCGCTTCATGATCTCGAAAGCCTTTAGTGGCTTTTCGCGAAGGGCGGTCAGAATCTTTTCTCGATCAGTCATGAGGGTACCTTACGTCCGGAGTTTCAGACATAGCGCCAAAATTGGGCCGAATAGCAAGGGCCACGAAATTCTTGAGCGAACTTCGCGATCAATTCATCGCAAGACGACTACCGGAAGACCACAAAAACATCAGTCCACGAGTTCATGGACTTCAAGATTTTGAATTGTGTGTCCCCTTCTTGGGCGGATTTCATCATAGTCGGATTTAGGGTTTTCGGTACACACAGGACCTCAAGCAGCCAAGACCATCCTGCGCGGCTGGCTCCTGCATCGGGCTGCCCTGCGCGCAGTCGGGTTCGATCGCGGATTCCAGTGGCTCGATGGCAGTTTCGTCGAGGACATAGTGCCGAAGGATCTAGACGTGGTGTCGTTCACGTATGTTTGGTTTGCGGTAGCTCACGCGGCTCCGTTAGAATTATGTCGCGGTGTTGCCGCAAATCCGAGTCAAACACGTAGCCAGAGGGGAGGTTGAACAGGTTGAACAGCGTAGGTTGAACAATGAGTGAAGCGGCGCGGAAATCAGACGAGCTAGAAGACCGGTTTGTAACCTTGGAAAACCTAGGTCTTGAAGAAAGAGCGTTGCGGTACAATAGAGCCGCCGACACAGTAACGGTTGTGGGTGACGAACAGGCGTCCAAGAATTTCTATGCAAGGGCGTTTGACGAATGGGCAGGCGGAAATGTTGTTGGTACTGCACGAGAAATTTTCGACCGTGTCACCGCAATTATCGAAAGCAAATGAACCTAACGCCGCCAAATCTCCAATTTGACGTTTAGCGAGGTGTGGACGCCTTTTTGACGACGGGCACATCTACCTCTTATTGAGGTCAAGATAAGCGGTCCACACGGCGCTGGCCAATACTCGCGACGGGCGTTGAGCGCATGTTTTCTTGACTTCGACCAGTACCGCTGCCGTGTCGACTTTCGTTTCTGTCTGCCCGCTTGCTGCGGCAACGTAATTGAGTCCCGTCCAGAATCCATAAATCCAGATTGTTCCTCCAAGCGAAGCGCTTGAGTAGACTGCCAGTGCGCGCAGCTCATGCCCCCTATTCCCATCATGTCGACGGAAACCTTGACCGGCAGACCGGAGCGGCACAGACGAGCGCCGCCAATAAAACTGGTTTGATCATTGGCCGTGATTGATGCTTAGCGAATGCAGATTCCTGCTTCGACTCAAATACCGTGAGAGATGCAGCTTTGGCGTCCGTAGTCGGTATGGTGGACCGTTTTCTCATGACGCTCTCTTTCGAGGCCGCCTCAGTGGGCGGCCCTAGGGCCTTTGGGGCGGGTTCATACGGGCTTTCGGTCTGGGCGTGTGACCAGTTCGAATATGGCAACGTGGGTGCTTTCCACCCAAGACTCTAGCGTGTCCCCGCAGACCGCACAGGATGCGTGACCAGTGTGCGGCACCAAAAATTTTTCTTCAGTGCGTCTGTTGTGCCTGTCGCAAATCAAACCCGGACGTATTTGTGATGCAGTCCGCCGAGGACTGGGCGGCAAAGAATACGCCCTGCCCTCTCAACACTACGCGATAGGGGCGAATCCTTATCCAAGGACAGGTGCGTGCGCGTCTCATTATAGTAGTTCATATACGATAGGAGCACATGGCGAAGATGCCGCTCGCCGAACACAACAACGTGGTCAAGGCACTCCCGTCGGATCGAGCCGATAAGTCGTTCAGCAAATCCGTTTTGCCATGGGGAACGTGGCGACGTCGGTCGATCGCGAATACCCATTGATCGAAGCCTTCGGATGAAGACCTCGCCATAGGCCCGATCCCGGTCGCGGATCAGATAGCGGGGGGCTTGTTCCCAGCCGCATGCTTCCGTGAGCTGATTTGCGATCCATTCCGCGGTCGGATGCGATGTAACGCCAAACCACAAAATCTGTCGTCGACCATGTCCCACAATCAACAAGCCGTAGAGCAGCCGAAACGAGATTGTCGGGACGACGAACAAATCCATCGCCGCGATGCCGTCGGCATGATTGTTGAGAAATGTTTTCCAACCTTGGGACGGCGGCCTTCTACGCTTGGCCATATACTTGGCTACGCTCGTCTGACCGATATCGATACCGAGCTTGAGGAGCTCTCCATGGATCCGCGGCGCTCCCCACAGTGGGTTTACGATGCTCATCTCTCGGATCAGCCGGCGTATTTCCAGCGGCACCGTTGGTCGACCGCCACGAGGTCGCGACTTCCAGCGCCAGTACGATCTGAATCCGGCGTGCCAGCGGACAATGGTGTCCGGCTTCACAATCGCCAACGCATCGCGCGCGTTAGGAAACAATCGATACAGACCAACGAATATCAATCGGTCGATGGCGCTGAAGGAGAGTTTCTTTGGAGCAGTCCTCCGCAAAACATTGATTTGCTGCCGCAACGTCCAAATCTCTGCCCCAAGCGCTGCTCGCGAGCGGATCAGATCGACGACCATCCAACCAAAAAGCGTGCAAAGATCCCTCATGGCACAACAGCATCGCCCGATTCTCGGTCAACCGCCAGCCAGATAAGGCTTCCGACAGGGACAGGGGCTGTGGGCGGGTCGGGCTTGGACGGCATGTGATCCGCCGCATTTGACAACCCAGGCAACACCAGCCGGTTGCGCCTGACACCGTTCTCGAAGAGAATGAAGGTGTCGGTCGTCGCGCCTACGATGCCCATGTCGGTGTGCGACATCGTCCGGCGCTGAACCACTCTGAACACCACTCCCTATCACACCACGCCGGCCGGCTGTCGCATGCCGGCGCACAACAGGCCAAACATCCGCGTGTCCTCGCCGCGCACTGCCAAGTCCCGCTCTCGCAAGACGCGCGTCAGGCAAAGCTGGAACACCTTGCTCCGCCGCGTCAGCCGCTGGCGAGGCGCGCGCTTGGTGCGACGGACGCTGACCGCAGCACCGCGGGCGGTTCGGATCGTTTGCCTCGCGGCGCTCGTCCTCGCGGCATTCTCGCTGACAAACCTCGTCTATCACGTTGTCCGCAAGCCGAGCGAGCTGCTCTTTTTCGTCGGCGGGGCGCTCGACAAGGAACCGATCGAAACGTGGCGGCGGTACGAACCGCTCTTCCACACGTATTCCACCAGCACGATCACGCCCGAGCTGCTGGCCGCGCTGGCGCAGGTCGAAAGCACCGGCAATCCGGTGGCGCGCACCTACTGGCGCTGGCAGCTCACCTGGAATCCCTTCGCTGTGTACAAGCCCGCGTCGAGCGCTGTGGGCATGTACCAGATGACCGATGCAGCTTACGCTGAGGCAGCACGCTACTGTATCCGAGGGAACGCTGTCGTAGATACCGACTGCGGGTTCACTGGCCTCTATACCCGCACGGTCCCGAGCCATGCCATCGAGCTCGCGGCCGTGTACCTGGACCACAATGTCGCGGCAGTTCTTGCCCGCGCGCCAGACGCAGCGGCAAGCCCCCAGCAGAAGCAGGATCTCGCCGCATTCATCCATCTCTGCGGCTCAGGTCCCGCCTCGGCCTTCGTGCACCGTGGCTTTCAGATGATGGCCGGCGAGCGCTGCGGCGATCATCTCGTCGCGGCATATCTCGCCAAGGTCAAGGCGATGAAGCGGCGGTTTCTGCGCCTTGCTGCCAACCGCCGGAATTAGCGCCAAATGGATGTATTACAGTGCCGCCCACCCAATCTGTTATTCGGCATGCAATCTTTTTGGACGCCGATCAGTCGACGTCGGATCGTCAGCCGCAATGGCACCATCAGGGTAACATTCGCAGGTGAGGCAATACGGGGGGTCAAATTTGGAAGCCGATTGACACATCCACAAACATTCAAAAGTCACCAAGAGACTTCACATTCATTCAAATTCGTCTATACTTTCTGGGCGTTCGGCGCCAGCGTTTCGCCCACTTCAAAAGCAGGAGACAAACCTATGGCCGATTCCACATTCAACCGGCGTGCCGTCCTGCGGACGTTCGCCGGCTTCGCGGCCGCCGCCGGCAGCAGCGCCTGGGCCCAGGGTGCGGCCGCCACTTCCTGGCCGCAGTACCCCGTGAAAATCATCGTGCCGGTGGCGGCCGGCGGCATCATCGACCTGCTGGCGCGGGCCGTCGCCAAGCCGCTCGCGAGCAAGTTCGGCACGCCGCTGGTCGTCGAATCCAGGCCCGGCGCCGACCACCTGATCGGCATCCAGAACGTGGCGCGCAGCGAGCCCGACGGCTATACGTGGCTGTTCGCCTCCATCCCCTTCACCGTCAACCCCGCGCTGCGCCGCGACCCGGGCTACGACGCGCTCAAGGACTTCAAGCCGCTGCAGCTCATCGCGTCGAGCCCCAATGTGCTCGTGGTACCCAGCAGCGTGGCCGCCAGGAACGTCAAAGAGTTCGTGGCGCTCGCCAAGAGCCAGAAAGGCGCGCTCAGCTACGCCAACCCGGGCAATGGCTCGTCGAACCACCTGGGCATGGAGCTCTTCAAGTCGGAAACCGGCATCGACATCCTCGGCGTTCCCTACAAGGGCCAGCCGCCCGCCATCACCGACCTGCTGGCCGGCCGCGTGGATGCCATGATGATCAGCACCTCGCTGGTCGCCCCCTATGTCGCGAGCGGCAGCCTGCGCCCGCTGGCCGTGGTCGCGTCGGAGCGCGTGCGCGAGATGCCCGACGTGCCGACGATGAAGGAGAGCGGCTACCCCGGCGTGGACGTGATTCCATGGTTCGGCCTGCTGGCCCCCGCGAAGACGCCCGAGGCCGTCGTCGCCAAGGCCAGCGGCGAACTGCACGCCGCCCTCGAATCGCAAGCCCTGATCACCGACATCCGCAACATCGGCGCCACGCCCTACGCACCGAACTCGCCGGCCGAATTCGAGAAGCTGATCCGCGAAGACACGGCCAAGTGGCCCGCCCTGCTGACCCGCGCCGGCATCGAGAAAAGCTGAGAGACCGGCCGCGCCCCTCCTCTTTCTTCCTCCTCCTCCTCCTCCTCCTCCTCACCAGACTGAAGACATGACTTCCAGCAAACGCCCCAACGTTGTGTTCATCGTGCTCGACGACGTCGGCTTTGCCGACCTCGGCTGCTACGGTTCCGAGATTCCCACGCCGCGCATCGACCAGCTTGCGAAGGAGGGACTGCGCTACAACAACTTCCACGTGACTGCCATGTGCTCGCCGACGCGCGCGTGCCTGCTGACGGGACGCAATGCGCATTCGGTGGGCGTGGGCATCATTGCGGAATGGGCCAACGGCCAGCCCGGCTACGACGGACGCATCTACCCGAGCGCCGGCACGCTGCCGGAGATTCTTCGCCAGGAGGGCTACAACACAATGGCGGTGGGCAAGTGGCACTTGGCGGGCACCGAAGAGTACGGTGCCGCAGGACCGTTCTCCAACTGGCCGCTGGGCAAGGGCTTCAACCGCTGGTATGGCTTTCATGGCGCGCTGGCAGATCAGTACTACCCCGAGCTCTACGTCGACAACCACCCCATCCACCTCGACCCGTCGTCCGGCTACCACCTGAGCGAAGACTTGGTCGAGAAGTCGATGGACATGATCCGCGACCACCACACGAGCGCTCCCGGCTCGCCCTTCATGCTCTATCTGGCGTTTGGCGCGTGCCACTGGCCGCACCAGGCGCCGAAGGAGTACATCGACGCCTTCGCCGGCAAGTACGACCAGGGCTGGGACGCGGTGCGCGCACAGCGGCTGAAAGCGCAGACCGACATGGGCATCATCCCGCCCGGCACCGTCCTGGCGCCGCGCAACGATGACGTATTGCCCTGGGCCGAGGTGCAGGCCGACGACACGGTCGTGAAGCTCAGCACGCGGCTGCAGGAAGCCTATGCCGGCTTCATGACCCATACCGACGGGCAGATCGGCCGCTTGATCGATCACATCGATTCGCTGGGCCTGCTCGACGATACCATTGTGATCTTGCTGTCGGACAACGGTGCGAGCCCCGAAGGCGGCGCCACCGGCGCGATCAACCTGCGCAAGCACATGGTCTACGAGCTCGACGACCCGAAACAGGCGCTGCAGCACCTCGACAAGATCGGCGGCACCCAAGCCTACAACCATTATCCCACGGGCTGGGCGCAGGCCAGCAACACGCCGCTCAAGTGGTACAAGAAAGACACCCACGGCGGCGGCGTGCGCGCCCCGCTCATCGTGCGCTGGCCGAACGGCTTCTCGGCGGCGTCCGAGATCCGGACCCAGTTCCATCACGTGATCGACCTCGCGCCCACGCTCTACGACGTGCTCGGCATCCGCCCGCCCGAGGTGCTGGGCGGCGTGGCGCAACAGCCGCTGCACGGCATAAGCATGGCCTACAGCTTCGACGACGCGGCCGCCCCGACCCGGCGCGAGACCCAGTACTTCGAGCTGCTCGGCGACCGCGCGCTGTGGCACCGCGGCTGGAAAGCCGTGACCCGCCACAAGAAGGGCACGCCGATGGAAGACGACGTGTGGGAGCTCTACCACCTCGATGCGGACTTCTCCGAGGCGCGCAACCTCGCGGCCGAAGAGCCCGAGCGGCTGCGCCAGCTCGTTGCCATGTGGCTCGAAGAGGCGCGCAAATACAGCGTGCTGCCGCTCGATGACCGCGAATGGGAGCGCGCTGCCGAGCGCATCCGCGAGGGCGCCCGCAAGCGCTACGACTACCTGCCGCACATGGCGCGCATCGACCGGCTCATGGCACCCGACATCACCGGCCGCAGCTTCGGCATCGAGGCCGTGCTGGTCAAGGGCAATGCGCCGCTGGAAGGCGTCATGCTGGCCTGGGGCAGCGGCTTTGGCGGCCTGGTGCTGTACGCGCAGGCGGGCGAGCTGGTGCTCGAATACGTCTTCTCGCAGGACGAGCGCGTGCGGCTCGCGGTGCCCGAACGCCTGCCGGCCGGCCTGGCGCGCGTGCTCGCCAGGTTCGACCGCGCGAGCGACGGCAGCCTGGCCTTGAGCCTCACCGGCAGCGGCCTGCCGACCGCCACCGCGCGCAGCCCCAAGGCCTGGCCGACACACGGCATGACCACCGGCCTCTCCTGCGGCCACGATGCCAGCCACCCTGTCAGCGAAGCCTACGCGGCGCCTTTCGATTTCACGGGCGGACGGCTGCAGCGCGTCTCGCTGACGCTCGACGGCGCGGCCGGCGCGGCGCCGGACCCGAAGCAGGCCGACGAAGACGCCTCCGCCTTCCTCGAAGACTAGGAAGACTAGGATGAAAGCCACCAGCTCCCCGTCTTCGCGAAGCGCGCAGGGCACGCTGGTGCTCGCCGACGACCTCACGGGCGCGGCCGACGCCGCCGTCGCGCTCGCCGGCGTCGGGCGCAACGCCGAGGTTGTGCTGCGCGCGAAACTGGCGATGCAGGCCCGCACCGAGGTCGTCTCCATCGACCTCGACACGCGCCGCATGGCGGCCGACGCCGCGGCGCAGGCCGTGGCCCACGCCGTGACGGAAGCGGCCGGCGGCGCGCCGGCGCGCCGTCTCTTCAAGAAAATCGACTCGACGCTGCGCGGCCACCTGGGTGTCGAGCTCGCGGCCATGGCCCGCGCGCTGCCCGCGCCCCGCGACGGATTGCGCCTGCTGTACCTCGTGGCGCCTGCGCACCCGGAACTGGGCCGCACGATGGCAAACGGCCGCCTGCACGTGCACGGCCGGCCCCTCGCCGGGCAGCCTGCCCTCGCACGCGAACTCGAAGCCCACGGCTTGCACTGCGCAGCGCTGGCCGCGCCGATGCTCGACCGCTGCGATGCCCATGCGCTGCGCCAGCTCGTCGAGAACGCGGCGGCTGCGTCGGCGGCGGCCCCCGCCGCGCTGGTCTGCGATGCGCGCTCCATGGACGAGTTGCGCCGCATCGTGGCCGCGGCGCTGGGCGCGCGGCTGCACTGCGTGTGGGTCGGCAGCGGCGGTCTGGCCCAGGCGCTGTCCGACATGCTGCACGACGACGGCGCGGCGCTGCCCTCCTGCCCTTCTCCCTTTTCCCCGTTCCAGCCCGCCGGCGCTGCGGCCGATGCGTCCGCGCGGCGCGGCACGATCTTCGTCGTCGGCAGTTGCTCGGACGTTGCACGCGCTCAGGTGGAGCGGCTCGTGCGCGGCGGCGTGACGCAGGTCGCCATCGGTATGCCGCCGCTCGGCCCGGACCTCGAGGCCGCCGCGCAGGCGCGCATCGAGGCGGCCCTGTCGCGCGGCGACGACGTGGCGCTGTGCATCGACCCCGCCGCCGAGGTGCAGCCCGCGCTGGCCGCGGCGCTGGCGCGCGGCCTGGCCGCCGCCGTCGCCCCCAGCCTGCCCCGGCTCGCCGCGCTGGTGGTGTGCGGCGGCGACACATCGCGCGCGCTGCTCGAGCACATCGGCGTCGACCGCCTGAACGTGCGGCGCTCGGCCGAGCTCGGCGCCACGCGCGCAGCCATCGCGCTGCATCCGCATCTGCCCCTCATCCTCAAGGCCGGCGCCTTCGGCGACGAAGAACTGCTGCTGCGCCTGCGCCGCCAACCCGGCACTTTCGCGCCCTCGACATGAAACACTTCAAAGGATTGCCATGACCGCCACTTCGGCTGCTTCCACTCTCTCCGAAACCCCCGCCGCATCCGCCGCGACGCACCGGCCCGTGATCGCCATCACGATGGGCGACGCCGCGGGCATCGGGCCCGAGATCATCGCGCGCGCCCTGGCCCGCGAGGACGTCTACGCCCTGTGCCGCCCGCTGGTCGTGGGCGATGCCGCCCGCCTGCAGAAGGCGGCGGCGATCGTCGGCAAGACGCTCGAAGTGCGCCGCATCGTCGAGCCGCGCAAGGCCGGCTTCCGGCTTGGCACCATCGACTGCATCGACCTGGCGCTGATCCCGCCGGAGACGCCCTTCGGCGTGCTGTCGAGCATCTGCGGCGACGCCGCCTACCGCTTCATCGAGCGCGCGGTCAAGCTCGGCATGGACGGCGAGATCGACGCCATTTGCACCGCCCCGCTCAACAAGGAGGCGCTGCACGCCGGCGGCCACCGCTATCCGGGCCACACCGAGCTGTTGGCCGCGCTGACCGGTACGCCCGAGGTGTCGATGATGCTGTCGTCCCCCCAGCTGAAGGTCATCCACGTCACCACCCACATCGGCCTGCTGGACGCCATCGAGAAGATCGAGCCCGCGCTCGTCGGTCGGACCATCCAGCGCATCCACGAGACGCTCAAGCAATCGGGCCTCGCGGCGCCGCGCATCGGCGTGTGTGGCATCAACCCGCACGCGGGAGAAAACGGCCTGTTCGGCCGCGGCGAGGAAGCCCAGAAGATCATTCCCGCCATCGTGACCGCGCAGGCCGCGGGCATGGACGTGCAGGGCCCGCTCCCGGCCGACACCCTGTTCTTCCGCGCGGCGCGCGGCGACTTCGACGGCGTGGTGGCGATGTACCACGACCAGGGCCACGGCCCGGTCAAGGTCATGGGCCTGGACGCCGGCGTCAACGTGACGCTGGGCCTGCCGCTGATCCGCACCTCGGTGGACCACGGTACCGCTTTCGACATCGCCGGCAAGGGCGTGGCCGAGGAAGGCAGCCTCATCGAGGCGCTCAAGCAGGCCACCACCCTCGCGCCGCGCCGCAGCCACGGCTGGTAGCCCTAGGCAAGAATACGGGCATGAAAAAAACAGGCGACAGGCAATCACGGACCGGCGAGACCGGCAAGCAGGCCGGCGAGGGCTCCGATGAGCGCGCCCGCAAGCGCCCGCTGCTGGCGCCCGAGCGGCATGCGTTGATCCTGCAGTACCTGCGGGATAACGACGTCGCTTCGCTCACCGTGCTCACGCGCCTCACCGGATCGTCCGAATCCACGATCCGGCGCGACCTGCTCGAACTGAGCGCGAGAAACGACGCCATCCGCCGCACGCACGGCGGCGCGGTCAGCGGGCGCCTCGAATCCTCCACCTACGAGCCGCCGGCCCAGGTGGCCGAACAGATGAACGCGCAGGCCAAGCGGCAGATCGGCCAGGCGGCGGCGGAGCTCATCGGCGAGGGACAGTGCGTCATGTTCGACAGCGGCACCACCGTGATGGAGGCCGCGCGCGCCGCAGTCCGTCGCGGCATCGCGATGACGGCGGTCACCAACGATCTGGCCATTGCGCAGATGCTCAACGCGGCGCCACAGGTGCGGGTCATCGTCACGGGGGGCACCGCGCGCCCGCACAGCAACACGCTCTACGGCTCCCCCGGTGAGACGCTGCTGCGCACGGTGCACGTCGACCTGCTGTTCCTGGGCGTGCATGCCGTTTCCGAAACCGGGCTGACCGAGAGCTCGATGGAAATCGCCGAGATGAAGCGCCGCATGATCGACGCCGCGGGCATGGTGGTGCTGCTGGCCGACGAATCCAAGTTCGGCCGCCGCGCCTTCGCGCGCATCTGCGACCTCAAGGACATTCACGCGATCATGACCGACGCCGCGCCGCCCGCCCCGCTGGCGGACAGCCTGATGGAACTGGGCATACCCGTGCACCTGGCGCCGGCCGCCACCGCGTCCCATCCAACAACCTCCAGCAAGGCCCCGAAATGACCCATCCGCAAAACTCAGCAGCCGCAACAGCGGCAGCCCGGTCGCCACGCTACGACCTCGAGGCGATGGCACGCTGCGTCGTGCCGATGTTCCGCGCCACGGGTATGAGCCAAGATAAGGCGCAGGTCGTGACCGACATCCTGCTCGAGGCCGACCGCATGGGCCACGCCACGCATGGCCTGGCGCTCGCGCCGATGTACCTCGATGCGGCCACCGCGGGCGCCATGGCCTGCGAAGGCGAGCCCGAGCTGGTCTCTGACCGCGGCGCCTGCCTGACCTGGCGCGGCAGGCGTCTGCCCGGCCCCTGGCTCACGGCCAAGGCCGTCGACATCGCGCTGGCGCGCGTCAAGACCTACGGCACGGTGACGGTCGCCATCTCTGACAGCCACCACATCGGCGCGCTCGCGGCCTACCTGCCTCGCGCCACGGCACAGGGCTGCATGCTGATGATCGCCTGCTCCCTGCCCTCGGTGAAGGGCGTGGCGCCCTTTGGCGGATCGCAGGCCGTGTTCACTCCGAACCCGATGGCGGCCGGGATCCCGACCGACGGCGACCCGATCCTGCTCGACGTGAGCGCCTCCATCACCACCCTCAACATGACCAAGCAGCTGGCCCGCGCCGGCCGGCCTTTTCCGCAGCCTTGGGCAATCGACGCGCAAGGCCAGCCGACCACCGACCCCAACGTGGTGCTGAACCAGGGCGGCACGCTGCTGTCCGCCGGCGGGCTCGACCACGGCCACAAGGGCTATGCTTGGGCCATCCTGGTCGAGGCGCTGTCGCAGGGCATCTCGGGTTTCGGCCGCGCGGACGCGCCCACGGGCACCAGCGTGTCGGTGTTCATCCAGGTGATCGACCCCGAAGCCTTCGGCGGCCAGGCGGAATTCAAGCGCCAGATGAGCTGGCTCGGCAACGCCTGCAGGCGCACGCCGCCGCTGCCCGGCGGCGAGGGCGTGCGGCTTCCCGGCGAACGCGCGCTGGCCCAGCGGCGCGAAGCCGCGCGCACGGGCGTTGCGCTGGCACCGGATGTCATCGCGGGGCTGGCGCCCTGGGCCTGCCGCTTCGGCATCGAGCTGCCGCAGCCGCTCGCTGCCTGAAACCCTTACCCATTCCCCGAGCAGGCGTCCGTAGCCTGGCCAGCTCGACAAGCAGCGAGACCACTTGGCCACTAAGCAGATCGCTGTCCGCCCGAGCCGATTTGTCTCTCCGATGTGCTGGATGAGCCGCCCGCCCGAAGTCCCGCATCGCCTGCGCGCGATCGTGCGCGAGCGCGAATCGAGCATCATCGTGCTGGCGGCGGTCGTCGGCCTCGTGGTCGCGGCGATGAGCGAGGCGGTCGGCCACATGCACATTGGACGGATAGACTGGCTGATAAGAGCGCCAAACCGGATTCTGACACGGCTGCGCGCGCTGCTGCGCAGCAACGAGTTCTACCTGATCCCGCTGGCCTTGGTGGTCGGGGTCGTCGCCGGCGCGATCGTGACCTTGATGAGCGAGATCGCCCAGATCGCTCACGTCCTGATCTACGGCATCAGGATCGACGTACGCTTGAGCGCGAATGCCTATGTGAATCCGGCGATCGCGATGATCGCGCCGGCCACCGGCGGGCTCTTACTCGGGGTGATGGAATGGCTGCGCCGGCGCTGGAAAATCGCCAATGCGGTCGACCCGATCGAGGCGAACGCGCTGCGTGGCGGTCGGCTGTCGTTACGCGACAGCATGGTGGTGAGCGGACAGACCCTGGTCTCCAACGGGTGCGGCGCCTCGGTCGGACTTGAGGCCGGCTACACCCAGATCGGCTCGGGGGCGGCCTCGCTGCTGGGCCAGGTCCTCAACTTGCGGCGGAATGACCTTCGCCTGATCGTTGGCTGCGGCGCGGCGGGCGCAATTGCGGCGGCATTCGGCGCCCCTATCACCGGCGCGTTCTATGCCTGCGAGCTGATCGTCGGAGTTTATTCGGTCGGGAGCGCGGCGCCGATCCTTGCAGCATCACTCTCGGCGGCCCTGACCGCGCAATATCTCGGCGGCGCGCCCTACTCGCTGGAAGTGCCCCACGTCAACAGCGTCGGGCTAGAACAATATCTGGCTCTCATTGTGCTGGCCTTGATCGCCGCGTCGATCGGAATTGCCGTGATGCGGAGCTCCGTGTGGTTCGAGCGTGTGTTTGCACATCCCCGATTGCCGGTCTGGATCCGGCCGGTGATCGGCGGCCTGTGCGTCGGCGGACTTGCGATCGTCACACCGCAGGTGCTGGCGGCCGGTCACGGCGCCATGGTGCTCGATCTGCATCGCGAGATGGCGATCGGCGTGATCGCCACCGTGCTCGCCCTGAAGGTCATTGCCTGCCTGATCTCGCTGTCGTCGGGCTTCCGCGGCGGCCTCTTCTTTGCATCGCTGTTCGTCGGCAGCCTGTTGGGAAAGTTCTTCGCGGCGGTGCTGCTGGCCTCCGGGTTGGATATCGCGGTGGACCCCTTGGTCGCGATGCTCACGGGCATGGCAACCTTAGGCGTGGCGATCGTTGGCGGACCGCTCACCATGTCGTTCCTGGTGCTCGAGATGACACGGAGTGTCGACGTCACCGCCGTCGTGCTGGCGGGCTGCATCGTCACCAGCATCTTCGTCCGCTTCATGTTCGGCCACTCGTTTTCGACCTGGCGGCTTCATCTGCGCGGCGAGACCATCCGCAGCGCGAACGATGTCGGCTGGCTGCGCAATCTGACGGTCGAGCGCATGATGCGTACCGACGTCGGCAAGGTGCCGACCACCACCACCATTGCCGCTTGCCGGCGCGAGTTCCTGCTTGGATCGCGGCCGGCGGTCGTGGTGGTCAATAATTCCGATGATTATTGCGGATTGGTGCTGCTGCCGGAGCTGTTTTCCGGTGAACTGGATTCGATCGCGGACGAGATCCAGGTCGTGGAGCTCGCACGTTATACCGACGTCAGCCTGTTGCCGGAAATGAACGTTAAGACCGCGATGAAGATCTTTGACGACGCCGAGGCCGAGGTGCTGGCCGTGCTGGATTCGGAAAGCAGCCGCAAGGTGATCGGCTTTCTCACCGAATCTTACGCGCGGCGCCGTTATGTCGAGGAAATCGACCAGGCCACCCGCGGCGTGCTGGGCGCGCTCTCGTAAGAGTGGCCACAAGACGGATCGACTTCGGAAGAGGTGTCGCGCCGTGCCGGCAAGCATGTCATCTTGGAAGTGGCGACATGCTACCGGCCTCCCCTGAAATGACGCCTGTGTGTACCGAAAACCTCACACGGGCGTAGTGGTGATGAAGTCCGCCCAGGATGGCGCGTGAACTGATCACACCGGTTCGCTGAACCGGGCGAGAAACCGGCGCATCCTTGTTAAGGGATCGATGCGTTCTGACGCTATTGTACAACACGACGACGGAACGCCCACGGGATCGCGGAGTCCGAGCTTCTTTATCCGTGGCATCCTTGGGCCGGATGCCTGGTCGATATTCATGAGGTGGTTGAGAAGGCTGGCAGAGAGGTTTTCCGTTGCAGCCTCTCTGGTCAGGCATCCGGGCGACGGCTGGAGATTCCGGCCTGGATGTTCGATCGGGCGGCCGGCGCGGCCTGGCGTGTTGGCGCCGCTCCCTATGTTGACATTGCGGTGCTGACCGCCTTGGCAACGCTGCTGCAAGATGTGACGTCCGTTTCGGCCGCACCATCGCAATTGCGGGATTCAAGCGCAGCATTGGGCTCTCACGACACGAATCGGGGAGATGTCCATGCCGCGCCCGCCTACCGCTCATCGCCATCCTCACAGCAATGCACGCCAGTTCGATCTGTTCTGCCATCCGCCCTACGCCGCGGCGCAGACGCCGCAATG
>Ga0193699_10000557_pt1 | contig 15865 bp, 13 predicted proteins | sample L3c2metaG_FD_160095 | JGI IMG/M metagenome (GOLD analysis project Ga0193699, IMG submission 160095) | Soil microbial communities from a riparian zone of the East river system, Colorado, United States - L3c2 | ecosystem: Environmental > Terrestrial > Soil > Riparian zone | place: USA: East... | reverse complement strand
CGTCCGACCGTCCGACCGTCCGACCGCCGTCCTCACTCCCATTCGATCGTCGCCGGGGGCTTGGAGCTCACGTCGTAGACGACGCGGTTCACGCCGTCCACCTCGCGGATGATGCGATTGGAGATGCGCGCCATCACGTCGGGCGGGAAGGGGTACCAGTCGGCGGTCATGCCGTCGGTGCTCGTCACGGCCCGGAGCGCGACGACGTTGTCGTAGGTACGCTCGTCGCCCATCACACCAACGCTGCGCACGGGCAGCAGCACGGCGAACGCCTGCCAGATCTCGTTGTACAGGTTCGCGCTGCGAATCTCCTCCAGATAGATCGCGTCGGCGTGTCGCAGCACCTTGAGCGACGGCTCGGTCACCTCGCCGAGGACGCGAATGGCGAGCCCCGGTCCGGGGAACGGGTGGCGGCCGACCATCTCCTCGGGGAGCCCCAGCTCGCGCCCGACGTTGCGCACTTCGTCCTTGAACAGCTCGCGCAGCGGCTCGATCAGCGCGAACTGCATGTCGGGGCGCAGGCCGCCCACGTTGTGGTGGGTCTTGATCGTCACCGACGGCCCGCCCGTTGGCGACGAACTCTCGATGACATCGGGATAGAGCGTCCCCTGCACGAGGAACTTCGCGTGCGTCCCCGCCCTGGCCGTCGCTTCCTCGAACACGTCGATGAAGGTGTGGCCGATCGCGCGCCGCTTCGCCTCGGGCTCCTCGACTCCCTTCAGGGCGCCGAGGAACTGCCGCGACGCGTCCACTGTGACGAGCTTGATCCCCATGTGCTGGCGCATCGTCTGCTCCACCTGCTCGCGCTCGTGCAGGCGCAGCAGGCCGGTGTCGACGAACACGCAGGTGAGCTGGTCGCCGATGGCGCGGTGCACCAGCGCCGCGGCAACCGAGCTGTCCACGCCGCCGGACAATCCGCAGATCACCTGCGCATCGCCCACCAAGCGCCGGATCCTGGCGATTTCCTCCTCGATGAACGCACCGGGCGTCCAGCTCGGCGTGGCGCCGCACACCTCGAACAGGAAATTCGCCAGCAGCTCGGCGCCGCGCGGCGTGTGCGCGACCTCGGGATGGAACTGCACCCCATAGATCGGCTTGGTCTCGTGCTCGAACGCCGACACCGGATTCCCTGGCCCCGCCGCCGTGACACGAAAGCCCGGCGGCGCCTGTTCCACGTGATCGCCGTGGCTCATCCAGACGGTCGTCGTCTCGTCGGCGGAGAAGCCCCGGAACAGCGCGCTCTCACGTGTCGGCTGGATCTCGTCGCGGCCATACTGTCGCTGGCCGCCCCGCTTCACCTCCCCGCCCTGCAACTGCGCGATGAGCTGCATGCCGTAGCACACGCCGAGCACGGGCGCGACGTCGAACAGGGCGGTGTCGGCGGTGGGCGCGTTCTCGCCGTAGACGGAGTTCGGGCCGCCGCTCAGAATGATGCCGGTCGGCTTCCAGTCGCGGATCCATTGCAGCGACCGCGTCGGGGGATGGATCTCGCTGTAGACACGTGCCTCGCGCACACGACGCGCGATGAGCTGGGTGTACTGTGAGCCGTAGTCGATGATCAGGATGCGGCTCGGTGCCGTCATGTCGTCCAGAGCACGGGGTCGAGACTGAGGAACTCCACCTTCTTCGCGTCGAGATCGAGGATCGCTGCCTTGGGGGTGCCGTAGACCCAGCCGCACGACTCGCCGGGATTCACGATCAGCGTGTCGCCGCGGGTCTTCATCTCCTGCTGATGCGTGAAGCCGTGGACGACGATGCTGTGGGCTTCGATGCTGCGGGTGTGCACGTCGCCGATGTCGTGGACCACGAGGATCCGCTGGCCGCCCACCTCGAAGCTGTGCGGGCTCTCGAACAGCTCGGCGCCGAATCCGGCGCTCGCGCGCGCGCGCAGTCCCTGCGGGTCGCCGTCGTTCTTGCCGAACACGCCGGCGAGGGACATGCTGGCCTCCTCGATGGGCCGCAGTGAGAAGGGGGAGACGTAGTCGCCGGCGTGGATGAGCATCGACACGCCGGCGGCCTGCATCTCCTTCACGAACTCCGCGATCGCCGGAATGCGATCGTGGCTGTCGGCCATCAGTCCGACGCGCATCAGCCCTTTCTCCAGTCGGGATGATCCAGCTCGAGGCGCACGAGGTCGTCGTACGTCTCACGGGCCGTCACGACGGCGTACCGGTCGCCATCGACCAGTATCTCGGCGCCGCGCGGCCGGGTGTTGTAGTTCGACGCCATGACGTAGCCATACGCGCCGACGTCGTACACCGCCAGCAGGTCGCCGGGGTTGGCGTCCGCCATGTCGCGATCGAGCGCGAGGAAGTCGCCGCTCTCGCAGATCGGTCCCACGACGTCCGCCTTCAGGTGGCCCACCGGCGCGCGCACCGGCTCGATCCGGTGGAAGGCGTCGTAGTGCGACGGGCGAAGCAGCTCGGTCATGCCCGCGTCGGTGACGAGGAAATGTCGGCCGCCGCTGTACTTCCGGTAGAGCACGCGGGTGAGGAGCATGCCCGCGTTCCCGACGACGAAGCGCCCGGGCTCCATGAGCAGCGTGAGCCCGGTCGGCTGGACACGCGACACCAGCGCCCGCGCGAACCGCTCCACGTCGGGCGTCTCCTCGCCATCGTACGCCACGCCCAGTCCGCCCCCGATGTCGAGGTAGCGGAGGGTATCGACGCCCGCCGCGCGCAGCTGATCGAACAGGCCGACGAGCCGCTCCACGCCGTCGAGGTACGGATCGAGCCGGAAGAGCTGCGACCCGATGTGCATGTCGAGCCCGAGCAGCGTGGTGTGCGGCAGCGACGCGGCGAGCCGGGCGACGGAGAGCACCTCGTCGAACGGGATGCCGAACTTGGCCCCCTTCTCGCCCGTCTTGATGTAGCGGTGCGAGCTGTCCACCGTGACCTCGGGATTCACGCGCAGCCCAACCGGCGCGACGACCCCGAGCTCCCCGGCGATCCGATCGAGGAGGCGGACCTCGGCCTCGGACTCGGCGTTGAGGAGCATCACCTCTGCCTCGAGCGCCTCGCGCAGCTCCTGCTCGGTCTTGCCGACGCCGCCGAAGATGATGTCCTCGCCGCGGAAGCCGGCGCGCCGCGCGCGGAACAGCTCTCCGCCGGACACGACGTCCACCCCCGCGCCAAGCTCCCGGAGCACACGCAGGATGCCGGCGTTGGAGTTCGCCTTGAGCGTGTAGTGGACGCGATGCTGCAGGGGCGCCAGCGCCTCGTCGAGTCGGGTGTACCGGTCGCGCACCATCGCCGAGCTGTAGACGTACGTCGGGGTTCCCACGTCGTCGGCGATGCGGTCCAGCGGCACGCTCTCGCAGGAGAGCGTGCCGTCCACGCGGGCAAAGCCGGACGTCAGTATGCCTTGGCCCACAATGCCTCGCTGGTGGCCGGCCGCCCACACTTCAGGCAGGTCGTCGGCGCCTCGGCCGATCGAAATTCCTCGTCGGGCAGGCATCGGATCGTCGCCTTCGTCTCGTCCTTGATCTGCGCCTCGCACGCGGGGTCGCCGCACCATCCGGCGTACACGAAGCCTCCTTCGCCGTCCATGAGCTGCCGGAACCGATCGTAGCTGATGCGTTCCCGGACACTGTTCGTCTCGCGCCGGTCGAGCGCGGCGGCCAGCATGTCGCGCTGCATCCTCGACAACGTCTCGCTCACCTCCTCGCCCAGCACGTCGAGCGAGACCGGACGCTTCTCGCGCGTGTCGCGCCGCACGAGCACGCCCTGATTGCTGGCCAGGTCGCGCGGGCCGATCTCCAGGCGCAGCGGGATGCCCCGCAGCTCCCACTCGTAGTACTTCGCGCCCGGCTTCATCCCGTCGCGCGCATCGACGTGAATGCGCAGGCGCGCCGGCTCACGCCGGTCCCAGTCGCCGAGCGACTTCCGGATGCGCTCCGCCGCCTCGAGTACGGTGGCCCGCTCCTCATCGGTGCGATAAATCGGAACGATCACCAGCTCGATCGGCGCGAGCAGCGGGGGCACCCTGAGCCCATTGTCGTCGCTATGGGTCATGACCAGGCCTCCGATCATGCGCGTGGTCACGCCCCAGCTCGTGTTCCAGGCGTACTCGGTGGTGCCGGCCTCGGACTGGAACTTGAGGTCGAACGCCTTCGCGAAGTTCTGACCCAGGTTGTGCGAGGTGCCCGCCTGGAGTGCCTTGTTGTCCTGCATCATCGCTTCGCACGAGTACGTGCGCAGCGCCCCCGCGAAGCGCTCCGAATCGGTTTTCTGTCCGGTCACGACGGGCATGGCGATCCAGCCTTCCATGAAGTCGCGGTAGACGCCGAGCATCCGCCGCGCCTCCTCTTCCGCCTCCGCCTCCGTGGCGTGCGCGGTGTGGCCCTCCTGCCAGAGGAACTCCGTCGTGCGCAGGAAGAGCCGCGTGCGCATCTCCCACCGCACGACGTTGGCCCACTGGTTGATCAGGAGGGGCAGGTCGCGGTAGCTCTGCACCCACTTGGCGAACATCGTGTAGATGATCGTCTCTGATGTCGGGCGGATGATGAGCGGCTCCTCGAGCTTCTTGCCGCCGGCGTGCGTGACGACGGCCACCTCGGGGGCGAATCCCTCGACGTGCTGCGCCTCCTTGTGCAGGAACGACTCGGGGATGAGCAGCGGGAAGTACGCGTTCTGGTGGCCGGTCGCCTTGAACATGTCGTCCAACTGGCGCTGCATCCGCTCCCAGATCCCGTACCCGTTCGGGCGAATGACCATGCATCCCTTCACCGGCGAGTAGTCGGCCAGCTCGCTCCGCAGGACCACTTCGTTGTACCACGCGCTGAAGTCCGCCGCGCGCGTGGTGAGCTTTCTATCGTCAGCCATTCCGTCCGTCGTCGTTCGAGAGTGTCACGAATTCCCTGGCCCCGCTGGCTTGCGCGGCCTTCTTCTGCTTGGACAGCGATTGCGGTCGCAGCGCATACTCCACCGACTGTCCCACGGCGCGCCGTGCCGCCGCTTCGCGCATCACCCGCTCAAGCGGCTCCGACTCATCGGCCGCCAACCACACGTCCGCGCCCTGCTCCGCCGGTCTCATCAAGCCCTTCGCGCGTAGCAGCTCGCCGAGCACCACGTCGCCCATGCCGAATCCGAGCGCCGGCATGTCCGCCCCGCCGAGCGACTCGAGAAGGTTGTCGTACCGCCCGCCGCCGGCAATGGCGCGAAACTCCCCCGAACGATCGAACAGCTCGAACACGATGCCCGTGTAGTAGGCGAGTCCCCGCACGATGGACAGATCGAACTGCACGTACGCCGATACGCCGAGCGCGTCGAGGTAGCGTTGATACAGCGCAAAGTCCTCGACGACGGCCGAATCAGCCCCCTTGACCGCTTGCGCGACGTCCGAGATCGTCGCCGTGCCGATGCGGAGGATGGCATCAATCGATCGATCTGGCACGCCCAGGGCAGCCAGCTTTTCGGCTGAGACTTCCTTTGGCGTTCGCTCGAGCTTATCGATCACGCCGTACGCCCCATCCATCGAAAGCGCTGATACTCCGAGGCTCGCCAGATACGCCGTGAGGATGCGGCGGTCCGACACGCGTGCGACGATGTCATCGGGAGTCAGTCCGAACGAACGCATGATGTCGAGCGCTACCGCGAGCAGCTCCGCATCCGCCGCAACGTCGGCGGTGCCGAACAGGTCGACGTTCAGCTGGTAGTGCTCGCGCAGGCGCCCCTTCTGCTGGCGCTCGTAGCGAAAGAGCTGCGGCATGCTGAACCAGCGCACCGGTTTGCGCAGGGCGTTCGCGCGCGCCGCGACCATGCGCGCCACGGTCGGCGTCATCTCGGGACGGAGCGCAACCTCGCGTGCTCCCTTGTCGACGAAGTTGTAGAGCTGACCGACGATCTCGTCCCCACTCTTGCGGGTGTACAGCTCGAGTGGCTCCAGGGGCGGCCCATCGTACTCCACGAACGCGTATCGCCGCGCCACCTCGCGCCACGTGTTCATGATGTAGGCGCGCTCGGCGAGCTCCTGAGGATAGAAATCGCGGAATCCGGGGAGGGCGCCTTTGAACATCACGAAACTTAGTCCGCGAGCGGAGACACCTGCAACCGCGCCATCGCGTCGCCGACGGTGTGGAACGAGCCGGTGACCAGCGCGGTGCCGCCCTCTGCTTCGGCGAGGCGCAGCGCCCGGTCGAAGTCCGGCTCGGCGGTGGCGGGATAGCCCCTCGCCGACGCATAGGCGACCGCCTCGGCGAGCGGCCAGGCCCGGCTGCTCGGGGCGCTGGGCGCGTCGGTGAGGACGAAGCGCGAAACGACGGGCGCCAGGACGTCGAGCATCGCACGCCAGTCCTTGTCGCCCAGCACGCAGAGCACGGCGACCACCGGTGCCTCGTGCTCCACCGTCGCCAGGCTCGCCGCCACGGTGCGCGCCCCGTCGGCGTTGTGCGCGACGTCGAAGATCCAATGCCCCACGCGCTGGAAGCGACCCGGCAGCCGCACTGCCCGCACCGACTCCACCGCCTCCGAGAGCGGCACGCGAAAGCGCCCGCCGGCCGCATCCAGCAGGGTCAGCGCGAAGGCGAAGTTGTCCGCCTGGTGCCGACCCACGAGCGGTGTCCCGACGACGTGCTCGGCCCCCAGCGCGCGCAGCGTGAACTCCGTGCCCAGCGCGCTGACGGCGAACTGCGTCGCCTCGGTCTCCTCCACCACGAGCCGGATCGGCGACGCGCCCGCCGACTTCGCGTCGCGCGCCAGCCAGGCCCGAACCTCTGGATCTCCCTCCCCGATTACCGCCGGCACGCCCGGCTTGAAAATCCCCGCCTTCTCGCGCGCGATCATCTCGAGGGTCGGACCCAGGTACTCGGTGTGGTCGAGCGCGATGGAGGTCACGCCCGCCGCCACCGGCTGGACGACGTTGGTGGAGTCGAGGCGGCCGCCCAGCCCGGTCTCCACGAGGGCGACGTCGATGCGTGCCCTGGCGAAATGGTCGAATGCCAGCGCCGTCGTCGCCTCGAAGAAGGAGGCGCCGAGCCGTTCCACCGCTGGCGTCCAGCGATCGATGAACGCCACGACTTCCTCGGCGCTGATCGGCTCCCCATTCACGACAATCCGCTCGCGGAAATCCACGAGGTGGGGCGAGGTGTACCGCGCCACGCGCAGCCCCCGCCCCCGCAACAGCGCTTCGGCGGTCGCCACGGAGCTCCCCTTGCCGTTGGTGCCCGCGATGTGGATGACGGGATAGGCGAGCTGGGGATCGCCCAGCTCCCCGAGCAGGGCGCGAGTGCGCTCGAGACCGAACTTGTACGTGCCGGTCGTGCGCGCGAAGAGATACTCGAGCGCGGACGGGTAGGGAGTCAGGACGACGTCCACCCCGACGCGGCGGGCTGGCCGCTCATGTGGCGAAGCAGCTGCCCCACCGTGTGCTTCAGGTCGCGGCGGTGCACCACCTGGTCGACCATGCCGTGGTCCAGCAGGAATTCCGCCGTCTGGAAGCCCTCCGGCAGATCCTGCCCCAGGGTCTGCTTGATCACGCGCGGGCCGGCAAAGCCGATCACCGCGCCCGGCTCGGCCAGGATCGCATCGCCGAGCATGGCGTAGCTGGCACTCACGCCGCCGGTCGTCGGGTTGGTGAGGATGGCGATGTAGGGCAGCCGGCGCTCGGCGAGCTGCGCGAGCACGGCGCTCACCTTGGCCATCTGCATGAGCGACAACACCCCCTCCTGCATGCGGGCGCCGCCCGACGCGCAGATGACGATGAGGGGATGCTTCCGCTCGAGCGAGCGTTGGCCAAGCCGAGCGATCTTCTCACCGACGACGGAGCCCATGGAGCCGCCCATGAAGGCGAAATCCATCACGCCCAGGCTGGCCGGTAGCCCGTCGATCGTGCCGGCACAGGCCAGGAGTGCGTCCCCATCCCCTGCATTCGCGGTGGCCTTCTTGATCCGCGCGGGATACTCGGGGAACCCCAGCGGGTCGGTCGACCGGATCGTGATCTCCAGCTCTTCGGAGGAGCCGTCGTCGAGCAGGAGATTGGAGTAGTCCACGGCGCGAATGCGACGGTGATAGTCGCAGTTCGGGCAGACGTTGAAGTTGCGGACGAACTTCTCACGGATGTCCGTATGCCCGCAGGCCTCGCATTTCTCCCACACGTCGGGGGGAATCTCGAGGCGCTCGCGCTGGGGCTGTCTAAGCTTCTTCTCCTTCCGGAACCAGGCCATAGGGGGACAATGTGACCGGAGTCAAGCCCTCGGGCAAGGGATTGACCGGAAGGACAAACACCTTCTCCGCGCGACGATCCGCTCCCCTAGACTGCGAACGGTCCGTTTCGTCCGCCGCGTCCCTCGGCGGAGATGCGCACGAGGATGCCGATCGCCAGCCAGCTCGCGAGCATGAAGCTGCCGCCGTAGCTGAAGAAGGGGAGCGGAATGCCGGTGATGGGCATGAGATTCAACGTCATCCCCACGTTCACCAGCACGTGCACGAACCAGCTCGCGAGCAGCCCGAACGCCACGAGACTACTGAACGAGTCGTTCGCCCGCTCGGCGATCTTGGTGACCCGCAGGAAGAGCAGCAGGAAGAGCGCGAAGGCCATCGTGACGCCGATGAAGCCCAGCTCCTCGCCGACGACGGCGAAGATGAAGTCCGTGTGCTGCGCCGGAAGGAAGGCTAATCGCTTCTGGGTGCCCTGGGTGTAGCCCTTCCCGAACCATCCCCCCGAGCCGATGGCGATCTGCGACTGGATGACGTGATAGCCGGCCAGGCGGCGGTCGATGTCCGGGTTGATGAACACGAGGAGCCGTTTCTGCTGATACGGCGCGAGCTTCTCCCAGATGATCGGCGACGCGACGCCGAAGATCACGTTCACCACGACGAGAAAGATGCCCTCGTACATGTACGGCTTGTACCACAGCACCAGTGCGATGAGGAGGAGAAACCATGCTCCCCAGAGCTTCGTGTTGAACGCCAGGATGAGGCTGACGACGGGACTGGCGATCAGGATGAGCAGCGGCCACGACACTCCGGCCCAGAACAGCATCGCGAAGGCGAAGCCGACGAACACGATGCCCGTGCCCAGGTCCGGCTGCATCATGATCAGCGCCCACGGGACGGCCACCACGAGTGCCGGCTTCCACAGCTCGAGCAGCGAGCGGGGCGGCTCCTTGAAGGCCGACAGCACCTTTGCCAACGCAAGCACCACCGTGATCTTCGCCAGCTCCGACGGTTGCCCGATGCGGATGCCGCCGATGGCCAGCCAGCTCTTGGTGCTGGCGGCCGTGCCGGCACCCTTTCCGATGAACACGAGCAGGACGAGCATGACGATGGTGATGAAGTACATCGGCCACGTCATCCAGTCGATCAACCGCACGGAGAAGCGCGACACGGCGTAGGCGGCGCCGATCGAGATGAGGAACCAGATCGTCTGCGACTTCCACAGCCCGGCCACGAAGGTGTGGACGTCGGTCTGGCCGGCCGAATACACGGTGGCGATGCCGAAGGTCGACAGCGCGAGCGCGATGATGACGAGCGGCCAGTCGATCGGAAAACGGCGCGTGCTCATCTCAGCCGTCCACCATCTGCTCGATGATGGGCGTCACCTTGAGATAGGCGGCGATGATCTTGGACGCGATGGCGGCCGATCGCGTCCCGTGTCCGCCGAACTCGATCATGACGGCGACGACGATCTTGGCGTCGTTCGCCGGCGCGAAGCCGACGAACCACGCGTGGTCGAGCTCCTTTCCGTTCTCGAACTTGCCGCTCTGTCCAGTGCCCGTCTTGCCAGCGAGCTGCACGCCCTTGATCGCCGACGCCGACGCCGTGCCGCCCTCGACGACGCCGACCAGCGCGCCGCGCAGCTGGTCGAGCTGCTCGGGCGTGAGGTGCATGAGCGTGTCGCGCTCCTGCTTGGTCCGGGCGATCATCGGCTTGGGCGCCGTGCCGTCCGTGGCCAGCGCCGCGTAGAAGCGGGCCATGTTCAGGATGGTCTGCGAGTTCTCGCCCTGGCCGATGGCCAGGTTGAGCACGACCGCCTGCGACCAGTTCCGCGGCCCGTACACCCGGTTGAAGTAGTCCACGGATTCCGGCCAGCGCGGGCGCCGCTCCTCGGGCAGGTCGATGCCCGCCTTCTGGTTCATGCCGAGCTTGACGCCGCCGGCGAGCATGCGCGAGAGACCGAGCTTCATCCCGAGCTGGTAGAAATAGACGTCGCACGACTTCGCGATCGCCCCGGAGAGGGTCAGGTGACCGTGGCCCCGCTTGTCCCAGCAGCGGAAGTAGCGGTTGCCGTACTGCAGGCCGCCCGTGCACGGGATCGGCATCTTCTCGTTCATCTGCACGACCTTCGCCTCGAGCCCCATCACCGTCGTGGCGAGCTTGAAGGTCGACGCGGGGGGATACTGCCCCTGAAGCGCCTTGTTGTAGAGCGGGCGGCGCGGGTCGTTGCGCAGGGAGTCCCAGTACTGCGCCGGAATGCCGCCGATGAACCGGTTGGCGTCCCAGGTGGGCGCACTGTAGATCGCGAGCACGCCACCCGTCTTGGGATCGATGGCGACGGCGCCGCCCTGGAGCGAGTCGCCGAAGATCCCGGCAACGAACCGCTGGAGGTCGAGGTCGATGTTCGTGTACAGCGGCGGCGCGGCCACGGGGATCAGGTCCTGGCGGGCGCCCGCCTGCCGGACGATGCGGCCGCGGGCGTCGACCTCGACGAACTGGCTCCCTTCCTTCCCGCGGAGCACGCTCTCGTACTCCTTCTCGAGCCCCTGCTTCCCCGTCTGCTGGCCGGCCTTATAGTCGGCGAAGGCTGGCTGGGTCAGCTCTCTCTCGCTCACTTCGGCCGTATAGCCGACGAACGGCGAGACGACCGGCCCGTCGGGATAGAACCGACGGGGCGCGCTCTGGATGATGAGCCCGGGGAACTGGGTGCGGTGCTCTTCCAGCACGCTCACGACGTCGAACGAGGCGTCCTGGATGATCACGGTCGGCCGCGCGGGTGCGCGGCGGAAGCGTCGCAGCGCCTGCTCGACCTGTGGGCCGCTCAGCGTGATGGTGCCCCCGAGCCGCTGGAGCACGGCGCGCAGGGAGTCCTCCTTCTGCGCCAGGATCGACACCGAGTAGCCGATGACATTGTCGGCGATGACCTTGCCGTTGCGGTCGTAGATCACGCCACGCGGTGCCGGGAGCGGCAGTTCGCGCAGCCGGTTGGTCTCCGACTGCAGCGCATACTTCTGGTGTTGCAGCACCTGGCTGCGGAAGAAGCCCGCGGTCAGGAACAGCAGCACCCCTGCGACCATCACGTTGGCGGCGCGCCCGCGCCGCTGGATGTCGTTGGGATGAAAGCTCATACGGACCGCGTCTCCAGCACGGGGCGCAGCAGCATCAGCGCGATCACCCCGGCCACCGCCGTGACCGCCGCCGAGAGCGCGGAGTACACGAGGATCTGCATCACCAGCTCGGCCCCCGACAGACGGCGATCGACGAGATTCATCAGGATCTCGTACGCCCACTTGCCGAGGAAGAGGAAGAAGCCGTTCAGCAGCACGTGGTCGGCGAAGAAGACCGCCTTCAGTCGCGACCAGCTGAATCCGATGATCGTCATCGCGAGCGCACCCGCGCCGAACGCGCCGAGCGCCAGCGAGTCGGAGGCGATACCAAGCATGAAGCCGAAGAGCGCGGCGACACCCGGACGTACCCGCACGGCGGCGAGCAGCAGCGCGATGATCAGGAAATCGGCCGAGGCTTTCCAGTTCAGCAGCGGGCGCAGCGTGTAGTTCAGGAAGATCAAGATGGCGCAGAGGAGGATCGTCCTGACGGTCGCGCCCCAATTCATGATTCGATCACCGCGGTGGTGTTACAGGAGGAGTCGTCGGGGGCGCGCCCGGTACAGGTACGGGTACGGGCGTCGTGACCGTCTCGGCCTGCGCACGGCGGATGCTGTCCCGCCGTGCCCGAGCCGCCGCGCTGTCACGCCGCGCGCGAGCCCGGGCGGCCGCCACGGCCGGATCGAGCTCCGGGGTCGGGGTGGGCGCCGCCGCCGAGTCCGCGCCCGTCGTTGCACGCCCCAGGGAGTCACGCAGAATGCGCGCCGCCGAGTCGATCGACGCGCGCCGCGCCGCCGCCTCCAATGCCGCCGACTGGCGCGCGAGCGAGTCTCCGGCGATCACGACGCTCCGCGTCGCCGAATCCACCGCGGCCACGTTCGCCCACACACTCGCAACGTTGGCCGCGCCGCGCTGCGGCGTCAGGATCATCACCGCGCTCAGGTCGGCCGGGTTGACGGCCGGCCGCAGGATGTACGTGCGCGCCCACGACTCCGGCGTCTTGATCTCGCCGAGCACCACACCCACCGGAATGCCCTTGGGGTAGATGCCGCCGAGCCCCGAGCTGTAGACCACGGCGCCGGGCTTGAGGGCCGCCCTGAAGGGGACGCCCCGCATCTCCAGCAGGTAGCGCTCCGACCGCATGAACGCCTGCTCCTGCGTCGTGCTCGAGCTCGTCACGTGCGGCTGTACGATGCCGAACGCGCTGCCGTCGGCCGACATCGCGCTCACGCGGAAGTCCGGATGGGCGAACAGGATCGCAAGACTCATCGTGGGATCCACCGTCTGCACCAGGCCGACGATGCCCTCCGGCGCCACCACGAGGCTGCGCTCCCGCACCCCTGCCTTGGAGCCCGCGCTCAGCGTGACCGTGAAGTCCTCGGCCCGCCCGCGTCCGGACAGCGCTTCGGCCGGGATGAATCCCCATTTCACGCTGCTCGCCAGACCGAGGACCTTCCGGAGGCGCTCGTTCTCCGTCTCCAGGGTGGGAACCCGCGCGGCCGCCAGAGCGAGCGTATCGTTGCGCAACTGCGCCCGCTCGGACGACACGTACGCCGCCCGCCACCGCTCGGCGCTCTGCTGCAGTCGCAGGAGGGGCGCCACCAGCGTCCGCCGCAGCACGCTGGCCGTCGGCTCGCGGAGTCTCGGCGGCAGAACCGTGGCGACGAGCGACAGCAGGACGCAGGCGCCGAAGATGACGACGTCGATGCGCGAGCTTAGGCGATTCGAGCGCGCCACCCCTGCCTCAGGTGCTCAGCACGGACCAGTACTTCTCTTCGTCGTCGAGGATGCGCCCCGTCCCGCGCACGACGCACGTGAGCGGGTCCTCGTCGACGTGGATCGGCAGCCCCGTCTCCTGGCTCAGCAGCAGGTCGAGCCCGCGGATGAGGGCTCCGCCGCCGGTCATCACGATGCCGCGGTCGACGATGTCGCTCGCCAGCTCGGGCGGGGTGATCTCGAGGGCCCGGCGGACCGCGTCGACGATCTGCTGGATCGGCTCCTGGATCGCCTCGCGAATCTCGCTCGAGTGCACGCGCACCGTCTTCGGGATGCCGGAGACGAGGTCGCGCCCCTTCACTTCCATCTCGCGCTCGTCGCCGATGGGCGCCGCGCTGCCGATCTGGATCTTGATCTGCTCGGCCGTCGGCTCGCCGATCAGCAGGTTGTAGTTCTTCCGCATGAACTGCACGATCGACATGTCGAGCTCGTCGCCGCCGGTGCGGATCGAGGTGTCGCTCACGATGCCCGACAATGCGATGACGGCGATCTCGGTGGTGCCGCCGCCGATGTCGATCACCATGTTGCCCGTCGGGGTCTCCACGGGGAGACCGACGCCGATGGCCGCCGCCATCGGTTCCGCGACCATGAAGACCTCCTTCGCACCGGCACCGAGCGCGGAGTCGCGCACGGCGCGCTTCTCCACCTCGGTGATGCCGCTCGGCACGCAGACGATCACGCGCGGCTTCACCTTGAAGACGTGGTTGTCGATGATGAGCTTGAGGAAATAGCGCAGCATCTTCTCCGTGACGTCGAAGTCGGCGATCACGCCGTCCTTCATCGGCCGCACGGCGATCACTCCCTCGGGAGTGCGCCCGAGCATGCGCTTGGCCTCGAGGCCCACCCCCTTGATCTGCTTGGTCTCACGGTCGATCGCGACCACCGACGGCTCGTTGAGCACGATGCCCTCGCCTTTCACGTAGACGAGGGTATTCGCCGTGCCGAGGTCGACTCCGATCGCGTTCGCGGGGAAGAGACTTCCCGCCTTGAAGAAAGGCCAGCGCATCAATCCGGGGTTGGGGCGCTCGCTCCGCGTGCAGGGAACGAGCCGTACACGTACAAGGGGTGAAAACGCCGAAAGCTACCTTTGGCACAATGGAGCGGCAAGGCATTGCGCCAGTGTGACCTACGTCGCTTTTGAGGAAGCGGTCTGACAGTCGGACGGACGCACGGTCTGACCGTCAGACGGTCGGACGGTCGGACGGTCACAACAAAGCAAGAGGCACACCGAACCAGTCAGGTGTGCCCGTGCAGTCACCGTCGAACGGTCCGACTGTCAGACCGTCCGACGGTCCGACGGTCGTCTGGCCGTGGTCAAACGAATTGCGCCGGCTCGTGGAACTTCATACCGAATGCGTCGGCCACGCCGGCGTAGGTGACCTTGCCATCGGTAACGTTGAGCCCCTTCAGGAGCGCGGGGTTGTCCTTGAGCGCCTTCTTCCAGCCCTTGTTCGCCAGCTGCAGGGCGTACGGAAGGGTGGCGTTGGTCAGCGCGAGCGTCGAGGTGCGCGGCACGCCGCCCGGCATGTTCGCCACGCCGTAGTGAATGACGCCGTCCACCACGTACGTCGGATTCTCGTGCGTCGTGGCCTTGATCGTCTCCACACAGCCACCCTGGTCGATGGCGACGTCGACGATGACCGAGCCGGGCTGCATCCGCTTGAGGTCTTCGCGCCGGATCAGCTTCGGCGCCACCGCGCCGGGAATCAGCACCCCGCCGACGACGAGATCCGCCGTCTCGATCTGCTCCAGGACGTTGTGCCGATTCGAATGGATGGTCTGCACGTTGGCCGGCATCACGTCGCTCAGGTAGCGGAGCCGCTCGAGCGAGATGTCGAGGATCACGACCTTCGCGCCCATTCCGGCGGCCATCTTGGCGGCATTGATGCCGACGATGCCGCCGCCCAGGATCACCACCTTGGCCGGCGCCACGCCGGGCACGCCGCCGAGCAGCACGCCCCGGCCGCCGTACAGCTTCTCGAGGTACTTGGCCCCCTCCTGCACCGCCATGCGTCCCGCGACCTCCGACATCGGCGTCAGCAGCGGCAGCTCGCGCGTCGGCAGCTCGACCGTTTCGTAGGCCACACAGGTCGCACCGCTGTCGAGGTGCGCCTGGGTGAGCTCCCGGTCGGCGGCGAAGTGGAAGTAGGTGAAGATGAGCTGGCCCTTCCGCATGTGCGGCCACTCCGACCGGATCGGCTCCTTCACCTTCATGATCATGTCGCTGTCCTTCCAAACCGTCGCGGCGTCGGGCGCGATCTTCGCCCCCACCGTCGTGTAGTCCTCGTCGGTGAAGCCGCTGCCGATCCCCGCCCCCTTCTCGATGAGCACCGCATGGCCGGCGCTGATGAGCGACTCGGCACCAGCCGGCACGAGGGCGATGCGGTTCTCGTTCGTCTTGATTTCCTTCGGTACGCCGATCTTCATGGGATGGATAGCTTGTCGGATTGTCTGAGTACGTCGTTTTGCGAGCTAAAACTCATCACCGGGCCCCAGGGACACAACCGTCTGCTTCTCGGGCGCGAAGAACTCCCGCGCCACCTCGGCCACCTGCTCGCCGGTGATCCCATCGATCAGCGCGAGCATCTCGTCGAGCGTGCGGTAGGGCTCGCCGTAGAGCTCCACGCCGGCGCAGCGGTACATGCGCGCCGTCACGCTCTCGAGTGACAGCGTCACCTGTCCTTTGAGCTGGCTCTTCCCCATCGCCAGCTCCTCGGCCGGCAATCCGTGCGCGGCGACGTCCGCCAGCTCGGCGTTGATGGCGTCGAGCGCCTCGCGCGCCGTCTCCGGGCCGGTGCCGACATAGACGCCGTGCATCCCGACGTCGGCGTG
>Ga0193699_10000556_pt1 | contig 15868 bp, 14 predicted proteins | sample L3c2metaG_FD_160095 | JGI IMG/M metagenome (GOLD analysis project Ga0193699, IMG submission 160095) | Soil microbial communities from a riparian zone of the East river system, Colorado, United States - L3c2 | ecosystem: Environmental > Terrestrial > Soil > Riparian zone | place: USA: East... | reverse complement strand
GTACTATTCATGCCGTTGGCCGCATTGTGCACGCGCCATTCCTCGGCGGACTTCACCATCTGTATGTGCGAGTTTGATTTCCGACAGGCACAGCGGTTGGATGAGCCGTTACAAAGGTCGGTTATCCATCAAGGCTATCGAGCAGGATTTTCCGAACATCGTGGAGATGGAAATCCCGCCAGGAAAGGGCTTAGCCGCCGCTGTTGGATGGCGGACTAAATGATTCCAAGTTCTAATTTGTGTTCAACTCCTGGTGCATCTGCGTTTCGTCTAGCGCGCCCTCCCACTTCGCCACCACCATCGTGGCCACGCCGTTGCCGACCAGACTGGCGAAAGTCAGCGCTTCGGACATCAGACGGTGAACACCGATGACAAGAGCGATGCTTTCGACCGGGATGATGGCCTGCGACGACAGCGTCGCTGCCATGGTGACGAAGGCGGCGCCGGCGACGCTGGCTGATCCCTTCGATGTCAGCAGCGAGATCAGGACGAGACCGATCTGTTCGGAAACGCCAAACGGCGTGTTGGTCGCCTGGGCGAGGAAGACCGCGGCGGTGGAGATATAAAGACAAGTGCCCTCGAGATTGAAGGAGTATCCAGTCGGGCAGCGACACGTATCGTTAAGCATATCTGCTTTTCTGGTTGGAATCTGCATCGCAGGATTCAACAAGAAGTATCAACGCGGAGCTATTTTTCAGAGTAGCCTTGCATAGTAACAATTCACGGCGTAACAACTCTGCATCCGATAAGACGCATGCGGGAGAGATCGAAGAAGAGTTCTTTCTTCTTCGGCGCCGACGGAGCAACCGCCCCGGAAACTCTCAGGCACCAGGACCGTATCGTTACGACGATCTGGAGAGAGACACTCAGTCGTGTCCACCGAAGGGGATATCTGGCCGCCTTTCGTCAGGCTGTCGGATCAAACTCTCAGGTACCCGTGACAGATGGGGCGCGCATTTCGCTGTTGGCGAAGTGTGCATCTCCAATGCACGGGAATCGAATTTCATGTCAAAAATCGCTGTAATTGGCGCTGGAATTTCCGGCATCACATCCGCTTATTCTTTGCTTGAAGCGGGACACGACGTCGTCGTTATCGATCGGCATCGTTATCCCGCGATGGAGACCTCATTTGCGAATGGGGGCCAGGTATCGGCAAGCAATGCGGAAGTCTGGAATAGTACGGCTACTGTTTTGAAAGCCATGCGCTGGATATTCCGTCCCGACGCGCCGCTGCTGCTTAATCCATCGCCAAGCTGGCATAAGTATTCTTGGATTGCAGAATTCCTCTGGAATGTCCGCAATCATCGTCAGAACACCATTCAAACCGTACGGCTGGCAATCGAAGCGCGCAGGCTACTGTTCAGCATTGCCGAGCGCGAAAAGATCTCATTCGATCTCAAACAGCGCGGAATCTTGCATATTTGTCACAGCAAAGACTACTTCGACGCAGGAGTCGAAACGAGCGCCCTGCTGGCCGCCGGTGGATTGGAGCGCCGGCCGGTCACGTCAAAAGAAATCGTGGCCATAGAGCCGGCGTTGAAAGGCAATTACTACGGCGGATTTTTCACGCCGTCCGACGCCAGCGGTGACATCCACAAATTCACGCGGAAGCTTGCCGTCGTTTGCGCCGAGAAGGGTGCGGCTTTTATCCAGGACGCAAGCGTTGAAGGTTTTTCGGGTGATCAAAATCGCTTCAAGATATTTATGTCCAAGCTCGATCGCACGACGAGCGGTCCGTCGCAGACGACGGAAACTATGGACATCGACGTGGACAAGATCGTCGTTTGTGCGGGCGTAGAGAGCCGTCGCATCGCATCCATGCTCGGCGACAGAATCAATGTCTATCCCGTCAAGGGATATTCGATCACCGTCAGCTTGAACGTGCCGCTCAGCCAGCAAGCGGCTCCAACTGTCAGCCTGCTGGACGAAGAAGCAAAGATCGTCACGAGCCGGCTAGGGCCGGATCGATTTCGTGTGGCCGGTACGGCGGAATTGAACGGCTATAATCGCGACATCCGGTCGGATCGAATTGACCCTTTGCGTGCCTGGGTGCGGTCCAATTTTTCCGGAATCGATACGTCCGAGGTCGTGCCATGGGCGGGGTTGCGGCCGATGATGCCGGACATGATGCCGGTCGTCCGCGCCGGACGCCAGACAGGGGTCTATTACAACACCGGCCACGGTCACTTGGGCTGGACTTTGTCTGCCGCGACGGCCGCCATGTTGTTGCGGATCATCCAATCGGATTCACAGGCTTAGCTTCCTTGAAGCAGTTAAGCTTTTCCGCGGCCTCACGTTGGCAGCTTCGAGCATGAGGGAACGCCTCTCGCTTGACAGTGGCGAACAGTGTTCGATATACCGAATACAGTAGGTATTCCAATGACAAAGTCGGCTATCCGTGCCCTGCAACTGTTGGAATTGTTGGCCGAGGGAGGGCGGCCCCTTAGCCACGCCGAAATTTGTGACGCGCTGGCGGTGCCCAAAAGTAGCCTGACCGACTTGTTGGCTGCCATGATGGCGCGCCACTACATCAGCAGGGCGGGCGATACCGGCGAGCGCTTTACCTTGGGGCCTGGTGTGTTACCGCTGGCCGGAGCTCTGTTGAGGCAAACCGATATTGTCGTGCTGGCCCAACCAGTTCTCGCCAGCCTGGTGCTGAAAACCGGCGAGTCGGCGGCTCTGGTCGTGCGTTCGTCCGATGAAGCTTTGGTGATCGCTCGTGTTGCAAGCCATCACCCGGTCGCTTACGCGGTGCAAATCGGCAACCGTGCGCCGCTTTATGCAACGGCGGCTGGCAAAGCATTGCTCGCTGCGACCCCAGACCCAGAACGCGAGCGCTATTTAAAAAGCCATCCGCTCAAAGCGTTGACGGTCCATACCATTACCGATCGAGATATTCTGCGCCAGCAACTAAATGCCATTGCTGCCGGAGCGGTTGCGATCGGTCGCGAAGAACTATTTGAAGGTGTCGTTACGCTGGCGCTCGCTGTTCATGACGCAAACGGTCATGCCGTAGCCAGCCTATCAATCGGCATGCCGGTGATGCGATTTAATTCGGACAAGCAACGGCTCGTGGAAGACATTCTGCGCCAGGCGGCGTCAGACGTCTCAACTTCGCTCGGTTGCCGTCAAGCTGCTAAAAAGTCTGGGCCGATCAAATCCGTTGCAGAAAGCGAGCCGCTATGAGTCCAGGTCTTGCAATCCAATCGGTGTGCCCATGCTAGCAGCAGTCCTCCACCGACCTGGTCCTCCCGACGTTTTCTCGATTGAAAACGTCGCCGTCCCAGAACCAAAATGGGGCGAAGTTTTAATTCGGGTGCGTGCCTGCGGGGTTTCTTATCGTGATGTGGTGGAGCGTAATGGTACCTACCGGCGCGATGTCGAATTTCCGCTGATAATCGGTCTTGAAATTGCTGGGGAAGTGGTCGGGGTGGCACCTGGCGTGCGCCAGCTTAGCGTGGGCGACCGTGTGTGTAGCAAAGCTTTCTCGAGTTGCGGCGACTGCCGCTATTGCCGCAACGGCAGAGAGACGACTTGCCTGAAACGACGCCCCGTCCGCGGCGGCTATGCTGAATTCACAGCACTCCACGAAGACGCATTTGTGCGGATTCCGCCATCTTTGTCGTTCGAAGAGGCCTGCGGATTGGGCCCCAGTGCCGGCGTCGCGTTGAACGCTGTTCGCGACGTGGCAAAAGTGCAAATTGGCGAAATCGTCTTGATCACTGGCGCGACTGGCGGTGTCGGCCGGCCGGCAACAGAAATCGCGCATCACGCCGGCGCCCGCGTAATTGCGGTGACCCGCAGTGAGAACAAGCGCGCGTTCTTACTGGACGCCGGTGCCGATGAAGTTGTCATTGCCCCGGACGGCGCCGATTTTTCAACGGATATACGGCAGCTCACCGATGGCCAGGGCGTCGATGTTGTTATCGACAATATAGGTAGTCGATGCTTCGACGCGGCCTTCAACAGCCTGGCTTTCCACGGGCGCTATGCTTTTGTCGGCCAGCTCTTTGGCGAAAATATCTCGATCAACCCAGCGCGGATATTTTTCAAGCGCGCTCAACTGCTCGGCGTTGGCAGCGTAAGCCGCAAGCAGTTGGAGGATGTGATCGCGCTCGCCGCCGCGAAAAAGATCAGGCCCAAAATAGCAAGGGTCATGCCGCTCAAGGACATCGCCGAGGCCCACGCCCTGGTGGAGCAGGGCCAGGCAACAGGACGGGTTATCGTTGTTCCGCCGTCATGACAGCTGGAAAATCATACAAAAAATGAGGAGAGGAAAATGCTCACGCGTCGCGCGGCTCTTGGAGGTCTTGCTACTGCCGGGTTATTTTCACTCTCGCCCGCTCAGGCGGTAGAATCGCAAAGCGGCGGTATTGAGACGATTCTCGTACCCTTTGCGGCAGGGGGCCCGGCCGATTCAGCCGGGCGTATCCTGGGGCCCGCACTGTCGGAGCACCTGCAACGCACAGTCATCGTTGAGAATCGGGCCGGCGCTGGAGGGGTCACCGGAATCAACGCGGTTGCTTCATCCAAGCCCGACGGCCGCATGATCGGTTTTGCGACGGTCGGTGCCATGGCAATGGCGCCTCACATGATGAAGGGCATGCCGTTCGATCCGACGCGCGATTTGGCCTATATCGGCCTGATAGCCAAAGTCTCAGAACTCCTAGTCGTTTCTTCTGAATTGCCGGTGAAGACCTTCGGCGAATTTCTCGACTATGCCCGTCGAAATCCAGGCAAGGTCACAATTGCTTCGACAGGCACTGGTGGCATCGCCCATCTCGCGATTGAGCTTTTGAAGACAAGAGCCGGCATCGACGTCATCCATGTGCCCTACCGCGGCGCCGCCCCCGCGTTGGTTGACGTCCTATCCGGGCAGGTGAATGCATTGATTGCCGATATTTCCGTTTTTATCGGCCAAATCAAATCAGACAGGCTGCGTCCGCTGGCGCTTGCCGGCGACAAGCGATCGCCTTTGATGCCCGACGTGCCTACGGCCGCCGAAGGCGGCCTGCCTGGCTACGAAGTGGAAAATTGGTACGGCTTTGTCGCCGCCAAGGATACGCCTGCCGAGATCCAAACGATGCTGAACGCGGCGTTGAACGCAGCACTCAAGGATACGAAAGTGGTTCGTTCCTTCAATGATTTGGGGGCGGTGCCGACTGGGGGCACACCGGAGCAATTTCGCGACTTCGAGAAGGCGGAACACGCGCGCTGGGGCGAAATAATCCGCAACGCGGGGATCAAAGAGTTTTGAACGGCGTGGGCTCAGGGCTGCAATGCGCCGTTACAGGGTGAGACATTGATGCCGCCGCCGAAAGCGCAAACGCTCGCTGCTGTAATTGACGCAACGGCCGCCGAAGCGCCGGAGCGTGCGGCGATCATCTATCACGGGCGGTCAATCAGCTATGACGAACTTAGAGACGCTTCGATCATAGCGGCGCGCGCTTTGCTTGCAAAAGGCGTGCGGCCTGGCGACCGTATCGGGGTGTTGCTTGGCAACTGCCCGGAATGGGTGGTGATGGCACTGGCGGCCGATCGCGTTGGCGCGGTCTTTGTGCCGTTCAATACTTGGTACAAGGAAACGGAAATTGCCTGGACGCTCGATCACTGCGGAATTTCCCTTCTCGTCGCGGCAACTTCGTTTCTAAAATCGCGCTACGACGCAATTATCGCACAGCTCGTCCCTGAATTAATGACAGGCTCATCGTGGCCCTTGCAGAGCGTCCGATTTCCAGAATTGCGTCATGTGGTTTTTGTTGGCGTCGAACCAAGCGATCCACGAAGTTGGCAGCGTTTTCTCGGCGACGGGCTGGTCGTAACGCAATCAGACCTTAGTGCGCGCTCGGCGCTCCTGGCCGGTGATCGCACCGCTTTCATCCTTTATACGTCCGGCAGCACCGCCTCGGCGAAAGGCGTTCAACTCAATCACGGACACGTCGTGGAAAATGGTTGGTATCTCGGCGCACGCCGAGGGATCGGTCCTGACGATCGTGTGTGGCTTGGATCTCCGTTGTTTTACGGCCTCGGCGCGACCAACGCGTTACCAGCAACGTTTACGCACGGAGCAACACTGGTCCTGCAAGATTTCTTCGAGGCAGAACGGGCCATTGGGGTCGTTCATGCGAGCAGTGCCACAGTCTACTACGCTACCGGCAACATGACCCGCGCGATGTTGGACCATTCCAGCTTCGAGAAACGATTGATAGGCTCGCTGAAAAAGGGCAACGCCGGTTTGGGCGCCGAATACAAGCGTCTGACACTTGTCGAATTCGGCATTACCGGCGCGGTGCCGGCCTATGGATTGACGGAAACCTACGGCAACGCGACCGTTGGCGAAGTCGACGACCCCATCGACGTTAAAATCCGGTCGGATGGCCGCCTCGTGCCAGGAATGGAGATAACGATCATCGATCCTGACACCGGATCACCGGTTGCTACTGGCGCTAAAGGTTTGGTGCTGATCCGAGGCCGCACGACGCCGGGCTACTTGGGTAATCCACCCGAGCCGAGCAAGGCGCTTCGGCCCGATGGATTTTTCGACACGGGCGATATTGGCTCCTTCGATGCCGAGGGCAATTTTATTTTCCATGTTCGGTTAAAAGAAGTCATCAAGAGCGGGGGCATCAATGTGTCACCAGTTGAAATCGAACAGATTATTGCGACGCATCCCGACGTCCGCCAGGCTTATGTCGTGGGTGTCCGCAGCATTGCGAAAGGCGAATTCATTATCGCGTTCGTTGAAGCATTCCGGAGTCTGACGGAGGCCGATATTCGGTCCTATGTGAAGGACCGCGCGGCATCTTACAAAGCTCCACATTACGTCTTCTTCCGCCGCGAAGAGCAGTTGCCGCGGCTCGCCAGCGGTAAGGTCGCCAAACATCAGCTTATCGAGGACGCCCGTAAGGAACTCGGCCTCGTTGATTAGTGCAGAATTGAAGGGCAAATATTCTCTTGCATACAATGTCAAGCGCAGGAATTTGAAGCATGGATTTGTCCGGAAAAGCAGCCGTTATCGGTGTTGGCGCCAGCAGTTTTGTCAGGCGGCCGGAGGCGTCCGTTCTGCACTTTGCTGCCGAAGCCCTCACCGAAGCTTTGCGCGACGCTAACTTGGAAAAGGAGCAAATCGACGGCTTGATTGTGCATGTCGGTTCGCCGCGCGGCGCGGACTATGACTCGATTGCGCAGTCATTCGGCCTTAACCCGCGTTTCTGCAGCCAGACCTGGGCGCACGGGCGTTTCGCCGCAACGATCCTCACGCATGCCGCGATGGCCATTGCTTGCGGCATGGCCACGCGTGTGGCGTGCTTGCTGGCGATGAAGAATTCTAATCTTGGCCGGATCGGCGAAGCCAACAATCCCTTCTTCTTTGAGCAGTTCCGCGAAAATGGGGGGCCTCACGCTGAGGATGGCGCAATCGGAATGGCTTCGCCCATCGCCGGTGCGGCGATGGCCTTTGGCCTGTACTGCAACCGCTACAATGTCGATCGCGAGTTGCTGGCCGAAATTCCGATGACGTTTCGGCGGCACGCTTCGTTGGCGCCGGATGCAGTAGCACGGGAACCTATGACGAAGACGGACTATCTGACGTCGCGCACCATCGTCGATCCGTTGCGACTCTACGATTGTTCACTCGTCGGTGATGGCGCGGTCTGCGTCATCGTCGGCGGCAAGCCTCAAGCGTCTGATGCTCGGCCGGTCTGGATGACCGGCATGCAGGGCATTCGGGCTGGTCGCGAGACATTCATTTTTGCACCCGTCGGTTTGGGCATGCAGCAACAGTCCGACCAGCGCCTGACTCTTGAGCAGGCGCGCGGCCAGGCGGTGTATCGGATGGCGGGGATTAGCCCCGACGACGTAAATGTAATGGGAATATACGATTCTTTTTCGCCGCTGCCGGTTTATGCGCTGGAGGATTTCGGCTTCTGCGGAGCTGGCGACGGACTGCACTATATTCAAGACGGGCGCATTGCGCTTGGCGGGCGCTGCCCTGTGAATACCAACGGCGGTCAACTTTCCCACGCCCAGATGAACGGGTGGGGACAAATCCGCGAACTTGTTCTTCAACTGCGGGGTGAATGCGGACCGCGGCAAATAGCAAATGCGCGCGTGGGTCTATGGGCAACGGTCGGCGGCGATGCAATCGTATTCGAGCGAGGATAGATGAGCGAGCATCTTAATCCGGAAATCAATGAGTTGAACTTGCCGTTCTGGAACGCGGCCAGCGAGGGGCAGCTCCTATTGCCGTACTGCGCTGCGACGGGCCGACATTTTTGGCCACCGTGTCCGGTAAGCCCATTTCTGACCGGAGGAACGGTGGAGTGGCGGTCTATTGACGCCGCTGGTACCTTGCGCGCCGTTGTGACGTATCGCCGTGTATTTCAGAAAATCTTGTCTGACTTCATTCCCTATAGGATTGGTTTAGTCGAGCTTGCGGGCGGTGTCAGGCTGCAAGCTCATTTGCCGGGCGCCGCGGATCGCCCCTCAATTGGCGAACGTGTGAAAATAGGTTTTTCACCGCTGTTGAGTGACAGTCGGCCCGTGCCGACAATATTAACGGCAAATTCCTAGTCTTACTGAGTCAGAAAGTCGCATTTTGGGAGCCTGGGATCCTTGATAATCTAGGTAGATTCGTTTTTCGGCATGAGGAGCTGAGATGGATCACCCAATAACGGCCGGCAGTGCATCGCGATTTGGATGCGCCGTCACCGCGTACTATTCATGCCGTTGGCCGCATTGTGCACACGCCATTCCTCGGCGGACTTCACCATCTGTATGTGCGAGTTTGATTTCCGACAGGCACAAGCCAAGGAATCATGCATCGCGATCCAAGGGAATCCAAAAAACGAAATTGCAAGGTTCCGGGGCATCAAGCCGCGAAATCTTGCAATCTCAATCGCGCCTGTTCGTCAAAAACAGATTCTCGATCAATGAGCTAACTGTTGTTTGCGGACGACAAAATATTCTTGCGGCAGGCCAATAAGTGGGGCCTAATGCCAAAAACGGGATCAAAACCAACAATGGCACAGCAACCGAAGGGACGTATATGCGTGGAATTCGCAGGGGCTGGATGGTTTCCGCCGCGCTCGTCGCGGCGCTCGTCCAGTCGTTTCCGGCGCGTGCGGCGGATAAGGTCCTGACCATCACGTCACAGTCGACCATTACCATGGTCAACCCGTACGGCGAAAGCGAAACCCAGATGTATTTCATCTGGTGTGAAGTCTACGGCTGTCTTGGCCGGCTCGATTATATAAAGAAGAAATACGTGGGCATGCTTGCCGAAAAGTGGGAGGTGATCAATCCCACAACCTGGCGTTTCACCCTGCGCAAGGACCTCAAGCGGCACGACGGCGGGCCGGGACCGACCTCGCGCGACATCGTCCATTCGTGGAAGCGGATCATGACCGATCCGGACAGCGCACAGCGCTACATGCTGTTCGAGATCAAGGAGATCGTCGCCGTCGACGACTATACCTTCGACATCGTAACCTTGAAGCCGACCGGCCAGGTGGTGTCGGATCTGTTCAGCCAATTCGCCATCACCAGCGCCGATCTCTACGAGAAATACGGCAAGGACGCGGACAAGACGCATCCGTTCGGATGGGGACCATTCAAGCTCGACGATTTCGCGGTCGACAACCGCATCGTGCTGAAAAAGAGCGACCTGTGGCCGGAGAAGCGGCCGCAAGCGCCGGACGTCGTGGTCTATCGCCAGATGCGCGAGCCGGAGCAGCGCGTCACCGCGGTGCTCAACAATGAGGTGCAGGTGGCGCGCCTGGTGCCACCGCAGCTCGTCGCCCGGCTGAAGAACCGGCCCGACGTCAAGGTCGTGGAGACCGGCTCGGTCGAGCTGATGTTTCTCGCCTTCAGTCCCGTCGCCAAGCCCTGGGACGACGTGCGGGTGCGGCAGGCGGCCGCCTACGCCATCAACCGCGACGTCATCATCAAGCGCCTGCTGCTCGGGTATGCCGATAAGCTCGAGGGCGCGCTCGGCCCCAATCAGTTCTGCTACGCCGGCCCGTCGAAAGCGGCGATCGGCTACGATCCGCAGAAAGCCAAGGCGCTGCTGGCGGAAGCCGGCTACAAGAACGGCGGCCCGGAGATCGAGTTCTACACCTCGACCGGCCGCTACATCTCCGACCGCCAGGTCTCCGAGGCGATTGCGCAGATGCTGAGCCAGGTCGGCTTCAAGGTGCGCCTGGTGACGCCTGAATGGGCCAATCTGTGGGCCGACGTGCGCAACGGCAAGACGCCCATGTACTACATGGGGCGCGGGCAGGTGGCGGATCCCTCGATCGCGCTGTCGCAGTATTTCGAGACCGGTGTTTCGCCGCGCATCAAGTACTCCAACCCGCAGGTGGATGCGATGTTCGAGAAGGTGCGCAGCACCTTCGACCCGGAGGAACGGTGCAAGCATATCCGCGAGGTCGCGGACAAGCTCGCGACCGACGTGCCCGCGCACTTCCTGTGGACCCATCGCCTCATCAACGGCGTGCGCGCCAATGTCACCTGGCCGCAGGATCCCACGGGCGAGGCATGGCTGCTCGACGTGAAGATGCAGTGATGCGGTCGCGCCCGACCCTGTGCCTGCCGGGCAGGTGTGATCGGTGATCCGTATCGTCGCATCGCGTCTGCTCGGTATGCTGGTCGTGCTGCTGCTGGTCTGCCTGACCATCTTCACCATGCTGCGCCTGGTGCCGGGCGACGCCGCCGAGCTGCTCGTTCCCGAGGACGCGACGCCGGAAGACGTCGCCCGCCTGCGCGAGCAATGGGGGCTGGGGCAGCCGATCTTTGTGCAGTTCCTGCATTTCGTGGTGAATGCGGTACGGCTCGACTTTGGCGTGTCCTATCGCTTCCGCGATGACGTGACGCATCTGATCGGCCAACGGATCGGTGCGACGCTGGAACTCGCCGCGGTCGCGCTCCTGATCGCGATCGTGGTCGGGCTGGTGTTCGGCATCTGGGCGGCTCTGCGCAAGGGCACCCTGGTCGACGGGATCCTTTCGGTCCTGTCGATCGCCGGCGTGAGCGCGCCGCACTTCTGGATCGGCATCATGCTGGTCTTGCTGTTCTCTGCCAATCTGAATCTGCTGCCGTCGGGCGGCCGTCTGCCCTACGGCATCGATATCCCGCACGTCACGGGCCTGTTGATCCCCGACGCGCTCTTGAGCGGCCGCCCGGATCTCGCCTGGATCGCGCTGCAATACGTGGTGTTGCCGGCGACGACCCTCGCCTTCGGCATGATCGGCATCATCGCCCGCATCACCCGCTCCTCCATGATCGACGCCGGCCAGGAGGAGTTCGTCTTCACTGCGGTGGCCAAGGGCCTGTCGGTGCCGGCCGTCGTCTTCCGCCACCTGCTGCCGAACGCCCTGATTCCGATCGTGACCATCATTGGCCTCGAGCTCGGCGGGCTGATCAGCGGTAGCATCATCGTCGAGGTCGTGTTCTCCTGGCCGGGCATCGGCACCCTGCTGTTCCAGGCGGTCAGCGTGCGCGACATTCCGCTGACGATCGGCATCGTCGTCGTCTATACGAGTCTGTTCATCCTCCTCAATGTGCTGGTCGACCTGCTCTACATGGCGATCGACCCGCGCTTGCGGACCAAGGGCGCGCTCTGATGCAATGGTTCGATCTCAAGCTCTGGCTCGGCGCGCTGTGCCTCGGCGCCGTCGTCTTTCTCGCCGTGTTCGGCAATTTGCTGACGTCGCATCGGCCGGACGAGCAGAACCTGATGGTGTCGCTCGAACCACCCAACCTGCTGAGCGATTATCCGCTCGGCACCGATCAGCTCGGCCGCGACATCCTCGCCCGCATGGTGTCGGGCGCGCGAGTGTCGCTGGCGATCGCTGCGAGCGTGGTGGTGCTGTCGGGCGGATTCGGCCTGCTGCTCGGGGCGCTCTCCGGTTATTTCGGCGGCGTCCGCGACACCATCATCCAGAAGGTGGTCGAGACCATGTGGGCCTTTCCGCCCATCCTGCTGGCGATCACCATTCTGGCATTCTTCGGCCAGAGTCTCGGCAACGTCATTCTCGCGCTGTCGATCCAGCGCTGGATTCCCTATTGCCGCATCGCCCGCGCCCAGGCATTGACCTTGCGCGGCAAGGACTTCGTGTCGGCCTCGCGCATCATGGGCGGACGAACGGTGTGGATCATGTCACACCACATCGTGCCGAACCTCATTGCCTCGGCGATCGTGGTCGGCACATTTTCCATGGCGACGGCGATCCTGGCCGAGGCGAGCCTGAGCTTTCTCGGCATCGGGGTTCCGCCGGACATCGCGACCTATGGCGGGATGCTGGCCGACGGCCGCTCTTACGTCACCGAGGCGTGGTGGCTGGCGGTCATTCCCGGCCTCGGGATTTTCTTCACCGTGCTGGGCTTAAATCTGATCGGCGACGCCTTGCGGGACCAGTATGATCCGAAGTCGCATCTGAACATCGGCTGAGCCGGCATGCAGGCCATCGACACAGCAAGCGAGACTGAGACCCGGCCGGTGCTGGTCGCCGACGGGCTTTCTCTCGCCGTGCGCGGCGCCTCCGGCCTTACGCCCATTGTCGAGGACATCAGCTTCGCCATCGCGCGGGGCGAATGCTTCGCGCTGATCGGCGAGAGCGGCTCGGGGAAGACCATGATCGCGCGGGCGATCATGCAGCTCCTGCCCAAAAGCCTGCTGGAGATCAAGGGACGGCTGATCTTCCAGGGTCGCGACATCGCGAGCGCGGACGCCGCCACCATGCGCAGCCTGCGCGGACGGCAGATCGGCATGATCTTCCAGGAGCCGATGAGCTCGCTCAATCCGCTGATGATGATCGGGCGCCAGATCGACGAGGCGATGCAGGTGCACGGGGTGCTGGATCGCCGCCAGCGCCGCGACCGGGTGCGCCAGCTCCTGGCCGACGTGCGCTTCGATGCCCCCGACGAGATTCGCCAAAAGTACCCGCACGAGCTCAGCGGCGGTATGCGCCAGCGCATCATGATCGCGATGGCGATCGCCAACGAGCCCGCGCTCTTGATCGCCGACGAGCCGACCACCGCGCTCGACGTCAGCATCCAGGCCGAGGTGATGGAGATCCTGTCCCGCCTGCGGCGCAAATACCATCTCTCGGTGCTGTTCATCTCGCACGATCTGTCGCTCGTCTACCAGCATGCCGACCGCATCGGCGTGCTCTACAGCGGCGTGCTGATGGAAACGGGCCCGGCGCAGGCGCTGATCCACCATCCGCGCCATCCCTATCCGGCGGCGCTGATCAGTTGCGCGCCGCGCCGGCGCACCGCCGGACAGCGGCTCAAGGGCATTGAAGGAATGGTGCCGAGCTTGGCGGCGCCGCTGCCCGGATGCCGTTTCGCCCCGCGCTGTAGCCGCGCCAGTGACGACTGCCGGGCGGGGCGGATCGCGGCCACCCACAATGCCGATGGAACCATGGTGCGATGTCTGCATCCGCTGTCATGACCGTGCCGGAGATCGTGCCGCTGCTACGCGCCGCGAGCATCGCCAAGACTTTCGGCGGCGACGGCGTGTGGAGCCGGGCGGCGCCGACGGCGGCGCTGCGCGACGTCTCCTTCGACGTCGCCCGTGGTGCGATCCTGGGTATCGTCGGCGAATCCGGATCGGGCAAGTCCACCCTGGCGCGAATCTTGGTCGGGCTGACGGACGCTGATGCGGGTACGCTGGAGCTGGACGGCCGCGTCCTGTTCGGCCCCGGCCGGCGCGCGGTCCCGACGTTTGCCCGCGGCATCCAGATGATCTTCCAGGATCCCTACAGCTCGCTCAATCCGCGCATGACCGTGGGGGCGGTCGTCGCCGAGGGCCTGCGCATCCGCGGCGGCCTCGGCGGCGCCGAGATCGCCGCGCGGGTGACCCGCACGCTCGAGCTGGTCGGCTTCACGGCGGACGCCTGCCGGCGCTACCCGCACCAGTTCAGCGGCGGCCAGCGGCAGCGCATCTCCATCGCGCGCGCCCTGGTGCTGGAGCCGAAGCTGTTGATCGCCGACGAGGCGGTGTCCGCACTCGACGTCTCGGTGCAGATGCAGATCTTGAATCTTCTGCTCGACTTGCAATCCCAGCTCGGGCTGTCCATCATCTTCATTACCCACAACATCGCGGTGGTCGACTATCTGTGCGACCGCATCCTGGTGATGTCGCGCGGCGAGATCGTGGAGCGCGGCCCGACCGCGCAGGTGATCGACCATCCGACCCATTCCTACACGCGCAGCCTGATCGCCGCGGCGCCGAAGATCGCGTAAGCGGAGCAATCGCCTCCGCACACATTCCGATTGATCCAACCAGTCCGAGGAGGGCACATGGAGCGAATTTGGGACAAGTTTCTGACCGAGCGGGACAAGGCAGTGTTCAAGGCGGCCGGCTATGGCGCGCATGCCGGCTTTGGCAAGCGCCCGGCTTTGCTCATCATCGACGTCAGCTATGGATTCACCGGCGACAAGCCGGAGCCAATCCTCGATTCCATCAAACGCTGGAGCAATTCCTGCGGCGCTGAAAGCTGGGACGGCATCGCGGTGATCAAACGGCTCGCCGAGCGTTTCCGGCAAAAGCGTCTTCCTGTAATCTACACCACCAGCGAATGTCGGCCGGACAACTGGGATGCGGGAAGCTGGGCGTGGAAGAACACGCGCACGGAGGAATCCGCCCCGCGCGCGCAGGGCAACCTCGACGCCAACGAGATCGTCGCCGAGATCGCGCCGCGGCCGCAGGATATCGTGGTGAAGAAGCAGAAGCCGAGCGGCTTCTTCGGCAGCAACCTGCTGAGCTATCTCACCCTGCTCGGCTGCGACAGCGTGATCGTGACGGGAACGACGACCAGCGGCTGCGTGCGCGCGACGGTGATCGACGCCTTCAGCCACAATCTGCGCGTCGCCGTGGCCGAGGACGGCTGCTTCGATCGCAGCGAAGTGAGCCACGCCGTCAGCCTGTGCGATCTGCACGCGAAATACGCAGACGTCGTCCCGGCATCGGCGGTGCTCGATCACATCGCCACCCTGACGGATGATCTGTTTCCCAATCTGCCGACCGGCAAGCCGGTACGGTGACGGCGGTCCCTGTCCCTGTCGAAAATCAAATGCGAACATACTGGTGGTGTAACCCGCCAAGAATTGGCGTCGGTAGAATGCGCCCGATGGCCTGAGCGGCTCGTGGTACCGGCGCGTCCTTGTTTAGAGATAGATGTGTCCGGGCGACATTATAATACTGCATGTACGAGAGGAGCACATGGCGCAGGTGCCGCTCGCCGAACACGACGACATGACCAAGACATTCCCGTCGGATCGAGCCGATCAGCTGTTCAGTATGTCCATTCTGCCATGGCGATCGCGGCGCGGTTGGCCGGTCACGAATGCCCATCGCGCGAAGACGCCGGGTGAATACCTCGCCGTAGACCCGGTCCCGATCGCGGATGATGTATCTCGGTGCAGCCTCCCAGCCGCAAGCTTCGGTGAGCTGGTGGGCAATCCATTCGGCGGTCGGGTGTGCCGTCACTCCGAGCCATAATATGCGGCGTCGACCGTGCCGTAGAATTAGCAAGCTGTTGCGTTTGAAAAGGCGTTGTTTCCGCAAAGCGGACTCGAATTTGAGACAAGCTCGGATGTTGAGCTTGTCTTTGAGGAAAGTGGCTACGCCTACAATCAGTGTCATTGTCGGAAACTCAATCCGGCTAGCAAGCGAAGTCGAATCGGGCGATGCTCTTGGTTGATGAGAGATGTTTGCAGCCTGATTTGGTTGGCACTGATCGGATTGTTCCGGTCGCGAGCGTCGCTGCAAGTAGAGATCTTGACGCTTCGCCATCAACTTAACGTGCTGCGACGTAAATCGTCGCAGCGACTAAGCTTCAGCACCATCGACCGTCTCGTATTT
>Ga0193699_10000555_pt1 | contig 15873 bp, 11 predicted proteins | sample L3c2metaG_FD_160095 | JGI IMG/M metagenome (GOLD analysis project Ga0193699, IMG submission 160095) | Soil microbial communities from a riparian zone of the East river system, Colorado, United States - L3c2 | ecosystem: Environmental > Terrestrial > Soil > Riparian zone | place: USA: East... | reverse complement strand
CCTTGGGGCGCGCCTGGATCAGAGTTCTCTGGCGCTGCTGGCAGGACGGGGTGCCCTATGACCCCGCCCTTCACGGCAACCTGCGGCGCCTCCAGACGGCGGGGGGTTGACACAGGACGTCTCACGGCAAGATCCGCTGGCCGACTGACCTCGCCAGGTCGGCGACTTGGTCGGGACTGAAGACGAGCCAGCCGACCAGAACCGCGGCGACGAAGAAGACCGCGAGGTCGGTGAACTTCCTGTTGATCAAAAAGATCAAGCCGACGATCGCCAAAACCCCGCCGTAGACCTCGCCCGCGTAGTGGCGGAGCGTCGAGCCGATGTTGTGGCCGACGTCGTTACCGCTCGCGGCCAGGGCGGCGGCCGGAGCCAGCAACAGGACGCTGGCGGCGAGCACGACGAGGAAGGCGACTCCGAAACGGCGCTTCACGAGAGCGCTCCCTCGACCCGATCGACGTACCAGCGCCCTTGCCGCGAGACTTCGAGCCGGTAACCGAGCTGAAGGGTCTCGCCGCTCAGCGGATCGCGAACGCGAACGGTGGCGAGCACCGTTCGCCGCGCGCCTTCGCCGTCCCCGATCTGCTTGACGCTCGGGACGCCAAGTGGCTGCAGGCCGTAGCCCGGCGGGACAGCCTCGCCACCCGGCGCCAGAAGATAGGAGAGATCGTCGGGGCTGGAGGCCGAGAAGTAGGCCGGCAGGAAGCGCCGCACGAGGTCGCCGATGGCGGCGGCGTCCGGGCCGGCGAGCTGCCGGGGAGCTTCGACCTCTTCCCCGACCCTCGCCGGCCCGGCGACCACCGCGGGCGCTCCCGATACCGCCACCTCGCCCGCGCTCGCGCGGACGATCGGGACGGCCAGGTAGAGAGTGCGAGCGTCGGCGAGCTCGCAGGCCACGGTGACGATCGCCTGAGCGCCGCCGACGTCTTCGATGCCGGCGACCTCTGCCTGCTCGACCGCGACCCCGGTGGCGGCCGTGCCATGCGCGCGGACCCCCGGCGCCAGGAGGGGCGCCAGCTCCTGCGAGGAGGAGCCGCTGAGATAGGCGCGCGTGAAGCGCACCGCGATGGACCCTCTCGCCGGATCGACGACACCGCTGGTTGAGGCCGCGGCCCCGGCGCTGCGGTGGGGACCCGAGAGAACAGACGCTGCGCCCCGGAAGAGCAGAATCCCGACCAGCACCCACAGTGCCGCCCGGCCGGCCGTCCGTATTGCAGCTCGGGCGCTACGTCCTTCACCTTTGCGCTGCCCGGATCGAGTAACAATTCCGACTACCACTTCCTGACCACCTCCGATGTTGCTTTGGCGGCCAGCCGATTGACTGGCTCACCACAACAGGGGGGCGAGCGGCAAAAGTGACTTCAACTACGCAGTTGAAGTCGGCGAGTCGCCGCCGGGCTCACTGGCCTCTGCGGCGAGACTCATTCCGGCCTGTTCGACCATCCACCAACCGGACCAGTCGACGAGCTCGTAGTGAATCCTGTTGTCCTCGATGCGCCGGCTGACGATGCCTGCCTGATGGAGGACGTTGAGGTGTTTCGAGACGTTGTAGTACGTCATCCCAAGCTGTGCGGCTAGACCTTGCACGCTTACGGGTCCGCAGTTGAGAAGCTCCATGATCCGAATTCGAGTCGGCTCGGAGATGACGCGAAGCCACGCTGCGATCGACTCGACCGTCTCATCTGAAAGATGTGGACGGATCGGCCGGGACCCCTTGGGCGGTGTCGATTGTCTTTTCACACTGTGATTCATTGGGACTCTGACTAACAGGGTGTCGAACCCCAAAAGTGGACCCCCAAAAGTGTGTTAAGACGAAAACCGATCCGAAAAACGGCAGCCGAAAGCACTCCGCCCCTGGAAAGGGGCCGGAGGGTTACTGCGGCGTTGGTCGACGCCCGGGGAGCGAGTGATGCTTCTAGCGCAGCCTGAGCTCAGTCCCGACGTACAGCAGGTTGGGATCGCCGGTGTCGATCCGGGCAGCGTTGAGCTTCCAGAGGCGCTGCACCTCAGCTTCGATTTCGCTGATGCCGGCGCCGGCAGGAAGCAGGGCTTCGGCGATCGTCCACAGGCACTCCCCCGCCTGGACGGTGTGGACAGAGTGTCCGGCAAGGCTCCCGGCAGCGCCGTTGCGCTGAGCCGGCATCGCGGGCGGCTGGGCCGCTGCCGGTTTGGGTGCTTCGGGAGGACTCACCGGGGGAGGTGCTTCAGGCGCGGCCTGCACGGCTTCTGCTGCGGGCTGGGCCTGCGGCGCGGACGGGGGGCCCTCGGGGGCGGTCAGGGATTGGTTTTCAACCGGAGGCGACGGGATCTCGCCAGCAGCCGGTTCGTCGGCAGGGGTGTAGTCCGGCTCCTGCGGCGGGACGCTCGCCGATTCTTCCCCCGTCGCGGGAGAGAGTTCGGCGCTGGCAGCAGGAGCTTCTGGCGGAGGCGGCGGTGGTTCGGATTCTTGGGACGGTTCGCTTTCAAGCGGTGGCCCTTCTTCGCTTTCTTCTCCGCCGCTCACGGTGCCGGGGAGTTCTTCCAGCACGGCTTCTTCCCCGCCAGGTTCGAAGTCCGGGCCTTCTTCGAGCCCCGGCAAGGCGCCGGGCGGAGCCGACCCTTCCTGTTCACTGTCGGCTTCTCCGGCGAACGCCACGCCCGGCGCGATGCTGCCAAAGGCCAAGACGGCGCTGAGCACACCGGCCAAAACCCTGACCCCGAGCCCCGGCCATGAGCGCGCGCGAGAGCGAGATATGAGCGTCAGAACTTCATGGGACCAGGGCATCGGGTGCCTCCTCGCTTGTCGATCCTGGTGTTCAATTCAGTGGAGGTGCAACGCAGCGATAGGATTTCGCCCCGGCGAAGGTGTCGGGGGTGAGGCCGACCGTTCCTTTGTCGCCGATGTAAAGATCGTCGACCCGGCCGGGTTCGCTGCTCGAAGCGGAGACTTCGCTAGTCAGCTCGCCGCCGGGCGAGAGCTGGATCTCTTCGTGGTGGGTCAGGGCCTCCATCAGCTCGTTGTGGGTAGGTAGCCTGCGCCCCGCCGCCGATTTGGTGTCGATCGAGCCGCATTCGAGCACCGCGCTGCCATAGGCGACGGGAGGGTGGGCTTGCGTTTCGACGCAGACGCCCGCGACCGGGATCGTTCCTTCCGGGCAACGAAACAAGAAGCGTTCGGCGGGATAGCTACCGAGACGTGCCGCGTTGAGCGCGCGAGGCACGGCGCTCAGGTTGGACTCCTTGATCTGCCGGCGCCCTAGGGAGTTCCGCTTGATGTTCTTGCCGGTGATCGTGTGCGCCTTGATGTTCCTGCCGGAGATCTTCAGCGCCGCGTAGGAGCTGCCGCCCAGGGCGACGAAGAGCGCCAGCGTCGCGACGACGTTGGCATAGGTGAGGCGGGGGCGCGGGGCTTTCAACATGCCGGTTCCTCCTTGGGCTCGTTGGCCTTGGCTATCCCGTAGAGCATGGCTGTCCTTTCACGGTGACCGCAAGCACGGGGCCGTAACCGGCCTCGAGCGGATAGTCGGCCTCGCCAGGAAGGCGGGGACGAAAGCGGAAGTGCTCCAGGCCGCAGGTCCGCTCGAAGCGGTAGGGAATGCGCCAGCGCCCGTTTACCTTGCTGCGGATCGTGCGGAAGGTCGACCATTCATCTGAGACCCAATACTGCAGCTCGATCAGCTTGCCTGCCGCCGGGAGCGGCCTGCCCTGGACGCGACCGCTGAAGACGACGGACTGGCCGTTCAAGATCCGCGTTGGACTTACCGCGAAGGTCGAGCGTCCGGCGACGAGCAGGGCGACCTTGTCTTCGGCCGGCAGCCGGGTGGCAGTGCCCGGATAGGCGAAGCGAAGCGCCTGGGAGGCGCGAGCATCTACCTCGTAGGCGAAGTGGCCGTGGGCGCCGGTGCTGAGGGTGTCCACGAGCGCTTCATCTCCTTCTCGTGGACGCGAGTAGACCTGTACCGGCGCTCCGCTAACCGGATTGCCGGAGCCGTCGACGAGGACGCCGGCAAGGCGAACGTGGAGACCAAAGCCGACCTTCGTACGCGGGTTGAGGACAGTGATGGTGCGGGTCACCTTGTGAGACTTGCCGCCGTGTTGGACCGTCCTTCGCACGCGTTTCTTCTCGACCGCCCCGGCTCGGACCGAGGAGGCGATCCGAAGCGGCAGCTTCACATTCATCGGCTGCCCGTCGAGTCGCTGGCTCGTGCTCGCCAGGTTTCCGGCCTGATCGTGCGCGGTGGCCCGAAGTTCGTATTCGCCCGCGGGCAGCGTCGCGTCGTCGATCCTGGTGAGGAGATGGCTGTTTTCCTGGGACGTTGGAAGCGCCTGCCACACACTCGAGCCCACTTGGCTGATCTCGATTTCCCCGCCCCCGAGCCCGGAGATCGGGTCGGTAACCTGCACCGAAACCCGGGTCGGGTCGTCGGTGGAGGTGTCTTCGAAACCGAGCTTCGGGGGTTCTGGATCGAAGCGCAGCTTGACCGGCAGCGAGGCGTTTTCAGGCTGCTGGTTGGCAGCGGCGTCTTCGCGCCAAAGCCGCAATTCCCATTCGCCGGGTGAGGGCACGGTGAGGTTGTCGAGTCGCGCGATCGACGACCCGCCGCGACTGTCGCTGACGCATTCGCCACCGCCGACTCGGCAGACCCGGTAGTGGGCCGCGGTGATTGGCGCTCGGTCCGGTTCGGGGGCGTTCTGCCAGGCGACGTCGAATTCGTTGCGGTTCCGCCAGGCTTCGCCGTCTTCGACACCTACGGAGGCGACTCCCGGCGCAGTGTTGTCGATCCTCGTCGTGATCGTTGCCGAATTCGCGCTGTTGCCGGCGGCATCTTCCGCCGCCACATCCAATGGCTGACTGCCTTCGGGCAGATGCTGAGTCTCGACTTTTTCAATCCCGCCCTGTCCGTTCGGACAGGGGATTCGCTGCGAGTAATCACAGCCGTGCGGATCTTCACCATCCTTGACACCGGCGATAAACACGGATGCTGCCTTGACTCCGACGTTGTCCGACGCTTCGTAGTCGACGGTCTGCGTGCCGCTGACCCATTCCCCGCGAGCGAGCGGAGCGTCGGGCACGACCGTCACCGATGGACCCGAGGTGTCGATGACCGTCGCTTCCGCGGTGAAGGTCTGCATGTAGTTGAGCCCCCGGCCCGAGCAGAACTGGGCCGAGGCGGCACCGACGCAGACGACCCGCTGGACGATCTTGGTCGCCCCGCCCAGGTCGTATGCATGCGGTCGGGGCCAGCTCGACGCCTGGGCCACTTCGGGACGCGGACAACTCCGATTTGCCCGCACGTTCTTGATCGTCGCGTCCGACCCGTCCGGCCGCACGGCATACACCTGCAAGGCGTAGCGACAGTCCCTGCGGTGGGCGTGACCCGACCACCGCAGCCGCGAAAACTCCGTCCCCGGAGGGGCGCTGAGGACGAAGGCCGACTGCGCACCGTCAGCGATGTGGCTGCCCTGAACGACATTGGCCGTGACCAGACCTCGCAGGCCCGGACCCAATGGGTTGCATGCTCGCCGCCAGCGCATACCCCGCGTGGCGAAGTTTTCAAAGGCGGTGCTGGCGAAACCCCCGGCATCGGCCTGGCAGGCGAGGATCGTGAATTCGCCGGCCGCGGCAGGGCGGGGAACTGCCATCGCCGCGACGCAGGCGATCACGACAGCGAGCCACAACCACCGGAACCTTCCCCTCGACTTCGGCGTCGCCAGCATCACGGACCTCCAAACTGGGAGCCGCTCCCTGCCACTGGTGCTGGTTCGCGGCTTTCGGCGGGAGCGGCTTCAGGAGCCGGAGATTCGACTTCTTCGCTGACCGGGTAGTTCGGCGACCTCGGTTCATTGCCGGGATCTGCCGGGGGCGGCAGCGGTTCGGCGGCCGGTTCCGGTTCGGGTTCAGGCGAGGGCGCGGGTTCGCTGACTTCCGCCTGTTCGGATTCGGCCGGCGGAGGCGGGGGAACGACGGCGGTCGATTCCGGCGTTTCGGGTGGTGGCGAGCTGGGTGGGGGGTTGGATTCCTCTTCGCTGCCGGCGATCAGTCCGGTCGCGGCGCCCAGCGGGTCGACATTGTTCTGGGCGCAGTAGGTCGCGGCGCCCCCGCCGATCGTCACGCAACTGGCGAGCACCGCGGCAACGGTGCCCGGCCGAGCGCCGGCAAGCGGCGTCGGGTCGACCGCCCGGTAGTAGGTCGTGGCCACATGCTGCTTGGCCTGGGCGGCGCTGCCGAGAACCTGCTGCTTGACCGAGCTGACCTCATCCAGCGTGCGATGCGCCAGCCGGCCGAGCAGACCCGGGCTCGCTTGTTCGACGGCAGGGGAGGCCGGCAGGAGCACGGCAGCCTTTTCCCGCCAGGCGTCCAGCCTCTCCCACAACATCTCGCAGCGATGGCAGCTCTTCATGTGGAGTCGCGCCTGCTCTGACTCGGCCGACGTCGCAAGCCCATATGCGACACGGAGGACAAGCGGCTCCCCGCGCGGACATCCGCCCCCCTCCTTCCGGGCGATCGCGGCCCGCGCCTCGTCCATGATCTCGAGGAGGTCGCGCTTTACCGTGCGCTCGGTCAGGCCCAAGCGAGAAGCTATTTCCGGGCGCTTGAGACCGGCGCCGTAAAGCGCGAGGACCCTTCGACGCCGCTCGGGGAGAGTGGAGGCGACTTCGTGAACGAGGGTCGCCATGTCCCCCTCGTTCTCCTGCGCGATCAGCGCTTCTTCAGGGGTGGGGTCCTCGGAGGCGTTCTCATCGAGCCCACCCGCGATCGGGTCGACGACGAGCTCACGGACCTGATGGTTCGCCTCGCGGTTGAGTGAGCGGTGCGCCGCGGTGCGAATCCAGGCATAGACCCGACCGGGGTCCGTGATCCCATCGGCTTCATCCAAGAAGGACTTGCAGGCGTACTGCACGGCGTCCTCGATCTCTTCCGCAGAGCACTCAGGGTGCTGCGAGGCCAGCTGCACGCGAAGCGCCCGACCACGCTCTCCTCGGACGAAGCCCTGGAGGAGCATCGCCGCGCCATCCGGCGCAATCGTGGAGGTACGAGTGGAGTCCATCACTACAACAGGGCATCGAAACCCGAAAGTGGACCCCTCTTTCGTTGCCGCTACATCGTTCACCGGGCCTCCCGATGCTGCCGCGAAGCCATTTCGAGCGTTCAACTCTGACTACTCGAAAGCTCTACCCGTCTTTTGGTCGCGCAATCCGAGAAGACTCGGTCGCGGGCCGCACGTCGCGAAGACCGACGATCTCAGCCGGCCGCCTGGGGTCAATGCGTTTCGCGATCTCAATCCGAAAATCGCAGTGTCCCGTCTACCTGTTTGACTTCCTCGCCCAAGGGGACCGCACTTGCAGACCTTGCTCGAAAAGCTGGAACAACTGATCGGCGCCGTCCCGAACCCGGTGGTCGACAGAGATGCCCTCCTTGCGCTACGCGACCCCGCGAATCCGGTGACGCGTGCCTTGGCGGCACGGCTGCACACGAACGCCGAGTGGAGCAGTTTGCCCCTTCGGGATCTTCTTCCCGGCCTCTCCTTAATCGCCGCGCCGAACTTCTTGATTCGGCTCAGCTTGCGAGCCGCAAACCCGCTCCTTCGAGTTGACCTGGGGTCGTTGAAGGTATTGGCGGCGAGAACGCCGGATGAAATTCTCCTTGCTCCCCATATCGGCACGGAGACCATCGAGGAAATCCTCGCGGTGGCACTCAGTGAGTGGGCGATGGCCTACTTGGACGAGGACGAGTCAACCCCGGTCGAGTCTCAATCGAGTGGAGAAGATGCTCGGGACGTAATGCCCGACCCGCGCGACCTAGCGGAAGCTCTTGCCCAGATCGAACGCGCCGTCGCCTTTGAGGCGTATCGGCGCCGCCAGCTCGATCCCGGCGCCAACCCGACGCAGTCAGAAGTAGCCAGCGATCTCGGCATCCCCCCCGAACGCGTGGCGCACTACGAGAAAACGATCCGCGTCATGCTCGAGAAGCAGATGCGGAAAAAGCAGTCGGCACTCTTGGCTGCAACCGTCTATCTACGGGAGCGCCTGGGCGCTCTTGCCCGACCCCAGGAGCTAAACCGCGCTCTAGGCGAGCTCGATCCAGCGGATACAGCGTTCCCCGAGGACATGCCCCATCGACGCATGCTGCTACTTAGCCTCGCAGGCTTTCACTCCGGCGCCGAATGGGTTGTTGATGTCGAGATCGCGGGCATCGTCGACGCGCTCCTTAAAGGGCTCACGGAGTCCGGCCCTGTAGACCTAGACGTCATCGATAGGCAGCTCGCACGACTTGGGTTCCGAGAAGGGTTGCGCCTTCCGTGGATCGTCAGTCGACCTGGCTTCGAGGTGGCCAATGGACGTCTTGTGCGGATTGACGGGAGTAGTTGACCACCCAACGCCAGTCTGAAAGCGCACCAGCCGAGCGCGGCGGTCGGTGTGATGAATCTGCCAGATTTTTCTCCGGGATTCCCGACCGCCGCGCTCGGCTGATGCGAGAATTACGACGCGGATCATAAGCCCTGCTAGAGCTGGCCGAATTGACATACAAAGAGGGCGGGCCCCCTAAAAAGGCCCGCCCTCTTCCGTCTATGTCAGCCCAGAATGCGGGCAACCTTGAAGCTTCAGGCGGTTATTTGTTCCATTCGCCCCCGGTCGGGCATCCGCCGCCGCCGGTGCAATCGAATTCGACCACGCCTCCAGGCTTACGCGTGATGGAGAAGGTGTCTTCGGTGCTTGCTTCCGAGGTCACCGTATATTCTTCGGCGCTCGATGCGACCGAGATGACGTTGTTTTTTTCGCCGGTCGCCACGAGCGTCGGCTCGATTTTGTGGAGATCTTCCGCTTCCGCTCCGGCGTAGCTTCCGCCGTGTTCGGTCGCGAAGGTCTCCATTGCGGTCTCAGCGGTCCGCGCCGCAGACTTGGCCTGGGCGTCGGTCGCCTTTTCCCGCTGGTTGAAGAAAGCGGGAATCGCGATCGCGGCGAGGATGCCGAGGATGAGCATGACGACGAGGAGCTCGATCAGCGTGAAGCCAGCCTCGCTCTTCTCACCGCTTAGCCGGGCGCCTACTTTGGCCCGGAGATTCTGGATAAACATAGGTCCTCCTGTGGTCCTATCGGTTTAGCCAGAGCCCCGTCGCGTACAGCCACGTGGTGTCCTTTGACCCCGGTGGTAGCCCGGCCGGCTCCCGGATGGGAGCCCCGAAGGCTTTGCGCCCCCGCCTCGCAGCGGGTTTGCCTTTAGCACCAAGGCACTGGCAGCATTTGCGTTCCACTCATCGACCAGTTGAGGGCACCCTTTAGCGGTTTTCGTGCGAACTTCTCGAAGTCCGACTTTTACGCAGGGGGCCTAATAAAAGTTGGGTCGCGGCCTACCCAAAAGCGCAGACCGCGGGACCGACCTCGACAGATTTGGGGGCTTTAGACGGACGTCTGTCCGGTCCGGATGCTTCCGCCAAACGGAAAAGAGGCCCCCAGCCCTGCGGCCAAGCGATAGGACACCTGGCCGCAGCATCGCTGGGAGCCCCTCAATGTTTCTCCATTTACCACGATACTGGCTCTTCGAGACCCTTTGAGTCCTTATTCAAGATCGGCACCATTTGCGAGTTCCCATTCTCGCTTGTAATTGCCGTAGCGGAAGTCGATGAGAACCTCGAAAATGCCTCCGGCAAAAAACGCCACGGCCGTCAGGCCTACGGCGAGCCATACCCCATCCAAGAACATCAGCACCGCGACCGCCGCAGCAACACATGCGAGCACATAGGCGGCCTGCCTAATCATCCAGTTAGTTCGAGAGGCCAGCCGTTTTCCTCGTAGCCGGCGGCGCAGTTCACGGTCTCGTTCGTCAGATGAAAGATGTACTGATCTACTCATTTATATTCATGGATCATTACAGTCGGTGTCAGCAGTAGAGGGCGGTTAGCCCCGATCGTGCGAGCGACCCGATCCCGACTCCTGCCTCCCAGGCTGCCGACGCATAAAGCCAGCTGATGCCAGCGGCACGAGCAACCGAGGGCAACTCGGCGATAGAGCGAGAGTTCTTCGCCCAATCGAATGCCGTAAGCGTTCCCTGACCTGCAGCCACTCCCCCCGCCCGGTTGACCACAGCACCTGAAAGCGTCGGCGCAACAAGACCAGGCACCGTCTTATTGGTGATTATGAAGTTGTTCAGGGCTCGCTGCCCGAACGACGTCCCGCACGATTCCTTCAAGTTCTTGACGAAGTCCTGGTAGCGGTCGCTCCAGAAGCTCGCCACATGGCCTGCGTAGTCGGCGCCAGCTTCAGCGGCCGAAGCGAACCCGTTTGCTGCTCCTTCGGTTGCGCTACCTACGTCTTCGGCGGCCTGGCCTGCGCAGGCTTCTCCGAATGGCGTCGGCGCGCATACGTCCCGCCCGTTCAGGTCGTAGCGATTGAGGGGGTTGTCCCAAACGTAGAGGTAGCGATCGACAGACATCCCAATCCCGAAGTGCCCGAACACCGGGTCTTCTGAAAGGAAGAAGCCGAGGGAGGGACTGTAGGAGCGTTCTCCCATCTGGACCAACCCTGACGTCGGATCGGCGCGACGCTCGTAGGCGCCGAGGAAGCCCATTTCGAGGCTCGGACCAGAGAGCTGCACGCCCCAGGGATCATAGGTCTGTCTGGATTCCACGCCGCCAGCCGGACCGGTGATCGCCGTGATGTCTCCATGAGCATCGGCAAGCGGATAGGCGGTCGCTTCGCCCGAGCGCTGCTCGATGAGGCCGTGCGCGCCCTGGACGTAGCTAGTCGTAACTTCCCCTCCGCCGTTGGTGTCGTAGGTCGGCAGGTCGGTGAGGTCACCGTAGTGCGTGACCTGCGTGCCCGATTCGCTCGTGCGTTTGCTCAGACGTCCCAAGGCGTCGTAAGCGAAGCTCGCGGTTCCGCTCGGCCCTTCGACTTTGCCCAGATGGTCTAGCGGTTCCCATTCGTAATTCGTTTCTTCGGTTCCTTTGACCTTCTGCGTCATGCGACCTGCGCTGTCGTAGCCATAGGTCGTGCCGTCCGAGGCTTCGGTCAACTGGTTGAGGGCGTCGTAGGTGTAAGTCGTGCCGCCGGCTTCGGTGCGATTGCCAGCTTTGTCGTAGCCGTAGACCGTCGCCCCTTCGCCGGGCGGGTTGAATTCGGTGAGGCGGTCGAGCGTGTCGTAGGAGAAGGTCGTTTCGGCTTCAAGGCGTTGATCGAGGCGGCTGGTGATGTCGCCTGCCGCGTCATAGCCGTATTTGAGCGCTTCCAGCGTCGTCGGCGGTTCACCTTCCACCGAGCTCGTTTCGGCGAGGCGCCCTGCATTGTCATAGACGCTGGTCGTCGTGACGCCGTTGGGGCGTTTGGCTTCGATCAGATCCCCTTCGGGGTCATAGGCGAAGCTCAGGGCTTTGCTCTGCGGGTCGGTCAGCGACGTCAAGCGCCCGAGTTTGTCGTAGCCGTATTCGAGCGTGCCGCGGCCGTCGATTTGTTTGGTCAGCAGTGCGCGCGAATTGTAGTTGCGGGTAAGCGACTGGCCGCGGCCGTCGTTGATCGAGGTCACGAGCCCGTCGTTGTTGTAGCCGACTTCGATTTTGTCGCCCTGGGCATCAACGGCGCTCGTCGGCCGGTTGGAGGCGTCGTAGCCGATGGAGCGCAGCGTCGATTCCCCGTCGTCGACTTCCGTCAGGCGATCGGCGGCGTTGTAGCTGAATTCGAGCGTGCCGGCGCCGGTAGTGCGGCTGAGCTGGTTTCCTACGCGGTCGTAGGTGAAGCTCGTCGTCCTTTCAAGCGGCTGGTCGACTTCGGTGAGCCAGCCGAGTTTGTCGTAGTCGTAGCTCGTCGTGTTACCCCGAGGGTCGGTGACGGAGGCAAGATCGCCGTTGGCGTCATAGCCGTATTCGGTGCTCACGCCAATCGGCTCATCGGCCCTCGTCATCCGGTTGAGCAGATCGTATTCGTAGGTGGTTTCGTGTTCGCGTGGGTCGATCGCGCTCGAGCGGTTGCCGCGGCTGTCGTAGTCGAACTGCCAGCTCTCGCCTTCGGGCCGGTGAACTTCGGTGAGCTGATTGGCAAGGTCATAACCGTAGGTCGTTTCCTTGCCGCGGCGGTTGACGACTTTCGTCGGCTTGAGGTCGCCGTTGTAGGTGACTTTGAACTGCCCTTCGAGGGGATCGGTGTAGGCGGTCGGGCGCTCCATAGCGTTGTATTCGATTTTCCAGACGTTTTCGCCTGGATCGGTGATCTGCGTCGGTAGACCGTTGGCGTCGTAGACGTATTTCGTTTTGTTGCCTTCCGGCGTCGTGCGCGCAAGCAGATCACCGAGCGCGTTGCGTTCAAAGCCTTCGGCTTTCAGACCCGGAGCGGTCATCGAGGTCAGGTAGTTGCGACTGTTGTATTCGTAGCTCGTTTTGTGGCTGAGCGGATCGGTTTCGCTCGTCTCATTGCCGCGGGAGTCGTAGGCGAATTCGGTTTTGTGCCCGTTGGGGTCGGTCCTTGCCAACGGCTGTCCCGATTCGTTGTAGGTGAGGATCGTTTCGCCTTCTTCGGGATCCACGATCTTCGTCAGGTCGTTTGCTCCCGACCATTCGTAGCTCCAGGTGTTCCCGCGGGCGTCGGTGAAGTCGGACAGTCGGTTCTGGCCGTCGTATTCGTAGCCGCGTTCCCCGCCTTCGGGATCGACCACAGAGCTGAGGTTGCCGGCCGCGTCATGGCCGAATTCCCATTTGGCGCCACCGGGCTGAATGACTTCATCGACGTTGCCCGCTTCGTCATAGGCGATCGTCGTTTTGTGCCCGAGCTGATCGGTTTCAGAGACAACCCGGTCCTCGCCGTCGAAGCCGTAGGAGAGTTTCCCGCCTTCGGGTTCGGTGACGATCGTTTCGCCGGATTCGTATTTGAGTTTCCAGAGATGTTCGAGACCGTCGCGCTGTTCGACGATCCGGCCCTGCCCGTCGTAGACGTTTTTCAAGATCACGTTGCCACGCGGATCGGTGATCGAGGTGATCCGGTGCTGGGCGTCGTAGGCGTATTTCGTCACGCCACCCAAGGCGTCGGTGACCGTTTCGAGATCCCCGGCAGCCGAGTAGCCGAATTTGACTTCACGGCCGGTCGAGTCTTTGACCAAGGTGATGTGGTTGGAGCCGTTGTAGCTGAAGGTCAGCGTCTGCGCCGAGGGGTCGGTGATCGTTGCGAGGCGACCTTCGCCGTTATACGCATAAGTCGTTTTCAGGCCGTGGCTATCGGTGATCGAGGCGATTCGACCGCTTGCATCGAAGCGGTCGACCGTCTGATCGAGGGCGGTCAGTTTGAAGGTTCCTTCTTCGGTTTTGACGAGAGCATCGGTGACCCCCGATGGAGGCGTGTAGGCAACTCCGACGTGACTGAAGATGTCCTGTCGACCATCCTGTCGCCTGATGAGAACGTCGCCGTTCTCCAGTTCCGTGGCGCTCATCAGACCTGCCTGAGACCAGCCGGGGCCAAGACCGCTGTCGGAATGGTCGGCGGAGTTGTAGGCGCGCGTGAATTCAAGCGGCACGCTGCTCTTGTTCGTCAGCAATAGATCGCGGTGGGAATAGGCGAGGTAGCCGGTGGCGAGGCTGACCGGATCGGCGCCGACTCCGCATTGCGTTTCTTTGCCCTGGCAATGACCCGGCGCCGTGTCTTCTTCGGCTTGCGGTTTCCATTCAACGCTTCCGCTGACGGAGTTCCCGCAGCCGGCAGGCGCGGGGCCGGACGCACATCCCCAATAGTTGTGCGGTGCCTGAAGGGTTCCGGTGCCTTCATAGCTCACGCCGAAGCTGCTGTTCCCGGTGAAGCTCGTCCACTGGATGGTCGGTTTGCCGCTCGAGGTGACCTTGATCCCGCCTTTGGAGTTATTGCGAATGGCTGAATGCGTGATGGTCGGCGAAACGCCGGCAACTTTGATGGCGAATCCGTTCGTCCCCGAACCGCCGTAGCGCAGTTCGGCGTGGTCGATCACCGAGGCGCCGCTGCCAGCTTCGAACTTGATTCCTTCCCACTGGCCGGCGGCGCTGTCGGCGACCGAGGTGAAGAGGATCGGGGCTTCGGCAGTGCCTTCGGCTTTGAGGGTGCCTTTGACGATGGGGGCGATGCCTTTGAAGGTGACGCCCGGGCCAAGCGTCAGGGTCGTGCTTTTCGCGATCGTAAAGCTGCCGTTTTCGGCCACGATCGGATAGCCGTGGTCGGTCCAGGTTGCCGACTGGCTGAGCGTCCCCGAAAGCCTGATTTGGTTGACTTTGTTGCCACTCAGGGTGTTCTCGTCAAGATCCGGTGGGATGTCGGCGACCGAGCAGTAGATCGCCCCGGATATCGTGGAGCCGCTGTTTTTGATCGTGTTACCGCCCAGCGAGGTGCCGGTGACCGTGCTGTTGAGGGTCAGCAGGAACATGCCTTGGCTGTTGCCTTCGATCAGGTTGTCGTGGATGTTGATCGAGCCGGTGTTGCCGGTGCCGGCGTTGTAGGAGATCCCCGTGCTGCCGCTGTTGTTGAGCACCGAGTTGTAGGCGATTTCGGGCGAGCCGCCTTCGTTAACCGCGATGCCGGTGTAGGAGCCGTTGCGGATCGTGTTGTGGGTGATCGTCGGCGAGATTCCGCCGCTGATCTTGATCGTCGGGTTGTTGGAGCCCGAGCCCGCGTAGCGCAGTTCGGCGTGGTCGATTACCGAGCCGCCGCTGCCGGAGTTGAGGGCGATGCCACCCCACTGGCCAGCGGCGCTGTCGGCGACTGAGGTGAAGAGGATCGGGGCTTCGGCCGTTCCTTCGGCTTTGAGCGTGCCGTTGACGGTTGGACCGATGCCCTTGAGAACCATGCCGGGGCCGATCGTCAGAGTGGTCCCACCGGCAATGGTCACCGTGCCGTTTTCAGCTACAAATGGGTAGCCGTGGTCGGTCCAGGTCGCCGACTGGTTGACCGTCCCTGAGAGGGCGATGTAGTTCAGTTTGTTGCCACTCAGGGTGTTCTCGTCGATGTCCGGTGGCAGGTCAGCGACTGAGCAGAAGATCGCCGTGCCAGAGGAGGCGCCGTTGTTTTTGATCGTGTTGCCGCCGAGCGTGGCGCCAGTGACCGAGCTGTTCAGGGTCAGTGCGTAGATGCCCTGGCGGGAGTTGCCTTCGATCAGGTTGTCGTGGATCTTGGTTTCCCCGCTGTTGCCTTTCCCGGCGTTGTAGCTGATGCCCGAGCTGCTGTTGTTGAGCACCGAGTTGTAGGCGATCGTCGGCGAGCCGCCGCCTTCGACCGCGATCCCGGTGGAGGAGCCGTTGCGGATCGTGTTGTGGGTGATCGTCGGCGAGATTCCGCCGCTGATCTTGATCGTCGGACTGGAGCCCGAGCCCGCGTAGCGCAGTTCGGCGTGGTCGATCACCGAGCCGCCGCTGCCAGAGTTGAGGGCGATTCCTTCCCACTGGCCGGCGGCGCTGTCGGCGACCGAGGTGAAGAGGATCGGTTTTTCGGCGCTGCCTTCGGCTTTGAGCGTGCCGTTGACGATGGGAGCGATGCCTTTGAAGGTGACGCCCGGGCCAAGCGTCAGGGTCGTGCTTTTCGCGATCGTAAAGCTGCCGTTTTCGGCCACGATCGGATAGCCGTGGCCGGTCCAGGTTGCCGACTGGCTGAGCGTTCCCGAGAGCCCGATCTGGTTGAGTTTGTTGCCACTCAGAGTGTTCTCGTCGAGGTCGGGCGGGACGTCGGCGACTGAGCAGTAGATCGCGCTGGCCGTCGTGGAGCTGCTGTTTTTGATCGTGTTTCCACCCAGGGAGGTGCTGGTGACCGAGCTGGAGGAGGTCGACAGGAAGATGCCTCGATTGTTGTTTTCGATCAGGTTGTCGTGGATGTTGATCGAGCCGGTGTTGCCGGTGCCGGCGTTGTAGGAGATCCCCGTGCTGCCGCTGTTGTTGAGCACCGAGTTGTAGGCGATTTCGGGCG